>Ga0187782_10001665_pt1 | contig 16288 bp, 16 predicted proteins | sample 0715_SJ02_MP15_2_FD_132454 | JGI IMG/M metagenome (GOLD analysis project Ga0187782, IMG submission 132454) | Tropical peat soil microbial communities from peatlands in Department of Meta, Colombia - 0715_SJ02_MP15_20_MG | ecosystem: Environmental > Terrestrial > Soil > Wetlands > Peat | place...
CATGGAGGGCCCGGCCTTCTCGACCCTTGCCGAATCGCACACCTATCGTCAGCTTCGTTTCGATGTGGTTGGCATGACCAATCTCACCGAGGCGAAACTCGCGCGCGAAGCAGAACTCTGCTACGCTACATTCGCCATGATCACCGACTACGATTGCTGGCATCCCCAGCACGAATCGGTGACGGTCGAAATGATCATCGGCTACCTGCAGAAGAACGCTGAAAATGCCCAGCGCGCCATTCGTGAGGTTGTCCGCACGCTCGGCGACGACCGCGGCTGCCTGTGCGGCTCGGCCGCGGCCCATGCGATCCTGACCGATCGCGCGAGGATACCCGCGGCCGCCAGGAAGCGGCTTGCGCCGATCATAGGCAAATATATCGGAAGCAGTTCGGCCTGACGGCGCGGCCCGCCGTCCCAGCGGTCCCGGGCTTGAAGCTTCATTGCCATCAAACGCAGCGCCTCGCAAGGAGCTTCATGTCGCTTCTCGTGGTCGGTTCGGTCGCGTTTGACGCCATCGAAACGCCCTTTGGAAAGGTCGACCGCACCCTGGGTGGCGCCGCCACCTACTTCGCCTTGGCCGCGAGCCATTTCACCCCGGTTCGATTGGTGGCCATCGTAGGCGAAGACTTTAGCGAAGAGGATACAGCGGTCTTTCGGGGACGCAAGATCGACCTTGCGGGTCTCGAGCGCGTTCCCGGCAAGTCGTTTTTCTGGTCGGGACGTTACAGTCAGAATATGAATGAGCGCACGACGCTCCGAACCGACTTGAACGTGTTTGCGGCCTTCCGGCCAACGCTGCCGAGGGCCTACCGTGATTCGCAACATGTCTTCCTTGGCAATATTGACCCCACCTTGCAGCGCTCGGTGCTGAAACAGGTGCGCCCGCGACCGAAGGCTGTGGGTCTCGACACCATGAATTTCTGGATCAGCGGCACCCCCAAAGAACTTCGTGAAACCCTAAAACACGTGCAGATCCTCACGATCAACGACGATGAGACGCGCCAGCTTACGGGCGAGCACAACCTGTTCCGTGCCGCTAGACATGTCTTCCAGATGGGCCCCAAGACGCTGATTATCAAGCGAGGCGAAAACGGGGCCATCATGGTTCACAAAGATTTCGTTTTCGCCGTCCCAGCCTTCCCACTTGAGGAGGTACAGGACCCAACCGGTGCGGGGGACACGTTCGCCGGTGGGTTTATGGGCTATCTTGCAAGCCGGGGGCGCATCAGCGAGCCGGTGTTGCGCTCGGCCATGGTGTATGGATCGGTCCTCGCCAGCTTCACCGTAGAGCGGTTCGGCGTGGAGCGGTTGGCAACGGTTACGCGCCGGCAGATTGCGGCGCGCGCAAGGCAATTCGCTCGTATCACCACGTTCAAGCTTTAGTACGGTTCGCTGGGGCCAGCCAGACCGCCAAGCGAGGTCTGTCTTTGCGGAAGGCGTGCGTCGTTTTTCTCCCTGTCGAGTGGCCAACCCTTGTGCTTCGAATTGAATCCGAGTTGACGCATCATGAGCGGCAATGCTATCAATCGGTGTGGTTCCGCAGGGAGTTTTGCAGACGGCTTAACATTGCGTGTTTCCTGTCGGCGGCTCGCGGCTGCTGCATCCCGCAGAAACATTGGAGGAATCGATTGAGGCGGTGGCGTGGGACTGCGCTTGCATCGATTGCTGGAGTTGTGTTGCTCGGCGGATGCAGCAACAGTACACCTCCGTTCAATTCGACGCCCGCGATCACCAATCTGTTCCCATCCAATATCACCGTGGGCAGCCCGGCCTTCACGCTTTCCGTCGTGGGAACAGGCTTCCTCTCGACCTCTCGGGGCGCGTCGTTCGTCTACTGGAACGGTTTTGCGCGCTCTACCACGCTGAATCAGACAACGGGTCAGTTGCAGGCTCAGATCTTTGCGTCCGACCTTGCTACTCCAGGCCCCGTGGGTGTGACGGTCATCAACCCGGCTCCCGGCGGGGGGACATCCACCGCTGCAGCCTTCATCGTGGAGCCCCTCGAGCCCGGCGCTCCCGCTATTGCTTCCCTGTCCCCGGCCAACGGCGCGGCCGGTGGTGGCGCCTTTACCCTTACTGTGAACGGAAGCAACTTCGCGGCAAATGATCCAGTGACCTGGAACGGCACCGTACAAGCGACGACGTTTGTGAACGCGAACCAGGTGACGGCTGCGATCTCGGCCACCTACCTTGCAACCGCCGGTTCTGCCAGCGTGGCTGTGTTTACGCCCAACCTGGTGATTGGCTCGCAATCGGTCAACTTTCCGATTATGGGATCTCCCACTCCGAAACCCACGGCATCGTCCCTGATACCTGCCGCGGCGGCGGCCGGGAGCGGTGATCTAGAGGCCCTCGTGTCAGGCTCGGGGTTCACGGCGTTGTCGACCGCTCAGTGGACCGTAGGAGCAAACAGCACGCCCCTGGCGGTGGCCTTTTTGAACAGCTCGCAAGTCATTGTTTTGGTGCCAGCAGCGGACCTGGCCCAGGCAGTGACGGCCATGATCGACATATCCAACCCGGCGCCCGGTGGCGGAACGTCCTCTCAGCTGACGTTTACCGTGGTCGATTGAGCGCGCACGAGCGAACCGCCGCGTTTCCGAACCCTCTTAACTGTTAACCCGCGATCGCTATGGGCGCGCCTAGACTCGTCCGATCAAATTCCTTATTCTCGTTGGGCCACATGCCTCGAGCTCTCAAACCAGGGGGCCTGCGTCCGGGTGATCGAATCGCCGTGCTCTCCCTGGCGAGCCCGGTCGAGGAGGGCCGCCTCGAAAAGGGTTGCCAGGAGCTCGCGACTCTCGGCTACGCGCCCAGGGTCGATCGCGGCACATTGGCGCGCGACGGCTTCTTTGCTGGCTCGCCGGTGGACCGAGTCACGGCCCTCCGTCGCGGTTTCGAGGAAGCGGACATCCGCGCGATCTTCTGTGCGCGTGGCGGCTACGGGTCCAATTACTTACTCGACTGTTTATCAGAAGCACCGGCAAGCCCCAAAATCCTTCTGGGCTCGAGTGACATTACGTCTCTGCAGATCTTTCTCTGGCAAACGGTCCGTTGGGTCACTTTCTACGGTCCCATGGTTGCAACGAATTTCGATCACGGAGCTGGCACGGCCCACGGCTACGACCGTCGAAGCTTGTTAAGCGCCTTGACAGAGACGAGGCAGGGCTGGAGTTTGGATCTGCAGTGCGAGTCTCTGGTCGCAGGCCAGGCGGAGGGCCTCCTTCTCGGCGGATGCCTGACTCTTGTCGAATCGACGCTGGGTACGCCCTGGGAACTTGAGACGTCGGGCGCCCTTCTCGTGCTCGAAGACCGCGCTATGAAGCCCTACCAAGTCGATCGCGCGCTCATGCATCTAAAGCAGGCAGGCAAGCTGCGCCGTTTGGCGGGCATCATCCTGGGAGACTTTCCGGAATGCGAGGCGCCCGGGGGAAGTGAAACGGTCCGTGACGTTGCGCGCCGTATTCTTCAACCCCTCCGAGTTCCGGTGGCTTGGGGTGCGCCGATCGGCCATACCTCGCGGGCCGTGCTGACGTTGCCGCTCGGTGTGCCGGCGTGCTTAGCGGCTTCCGAGACGGTGACTTTGAAGATTCTCGAACCGGCGTGCGTAGGGTGATAGTAAGGCGCTTGGCACTTCGCGCCGACTGGTTTTTGAGTCTCTATCGGTGAGATCTTGAAAAGAGGTGAAATGGCTGCCGGCCTTACACGATCGAGAGTCGACCATATCCATCTGTTGGGGATTGCCGGGTCGGCCATGTCGCCCGTTGCCGGGATGCTGAAGGAGAGCGGATTCCGGGTCACCGGCTCCGACGTGAATGTCTATCCCCCCGCTTCCACCTTGCTCGATGCGCTCGGCATCTGCTGGAACGAAGGCTATCGGGCCGAAAATCTCCAGCCTGCGCCCGATCTGGCCGTGATCGGGAACGCCATTTCCCGAGGCAATCCCGAGGTCGAATACATCCTCGACGAAAGGATTCCGTACTGTTCGATGCCGCAGCTGATGGAAGACTACTTTCTGCCAGGGAAGACGTCCATCGTAGTGGCCGGCACGCACGGCAAGACGACGACAACGGCCATGCTGGCCTGGATTTTTCAGGTCGCCGGCCGGCGCCCGGATTTTCTGGTCGGCGGTGTCGCTCCCAATTTCGGAGATCGCAGTTACGGCTTGGGCGGGGGACGGGAATTCATCATCGAAGGCGACGAATACGACACCGCGTTTTTCGATAAAGCTCCCAAATTTCTCCACTATCATCCGGACCAACTGATTCTCACCTCACTCGAGTTCGACCACGCGGACATCTACCCCGACCTCGCGTCGATTGAGCTCCAGTTTCGCCGCCTCGTTAACCTGGTGCCCCGGCGTGGCCGGATCTGGGTGGAAGGCACGAGCTCCGAGCTCCGGGCGGCCGTTGCCAAAGCCTTTTGCCCGGTGGAAACCTTCGGCCTCACCCCGGAGTGCGACTGGTGTGCGGGCGACATCGCTTGGCACGATCAAGCGAGCGAGTTTCGCGTTGCCTACCGCGGCAACGAGATTGCCCGTATCCGCATTCCCGTGGCGGGTCGCCACAATGTAGTCGACGCGCTCGCCGCGATCGCGCTCGCTTACAGATGCGGAGTGGAACGCGATTCGATCGTGCAGGCCCTGCAAAGCTTTCAAAGCGTGCGCCGGCGCATGGAAAGCAAGGGAGAAGTAGCGGGCGTCCTCGTTGTCGAAGACTTCGCGCACCATCCGACGGCCATCCGCTCGACGCTCGAGGCGGCCCGCACGCGCTGGCCTGGTCGCAAAATCTGGGCGGCCGTCGAGCCTCGCTCCAACACCATGCGCCGCAAGGTTTTTCAGGACGCCCTACCCGACGCGCTGGCTCTTGCCGACGCCGTCCTATTTGGCCCGGTCAATCGGGCCGAGCTGCTCGAAGAGGGAGAGCGCCTCTCGCCAGAAGCGATCGCCGAATCGATCCGGGCCCGGGGCCGCGACGCGAGGGCGTTTCGCTCGTCCGCCGACATTGCCGAGCATGTCGCAGACCATGCCGGCACGGGCGACCTGGTCCTGATCCTTTCCAACGGAAGCTTCGACGGGTTGACGTCGAAGGTGGTGGAAAAGCTCGGCATGCGGGCCGGTGTCCGCGGATGAACGCCGGGCGGGCCCGTGGTTTCCTCTTTCTCGCCTATCTTCTCGGATTGCTGGCTCCGCCCCCTGCCGGAGCGACGATTCGGTATCGCGTTTCGCTCGGTGACACGGGCGCACATCAGTTCGGGGTGACCATGACGGTTCCGGTGGAAGGCAGAGATTTGGTGACGGCTTTGCCCGCCTGGAACACGCTCTATCGCATTCGTGATTTTTCCCAGCGCCTGGGGCCCGTTCGCGGCCTTTGCGCCGGTGAGACGCCCGTGCCGCTTGCCAAGCGTCAGCTGGACAAGGACACCTGGCATTTCTGGCTCGAAGTTCCGTGTCAGCCGAAGGATCACAACGCGTTACAGATCGAATACTCCATCGAATGGAATTCTCCAGGCCCGTTTAACTCTCAACTGGACTTGCGGCATGCGTTTATCAATCTGGCCGAGATTCTGATGTACGTGCCGGAGCGTCGAAGCGAGGACGTATTGGTTCAGTTCGTTGATCTTCCCCCGGGATGGAGAACCGCCGCCGAGCTGGCCCCGGCATCTACCGATGGCTTCACGGCGTCCAGTTACGATCAACTGGTGGACGCTCCGGTCGAAGCTGGTCCCTTTGAGGAATTTGAGTTTTCGCAGTCGGGCGGTCATTTTCGCGTCATCGTGGATGCGCGCTCTTGGAATCGAACGGTGCTGGAGGATGCGCTTCGTCGCATCACTGCGTATGAACTCACGCTGATGGGTGGACCACCTTTCGATTCTCCAGAAGGGGAATACACCTTCTTTTTTCATATCGGTCCTGGGGGCGACATCGAAGGCGGAGGCATGGAGCACCGCAACTCGACCGCCATCTCGGCCACATCGGTGGACGCCGCCATCGCGATCGCGGCGCATGAATTTTTTCATTCTTGGAATGTGAAGCGTATTCGCCCACAGTCGCTAGAGCCGGTTGACTATACCAAGGAGCAATACACGCGGGCGCTATGGTTCGCAGAAGGTGTGACCAGCGCGTATGCATCGTTCACACTCGAGCGAACGGGACTGTGGTCGAAGCCGCGATTCTACGACGACCTTGCGGCGCAGATTGAGGAGCTTCAGGGGCGACCGGCTCGCCGATACCAAAGTGTCGAGGAGTCGAGTCTGGACGCGTGGTTTGAAAAGTATGACTTCTACAACCTGCCCGAGCACAGCATCTCCTACTACAATAAGGGGCAAATCTTAGGCCTGCTGCTTGACCTGGCCATCCGCGACCTAACCGACAACCACAAATCTCTCGACGATGTGCTGCGGCGCATGAATGAAGAGTACGCGCGACAGGGGAAGTTTTACGACGATAGCTCCGGAATTCGCGGTGTCATCGAAGAGGTTTCCGGCGAAAGCTTCGCCGATTTCTTCCGCCGCTACGTTTCTGGGACCGAAGAGATTCCCTTCGACAACTACTTGTCCGTCGCCGGGCTGGAGGTGCGAACGCTCGCCGGGCACACTTCGGTTTCCGAAGCCTCGCATCCGACTGAGCGCCAGCGTCGGATTCTCGATGGCATGCTCCGCGGCGCGACCGATTGAGCAACTGTCCATGATTCGCACGTTCCTCGCGGGAGTCTCTCTCACATTGGCCGTCTTTCTCCTTCTGCCCTGGCTTGTGCTGTGGAGCCTTCTCACCGGCAAGCCGGACTTAATGTACGGAATGGCCATGCATCTGATCCGTCTGGAAACGCGCTTCCTTAAAGTCCAGGTGCGCGTCGAAGGACTCGAGCATATCCCACCCCGCGCGTGCGTGTTTGTGGCTAACCACGCCTCGAATCTCGATGCCATGGTGATGATTCCGGCTATCCCCCGGCGGGTGGGAATCCTCGTCAAACGGGAGTTATTTCACATCCCGATTTTTTCAACGGCCATGTGGCTCGCCCAGTTCGTGCCGGTCGATCGCAGCGGTAGGAAATCAACCGGTGTGACACTTTCCACCGTGGTCGAGAACCTCCAGAAGGGTTTCTCGTACGTGGTTTTTTCCGAGGGGACTCGCAGCCCGGACGGCCGCATGCGCCCGTTCAAGCTGGGCGCTCTTACGATGGCGATGGAAGCTGGCGTTTCGATTGTGCCCGTATCGATCGGGGGAACCCATCGCCTGCTTGCCAAAGGGGGAACGATCGTTCGCCCGGGCGAAGCGACCCTCCGGTTTGCTCCCGCCATCGATTCCTCCGCCTACACAATGGAGCAGCGGGCAAAGTTACTGGCGCGAGTCGAAGCGCTTGTCGCCGCAGGTCTGCCGAGCGATCAACAGCCCCTCTGAATTTCCCCTCATACTGCGATACTTCCGGCGCTGCTATACTGAGTTGTTATGTCGGACGGACTCATTCACGAAGTCGTACCGGTCGGCCTGCTGCAGTGCAATTGCTCGATTTTGGGCGATCCGGCCACGCGCGATGCCGTCGTCGTCGACCCGGGCGATGAGGTCGACCGCATTCTGAAAATCATCGCCCGTCACCAACTGAACATTCGCGCGATCGTCAGCACGCATACCCACATCGATCACGTGGGAGGTCTCGCGGCTTTGCATCGCGCGACACAGGCGCCCGTCCTGATCCATGATGCTGATCTGGGCCTTTATCGCAACCTGGATGTGCAGGCGCAATGGCTCGGCGTTCCAACACCCGAGACGCTTCGGATTCGCGACTTTGTAAAGGAGGGCGACGTGCTCGCCTGGGAGGGCTTCGTCGTTCGCGTGCTGCACACGCCCGGCCATACGCCGGGAAGCATCAGCCTCGTCGTCGAGAGCAGGCAAGACAAAACGCCGACGCCTCCCGAACGGCGTCTGCTCGCCGGAGATACACTGTTTCAGGGCAGCGTCGGCAGAACCGATTTGCCCGGTGGCTCATACCCACAGATTATCCGCTCGATTCATGAGAAACTGCTGACCCTGCCCGATGACATCGTCGTCTACCCGGGCCATGGCGAAACCACGACGATTGGCTCCGAGCGCGAGCACAATCCTTTCTTACGCTGACGTCTACCTAGTTCTAGAACCACCTGTTGCGAGCTACGGAACACTTCGCGTGGGCATGCTTTGACTCCCTGATCGGGCCGGATGATAATCGCCGCGGTCGTCCATGGTTTTGGCCGTGCTAAATTGTTCCGCAGGCGCCGAAGGCTGCACGTATAAACGCTGTAGGCTATTTTTCGGCGGTGCTTCTCACTATGCCGTCCGCGTGATCGACCTATCTCGCCTGCGTCGGGTTTTGACTCTCGAGCTGCATTGCCCGGGACTGACCGTCACGATTCCGATGGAGTGAGCCATGAGACGTTCCGACTTGGTCCGAAATTCCAGCAAGGGGAAGGCATTGCGTACATCTCAAATTGTTTTCGGTGAACGACAGCATCTTTTGCGAGTGCTCGATTCGGTCGAGCGCAGCGCTTTGCCTGCAGCGCGCATGGATCAGGAACGCCGCGTGATCGAGCAATTGATTCACGCGCGCACGCAGGAACTCAACCGCATTAATCCGGGATGGGATGAAAAGGTGGGCACGGTTCTGAGTGCCGAAGTGAAGCCCGACGCTCTCGACCACCTTTCTCGCCAGGCTCCCAAGGAAGACTACTATCTCCTGCGCTTGATCAGCGAACATCCGAAGGTGACGGCCAAGACGCTCGGGCGTCTTTCCCATCATCCCTATTCGGCGATTCGCGAAAACATCGCCCGCCACCCGAATAGCGACGCCGCCACGCTCGCGCGACTGAGCCGCGACCGCAGCCAGCCCTTGTGGTATCTGGTAGCCTTTAATCCCAACGCTCCGGCCCCGCTCCGCAAGAAGCTTCAAGAGCGCATGCGCCGCCTCGGCGAAAAAACCGCTACTCAGTAGCTCGGCTCTGTGTCGCCAGTTGGTCCAGTGCCACAGCCATGCGCAGCGGGCGCGCAACTCTGCGTCGACTCTGGTAGCACATCAGGTGGTCAGTTCGCTGGGGAAGAACGTCAACGTATATGCCCACACGCCCGTGCAAGGCGCTGTCTGGTGGCTCTACCTAGTTGGCCGTCGGAGGGGCGAGTTTCGAAGTGATCTGACGGACATAGTTTTGGGTCTCCGGGAAGGGAGGCACGCCGCCGTAGCGGTCCACCATTTCCGGCCCTGCGTTGTAGGCCGCCAGCGCGAGTGGCAGATTCCCGTGGTATTTTGCGAGAAGGTCCTTCAGGTAGTGTGTGCCGCCATCGATATTCTGCGCCGGATCGAAGACATCCGCCACGGCATAGCGTGCCGCCGTCGTCGGCAGCAACTGCATCAGGCCCAACGCGCGTTTGCGCGAGATGGCCTTGACATCGAAATTTGATTCCGCAGCGATCACGCCGGCGATCAGCTTTTCATCGACACCATGCCGAAGAGCCGCGACGTGAATGAGGTGGGCGTAGCGCACGCTGAAGTCGACGTTTACGGGAGGCGGAGTTGGGAAAATATCCTCCGGCTCGACATCGATCAATTCGACGGCTGCGATATCGACCGAGCCGCCGTCAACAGAAAGCAACACGCGACTGCCCTTTACCTCATAGCCTGTGACGTGCAATCTCGCGCCCGAACGCAGCACCGCATAGTCTGCCTGCGCGGTCCCGACCACAGACAACAACGCTGTCGCGGCGAGCAATGCTCCGATGAGGCTGGTACGAAATGTCATCTTGTCTCGCCTTACTCCTTAAACCGATCTAGCTCGACGGCTTCGATGGCGGATTCGCGGGTGGTCGCTGACGGCTCGCTGGCGGCACGATTCCATTCGCCCGCAAATAGACGACCATCTGGCCGTAGTGGTCCATCGTGTGCGAGCAGTCGAAGATCACAATGGCGGCTGGGGTCCGCAAGAATGGCGTCGGCTGCGGGTTGATTGGCGCAAAGGCGTTATCCTCATTGATCGTGGCGATCGCTTTGTGCCCGAGCGCAAAAGAGTCGCGCAGGTACTGCATGATCTGGGCCTTCGTCTGAATCGAATCGGGACCATTCTCGGCTTCGAACTGCGATCCAGGCGTCGCGGGCGGTTGACCCAAAATCGCGCCAAAGAAACGGTTGTTCACCGTGGCGATGTGCTTTACTTGTTGCGCAAAGGTACGCACGCCTTTGAATTCTCCGTTTGTGGGCGCAAAGGAATACTTTTCTTCGGGCATGGCATCGGCCAGGCCGACGACCTCACGCTCCTCGATCGAAAGCTGAAAATCCAGGGTAGACGTGATCGTCGGCGGCCCCTGGGTGCGCCCCAGGGGGCCACCCGTCGCGGCGACTCCCGCCGGAGGGCCTTGTTGCGCCGAACTTGCGACCGTGGCGAGACAGCCAGCCAGCAGCACGATCGCCACCCCTATCAGAACCTTCATGGCATTCCCCTGTCTTGCAGTTCGAAACGCGGAGGCGCTCTCAGCAGACTAGGCGTCCCGCAGCGCGTGGCGGTGGATCGCTTCCGCGACTCCGCACTCATCATTGGAAAGCGTCGTCGTCCAACCGAGCGACTTCAGCTCGGCGACGCCATTATCCATGACGACCGGCAAGCCCGCATATTCTAGCATTTCACGGTCGTTCCAGTTGTCTCCGATGGCCATCACGTTTTCGCGAGGTATTCCTCGGCGTGCGGCCCAGGCAGCCAGCGTCGCGCCCTTTGTAACTCCCGGCGCAAGAACATCAAGCATCGAAAGGCCGCTTTTGGCGTATTCGGTCAAGGCGAGCGTGTAATCGGCTCGGATAGTGAGATCTTCGAGCCGATTCATCGCGGCACGAATCGCCTCGCAGGGGCCAATGAACATGACCTCAACAGGGTCTTCGCCATTCAGGCAATTGGCCAACGGCGAGATCTCCGCTACGTGTTGGCGGTGGCGGCGAAGATAAGGCCCGATGAAAGGTCCCTCCCAATCGATGCGCTCAAAGACGACCTGCGCCGCCGCAGGGCGGTCAAAAACGACGCCGCACATCGGGCGAAATTCCTCGCTGGCCCGCAGAATATGCCGTGCCGTTTCGGCAGCCAGGAGAGATCGCAAATGCGTCTCCCCGGACACGGATTTGACCAGTGCCCCGTTGCTCACGATCAGTTTTGCATCGCAGGGAAGCTCTTCGGCAATCAGTCTTGCGGAGTGAAACCTGCGCCCGGTGACGATGACAATTTCAATCCCTCGCGAGGCAGCTTCCGCAATCGCTTGCGCGTTCTGGGGCGGCACTTGCGCCCGGCTGTCGAGCAACGTGCCGTCGATATCCATCGCGATCAATTGGATCGGCATCGGTCTATTCTACCGTGGGCCAGGGTTGTTCAGAACAGGCCATGCGATTCTGTGTCCCAGCACCCAGAAGGCCATCAGCGCTGGATCGGAAGCCCTTTGGCCCGCCCCTGTTAGCTTTGACAGTTGCCTCGGCATTTGCCCCGGACATAACGTTTGCCGCGCAAGGCCGCTTCACCTCTGTCACGAGTCGTTCCAACCACGCTCGTGGCCCAGTTCCGGGAAGTTGTGGCCTGAAAAGGCGGGTTAGCCAACGGCGCGAGCCGCATTGAGGTAATTCAGGGGGGAAGACAGTGAGAAAAGCTCTTAAGATAGTCGGTCAATTTTTGACCATGGCCGCGTTCGCGTTGGCAGTGCGAGTTCCTGCGAGCTCTGGTGCGGGAAGGCAAGCGAGTGAGACCAACGCGAAAGTGGATCTGAACAGTGCGAGCGAACAGCAACTGGAAAGTTTGCCCGGAGTGGGCCCGGCTACGGCGAAGAAAATCATTGCTGGCCGTCCCTACTCCTCGGTGAATGACTTGTCTAAGGCCGGTGTTTCTGCCTCAACCATCAAGAAGATCACTCCTCTCGTTACATTTGGAGGAGCCACTCCGGCTGCTACTGCAACCGCAGGCAAGGCGGCTGCCTCGGCAAAGCCCAGTGCGTCGAGCCCATCGGGCACGGGTGCACTGGTCGATCTGAACAGCGCGAGTGCCGCTGAGCTGAAGGAATTACCGGGCGTCGGTGATGCGACAGCAAAAAAAATCATTGCGGGTCGTCCCTATTCCTCGGTGAGCGACCTGTCAAAGGCGGGGGTCTCTTCTTCGACCATTGGCAAGATCACTCCGCTTGTCACAGTAGGCCAGGCCGCCACAGCTAAAGCGCCATCGTCTACCGCCGCGCCTTCCAACCCACCGGCTTACAAAGCCGCTGCGCCGGCTGCGCCATCTCCGGAAGCCCCGACGACCCCCGCCGCGTCGGCGAAGGCTCCGGCGGCCACGCAAGGCTCACCCGGCAGCGGAATGGTTTGGGTGAACACCGAGACCGGGGTCTATCACAAAGAGGGGTCACGCTACTACGGCAAGACCAAACAGGGTAAGTATATGTCAGAGGCGGACGCGGTGAATGCGGGTTACCGTGCGGCCAAGAATAACGAATAACAAAGGAGCGAAGCGATGACCAATAGGAAGTGGACTCTCGCAGTTTGCGGCGTTCTGGTTTGCACGCTGGTAGCTCTGGTGGCTTGGATGGGAAATGCGACGACGCATGCGGCAGCTGGAGGGAGTGTCGCACAGTCGAAGAGCGCAACTGCACCCGCTGCGACCGACCTGGTAGACATCAACTCTGCTACGAAAGAGCAACTAGATGCACTGCCAGGCATCGGGGCGGCTTACTCGCAGAAGATCATCGACGGGCGGCCGTACAAGGCAAAAACGGACCTCGTCAGGAAAAAAATAATCCCACAGTCGACTTACGACAAAATCTCCAAACTCATAATCGCAAAACAGCCAGCGAAATAGAGCGGATGAGAGGCTCAAGGCCTCTGCAAGATGTAAGGCGGTTTGATCGAAAGGAGACTTCCGTGGCAGATCGATTTGGGCAATTGAAGATGAAGTATCAGTCCGTATTGAATTTCATTCAATCGCAGGGAGTTCAGCTTCAAAACCTGAACATGGAGGGGGACAAGCTTCTGATTCGGGCTTCTGCTCCTTCGGCGGAGTTAAAGAACCGAGTTTGGGATCAGATCAAGTTGGTCGATCCCAGCTACGCAGACCTCATCGCCGACATCCAGGCCCCCGCGGCAGCGGCGGCCGCTGCCGCCGCGGCATCGAGCACACCTGCGACTCCGGCGGCACGTACCTACACTGTACAGCCGGGCGACAGTCTCTCGAAGATCAGCAAACAGTTCTACGGAGACGCGACCCAGTACATGAAGATTTTTGAGGCAAACAAGGACAAGCTCTCCGACCCTGACAAGATTAAGGCCGGCATGAACCTCTTGATTCCCTAGTTTTCCGGCTGACGGGCAAGTAGACGACGACGATACATGGAGGAAAGATATGACTTGGACAGATAAGCTGGGAAATCTGTTGAAGCAGTATACATCGGGAGGAGCGGCGGCCGCGCCCGCGCCGGACGTTCACGCGCACTTCGATCAGGTGGCTCAAGAGGCTCCGACAAACGTGATCGCCGAAGGCCTCACGGCTGCGTTTAATTCGGACAAAACGCCCGCCTTTGGCCAAATGCTGACAACGCTGTTCAACAATTCGACCGGAGACCAGAAAGCGGGCGTGATTAATCAGCTGTTGTCGTCGGTGCCGCCCGGCACTTTGACACAGATTTTGTCGAGCGTCGGACTTTCGGGGCTGGCGGGACTGGGCAAAACACAGCTGTCCGCTGAGCAAGCACAGAGGATTTCGCCTGAAGCAGTTCAGCAGCTTGCTACTCACGCGCAAACGGCGAATCCTTCGGTCGTGGAATCTGTGAGCAGCTTCTACGCACAGCACTCAACGCTCATCAAGACACTCGGTGGAACTGCTTTGACGATTGCGCTGGCGAAGGTAGCCGAACGACAAAGGCAGGCCTAGCAGCCTTCAGCCCTTCCGAGCCGCAACGGCCAAGGCGGGATGAAATTTCAGCTCTTTCGGGGCAGCCGGCACCTCATCCGTTACCTGGCTAAGGCGCCGGGCGAATGGCGCGCCCACTGACTGCTCTGAGCACTTGCCTTCTCTCCGTTTGTCATCGAGCCGTCTTTCGAAGTCTCTCCGGCGGGCTGCTCTCATGAGCATGCCCGCTACGAGCGAGACCGTTCACAAGTACAAAGTACGCTGCGGCAGCTGTTGAAATTCGCAAGACGGCGAGCTAAATTGAAATCACGCGGTTCGTTTGGTTACGACACTGTGGGCGTGTAGCTCAGTTGGGAGAGCGCCTCGTTCGCAACGAGGAGGTCAGGGGTTCGAGCCCCCTCACGTCCACCAACCTTTTCAACAACTTAGACTACCTTTCTGAATTGCACCAGTTGCCCAAGTTGCCCAACTTTGGCCCCTGGTAACTCAAAACCAAGACCGATCCTGTTTTAGGCGCTAGTTCCAGTTGCGTAAGCACACCAATCCTTCGATCATCACTCGCCACGTTCTATCACGATCTTGCGACAGAAACAGGCTGTGGTTTATCTATGCCGACCTAGCCAGCAGCCGCTGCCTTGGGCAGCGAAAGAACGCCGAGCTGCTGGAACAGCGTGGCATTGTCCGCGTAGATCCTGCTTCGAATCGTCTTGCCGTCCCGCAGTTCAAGGACATTGCAGCTGCGGTAGTCGACCGGTTTGTTGGTTGGCGCTATTCCGAAGTAGTTTCCCTTGTGCGTGCCGGTGACGCGAACCCGGCCTACAACATAGTTTCCACTCGCAAGGATTTGCTCAACTTCGATCCGAATATCGGGGAACGCTGCGAAAAGCATCTCCAAACTCTTCCGCACTCCGTCCCGGCCACGAACAGGACTGAGCGGAGATTCTGACTCTCCAACATAAGATTCGTCGATTCGACTCAGGAACTCGTCAATCTTGCGAGCGTTCAAAGCAGCGATCTGCTTTTTGGAAATCTCGATATTTTCCTGTTCACTCATGGAAGGTGTTCCTTTCTGCACGATCAGGACGTTAGTCTGGGTTGGGGGGTGAGTCGTTGTGTCGGCCACGGATCGGGCCGACATGTGTCTAGCTTCCCGCGCGTTAACGCGGGGCTCCTTGCTAGGGCGTCCGGTAGGATGCCGTGGAGGAGATGCACATGCTGTGATCCAGGTCACAGCCTTCGGTTTTACGCGCTAAGTGAACAGCAGCCGTTACCGGAGATCGCCAGTATCAGCCAACTTCGCATACCATTTGCCAGAGTCTTTGATGGTTCTTTTTTGCGTCCGGAAATCGACGTATACCAGGCCAAACCGCTGGGTGAAACCCTCGGTCCACTCGAAGTTGTCCATCAGGCTCCAGTGATGGTAGCCACGCACGTTGGCGCCACTGCTCATTGCGCGGCCCAATTCATCTAAATATCCACGCATGAACTCAATGCGGCGTTCGTCCGGGACGCGGCCATGATCGTCCGGCGAGTCCAGATAGGAGCAGCCGTTTTCCGTAATCTCTATCGGGGTCCCCTTGTATTCATTGGATATGAGGATGACCAGGTCGCCGAAACCTAGCGGCCAGACTTCCCACCCATAATCTGTCAGCGCGCCTTCGTGAGCAAGAAACCCTTGCGCGCCGGTGGAGGATTCGCCCGGACCAGGCGGAACGGCCGAAACCAGCAGCCGGATGTAGTAGTTGATCCCGAGAAAATCGAACGGTGCGCGGCACAGTTCCATATCATCGGCCTTCACACCCATCATCTCGAGAGGGTTCGCTCCCGGAAACGCGGCGGGATATTCCCCTTTCATCGCCGGTTGAACGAACCACACGTTCCCAAGAGCATGCGCTCGGGCCGCTGCCTTACGATCTTCCTGCGAAGAAGTGGCCGGCTGGCAATACGCCATGCTAAAGGCAGTACCAATTTCAAACTTAGAGTTGACGGCTTTCATAGCCCGGAACGCCTGGCCCTGGGCAATGTTCACCACATGGGTAGCGCGCATGCACTCGGCGAAATTACTTCGTCCCGGGGCGTGAACCCCACGAGAATAGCCGAAAAACGTGAAGACCCACGGTTCGTTGAAAATGCACCAATAGTTGATGCGGTCGCCCAGTGCGCGCGTGACGATCTCCGCGTATTCGGCGAAGCGACCAGCTAGATCTCGATTCGGCCAGCCACCCGCGTCTTCCAACTTCTGCGGGAGATCCCAATGATAGAGCGTGCAGAGGGGTCGAATTCGAGCTTCAAGAAGCGCGTCCGCCACTCGCTTGTAGTAATCCAAGCCCTTGCTATTTGGTTTTCCCGTACCATCCGCTTGGATTCGCGGCCAAGAAACGGAAAAGCGATAGCTTTTTAAGTTCAG
>Ga0187782_10001666_pt1 | contig 16287 bp, 10 predicted proteins | sample 0715_SJ02_MP15_2_FD_132454 | JGI IMG/M metagenome (GOLD analysis project Ga0187782, IMG submission 132454) | Tropical peat soil microbial communities from peatlands in Department of Meta, Colombia - 0715_SJ02_MP15_20_MG | ecosystem: Environmental > Terrestrial > Soil > Wetlands > Peat | place...
CAGCTCATCGCACAGACGCCGAACATCCTGCTTTATCTCGGCGGGCGGCTGAGACTAGCGCCGGCCGACGAGCCGGGCAGGCTCTGGACGCACCAGTTACAGCTCACCATCCTCGATCTGTACCTCGAGATCTTTCACACCCATCACCCGCTCGGCGACGGTTACGCCTACGAGGAGCAGAAAGCGGCGGCGAAACGGCGCACGAAGGATTTTCTTGCGGTGCGGTTGCCGAAATTCCTCACCTATTTCGAGCGCGTGCTCGCGCTGAACCGCGCAGGCACCCCATGGATGGTCGGATCGCGGCTCACCTACGCGGATCTGTCCATGGCACAGGTGCTCGCGGGTCTGCACTATGGCTTCCCCGCCGCGACCCGCCGCGAGCTGCGCCGGCGCCCGCGGCTGCGTGCGCTGCACGACGCAGTCTTCGCCCGACCCCGCATCGCACGCTACGTCGCTTCCGGACGGCGGCTGGCCTTCAATAACGAGGATCTGGTCCGCCGCTACCCGGAACTCGATCGCTGAAGGAGCCGCCGGAAATGCTCCCCGCGCGCGGCACTGCTCGCCGGCGCCGCGCCTGCGGCCGCAACGTCCCTCGCGGCGATCTGCCGCGAGAGCCGGCCGGCGCTGCAAGCGAACGGGAACTGCCCGGCCACGAGGCGAATGCAGCTTACGCGGCTCTGGGCACGAGGAGTGCACGCAGAGCCGCGAAGCGCGGTGCCAGGGGATCAGCCGGGGCAATGGGGCCATCGGTACCGTGCGCCGCCTGCCGCGGCAAGCGCCGATGGGCCGAAGGCCCCACGCACGTGCGCCTCGAGCGGCTCGCCGAGCGCATGCAGCTGGCGCAGCAGCGCGAAGATCCGGGCCCACGCCGCTGAGTGTCGCGTTCGGTGAGGAGCCGTCCAGTCAGTCCGTCTGCCAGTCGATTGACCAGTTCGTCGAACGCCCGGGCGAACTCCCGCACCGCGGGCGCCGAGTCCGTCGGGCCCAGCTCGAAGGTGACGCCCCACACCTGATCGCGATCCTTACGATCGAGCGCACCGAACCATTCGACGAACCCGGGACAGCAGATCGCACCTGGTTAGCAGCAGGTGCACCGGGAGACGCACGCGCAGCGTGCGCGCGAGCTCATCGAGCCGCGCGCGCAGGATGCGTGCCTGCGCGGCGGTGCCGTCCTCAGACAGCTCGAGCACGTCGCCCATCGAGACCGCGAACAGTGCGCCATTCAGCGGACGCCCCGGGCGCGAGCGTCGCAGCAGCTGAGAAAAGCTGCCCACGCCTGCCGATCCGCGACGCGGTCGCTCTCGTGCGTGGTGTAGCGGCCCGCAGTATCGATGAGCACCGCGCGGTCCGTGAACCACCAGTCGCAGTTGCGCGTACCGCCCACACCGCGTACCGCGCCGCGACCGAGCTTGGCGGCGAGCGGAAAGCTCAGCCCCCGAGTTCAGCAGCGCGGTCGTCTTGCCGGCCCCGGGAGCGCCGATGATCACGTCCCAGGGCAGCTGATACAGCCACGAGCGACCGAACTTCCACGACAGCGAGGACCAGTACCCGCCGCGCGCGCCGAAACGCTGCTGCCGCAGTTCTGCGAGCGCGCTCGCGAAGTGCTCGCGCAGCTGTACCACCTCGGCGCGCCCACCCGCCTCGGCAGCGGGTGTCAGCGCCGCGACTACCCGCTCGTTGGTGCGCCGCGCCCGCAGGCTCTGCCACAGCCTCTGCGCCAGTCGGCGAGATGCACGGCTGGCCCCATCTTAAGGATGCACGGGAGTGTCCGGCGACCGCGGCGGCCAGGTCTCTGACTCGGACGTGCTGTCAGCGGCACCGAGACACTCGCCGATCCAGCAGGCGATCGCCGAGAAGTTGTCCTGTCGCGGGTCGGCGCGCTCGAGCGTCAGGGCCTTCATCGCATCGAGCCACTCCTCGGGGGAGGACGCCTGCGCGAGGAGGCCGGAGATCGTCGGCGGCTCGAGTGCGCTCCACCAGCCGTCGCTGCAGAGGAGAAAGGCATCGGCGCGCTCGAGCTCGATGCGCTCCGAGACGTGCGGTGCGGCCTCTTCCGCGGAGCCGAGCGCCGCCAGAAGCACGCCGCGGTTCGGCAGCGTCTGCACATGTGCCGCGTCGACGAGTCCCCTGTCGAGCGCCCACTGCAGAACGCTGTCGTCGCGCGTCACCGCGCTCAGCCGCCCGGCGCGCCACTGGTAGAGCCGCGAGTCGCCCACATGACCCCACAGCGCAAGTCCCCGCAGCGCATCGATCACCAATACCACGACCGTTGCATGCATCGACCCGGCAGCAGCACTGGGGCGCCGCTCGCGCTGCCCCGCCACCACCGCGTCGTGCGCGTCGAGCAGCAGCTCCGAGAGATCCCGCCCGTCGACCGGCGGGCGGCTGCGAAAGCCGGCGATCACGCGCGCGACGGCCAGCTGCGCGGCTCGCGCGCCATCGTCGTGCCCCCCTGCGCCATCGGAAAGCACCAGGCACCAGTAGCCATCGCGATGCTCGACCGCAAGGCAATCCTCGTTGCGCGCGCGCGCGCCGATGCACGAGCGCTGGGCGACCTGCACGATGAGGCGCTTCACCGGGTCTCACCGCCCGCACGCGGATCCGAGGGCGAAGCCCCTTCGTGCGCCGCATCGAGGCTTCGCACCTGCGCCTCGTAAGCCTCGCGGAAGGCCTCACCGAAGAAGCGCTGGAAGTCCTCCTGTGCCTCCGCGCGCAGCGAGCGGTAGTGCTCGAGGTACACCCCCCACAACCGCGCCCGGCGGTGCGCCGGGCGCAGTGAGTCGAACACGGAACGCGAAGTGAGGTGCGTTTCGAGTTTCGCGGGGTCGAAGCGATCCAGCACCGCCTCCAGTGCCGCGCGCATTCCAGCCATCACGCCGACCTGGTGTGATTGCAGGTCGACCAGTGCATCGCGCAGCGCGGCCGGCCCGGCGAGAAATCCACGCGCCGGCGGTTGCAGCAGCAGCTGCAATGCAGCCATGCCGTCCGGGGCGAACTTGAGCGGATTGTTGCCCCGCACCTGAATGATCGTCATCTGCGCCTGCATCTCATCCTTTGCCATGGCGCGCATCCCCACCAGGCGGTGAATGCCGCCGATGGCGATTCTCAGCATCGCGCCGATCGAGGCGAGAAGCTCCGGCGAAGGAGCGTTGGGGAGCGGGGACTCGATACCAGCACCTTCGAGGAAAGCCCGCCACAGGGCCTCCGCGCTCGATGCCGAGCGCGCGGCGTCGGCACCGGGGCGGACAGGTGGCGCAACGTTGCTCGCCGCCGTGGGGGCCGGGGCGGCTGCCGCGGTCGTTGCCGATACGGGTGGCGCAGGAGTTGCGGGCGCTGCGGCCGGGGTCGGCGGCATCGCCCCCGGCGAGGCCAGGGGCTGGGTGCCGTCACGACGGATGATCATCGTGCGCCCGCGCAGGATGGTGGCGCTGGTCTCGTCCTGCTCGAAGGCGACCTGCAGCGTGTAGCCGCCGATTCTCAGCTCGTCCCCGTCGCGGAGGATGACGCGCATGCCAGCGCTCAGTGGCCGCCCGTTGTGCAGGATGGGGCTCGCGGCGCTGATGTTCTCGATCCAGTACAGGTCGTCGCGGTGCAGGATATGCGCCTGCACGCGCGAGATCATGCGTTCGGGATCGGGCAGGGTGAAGGTCGCCTGGTCCGAGCGTCCAAGCGTACCGCCGCGCTCGTCGAAGCGGCCGATGAGCGGTTGACTCATCGGTTCCTCGTTGAGCGCAATGCCGTGCAACACCAGGGTCATGGATGAATCACGCCCCGCTTTCTTTAAGCCGTCCCAGGCACCGTCGCCACAACCCACGGGCGTAGTTCACCGTGACGGCGGCCGTGCGACAAATCACTAAAGTCATATTGACTTCTCCGTCGTACTGCGTTGCAGCAATACTCAACGCCGCAGGTGCTTGACGAGCCGCACCAGCACCCGTGGCTGCAGCGGCTTGTGCAGGATCACGAGACCGCTCTCGTGCGCTAGCTTCAGCAGCTCCGGCGAGGTATCGCCGGTGATGAGCATCGCCGGCGTCGCCTCGCCCGCCACCGCGCGCACCGCGCGCACTGCCTCGACGCCGTTCTCCTGTCCGCGCAGCCTCCAGTCGGAGAGGATCAGGTCGATGCGATCGCGTGCCTCGCGCGCAAGCTCGACGGCTTCGGCGATGGAACCCGCGGTGAGCACATCGACATGCAGCGGTCGCAGCAGCTCGCGCGTGGCGTCGCGGATGGCGAGCTCGTCATCGATCAGGAGTACCGTGACCGCGCCCAGCTGGCGGGGCGGCAGGGTGTCGGCTTCGGTCGTCGGCCTGTCGATCGCGCTGACATCGCCCGCCGGAACGACCACGCGAAACACGCTGCCGCGGCCGACCCGCGAGGACACCTCCAGCGGATGCTCGAGCAGGTTGCAGAGCCGCTGCACGATGGCGAGTCCCATGCCGAGTCCGCGGCCGCGATCGCGCTCGGGGTTATCGATCTGATAGAACTCCCGGAAGATCATCTCGCGCTTGTCTTGGGGTATGCCGACGCCGGTGTCCCAGACCTCGAGGGCAACGCCGCGCGGGTGACGCCTGGCCGCGACCAGCACACCGCCCGAGCGCGTGTAACGCAGCGCGTTCTGCACGAGATTGGCCAGCACGCGCTCGAGTAGCTGCGGATCGCTGCGTACGATGCGGCGTGTCGCGCGAAAGCGCAGCGACAGCCCGCGCGCCTCGGCGTCCCCGCCGAACTGCTGGTAGAGCCGACGGAACACCTCGCGGATCGGAAAGGTCTGCGGGGCCGCCTGCACCACCCCGGCATCGAGCCGCGAGATGTCGAGCATTGCGCCGAAGGAGCCCTCGAGTGCCTCGATCGCGCTCATCATGTTGCGTACCAGCGGCCGCTGCGGCGTGTCCTGCAGCTGCTGCTCGAGCGCCGCGCAGAACATCCCGAGCGCATGCAGGGGCTGGCGCAGATCGTGGGCGGCGGAGGCGACGAAGCGGGTCTTCTCCTGGTTGGCACGCGCCGCCACTTCGACCTGCGAGCGCAGCTGCCGCACCAGGTCTTCGTTGTTGAAGCGCACGGCGAGGAAAAGCGCGAGCGAGTCGTTCTGGTTGAGTGTCAGGCGCAGCAGCGCCATCAGGAAGGCGGCCGCGAGCGAGGCGAGCAGTAACGAGTTGGCCGAGACCGGCCAGGCGCCGAGCGAGGGTCCGAGCGTCAGTGTCAGGAGCAGCGGCACCAGTGCGGGCAGCAGCGACAGGTAGACCGCCGCCCGCGAGGCGACCAGCAGCGGCGCCGACAGACCCGACACCGCGAGCAGGATCGCCGCCAACAGGGTGTCCGAGGAGGGATTACCGAGGATGAAGAGCGGTGCCCCTGCCCCCCAGGTGGCGGATGTCACGAACAGCAGCGCCAGCCAGCGCTCGGCTTTGAACGGCGGCGCCGCCGCCGGTCGCCTGGCAAAGGGCGACGGCTGAAACAGCAGCCGCGCGCCGGCGAGCAGCACGCAGGCAACGCACCATAGCCACGGCGCGCGCGACATGCGCTGCTGCTCGAGCACCGAGGCTACGAACAGCGCGCCGAGAACCGTGGTCAGCACCGCCCAGCGATCCCCGGTGAGCGCAGTGCGATACAGCACCTCCGCGACCCGCGGGTCGGCGCGCGCCGCGCGTGCGTTGGGGATTTCGCTGGCAGCGACGCCGGTCTGGTCGTTCATCACACGAGTGGGTCGCGCCGCATGAGCGCCGCCGGCGACGACCTCAGTGGAACAGGCTGATCAGGTGCGACCGCGACTCGACGTCGAGCGCCAGCAGAATGGCCGACACGTAGTTCTTGACGGTGCCGAGCGACAGCTCGGTCGCCTTGCTGATCTCTTGATTGCTGCAGCCCTCGAGGATCAGCTCCAGGATCTGCAGGTGCCGCGGGCCGAGTTCTGCCACGCGGTCGTAGTGCGCGGTACCGGCGAGCTTCGGAAAGCGCTCGGAGATGGTCGCCGCCGCGGGAGCTGGCGCCGGCCGCAACAGCGACTTCAGCGCCTGCTTCAGCCGTTCGGGCGTCCAGGACTTCAGCAGGTACCCAACCGCGCCCATCGCTTGCGCCTGGCGAACGACGAATTCGTCCTGGGTGCCGGTGAGCATCGCGAAGGGCACGTTCGGGCATTCCTCGCGCAGCGTGCGCAGTCCCTGCAGGCCCTTGGCATCGGGCAGGTTGAGGTCGAGCAGCACCAGGTCGAAGGGGCCGCTCTCGCGGCAGGCGGTGCGTGCCTCATCCAGCGAGCGGCACGGCGTGATGGCGCAGCGCACCTCGTCGAGCGACTCGAGCAGCAGGCTCGTACCGTAGCGCACCAGATCGTGGTCATCGACCAGGAGAACCTTTTTATTAGTATCCATTGGCACTTCCCCATGCCGGCGCATTCAGGCTAGCGCCTCCCCGAGGATTGTGTCCAGTTTTCGCGGGGGGCCCGGCAGCACTCCCGCCGCGCCTCACCTGGAACGGCACCCCGAGGGGCTGTCCGCGGCTGGCCTGGAGCCCGCCGTTGCCCCGGCACCATCCCTTTCGGCCGTCAAACACGGGTAGCTGTGTCCCCGCACCGTGTCGAAAGTAACTATCGGCGCGCGGGCGCCTCCGGCACAGTCGCGAACAGATGCTTCGGTCGGCGGAACGTCACCGCATAGGCAGGCAGTCCAGGTGACGAAAGCGCGACTAGCATTGTCCAGCCCTCGTATAGGGGACCCAATGAAGCGAGCCACTGTTTTCTTGAGCGTCTTCGTGGGGTTGCTGTGCGGTTGCGCCGATGTCCGCGTGCCCGAATACCAGCACCCGGACGCTCCAGCCAAATCAACCTGGTCGCGATCGCCGGCGCCCCCCGTGTCAGCCACCGAAGCGATCTCGCCGCAGTGGTGGTCGCAGTTCCGCGATCCTTACCTCGACTCGCTCGTGGCCAAAGCGATTGCCGGGAATGTCGACCTGAAGATCCTGGCCGCGCGCATCAAGGTGGCCAACGCGCAGATCGCCGAAGCGCATGCGGGTGCGCTGCCGACCTTGGATCTAGCGGCGGGCAGCGCCGGGCAAAAAACCAACGGCCTGCTGTTCAGCAAGCAATACGCGGTGGGCACACAAATCAGCTGGGAGCCCGACATCTGGGGTCAGGTCCAGAAGGGTGTTGAAGGACAAACCGCCGAATTCCACGCGACGGAGGCAGATTGGCGGGCCGGATATCTGCAGATGGTTGCCGAGGTCTCGACCACCTACTTCCAGATCCTCGAGCTCGACGAACAGATCGAGCAGCAGCAACTTGCGCTGTCGAAATCCGAACAGATCCTGGCCATCTACCAGACGATGCGCAGCAATGGCCTGAAGTCCGACACCGAGGTACTCCGCCAGGGATCGGAGAACGACCGCCTGGCGAAGGATCTGCTGGAGCTACACCGCTCCCGTGACGTGACGGAGAACGCGCTCGCGAGCCTGCTCGGCATGCCCGCCGGGGAGTTCAAGGTGCCACCCGCCCGGCTGCGGGACCGCGTGCAGGTGCCTGCCGTGCCCGCCGGGCTGCCGCTGGATCTGCTCGCCCGCCGGCCTGACGTCGTGGCGGCTGAGTTCCGGGTGCTCGAGGCCCACGACCTGATGGGCCAGGCGCGCCTCGCACAGCTGCCGACGGTGAGCCTTACTGGAAACGCCGGCACTGCCAGCTTCGCGCTCTCGGACTTGTTCAAGGCCTTCACTTTCGGGCTGATGCCAACTGTCAACATCCCGCTGCTCAATCCGGGCGTGAGGGCGCACGTCAAGACCACCGAGGCGCAGATCAAGGTCGCGGAGGAAAGCTACCGTAGCACGGTGATCGCCGCGTACGAGGAGGTCGAGAACGCGCTGGTCGATCTCGATTCCCACCGACAGCAAGAAGAGAAGCTGCAGAAGCAGGTCGAGCAACTCGAGGCCGTATCGGGCCAGACCGAGGCGCAGCTCGAGATCGGCGTCGTCTCACAACTCGACGTGTTTGAAAACCAGCGGTCTCTGTTGACCGCTCAGCTCGCGCTGCTGGACAGTCACGAGCAGGTGCTCGCCGACACGGTCACCCTCTACAAGGCGCTCGGGGGAGGTTGGACTTCTGTGGAGGTCGCCAATGCCCGCCGTTGACCGGTCAGCGTCTGCCGTGGAGATGCACGCGCAGTTGTGGGCGGGCTTCAGACAGGCGCCGTCGGCTCGTCACGTCGACGTCGTCCTGAAGCCCCTGTCGCGGCCCGCGCTAGGCGAGATACGCATCGATGCCGCCGAGTTCGCCATCGGGCGCGCCGAGCCACCGTTCGCGTCCTACGGGAACAATGTCATCAACATGCTGTCGCGCCGGCACGCGCGCATTTTCCGCAAGGACGGTTTTGTCTACCTGGCGGACCTCGAAAGCCGCAATGGGACGACGGTCAACCGCGTCGCGATCGGTGGCGCACACACCAAACTGCGCGACGGTGACGAGATCTGCTTCGGTGGTGCGCTGACGTATCGCGTGCAGATCACCCCGCGCATTCGCCCCGAAGGGAGCCTGACGCTGACGTTGAAGCCCCGATCGAGCGGCTTACGTCTCGACCCGATCGTGATCGCACGATTCCCCTTCCTGGTCAGCAAGACTAGCGGGGCCTTCTCCCAATACAAGAACAAGAGCGAGCACCGCCGCGAGTTGGACTACCTGTCACGGCGTCATGCATACATCCACCAGAAAGGTGGCAAGGCTTACATCGAAGACCTCGGCAGCAGCAACGGCACCTTCGTCGATGGCCGGCGCCTGCCGCAGCAGGCCGTGCCGCTGCAGGACGGAGTCCTGATCGCCTTCGGCGGCAAACACTTCGTCTACGAGGTGAGTATCACGCGGCCATCCGCCGTCGAGCCGGCTCAAAGTGCCGCGCAAAAGCCCGCGGCGGAAGGGAAGCCCGAAGTACCGCAAGCGAAGAGCATCACCCGGCAACCCACGGTCGCGCCGGCTCAAAGCGCCGCGCAAAAGCCCGCGGCGGAACGGAAGCCCGAAGTACCGCAAGCGAAGAGCATCACCCGGCAACCCACGGTCGCGCCGGCTCAAAGCGCTGCGCAAAAGCCCGCGGCGGAACGCGAGCCCGAAGTGGCGCAAGCGTATGACAAGACGCAGTTTATGGTCGCCGCGCCGGCTTCGTACCTCCAGGTCTTCTGCCACGCGGACGAGCCGCAACAGGCTACCCCTGCGCAAGGCTCGGCAGTTCCGGCGGCTGCCATGAAAGAGCGCCCCGTCAGGCGCCCCCCGCGCCGCCGCGCAATGCTGCTGTTGTCCGAGGTCGCCTCGCTCCTTGCCAGCGAGCCCGACAGTCCGCGGCGAATGTGGTGGAAGCCTGCCGCCGTTGCGGGCCTCCTCGGTGCACTTGCCCTGATGGCCTACTTTTGGAGCGCACCCGAGCGTGCCCTCAAGAACGCGGTCGCGCGCGGCGAGTACGCTCGCGCAGCCGCCCTGGCCACCCGACTCCTCGAGAAGCACCCGGATGACCTGGAGCTCGAGGCGCGGGCGACCGAGGCGTCCCTGAAGGCTAACGTACCGGCGTGGCTGCTGAGGATCCGGGCGGGTGACTTCGATGGAGCCAAGGAGATTCTCACCGGCATGTCCGAGCTCGCGGCGCGCGACGCCGAGCTGCCACCCCTGATCGACGAGTTGGAATGGCTGGGGGACCTCGACCGCTTGGTGAGCGCGCGCGGCGGCCCGGAGGCACCGATCCGGATCTACGCGGACGAAGACAGCATCGAGCATCTCGTCGGGCGCTGGAATGACGATACGGACGAGCATCAGCGCGCCCTGGCCCGGATCGCATCGCACGTACCCCAGTTCGGTGACTGGTATGGCGAAGCGCTGACCCATTTGCGCCGGTTGCAAAGCGAATCCACCGTGTATCTGCCGGTTATCGAGCGGGTGAAGGCGAACATCGCGACCGAGCTGCAGCGCGACAATCCAGAGGCGCTGGAACCGCTGCTGCAGGAGACCGCCCAGAAGTATCCGAGTCTGGGTGGGTTGGACAGCGTACGTCAGGACCTGGAGCGCTACCTGGAGATTCGACGGGAGGCAGGCACACGAAAGTCCGGGCGGCTATTCGCTCTGCTGCAAAAGGCGCGCTTCGCGACCCCACCGTTCGAGGCCAGCGTTCATGCATTGACCGAGAGTGGACAGCTGCCGCCCTCCGATCTCCTGCAGCAGTACGACGCCGCGACCCAGGCGTGGAAGGACGGCAAGCCCAGCGAGGCGTTTGCCGCGTTGCAGGAGATGACTGCCGGGCCCTGGGGGGAGGATGCCAGCAAGGAGTTGCAGCGCAGGCGAGCCGTGGCGGAGCGGTTTGCTGCAATACAGCAGTCGCGCAATGCGGCTGATTTCGTCGACCAGCTGCTGGCTTTTCGCGAGTCGCTCGATGCCGACGAGGACCTGTACTTCGTGCGCGCCACGGCGGCCGAGCTGAACCTGCAGAGGGACAGCGTGATCGCACGGGCACAGGACGCCATGAACCGGGCCCGCGCACTGTGGCAGCAATACCGGAGCAATGGCCCGATCGACGCCTCACTGAGGATCGAGACCTCGATTTCGGATCAATTCCGGATCCGTGCTAGCTTCTTGGCCGAGGCGAGCAGGTATGCGCAGCAGGGCTTCCTGATCTACTCACAAGTCGACGCGGCCGGAGCCGCGCAGTGGGCCGCGATCCGCGACGAAATCAAATCGGAAGCACGTGAGCAGCGCAGCAAGCTGGACGACCTGAGCAACGTCGTCGAGCCGGAGCTGTTGAAGGCCAAGTTGGCGCTGCTCGGGGGTCCGAACGAATGACGCACGCAAATCGCCTGGTGCCGTTGGCCGATGCGCTCGGTGATCACAGCTCCGAGGGCATCGCCATCCTGACCGCAGAGCCGTGGCGCGCTCTGCAAGCCCTCGTCTACACGATGATCGCACTGGTGCTAAGTGGATTGGCCTGGTCGTTCTTCGGACGAGCAGACGTGATCGTGACGGAACAGGGCTCGCTGGCTCCGGCCTCCGAGGTCAGGCGCTTCTATGCGCCCGTCGATGGCGAGGTGGTGAATCTCTATGTGGCCGAGGGTCAGCCGGTGGCCAAGGGCGACGTGCTGGCTCGGCTCAATGCCAGGAGCGCCGTCGAAGCGGCCGGCAATGCCATGCAGGCGCAACTGAAGCTCGAGAATGCGGAACGCGAGTGGCGGCAATTCCCGGAGAAGAAGGTGCTGCTCGAGCAGAAGGCTGCAACGCTCAGACAGGCGATGGAGCTCGAGGAGCGCCAGCACCAACAGCGGGTCGCGCTTGGTACGAGCAAACTCGTGCAGGAACAGCGCGCGCAGATGGCGGAAGCCCGCGCCAACGTCGATGAGACCAAGCTCGAGATGGAGAAGTTTGAGCGCGTCTACGCGGCGACCACGGGTAGCGGCGTGTCGCTGTTGCAAGTCGAAAGCAAGAAAAATGCCTACCAACTGGCACAGTCGAAACTCAACGAGCTGACTGCCCGCCAAACTCAGGATCTCATGCAGGCTCAAGCGCAGCTCGACGCGAGCGGCGAGCAGCTCAAAAAGCTCAGGCTCGACTACGAGTCGGCCACCAACGAGCTCGCCACCGCGGAAGAGAAACTGCGGCTGCAGCTCGATAGCGCGCGCGTCGAGGCCGACGCCGCAGCCCGCATCCGTTTCGAAAATATCGACCAGGACAATTTCCTACTGATCGTGGCTCCGGTCTCCGGCGTCGTCACGGACCTCACGTCCACGCAACCGGGCGACAAAGTCCAGGCCAACACGCCGCTCGGCGGCATCGCTCCGAACAAGTCGCGCTCGGTCGTCAAGGTCGAGATCGCCGAGAACGACCGCGCCTTCCTGCGCGAAGGCCTGCCGGTCAAGCTCAAGTTCAACGCCTTTCCGTACCAGCGATACGGGGTTATCCGTGGCACGCTGGAATATGTCTCGCCAGCGACGAAGCCGGCCTCGCAGACAAAACAGCCGGTATACGAGGCACGTGTTTCGCTGGAGCGCGATTACTACCAGGTCGGGGAGACGAAGTACCCGCTGCGCTACGGGATGACGGCCGCCGTCGAGATCGTCGTCCGCGAACGGCGGCTGATCGATCTGGCGCTCGACCCGTTCCGGCAAATCGGCGGATGAGCGGCCGGCGCGGTCCCCCGATCCTTCCGAATTACGAGGAGCGAATCAGATGACGAATGTCGTGAAGATCGACGGCGACGCGATCGACCTTGCCGAGTTCGTGCGGACCTTGAAACTCACGGGGCAGTTCGAGGCACTCCTCGAGCAATTCGTCCGCGATCGACTGACCGTGCTCGGCGCCAAACGAGCGGGCCTGCGGGTATCGGAGGCCGAGATCCAGGAACGCGCCGACCAGTTTCGCCGGGTGCGCGGCTTGCACCGTGCGTCCGACACTAACAAGTACCTCGATGCGATGCGCATCAGTCTCGATGAGTTCGAGGCCTTCATCCTCGACAGCCTGTATCAGGAAAAGATGCTGGGCAAGATCTGCGATGACCAGTCGGTACGAGGATACTTCAAGCTGAATTCGCCCAAGTTCGACAGCATCGAGGTGAGCCATATCGTTCTCGATTCCGAGTCCAAGGCCAAGGAAATGATGGCCGTGCTCCGCGACGACCCCGACAGCTTTGACGAGATGGCACGCGAGCATTCGATCGCCGACACTCGCGAACGCGGCGGCCTGATCGGCAAGGTGCTGCGCGGGTCGCTGCGGTCCGACGTCGAGGCGAAGGTATTCAACGCCGCCGCCGGCGATCTGTTGGGACCCTTCACCCCGGGGGATCGGACGACCTTCGAGATCTTCCGGGTGAACGCCAAGCACCCGGCCCGCCTCGACGACGACACTGCCACCGAGGTGCGGCGACTGTTGCGCGAGGAGTGGTTACGGGCCAGGGCCCGCGAACACGTCATCGAAGCCAGCTAGCGCCAGGACCCTTCCCCCATGAACACGCAAGAAGCCCAGTCGTGCGCCGAGTTCCTGGCGTCCGTCGACCTGCTGTCGACGCTGACACGCACTGAGATCGAGCGCGCGGCCCAGAGTGCCCAGTCGCGGCTGCTGGCGTTCGGCGACACCGTGTGCACTGCCGGCGAGGTGGCCGAGGGACTGCTCATCGTCAAGTCCGGCTCGATCCGGGTATTCGCGGCAGACGGGGACAAAGAGGCCAGCCTCGGCGTGCGCAAGGCGGGGGAGGTATTCGGCGAGATGGTCATGCTGCGCGAATACCGACACGAGTGGTCGGCGCGCGCTTCCGGCAAGACCGAACTGCTGTTCATTCCGCGTAGCGTCATCGGCCCGATCGTCGCGGGCAACCCCGCGGCCCGGGCGTTCGTCGCCGGCCGCGTCGTCATCAGCTCGGCGGGCGGGCTGATCAGTCACCTCTTCGATCTCAAGAGCAAGATCGACAAAAGCGAGCTGGAAGAACTGACCCGCAGTGTCGGCGTGAAGCGCGTCGGCGCCGGCAAGGAGATTCTCAAGCAGGGTTCGCGGGAAGATCGCCGTCTGTATGTCGTGCGCCATGGGGAAGTCCGCGTGGTGCGTCGCGACGACGGCCAGGACTATGCGTTGGCCACTCTGCGAAAAGGGGAGACCTTCGGCGAGAAGGCCTGTCTGATGCGCCAGGAGCAGGCCGCCGCGGTGATTGCGAGCAGCGATACCACTCTGCTCGTCATCCCCGAGAAGACCGTGCAGTTCATCCTCGAACGCAACCCGAAGGTGCGCCAAGCACTGGAGGAGCGGATCCGGATCATCGACAGAGAATTGCAACGACAGAAGAAGGTCGCGGAACGACGCAAGCCCGCGCTGGTGATCGACCTCAAATCCAAGCCGGAGCTTGGCGAGAACGTCATCCGTCGCTTCGCCTGGATCCAGCAGGCCGAGGAGATGGACTGCGGCGCGGCATGCCTGGCGATGATCTGCAAGCACTACGGCATCCCCATGACACTCGGCAAGCTGCGCGAGCTCGCCAACGTCACGACGCAGGGCGCGACCTTGGACAGCCTGGCGCGCACGGGCGAATCCGTCGGCTTCACCACCCGCGGCGTGCAGTGCACATTCGACACGCTGCGCGGCTTTGAACTCCCGTTCATCGTGCACTGGGAGGGTTATCACTACGTCGTGGTGTATGGGGTGTCGAGCACGCAGGTGTGGATGGCCGATCCGGCGGTCGGCTTCAGGAAGCTGAGCATCGCCGAGTTCGAGCGCGGCTGGAACGGTACCTGCCTGACTTTCACCCCGCGTCAGGATGTGGCGCAGGTCGCGGCGTCACGCTCGCCCTGGGTACGCTTCGCCAGGTATCTGCTTCCCTACCGCAAGATCCTGCTGCATCTGTTCATGGCGACCTTCGTGATTCAGATGCTCGGCATCGTGCCGCCGATGATCATCCAGAACATCCTCGACGGCGTGATCGTCCATCAGAACGTGAACCTGCTGCACCTGTTGATCGTCGGCCTGATCGTCTCGAGCGTGTTCACACAGCTGACGGCCACGATCCGGGCTGCGCTGGCCAACTTCATGGTGCGGAAGCTGGACTTCACGATGATGTCGCAGTTCTTCCGCCATACCCTGTCACTGCCTTACTCCTTCTTCGCCAAGCGCAAGACGGGAGACATCTTCGCGCGCTTCCAGGAGAACCAGACAATCCGCGCCTTCCTGACCGAGTCCACGATCACCACCGTGCTCAACCTGCTGATGATCTTCATCTACTTCACGGTGCTGTTTCTCTACAACGTCAGGCTAACTCTGCTGCTCATCGCATTCGTCATACCGATTCTGGCGTTAACAGTCCTCGTGACGCCGAGGGTCAAGCGCTTCGCGCGTGAGGTTTTCGCTGCCACCACCGACGCCAAGTCGTACCTGATGGAAGCGCTCGGTGGGGCGGAAACCGTCAAGGGCATGGGCATCGAGCGCCCGGTGCGTCTGAAGTGGGAAACGAAGTACGCCAAGGCGCTCGAGGTGCAGTACCGCGCCCAGTCGTTCAACATCGCGGTCGGTCTAGCCGGACAATTGCTGAACGCCGCCACCACGATCGCCATCCTGTGGGTGGGCGCCGATCTGGTGCTCACACGCGAGCTGACTATTGGCCAGCTCATCGCTTTCAATGCCTTGATGGGTAGCGTGCTGGCGCCATTGATGGGACTGGTGGGGTTGTGGAGCCTGCTGAACGACGCCTCCGTGGCGATGGAGCGCCTTGGCGACGTGCTCGACCTCGAGCCGGAGCAAAGACCCGAGGAGCTGGCCTCGCGCGTGGCGATTCCCGAGCTGCAAGGCGACATTCGTATCGAAGGCGTTTTCTTCCGCTATGGCGGCAACGAGACGCCGTATGTTCTCGAGAACATCAGTGTCGACATCAAGCCCGGCGAGCTGGTCGCGATCGTGGGCCGCAGCGGCTCGGGAAAGACGACGCTGGCCAAACTCCTCGTCGGCTTCTATCCGCCCACCGACGGCAGGCTGACGGTCGATGGCTACGACATCGGCGTGGTCGACAAGGAGTACTACCGGGCACAGGTCGGCTACGTGATGCAGACCAACTTGCTGTTCTCGGGAACCATTGCCGAGAACATCGCTGGCGGCGAGGAGCCCGATCGCCGCCGCATCGAGGAAGCAGCGAAAAAGGCCGACGCCCATGGCTTCATCAGCAAGATGCCACTCGGCTACCAGCAGGTAGTCGGCGAGCGTGGCATGGGCCTCTCGGGTGGCCAAGTCCAGCGCCTGTGCATTGCCCGTGCGCTGTACCGCAATCCGCGCCTGCTGGTTTTCGATGAAGCGACCTCGGCGCTCGACGCGCAGTCCGAGAGCAACATCATTGCCAACCTGAACGACATCCTGAAGGGTCGGACCGCGGTGATCATTGCGCATCGCTTGAGCACCATCATGCGTGCCAACAAGATTCTGGTGCTCTACGAGGGGAAGATCGTCGAACAGGGGCGCCATGACGAGCTGCTCGCACGCCGCGGCATGTACTACGAGCTGGTGCAGAAGCAGTTGAACGCCGCATGAAGATCCTCGACCAGGATACCGACGCCAGCTCGACAATCTCGTATGCCGGGCTGCTGGAAAAAATCGAGATATTGCGCTCGACGCTGCGCTGGGCTTCCACGCTGGAGCGGCCGGATATCGAGAAGCTGCTCCGTCAGGCCGGGGTGCTGCGCGATGAGGTGCTGCAGCTTTCGCACAAGGAACGCTTCGTCAATGCGGCTGCCGCCCAGGCGACGCGCGGGGACCTGTCGCGCCGCCAGCGGCGCCAGGCGCTGCTCGAACGCAGTTTCGTCTTCGAGGGCGCGTTCGGCGATAAC
>Ga0187782_10001667_pt1 | contig 16278 bp, 15 predicted proteins | sample 0715_SJ02_MP15_2_FD_132454 | JGI IMG/M metagenome (GOLD analysis project Ga0187782, IMG submission 132454) | Tropical peat soil microbial communities from peatlands in Department of Meta, Colombia - 0715_SJ02_MP15_20_MG | ecosystem: Environmental > Terrestrial > Soil > Wetlands > Peat | place...
AGGGCAGTCGTCGCTGGTGCTGTTGCTGCTGTATGCGCTGGTGTTCATTCAATGGAAGCGGGGACGCGATTTCTGGGCAGGCGTGCTGCTGGGGCTGGGGTTGTTCAAATTCCAGTTCGTGGCGCCATTTGCGCTAGTCTTTATGCTGCGGCGGAAGTGGCGCTTCGTCCAGGGATTTCTGCTGACGGCTGCGGGGCTTGGCGTACTCTCGCTGATCGCCGTGGGTTGGCAGGGGATCTGGAGCTACGTTCGCCTGCTGACGCACGTATCGGCGGGGATGGAGAATCAGTTCTACGGCTCTTATAGGGATATGCCGACGGTGGCGGCCTTCGTGCATGCGCTGCTGGGCGACATTCTCGGTGGAGGAAGGATCACGGCGATCGCCGCCGCGGCATCGGCGGGGCTGATTCTATGGGTGGCGTGGTGCTGGAAGAGTGCGGGAGCAGAAGGCGCGGCCGGCGATCTGATGTTTGCCGCGACGATTGTGGTCTCGCTGGTCACCGGCGCACACATGTTCATGCACGATCTGAGCCCGCTGCTGCTGGCCATGTGGCTGGCGGTGGCGCACTTTCCGGCGCGAGAGAGGCGGGCACTACGCACGATTTTGGGGGCTGCCCTGGTGCTGTTCTGGATGCCGCCGCTTTACATTGCGCTGGTGGCGTGTCACCGTGGCTACCTGGGACTGCCTGTGCTGATCATCTTCCTGGGCGGTGTCGTTGCTGCGGCAAACGATCGCTCCAACCTGCGAGGACGATTAGCCGGTGACTGATTTGGGTGGTATTGCCGGGGCCAATACGGTCAGACAAGATTCCTGCCCTTATCCCGAGCAAGTGCCGGCCGAGCGGGGCGTTACTCTCCTCCTCTTCCTGTTGTCATTTTTGTATCTCTGCTTGTTCCGGCGTTTCACGTCGATGGAGCCGGATGAGGGCATCCTGCTCCAGGGCGCACAACGGATTCTCGCGGGCCAGGTCCTCTACCGCGACTTTTTCTCGTTCTATACGCCTGGTTCGTACTATGGGCTGGCGCTGCTGTTCCGCATGTTCGGCAGTTCGCTGATGGTGGCGCGCACCGCACTGGCGCTCACCGGCGCTGTCCTTTCGCTCATAACATATCTCTTGGCGCGGCGGGTGTGCTCGCGGCCCATCGCCTCGACCATGGCGGCGCTGGCGACGTTCACGGCCCTGCCTTACCGCTTTCTCGTGCTGCACAACTGGCAGAGCACGCTGTGGGCCTGCCTGGCACTTTATTGCGCGGTCCGCCTGCGGGAGCGTGGGGGCTGGCACTGGTCATTCGCGCTCGGGTCGCTGGCCGCGATCACAACTCTGGTGGAGCAATCCAAAGGCGCGGGACTCTGCATCGGACTGGCCGTCGGTTTCCTGGCGACCTTCGTCGGGCGGAACAAGCTGCAGCCCCGCAAAACGTTGTGCACGCGCGCGGAGAGGCTCGCGCTGATCCTCGGCTTCGCCTGGCCCCTCGCGCTCACCTTCGCATACTTCGCCAGCCAGCACGCCGCATCCGTGATGATTTCCGACTGGCTCTGGCCCTTGCACCATTATTCCGCCGCCAACCGCGTACCCTATGGATATCAGAACTGGTCCGACGAGGCCCGCCAGGAATTGTTCGGCGCCGATTCGCTGCCATTTCGGCTGATCAAGATTCTGGCCGTCAGCCCATGCTTCTGGATTCCGGCGCTGCCTATCGTGGCCATGATTCTTTTCGGATGCTGGATCGTGCAGGGACGGCAGCCCTCTGTACGAGAGGATCCTGAAGCTTTGCACAACCCAGACGCCGCAGATGGAAGAGCCTATTACCTACTGCTGACCGCCGGATATGCCGGTCTCGCATTGAGTGCGATGGCGGTTCGGGCCGACATCATCCACTTCATGTATTTGCAGCCTCTGAACTGTCTGCTACTGGCATGGCTGGTGGGCGGACGAGGGTTGCCGGGTGGCGTGTTGCCGGCGATCCGTCCCTTTTTCTGCGCTTATGTTGTGGCGGCGCTGGCGCTGTTCGGTCTCGCGCCGTTGCTGGGGACCCTCGCGCCGCATGGTCAGCTCGCAACCCGGCGTGGCATCGTCACCACTCGCGGTCAGGATACGGTGGTCAAGTACATTGACGCGAACGTTCCGGCAGACAGCACCATTCTCGTGTATCCGTATCTGCCGCTCTACTATTACCTCACGGCAACTAACGCCCCGGGCCGCTACGACTTTTTCCAGCCCGGCATGAATACCGCTGAACAAGGCAGCGAGATTATTGCGCTGATGGCCTCCCGCCGCGTGCGGACCGTGCTGCTGGAAACCGCCTTTGCGGAGAAGATTCCGCACTCCTGGCCGGAAACCCCTAGAGCTGCCGTCGTGCGTGATCCGGTGGCAAACTACATCCTGGGCCACTACCGCGTTTGCCAGGTACTCACATCCCCGATGGACTGGCGCTTTATGTTCATGGTGAGCCAGCAGGACGCGTGCCCGTGAGGCGAATGCTGAAAGTGATCGCTGGGCTGGGTGTGCTTGCAGCTTTAGCCTGGTTTCTGGCTGCGCACCAGAACCAAATACGGCACAGCGTTGTCGATCGCGACTCGATTGCTTACTGGGCCGCGGCGAAAATTCTTCTTCAGCACCAAAATCCGTACAACGCGCAAAGCGTGTTGGCGCTGGAGCAGCATCAGGGCTATGGCCTCACGAAGCCGCTAGTTCTGCGCACACCGCCCTGGTCGCTCTGGATATTCGCGCCGTTGGGGATGCTCAATGTCGGCTGGGCGTGGGTGGTGTGGATGGTGGCGCTCCTGGCGGCTCTTCTTGCTTCCATGCGAATTTGCTGGGGGCTGTATGGCGACAGCGGCAAGCCACCGGCTGCCTTTCTGGTGGTGGGATACTTGTTTGCGCCTATCCCAGCTTGCCTGGCTGCGGGTCAAATAGGCATCGTGCTGCTGCTCGGCGTGGTTCTGTTTCTGCGCTACGAGCAGCGGCATCCTTTTCTGGCGGGAACGGTGTTGCTGATCCCTTTCGTGAAGCCGCATTTGTTCTCTGCGTTCTGGCTGATAATGGCGCTGCGGGTCGTTATGCGCAAGCAGTGGTCCCTAGCCGCCGGCTTTCTGGCTGCGCTCGCAGTCGCGGTTGCGGTTGCGCTGCGCTACGACCCCGGCGTCTTTTCTGATTACCAACAAATGGTCCGCCAGGCGGCAATTCAGTACGAGTTCATTCCAGCTCTCAGCGGCGTGGTGCGCCTGATTTTCTTCCGCCGGTTCTTCTGGGTACAATTCGTGCCAATGGGAGCGGCGGTGTTGTGGGCGCTATGGTACTACCGGGCGAACTGGCAATCCTGGAGTTGGCCGGCTCATGGCCCGGCCCTGCTGGTTGCGTCGAGCCTGGCCGCTCCTTACGCCTGGCTCAGCGACGAGGCAGTGGTGCTTCCGGCGGTGCTTTTGGGGGTTCTGTGGATCTACCGGGTGAGAAAGAAACTGACGCTGACATCCAACCTCGCCATCTTCACTTTTGCTTGTTTGGAGTTCCTTCTATTGCTGCTGCTGCGAGCCAGGATTCCGTTTGCCACCGGGATTTACTTCTGGAGCAGCCTGCTGTGGACTGCATGGTACTGGTACGCACGGCGCTTCCGGGAGAGAGCAAAGGCGTGAGAATCGAGCCGTGAAGTCCACGCTCTCACGATGCTTCGCAGTAGGAACGGTGTGCAGTCGCCTTTATCAACACCGCAAACAGCGCGACCAGGAGCATGCCCATCAGCGCGTACAGGTGGCAGGCGATCAGAAAATGGTGCACTGGCGGGATGAAGAGCACAACCAACGCCAGGTTCAACGGCAGGTTACGCAATAGCGCTTTGCGCTTCGCCAGTTCGCCAATCGTGATTGTGACCGGCAGCAGCAGCAAGATGAGGTCGTAAACGAAGGCATGAAATCCGGTCAGCAGTGTCGCCACCACCGCCGCAGAAAAACACAATTCGAATTCCTTGTCGTTCCAGCGCCACGCCGTTATCCACAATAGAACGGCGGAGATCGCGGCAACAATCCCGCCCGACATCGCACCCGGGATTCTTCCGCCCGCAGTCAGATAGACAAGGCCGCGAATATTCGCCGCATACTCGGGCTGAAATCCCATCAGACTTCGTGCCTGGCTGTCCAGGAACATCTTCGGATAGGCGACGATCACGCCGGGGCCGGACACAAGCATCGAAATCCCAATCAGCAGCAATCCCACACCCAGAAATCCCAGCAGAAACCACCATCGCCGTCGTAGGGCAAAGATCACGACAAAAGGAAGCACCAGGTGGAACTTGAACAGGCCGCACGCCAGCCACGCCCCGGCTGCGAGTTCCCGGCCGCGCCTGAGGGCAAGAAATGTAAGCGCGTAGACCAGCAACAGTAGCACGGAGTCCTGGCCGATCAGGATGCAATTCATGGTCGGTGCGAACGTCAGCATCACCACCAGCAGCAGCCCCAGGTCGACCGGAATCCCGTGCGTATATTGCAACATCGCGGCCAGCACGTTCGTGTTCTTACGCATGATCCGAGCCACGCAGGTGAGCATAGCAACGCTGACAATCACCCACGCAGCGTAGGCCGCGCGGTAGCTCAGGAATGTAAAGGGAACAAACAGCAGCGCCTCGAAAGGCGGCCGCAGGTAAAACGCGTGCACCGCGGCAGATTGCAGTTGGAACTCCGCCTGCGCCCGTAGATCGTAAAGCTGCGCACCCAGGCCCTGGCGTACCATCTGGCCGGCCGCATAGAACTCGGAAAAATCCAGCAGGCGGCGGGTGTCCTCCCGGTTGGCGGGAAAGGTCCACAACGCGTACGCGACGAACAAGGCTACGATCAGCCCGGCAGCGGCGCGGCGGACGGCTTCGTCTCCGGTCATTTGGGCGCGGATTATAGCATTTCTAATTTCGCTTGCGGCGACGCTCTACCGAGCTTCGATTGCGGCCAGACCCCAGCTACCTGCGTCCCCAAGAGCAGCGCCGTGGGTAATGCGCCGAGGTAGAAACGATCATGAAGAAACCACAATGACGAAAAGGCTGACAAGGCCGCGGCAGCGATCGCCACCTGCCACCATTTTCTGTGACTGATGGCGTCATTGATCACAACCAGCAACGGCAGAGCCAGCACGCACGCATCGTGCAGGAATAGGTAATAGGTCAACAGGGCGCTGGCCGAAACTGCCAACAAAAATTTCTCCCGCGGCTTTCGACCCGTCCCCACGAACGCAACCAGTAAAAAAATGCAGAGCGACGCCACCACCAGCGGGACCGTTCCCAAACCGCACGCGGCGAACAGCCCGCGCAGATTCGGCATGCGACGTAGCAACAGCCAGAATGAGGCATCTCCCATTTGGCGTACCAACCCGAAATATTGCTTTTGAGCGCCAATGCCCGTAATCGCAAACGAGATAGCCACGATGACGCTCGTACCAAAGATGCAGCCGGCGACAAATTTCGAGCCTCGCCACAGGAGCAGAAGAACGGCGATGGGCAGCAGAACCTGGAACCGGAACATCCCCAGGCCGAACAGGATTCCTGCTTGCAGTTCGCTCGACTCGATACGGCGATAGGCCGACACGAGGACCAGCAGCAGCAAAAGCGAGTCTTGCCCTGCAAAGATGGTGAATGCCAGTGGCATAAATCCGAGGAGAGTGCCAGGAACAATCCAGCCGGGACCCAGTGAGGACAAAACCGGAATGCAGGGCCGCAGCATCACCCAAACCAATGCGAGCAGGGCGAGGTTGGTCAACCCCCACACTAGGTAGGCACGGCGGTAGGGAAGAAACGAAAGAGGTGCAAAGACGATGACCTCGTAGGCCGGATGGAGGAAGGGTACCGCGCCGCCATCGGCCGCCACAATCTGGTCCTGATTGCGGCGGATCGCCGCGAAATCGTAAATCTCTTTTCTCTGCCCCGTCCTAAGCATGTATCCAGGCGTGTAAAACACCCGCAGGTCCGACTGCAAGGCGAGGCTAGAGGATCCCAGGGAAAACCAGGTTGGAAGTTCAAGCCCCACCAGCACGGCTGGGAACGCCAGGGCCAACGCGACCACGCAATAAGGAACGGGTTTCATAGATCAGGCTCGCTGCGGCCGGATACTCCCCTGCCCGGCGCTCGCGGTCGCGAGGTGTAAACAAACGTATCCGCCAAGTGCCTGCCACCGCGACGTCAAGTTATCACCATTTAGTTGCTAGGTACCCCTGGCTCCCGGTCGCGCCAGGCCATTCTCAGCGACCTAGGGCCAAGTCATTGTCCCACAATAGTATGCGTTTCCACCGAGTGTCCGGCAACGTCCCCGCGGTTTGGCCCCAGGTGTGCCTTACCCGTGCCGCAAGGGCCAAACCCCGTCCGCACTCCAGCGGCTGGGTAAGCCAATTACAACAGGAGAAAAAAAAAGAATGAAAAACCTGATTCTCAAGTCACTGCACCGTCTTCACAAGGACGAAGCTGGTCAGGGTCTGGTGGAATATCTTTTGATCCTGGCTCTGGTTGCGTTCGCAGCAACGGCGGGCATGAACAGCCTGGCGACCGGTCTGAACAGCGCCTTCACACAGATCGCCGCCACACTCGGCAAGTACATCACATAGTCGCCGATGTCGAGAGAGGGCACATTGGTTCTCTGTAGTGCGCGAGCACGCGGTGAGCTGATGGACCTGCGTTTACAACAACCAAGGGAGGCTTTGCATGATGCAAATCATCCTGTGTCGCCTTTCCCTTGCTGCATCGTGATGAGGCGGGTCAGGGGCTGGTGGAATACCTGCTGACTCTTGCTCTGATTGCCTTCGCCGCCGTAGCTGGCATGAACAGCATGGCGACCGTAATCAACAGCGCTTTCGCGCAGATCTCGGCCATTCTCGGCAGCTACTTCACCTGGCACACGATGTCGTGGCCATGATGCGGTTCTGCGGAAAGATTCACCTTTAACCCTCAATCCTCGGCGCCCTCGCGCCGTGGCGTCTTCATAAAACAACGGTGATCGAGAATTACATGCTGATGGGTGCTGTGCTGGTCGCTGGCGTAGGTGGAGTCAGCGACCTGCGCAGCGCACGCATCCCGAACTGGCTGACCTACAGCGCAGCACTGGCCGCCATGGTTTTGCGTGCCGGGCTGCTCGGTTGGCTGGGGCTGAAAGAGGGCGTCACCGGTTTGTTGATTGCGGTTCTGCCTTTCTTTCTGCTTTTTGTGATCGGCGCCATGGGCGGCGGCGACGTGAAGCTGATGTCCGCAGTGGGCGCCTGGGCGGGAGCGAGCCACGTCGTCCAGGTGCTGGTGGCGGCTGCTTTGGCCGGGGGCTTCCTCGCGGTACTCTACACGATCTTCGGCCAGGGGATTGGGCAAACATTTCGCAATCTTTGTGATCTTGTTCGTTTTCGCCTGATCTCCGGCTTGCACCCGCATCCCGTTTTGAATGTTCGCACGACCAAAGCACTGCGTGTCCCGTTCGGAGTAGCCATTGCCATGGGCACGGCCTTTTGTGCGGGCAATGCAATCTGGTGGAGGTGACCTACGAACACTCGACGGATTCTCCTTGCATTTCTGCTGGCGGCCCTGCTGGCAACCTCGCTGACGTTTCTGGTCTTCAAGCGCATTCGTGCCAACCTTAGCCAACGCCCGGTGATACAGATCGTCGCCTCGGCAAAGGATCTCCCTGCCGGCGTTGCCCTATCCGCCAAAGACGTTGTGTTGATTGATTGGCCCAGCGACGTTCCGCTGGAGGGGACTTCCAACAAGATCGATGCCGTGATCGGACATCCGCTCATGCACTCGCTCGGCCCGCGAGAGCCGATTCTGCAACGCGATCTCGGCGTGGAAGGGTCGGGCATCGGCCTGGCCACCAAAATTCCTCTCGGCATGAGGGCTACCGCGGTGCGCTCCAACGAAATTGTAGGTGTGGCGGGATTCCTGTTTCCCGGCTCTCACGTCGACGTGCTGGCCACGTACAACCAGGGTCCGAACGGGTCACTCACGCAGACTGTGCTACAGGATGTGGAAGTGCTGACGGCAGGACAAACGATTGAGCCGGACCCGCAGGGAAAGCCGGAACAGGTCAACGTGGTGACTTTGCTGCTGACGCCGGAAGATTCGCAAAAGCTGCAACTGGTCGGCACCCAGGGCAGCATTCAATTCGTTCTGCGCAACAACACCGACACCAAGGCCGTTGATCTTCATCCGACGCGTGTGGATCAGCTTGTGGCCACTGCCAAACCTCCCGACCCTGCGCATAGAGCCAAACATGCCGCGCCGCCGCCTCCTCCCAAACAAACTTATGTGCTCGAAGTGATTCAGGGCAGCAAACATACCATTCATCGGTTTGACGAAAACAACCAGGAGCAGGGGACCAAATGACCAGTTTGCCATTCGCCAGAAAAATCGCAGGCTTTGCCTTCGCCGCAAGCGTCACCCTGGCGGCGCAAACCCTGTCTTCGCCGGCTCCGGCCAGCGCGCCGGGCTCAACCGCTTTGCCGTCGGTTCCGGCCGAGGGAGAAACCATGCACGTGATGGTGGGCAGGTCTCTGGTGCTCAACGTGCAGTCGCCGCTAACCCGGGTACTCACCAGCAATCCCGATGCGGTGGACATCATGGCTGCGTCTCCGACACAAATTGTGGTGGAAGGCAAAGCCGCTGGATCGAGTAGTTTGACTCTCTGGGATGCCACTGGCCGCTCGCAGGTCCTTGATGTGGAGAGCGATCTGGACGTCGCCAGCCTCAGGAGCGCCCTGCAGCGCAGCTATCCCAAAGAGCACCTCAACGTTGAAGCCGACGGAGAGCACCTGGTGCTCACCGGCACCGCATCCAGCGCGCAGGTCCTCGACACCATCACCAAGATGGCCAGCATTTACTCCAAGGACGTGGTGAATTCCGTAGTCGTCCCAGTGCAGCACGAGCGACAGGTGATGCTGGAAGTGAAATTTGCGGAGGTGGACCGCACGGCGCTGTCCCAGCTTGGCTTCAACGCCCTGTCCACGGGCGCGGGGAATACCATCGGCCAAACCACCACCGGCCAATATGGCAGCACATCGCCGGTGGCGCTGAGTGACACTTTTGGCGCCGGCGCTCCACACTTCCCGTATACCGAGCAGACCACTCTAAATCAAGTGCTGAACATTTTCCTGTTCCGCCCCGACCTTCACTTCGGCATGCTGATTCAGGCGCTGGAACAGCGCTCGGTGTTGGAGATTCTCGCCGAACCCAACCTGCTCGCGGTGAACGGAGAGAAGGCAACTTTTCTTGCCGGCGGCGAATTTCCCTTTCCTATAGTGCAGCCCAGTGCCGGCTACAATGCAATTACCATCCAGTTCAAGCCTTTCGGCGTAAAGCTGGATTTCACTGCGCTCATCGAGGATGACAACACCATCCGGCTGCACGTCAACCCTGAGGTGAGCACTCTGGACTATACCAACGCCTTAACCATCTCGGGATTCACCGTCCCTGCCCTTTCGACGCGCCGGGCCGAAACCCAGATTGAACTTAAAGACGGGCAGTCGTTTGGCATCGCCGGTCTCCTGGACCGCCGTGCCACCACGCAGTTGAACAAGATCCCGGGTCTCGGCGACATTCCGATTCTAGGCCAACTCTTCCGCTCGAAATCCATCAACAAGAGCAACACCGAGCTGATGGTCTTTGTGACCCCGCATATCGTGGATCCGGTTCACTCCTCTGCTCCACCGCCGGCGGAGCCGAAATTGTCCGTGCCTCTGCTGGACGATAAAAAATTCGACAAAACCTCTCCCGGCCACAAGGAACTGGAGAACACTCCACAGAACACTCCGCAGAATCCGGGAGCGAAATGACATCAATGGTAGCCAAGGAATCCTGGACGGCTCGTGAGAGTTTCTACGCCGGCGAACCCTTGTCGGTAGTCGGCATAGGCCTCGACGACGAAACCTGGCGCTTCCTTGGGTTGTTTGCTGACTCCAGCGCGTTGATTCGGATGCGAACCAAAATCACAGCCGCGGATGCCGATACCATCGCCGAGCAGGTAGGCGAACCTGCTCCTGATATCTGCATCCTGGATTTCGACCGCAATCACCGTGCTGCCGCGGCTTTGGCTGAGCGCATTCGCTCGACTTTGTCCGGCACCGCTATCTTTGCCATCTCTTCGCAAAGCCAGCCCAACCATATTCTGGAAGCCATGCGCTGCGGGTGCAGCGAATACCTCGTCCGGCCCGTCGACCGCAATCAGTTGGCCAGTGCGATCATGCGTATCGGCGCCCGCCGGCAGGAGAAAACCCGGCAGAATCGCGCCCAACTCCTCGCCTTTATGGGCGCCAAGGGCGGTTGCGGCGTCACTACCCTGGTTACCCAGCTGGGCGCACTGCTTGCGAGTTCACTTTCACGCAGCGTTCTTCTGCTTGATCTTCATCCCGATTTCGGCGACGCCGCCCTGTATCTCCGGCTCACCAAAACCAAGTACCACTTCTTCGAGCTGCTGGAAAATGCCGACCGCATGGACGCCGATTTTCTGGACAGCTTCTTAATCCGTCACTCCAGTGGCTTGGAGCTGATCCCGGCCCCTGAAGGCACCGTAGCCGCCCGCGATGGCATACCGCCCGGCGCGTTGGACCGGACCTTGGGCTTTCTGCGGGGACGCTATGAGTTGGTTCTCGCCGATTTGCCCCCGTCCTTGAATGATGAGAACCTGGCCATCATTCGCGATTGCGATCAACTCTACCTCATTGCCGTCGCCGAAGTGTCAGCCGTCCGCAATGTGGTGCGCCAGCTTCGCTATCTTGCGGCTCAGGGCGTGCCCCGTGAGAAAGTTCGGGTGGTCATTAATCGGCACGACAAGCGTAACGTCGTCTCTGACGATCAGATCGAGAAGGTGATCGAGCAGAGGATTTTCTGGCGCGTCCCCAATGAGTACCCGCAGGTGGTGAAGACCATTCATGAGGGAGATCCAATTGCACAGCTTAACAGCTCCGATGTCACTCTGAGCCTCCAGGCCTGGGCCGAGGAGATCGGCATAAAGCCTGGGGAAGAACCGAAAAAGAAAAAGGAAAGCAGGGGATTTCTTGGTCTATGGAGCAAATAAAGCCATGGCACGCAACGAGGAGAAATTGTGAGCGATTTTAATCCATTGACGCCCCAGCCAGTCGTGCTGAACCCACTCATCACCGGGGAGGTCAAGAAAAGAGGCGGCCTTGATTTCAGGGTGTATCAGGACCTGAAAACCGGCATCCACCGCGACCTGCTGAATAAGATCGACCTGGAAAAAGTGGCCACGCAGCGCGACGAGCGCACGCGGCGGCAGGTGTATGCCGTGATCCAGGAACTCACGGCAACCCTCAAAACTCCGCTGAGCGGCCCGGAAAAGGAGCGGCTCTCTTTGGAGGTGCTGAACGAGGTTTTTGGTTTGGGCCCGCTGGAACCGCTGCTGCAGGATCCCACCATCAGCGACATTTTGGTTAATGGAGCAAAAGAGGTGTATATCGAGCGTGGCGGCCTCCTGGAAGAAACCAAAATCATGTTCAAGGACAATGGCCACCTGATGCACATTATCGATAAGATCGTATCGGCGGTGGGACGCCGCGTGGACGAGTCTTCCCCCATGGTGGATGCCCGCCTGCCCGATGGATCCCGCGTCAACGTCATCATCCCTCCGCTGGCCATTGACGGACCTCATCTTTCCATCCGGCGCTTCGGGCATATTCCGATTGCGGAAGATGACCTGCTGGCCAACCAAACCTTGACCCAGCCCATGCTGGAATTGCTGAAGGGGGCGGTAAAGGCCCGTCTGAATATCGTGATATCGGGCGGTACAGGCGCCGGCAAAACGACTCTGCTCAACGTGCTCTCCGGCTACATTTCCGACAAAGAGCGGATCGTGACGATTGAGGACTCCGCCGAACTGCAACTGAAACAACGCCACGTAGTCCGTCTGGAGTGCCGTCCCGCCAATGTCGAAGGCAAAGGTGCGATTATGCAACGCCAGCTGGTCATCAACAGCCTGCGCATGCGTCCCAATCGCATCATCGTCGGCGAGGTTCGTGGCGAAGAGGCTCTTGATATGTTACAGGCCATGAATACCGGCCACGATGGTTCGCTCACCACAATTCACGCCAACAGTCCGCGCGATGCCATCGCTCGCATGGAGACCATGGCGATGATGGCCAACCTCAATTTGCCGGAACAGGCCGTGCGCAGACAGATCGCTTCCGCGATAACGCTGGTTCTCCAGGTAGTGCGTTTCGCCGACGGCACCCGGCGCTTGTCGCACGTTACCGAAATCACCGGCATGGAAGACGATGTGGTCAGCATGCAGGATGTATTTGTGTTCGAAAAGCAGGGGGTTTCCGAGGACGGCCGGACAATGGGGACCTTTACCGCCACGGGGATCCGACCTAAATTTGCTGACAAGCTGCAAGCTTCGGGCATCACTTTGCCGGCGCGTTTTTTCGAGCAGTCGGCCAACGTCTGGAACTGAAGGACAACAATATGGCGCTCGTGCTGCTGTTTATCGTGCTGTTGATTCTCTCCTTTGCCGTAGTGGTCTATCTGCTGAAGCCCACGGCCATGGAGAAGGCCGTGTCCACTCAGTTGTCAGAAATCCAGCGGGATTCTGCCGAGCCAGCCGGCCAGCCTACGACCATTCTCAAGGAGGAGGCGGTTCGCTCCAAGACTGTCGGGGATACTCTCTTCACAGTGATGCCTTGGTCAGTTGCTTTGACTCGCCTGGTAAAGCATGCAGGCAAAGACTGGCGCGCCAGCAATTTATTTCTTTTCTCCGTCACCGCAGCGGCCATAGTCGGCTGGCTGGCTGTGCTGATGTCGAGCGACATTATCGGTGTAGCCATCGGAGTTGCCACAGGGCTGGCGCCTTACGCCTATCTCATTGCGCTCCGCGAAACCCGGCGGCGTAGTTTCGACAGGTTGCTGCCCGAGGCTGTGGATCTGATGGCGCGCGGCCTGCGGGCCGGCCACTCCATCGGCGCTGTTCTGGAGATGGTCGGCAATGAGATTGCCGACCCCCTGGGAACAGAATTTCGTGGCTTGCACGAGGAACAGGCCCTAGGCCTTCCCATTCGCGACGCCATGATGAATCTGGTCGAACGCATGCCTATGGACGATATGCGCTTTCTCGCCACGGCGATCCTTCTTCAAAAGGAGTCCGGCGGCAATCTTGCGCAGATTCTCGACAAGACTGCGAACGTGCTGCGCGAACGCGCCCGCCTGCGGGGTCAAATCCGCATCTACACGGCCCAGGGACGAATCACCGCCTGGATCCTTTGCCTTGCTCCCTTTTTCATGTTTGCCCTGATCAGTACCGTCAATCATCAATACGAGAAAACGCTGTTGACCACCAAGTTCGGGCTGTACATGGTGTACGGCGGCTTGGTCGCGATGCTGCTGGGCATTCTCACGATTCGCAAGATCGTGGATGTCAAGGTCTAATCCATGATGCTGGTACTCATTTTCGGATTGAGCTTGTTCACGTTGCTGGTGCTTGGCATCCTGCTCCTCATGGGCCGCTCCTCGGCGACGGGCACCCTGCTGGGCGAGGTGACACGCGACCTTCGCGGCGAACTACACGAGCCCCAGGCCCGGCGTTCCGCCGTCAGCGCCGACGTTGTCGCTAAACCATTCACTGCCGTCCGGAGATTCTTCGCTTCCGATCCCGATCCGCAGGTTGTCCGTCGCCTCCTTCTCGCCGGCTACCGCATGCCCCCTCACGCCGACATATTCATTGGAGCCCGGCTGGCCATCCCGGTAATTCTCGGTCTCATCGTCGCCTTGTCGTTTAGTCAAAATACATTGATCTTCTTTTTGCTCGCGCTGGTCATCGGTTTCTTTATCCCCGACTTCTGGCTCTCACAGGCTATCAACAAGCGCCGCGAAAAATTGCGCTTAAGTCTTCCCGATGGCTTGGATTTGCTGTCCATCTGCCTGGAGGCCGGCTTGGGGTTGGACCAGTCCATTGTCCGCGTCGGACAGGAACTGCGCGTCAGACACCGCGCTCTCAGCGAGGAGCTTTTGCTCGTCAACTTTGAGCAGCGGGCCGGTGTGCAGCGCAATGCCGCCTGGCGCAACTTTGCTGATCGAGCCAATTTTGAGAGCGCGCGCTCGTTCGTCGCCATGCTGATTCAGACGGATCGTTTTGGTACCCCGATCGCCAAATCGCTCAGCGATTTTTCCGACGCTCTCCGCACCCAGCGCCGGCAGCAGGCCGAGGAACGGGCCGCCAAGACGACAATCAAACTTGTCCCCCCGCTGGTGTTTTTCATTTTCCCCAGCATGGGCGTCGTGGTAGTTGGGCCCGCCGTGGTAGCGGTGGTCGATTTTCTGGCGCATTTTTTGCGCTGAAAGAGGTTAACGTCAAATCATCTCAATAGGGGCGACTTATGGATAACGTGCTGTTGATCAGAATCATTTCCGGGATTTTGGCGGTTTGCTGCCTGATCCTGCTGATTTACCGGATGAAGAGGAAAGCTCCTCGCTGAGTGGTGTTCGCATTGTGGTAAGCAACTCAGGCATTCAATTTCAAAGGGAGACGATTTTATGGATAACGTGTTGCTGATCAGAATCATTTCCGGGATCTTGGCAGTGGTCTGCTTGATTCTGCTGATCTACAGGATGAAGAAAAAAGCCCCCCGTTAAAAGGGCGCTTGTTGTCAGCGGGGAATTGCCATGTTTGCAAAACCACGTGAAGTTTACGTCTACAACGAAACCCGGGGGACATTCCTCGCCTTTCGGGTTGCGGTTGCCGACACGATTCTGGGCCGCCTCATCGGCTTGTTGGGGCGGAGGTCCCTTAAGCCTGACTGCGGCGTGTGGATCGTGCCCGCCAACTCGATCCACACCTTCGGCATGCTGTTCTCGTTCGACGTAGTCATGATCGACAAGGCATTTCGGGTGGTAAGCGTACGAGAGATGGTCAAACCGTTTAGCGTGGTACTGCCCAAGCGTCGCGCGGAAAGTGTGATCGAACTGCCGGTTCATACGGTGTTCCGCAGCCGGACTCAGGTGGGGGATCAGTTGGTGATCGAACGGTATCAGGCCAAGAAAGGGGCAAGACCGCAAGTCGAACAGAAATTGAAGATAGCTGCTCCTGGCTAGCACAGGCAGGGAAACCAGAAAACGGTTTGCGACGGGTGTCCAAAACCGCGCGCGGACTATCCCGGGAGGGAACCCATGAAGAAAGTGTCGTTAATCGCAGAAATTCGCAATCTTTTCGCTCTACTGTTGGTGGTTGCGATCGGGGTAATCGCTATTGGCTGTGCTGGGAAGAAAACCGTAAGCTCCATTCAGCTCACTCCAAGCTCCGCCAGTCTGACTGCCCCCGGCGCCACGGTTCAGTTCATGGCGACCGCGTCCTACCAGCTCGGTGTGTCCTCGGCAGGAACTGCGAATGTCACCAATCAGGTGACTTGGACGTCTAGCAGTCCCAGTGTTGCGACAGTGAGTACGTCAGGGCTCGCGACTGCCGTTAGTGCTGGCAGCACCACCATAACTGCAACGATGCAGACAGAATCGGGGCCGGTGAGCGGAAGCGCTGAGTTGAGCGTGACGAGTGGCCCCCCCACGTTGACGAGTATCACAATAATTCCTGCAGCCGGAACCCAGACCGTCTATGCTGTAGGCGAAACAGCCCAGTTCCTTGCCTTCGGCATCTACAGCGCCAGCCCGACAAGCCAGGAAATTACTGATTCGGTGATTTGGCAATCTTCAGATGTTGACGTGGCCACGATCAACTCCTCCGGTCTGGCAACGGCGGTAGGTTGTTCGGGTCCACCTCCTTGCGTCACAAACATTACAGCGACTGCAACATCGACAGACGGCACCATTATATTTGGGACATCGAATCTCGCTGTGTATCCGAACATGGGGTCAACCAATCTCCCCTCGTTGTCGGTGTACCCCGTTGGGCAAGGCGCTGGCACGATCAACAGCACACCGGTGGGCATTAGCTGTGGATCGGGGGTGTCTTGCACAGCAGATTTTGTGCTGGGATCAACCGTCACTCTCACGGCGACTGCCACGTCGGGAGTTGTATTGGGCTTCTCGTCCAATTGCGCGCCATCGCCTCCGATTCCGGCGAACGGCGCGCCGTCGGCTAGCTGCACCGTGACGATGAATGGGAACCAGACGGTCGGCGTGATTTTCAATCAGTGATCGCCTGCTGCCCCTGGCTAGCTAATGATCGGCCCGTACGAAGCGCCAGAAGATGCGCGAGCAGCCACACGGTGCGCAGGGGAGGGAATTGCTGGGTCTATGTTGACAGCGAGCAAAACGAATAGTAGAATGCGTGGCCGTATACTGGGGGTGGTGTGTCTAGGCAGAACGCGCGGGCAT
>Ga0187782_10001668_pt1 | contig 16273 bp, 18 predicted proteins | sample 0715_SJ02_MP15_2_FD_132454 | JGI IMG/M metagenome (GOLD analysis project Ga0187782, IMG submission 132454) | Tropical peat soil microbial communities from peatlands in Department of Meta, Colombia - 0715_SJ02_MP15_20_MG | ecosystem: Environmental > Terrestrial > Soil > Wetlands > Peat | place...
ATAAGATGACCCTTGAAATAAAACAGGGGTTAACCCATATCGGCTAACCCCTTGATTTTATTTGGCTGGGGGAGAGGGGGTCGAACCCCCATTCACGGAGTCAGAGTCCGTTGTCCTTCCATTGAACGATCCCCCAGCAATGGGCCATTCATCTTCGGTCCCACCTAACTTTTATCAGAGCGCCGCTCATAAGTCAATCATTTTTGGCTTATCTTCCGCCTTGCGGGAGCCTGCACAGGGAGGGGTGTACGAGCTAACAACAAAGGGCCAATTACTCCTTGACTTTCGTCAGCATTGCATCTATTTTTCTTTCAGGCGGGCTGATCTGACTCACGAGCGCTCCGCAAGCCCCGCGCCTTTCGGGCTCAGGTCAAGGAGCGCCATGAATTGGGTTTTATTCCTTTCCGGGAAGCCCCGCGCCTTTTGGGCGAGGAGCTTCACGCACGAGCTTTTGAGCCCGCCCGGCGAGGTCGAGAGTATGGGAAGGCGAGGGATTCTTTCCTGTGACGTGGAAGAAACAGCCGAGGTCTTGCGCCAGTTTGTTGCCTTTTTCAACGGTAAAGGATGGCTTAACCAGAAGGTCGCCATAAGGTCCGGCGGCATCTCATACCTCCTTTTCTGCGACGAGAGCAGGTTCTTTGCTTACAGGATGAACGATAACTGGGGTGTTCCGCCCGGTGTGCCGGGCTGGCCGGTCTGCCTCGTCACGAGCGACCACGTCTTCCACGACCGGAGAACGTGCGCGTCCCCGGCAAGCGAGCCCAGCCCTCTCGAATGGCTTCGCCGTCTCATGGAGAACGACTTTGAGGTGGCGTGCGGAATATGAAAAAAACCATCATCGTCTCCGGCTCCCTGGCATACGACAGGATCATGGATTTCCCCGGCTATTTTCGCGAGCATATCCTTCCGGACAAGATCCATTCGTTGAACGTCGCCTTCCAAGTGAACGGGGTGCGGGAGAAATTCGGCGGAACGGCGGGCAACATCGCTTACGCCCTCACGCTCATGGGAGAGAAACCCCTTATCTCCGCTACCATCGGCCGCGACTATCACCCGTACTTCGAGTGGTTCGAGAAAAACGCCATACCCGTTGACAGGATCAAGGTTATTGACAACGAGCTTACGGCGAGCGCCTACATCACCACCGACCTCTCCGACAATCAGATCACCGGCTTCAATCCGGGAGCCATGAGATACTCGTCGGACCTCGATTTTGATGCCCTTGACCCTGACGAGACCATCCTTATCGTTTCTCCGGGAAACCTCGAGGACATGGTGAATTACCCGAGGGCCTGCAGGGCCAGGGGAATAGAGTATATCTTTGACCCCGGGCAGTCCCTCCCGATGCTCAAGGCCGAGGACGTGGCGGAGGCCATCGAAGGGTCGCGCATCCTCATCTCCAACGATTACGAGCTTGACCTCATCATGAGCAAGACTGGCCTCGATAGAGAGGCCCTGCTGAGCCGCACGGGGGCCATCATAACGACGCTGGGAGACCTTGGATCGAGGATATTCACCGCGAGCGGCGAAGTGGGCATACCCACAGGCAAGGCCAGGCAGGTGCTCGATCCCACGGGAGCAGGCGACTCATACCGCGGAGGACTTCTGACGGGTCTGGTCCGGGGCAAGGGCCTGGAGCACTGCGCGAGAATGGGAAGCGTCTGCGCATCCTTTGCCGTAGAGTGCTACGGCACTCAGGAGTACACCTTTTGTCTGGAAGAGTTCAACGAGAGACTCGAGGGGTGTTTCCAGAAAGGAGGGACTCCCTAGGCATTCCCGCGTTTTGGGGGCGGAACGACCCTTTTGCCTCCCCTAGGGATGACCCTGGGTATCGCGCCGCTTGTCCACGCGATAGCAGCTGCCCGTGTGGTGTTTTGCGTAGTGTTTCATCTCCGAGACGGCTTCGGTGAGCTCCCCATAGTGCGAGAAGACCCTGTTCCTGTTGCTCGTAACGCCGATGGAGATCGTCATGAAAGGGAAGGACTTCTCATTGCCCTGTCTGTCCTTCGATACGATCCTCCCCGCTTCCCTCTCGGCAGAATCGTAGAAGGTGGAAATGATCTTGTCGAAGGTCTCAACGATTTCCGATGCCGTTTCATCGACCAGTTCTGCATCCATGATGAAGACGAAGTCATCTCCGCCGATGTGGCCAACAAAACTCCCCTTAGACTGCCTGTTCTTGACGACGTTGAGGATCAGGCGGCCGGTCATCTTGATTACTTCGTCTCCCCTGCTGAACCCATAGTGGTCGTTGAAGGGCTTGAAATTATCCAGGTCCGCATAGCCGATGGCAAATATCACCGCCTTGTCTATGAGATCCTGGACCGTTTTATTGATGGATATGTTGCCAGGGAGCCGCGTCAAAGGATTGACCTCCACTACCCTCTCCGACCTGAGGATAGAGAGCTTCGCCCGCTGGGGCAGGTCCTCCTGAATGGCCTTTTTCCAAAGGTAATCTTCGATGAGAACCGTATCCCACTCAGGCAGGGGTGCCCGTTCCTCCACGACCGCAAGCACAGGAAGGTGCGTAAATATGGGGTCCCCCTTCAGCGTGTTGAGAATGCCGATCATGTGCTCGTCGCGCGTTGACATATCGACGATGAGCAGGTTCGGGACGATCGAATAGATGTAGTCGAGGGCCGACTGGATATTCGTGAAGGGGATCACCCGGCACAACCTTTCGAGGAGCCTTTCGGTCACTGCCACGAGTCCTGCGTCGTGGGAAATCAGCACTGCGGTCTTCATGCCTATCACGTGAGTCAGTCTCCCAAGGAGAGTTCTGCCACTTCTTCCAAGAGTTCCTCTGCCTCGTCGAGGACAGCCTTGATATCCCCTTCGGTGAGGTCGATCAGGTCCCAGGCCGAAGAGTCCAGCGGCGGCACCGCTGAGTCGCCCGCAAAACCGAACCCCTTGCCCCTCAGAAGGATATCGGCGAAATGGACGATCGCCGTCTCCATGGGCGCCACCTTCGAGAGCTGGGGCTTGTGGTGGTACCCGATCACGTCGACGAGACGCTTCGGGAAATTCCAGTGCCCCGCAACCCACGAGCCCACTGTCGCATGGGTCGTCGCAAAATACTCGTTTTCCACCTCATAAAGGGGGACGCCTTTTCTCTGGGCCTCGTTCATTATCTCTTCGTATTCGTACGGGAACTGCAGGGCGAGAATGACCTTTCCTATGTCGTGGACCAGACCGTAGACAGTTGCCTCTTCAGGATCTTTCAGCCCCTTCTTCTTCGCGATGAGTCTCGCCATGGTGGCGCATCCGAGGGAGTGCTCCCAGAGACCTATCATGGCTTTCTGCATGAGATCGAAGACCGTAACGCCGATGAGGAGACCTTTGACCACGTTGAGGCCGAGGAGAAGCACCGCCTGGTTCACCGAGGAGATCCTTCCGGGAAAGCCATAGACGGGGGAGCTGACCATCCTCAGGACTTTTGTCGTAAGGACCGGGTCGCCCGAGATAAATTGGCTTATCTCGATAACCGATACCGTCGGATCAGAGACTATTTCCATGAGGCGCTCGGCGATCGCCGGGATGGTGGCGAGGTCCCGGATGTTTTCGATCCTATCCTTGAGAGTCTTCAGATCTATGCTCTTCATACAAGCCCTCTATGTGGTCAGCAATCACCTTCTTGAGTAAGCCCATATGCGGCATTGCCTCGACGTTCCGGAATCGTCTCTCCAGGTCGGCAAGCATCTCCTCTTTGGGTGGGAGGACTCTCGATGCCCCATGGATGTAAACACCGTCCAGACCCATGCCCTGTATCTTCCCGATGAGCGTCTCGGTGAGCACGACGTCCTCACCGATCATCACGAAGCCGCCTTCGTTCATCACGGGCTTGGCAAGCTTCATTCCCGGCGTCAGTTTCGACGGTGAAATCCTTGACATTGTACCTTCCCAGTCGTTCTATCGTGCGGGCATCCTAAATCAGGCTTTGCCGCTTTAGCCCCGACAGTATAACACGTTCGTCCCTGCAAGCCCAAAAAGATAACGCAATGGATGGGCCTTGCCTCCTCCCGGTATGCGCATGCATTTTCCAAGCCAAAGTCATGGGTACGTCCAGGCTATCGCTTGTTGTCGGTCCGAAAAACTGCGTGCACGTACCGGTAGGCAGACCAAAGGCTGAAAAAGAGGGCTCCATAGATGATGATGAGCCCCGCTGCATGGAACAACGGGCTGCCGTAGAGGGAGCCCGAGAAGAGCACGCAGGATATCCCCACAATCTGCAGCGTTGTCTTCAGCTTTCCTACAAAGGATGAAGAGAGCGTCGTCCCTCCGACCGCGTAGAAAGAGCGCAGTCCATTGATGAGGAATTCCCGGCTCACCATGAGAAGGGTTACCCACAACGGCACCCCGAACCCTCGACACCAGTCGCTCGAGAGGGTGATCAGCACGCACGATATGAGGAGCTTGTCGGCAATGGGGTCGAGGTAGAGGCCAAACCTCGTCTTCATGCCCAGGCGCCGGGCTATGAGTCCGTCGAGACCGTCGGTAATACCCGCCAGCACGAAGAGGAAACAGGCAAAGAGGAGGGAGAGCTTCTCCTGTCTCCATATGAGATAGATGATCGCCGGTATGAAAACTATTCTTACGAAGCTGAGTCTGTTCGGAACCGTCCAGACCGAAGTTCTCTCATCCCCGCTTCTCATTGGGAATCTTTCAGTCTGCTGTAATACGCCTTCACCCTCTTCACGTAGTTAACGGTCTCATTGATGGGGGGAACGGCCATGTTGTTCTCTATGACTCTCTGGGGACCCGCATTGTATGCAGCGAGGACTAGCTCCAGATCCCCCTTGAAAAGCTCGTAGAGCGACCTCAGGTACCTTGTTCCGGCCTGGATGTTCTTCTCCGGATCGAATGGATCCTGCAAGTCGAGCATTTGTGCCGTCTCCGGCATGATCTGCATGAGTCCCTGGGCGCCCTTTTCGGAAACAGCCTGGGGATTGCCGTTCGACTCCACGATCATGACCGCTTTTACCAGGTGGGGGTCGAGTCCGTTTGCCTCAGAATGCTGCTTGATCAGGGCGTCATACGCGTTCGTGTCGAACATTGCCCTGAAAAAAGACCTGCCCTGCACCCCTTGCCTGTCCTCTATCATCACACGATAGTTCTTGCCGGCAGGCCGGATGTTCGTCATGTGATAGACGCCGTCGTCGTCCACATAGCCGTATATGGCGCAAAAGCCGGCCGCGGGCACGAGGAGAATGAGGAGCAGGGAAGCGATGAGCCCTTTCATAGCGCTTTCTATTGTCTTAAAATTATCCATGATTGTCAAGTTTTTTGCCCTTTTTTTGCGCGTCCCGCCTCTTTCCGGAGGGGACATCTCAAACTTGCCCCTGGAGCTTTGCCCGCTCCTGGTCGTATGATATGGGAGGTCAGGGAAGGAGGCAGCCATCGTGCAAAATACCCTCTATGTTATCGGCACTCCCATAGGAAATCTTAAGGACATCACCCTTCGGGCAATGGAAGTGCTCCGCGATGTCGATTTCGTCGTTGCGGAAAGCCGGGAAAGGGCACTCAAGCTCCTCGCCCATCTTGACATCAGGAAGCCGATCTTCACCATCAATACGTTCAGCGAGGAGAACCGGGCAAAGACCATAGCGGGGGAGCTTCGGAGGGGGAAGAGCGCCGCCCTCATCACCGCCGCAGGCACCCCGGCCATCTCCGACCCGGGAGACACGGTCGTAAGGAAATGCTACGAAGCAGGCGTCGAGGTGCGCGCCATCCCAGGGCCATCTGCAGTAACCGCTGCCCTCTCCATATCGGGCCTTTCTCCGGACAGATTCCTCTTCTACGGCTTCCTTCCCCTGAAGAAAGGAAAGAAGAGAAAGATACTCCGGGAGATCCTTTCCGGTCCCTTTCCCGTGGTGCTCTTCGAGTCGCCGAGGAGGATCGGGGAGACCTTGAAGCTCGTCGAGGAGGAGGCGGGGGAGAGAATGGTTGTCGTATGCAGGGAGATGACGAAGGTATACGAGGAGGTGACGAGGGGGCTAGCAGGCGAGGTGGCGGATGCGGTAACGCGCGCAGACGCTCCGGGAGAGTATACCGTTATCGTCGCAGGAAAAGGAAGGCGGGAGCCGTCTTGACCGCATAGAGGGCGAGGAAGAAGGCGAAGTTGAGGAGCACGATGGTCGCCCCTGTGGGCACATTGAGCTCGAATGAGAGAAAGATGCCGATCCAGACGGAAAGCACTGCCACTGTCCCTGCCGCAACCATGGTCCCTTTGAAGCTTCTTGCCGCCTGGAAGGCGGTCACCGCCGGGATGATGAGGAGGGCGGATGTGAGCATGATGCCCACGAGCTTCATCGTGAGCACCACCGTCACGGCGGTGAGCACGGCGAGGAGGGAATTGATCCGTCCTGTGTTGATGCCCGAGGTACGGGCAAACTCCTCGTCAAAAGACATGGAGAGGATCTGGCTGTACCTGACGGCGATGATGGATAGCACCACGAGCGAAAGCCCCACCGAAACCGCCACCTCCGCCAGGGTGACGGAGAGTATGTTGCCGAAGAGATAGCTGAAGAGGTCGACATTGAAGCCGGAGCCTATGCCCGCGAGGAGCACACCCACTGAGACACCGACCGCGGAAACGATCCCGATGGCAGCGTCTCCATAGAGCCTGGCCTTCTCCGTCAGCTTCAGGATCGCCAATGAGCTGAAGGCAACGACCGGCATGGACACGTAGATGGGCTCAACCCTGAGGAGCAGCCCGAGGGCAACGCTCCCGAAGGTGACGTGGGCGAGGCCGTCGCCGATGAGGGAGAGGCGCCTCAAGACGAGGAGCACCCCAAGGGCCGAGCAGAGGAGGGCAACGAAAGAGCCCGCTATCAAGGCCCGAACAATGAAGGCATAGTGAAAAAGCCTGAAGGCTTCCATGGAGCCTCACTTTTCGTGAAAAGCTACGCCTTCGTCAAGGCGTTTTAGCCCTTATTCCAATTCTAACTCGGCGCTATCTTTGTTGCCTTCGTCATCTGCTCCTCGATGTACTGCAACTGTACACCTTCGTCGCTCCTTCCTCGGCGCCTCGGTATCGTCATGATTTAGAATTGGAATTAGTCGTGCCTGTGGCATATGAGGTGCTGGGAGAATGCCCCGAACACATTGGTCATCTCCTGGGACAGACAGAACTCGTCGAACCCCCCATAGAAGACGATGGACCCCTCGAGATAGAGCAGCTTCGTGGCGTACTTGCCTATGCCGCTCGTATCGTGAGTAACGAGAAGCACGGTCACCCTTTTTTTCCGGTTGAGGTCAATGATCAGGTCGAAAAAGCGTTCCCTTATCTCAGGGTCAATGGCAACCGTCGGTTCGTCGAGGATGAGGAGGTCGGGCTCCCTGATGAGGGCCCTCGCGAGAAGGACGCGCTGCTGCTGCCCGCCGGAAAGCTCGCCGATGAGCCTGTTTCTTATGTCCATAATGTCCATGAGCTCCATGGCCCTCCGGAGGGCCCGCTCATCCTGCCTCAGTATGCCGGCCCTGTTGCCCGGAACGAGTCCCAGCCCCACTACCTCTTTGACCGTCGCGGGGAAGAAGCGGTTGATCGCGCTGTTCTTTTGCGGCAGGTAGCCTATCCTCCCCCAATCTTCGAACTCCTTCAGGGGACGGCTGAACAGGGAGACCTGCCCGGTGGTCGGCCGCACCAGGCCAAGGATGAGGCGGATCAACGTGCTCTTGCCGGAGCCGTTCGGCCCCACCACGCCGACAAAATCACCGGCTGCAACGGAAAAGGAAAGGTCCCTCAGCACCTCCTTCGCATCGTATTTGAACGAAACGTCTCGAACGGAAACGACTTCTAGCGGCATTGGAGCCCTGCCCTTAGGTTTTTGAGGTCCTCCTCCATGAGACCGATGAAGGTGACACCCCTTTTCATCTCGTCCGCAGTCACGTTGTGAGCGCCGTTGAGGGCGAGGAGCTTCGCCCCTGTCTCGCGCGCTATGGTCTCTGCCACTTTCGGCTGAATGAGCTCCTCGTAAAAGACGTACCTGCTCTTGTAGCGCCTGATCAACTGGACCATGTCGGCCAGGTGCCTCGGGCTCGGCTCCGCGTCAGGAGAGAAGCCGTACGCCGAAACATACGTCAGACCGTACCTCCGGGCAAGATAGTTGAACGCGTAGTGACCGCCGTGGACAAACAGGCGAGTCTCGCATTGCGCCAGACCCTCCTTGAATTGTTCGTCGAGCTGCCGGAGCCGCGCCTTGTAGAGCGCTGCATTATGCTCGTAGAAGCCCTTGTTCGCGGGGTCCTTCCTGACGAACCCGGCGAGGATGTTGTCCACCATGCGCTGCGCGTTTCCCAGATCGAGCCAGATGTGGGGATCCATAGGCTCCTTCCGCCCGGCCCCTGCCTTTTGCCCGGAAGAGGCCTCATCCTCGGAAGGCGCCCCCTTCTGCTCCTGCCGCATGCGGATGCCCTCGCTCGAATCAACGACATCGAGCCTCTCCCGGTCTGCGCCCTTGATGATGGCTGCGGCCCAGGGCTCCATGAAGCTCCCCGTGTAGACAAAGATGTCCGCCCCATCGATCTTGAGGATGTCTCCGGGCGTGGGCTCGAAGCTGTGGGGCTCTACGCCGGGAGGGAGAAGAAGCGAAACCCGCGCCTTCTGCCCCCCCACGGCACGGGCGAAATCATAGAGGGGAAAAAGGCTAGCCACCACCTGCAGGGTGGGCCCCTGCTGCCTTTGGTCGCCAGGGGGAGCGCACGCGCAAAATACGGCCGGTGCCAGAATCACGATACTCGCAAGGAGAAGCAGCGTTTTTCCCATGGCCCTGATCACTCTGCCTTGGTACAGCGCCGGCAAAGGCCCTCGAGCTGGATGATATGGGAGAGAAGCGTGCCCTTGATCCGCTCCGATATCTCCTGCCTGAGCCCATCGGAGAGGCACAGGTCTATGTCCTCCACCCTCTTGCAGGAGATACAGACAAAGTGGTGATGGTGGCGCTCATTGCGGCAGAAAAAGTAGTAGGACTGCCGGTCCTCGTGGACCACCCGCGTCACGGGTCCGGCCTGCGTCAGCTCCTCGAGTATCCGGTACACCGTGGGGAGCCCTACGTTCCCCACGCGGGCCCTGGCCCTCTTCCACACTTGCTCCGCGCTCAGGAAGGTGCCCTCCTCGGACATGACCTGGAGCACGGCGAGCCTTCTCGACGTCACCTTGAGCCCCAGCCGTCTCAGCAGTCCTGTAAATCCACCGTCCATGGCGCGCCTGGCAATCCCCTATGGAAATGTCCTCTAGAGTATATTGTAATGGCCGCCTGAGGGAATGTAAACAGAAACTACTTTCATTTATTGGGTGGAGATGTCCTTCGCAGCATCGTTCTTGTCGGATGGGTGAGCTAGCCTCCGGCAAGGATAGCCGCACCGAAGTCGAGGCAATCCTTCCTCTGGAGGCTGTCGGAATCCTGATACGGCACGTTCCGCTTCTTGGCAACCTCCTCCTCGACCTTGGCGTCCTGTGGGGTCAGGAGCCTTATGGTCAGCCTCCCGGGGAAGACCTTCGTCATCTCCGGCTTGGCGCCGCAAGCTTTGGCAAGGGCAGTGACATACTCTTGGGCCCTCGGGGTATCCCCTCCCCCGCAGACGATATAGAGCCCCCTGATGCGGGAGGAAAAGCGTGGGGCATTCTTCCCGAGGTAGGCCTCCAGGGGCGTGTCGATCTTGCCCAAGTAGATGCCAGACCCAACTATGACGGCGTCGAACTGCGAAAGGTCGGGCTCCTCGCGCGCGTCGAAGACGTTCGCAATCGCTCCCATCCCTTCCGAGATCCAGACCCCCGCGTCCCTCGTGGTCCCATAGCGGGACCCGTAGAGGACCGCCCACTTCTGCTTGCCCATATGCGGGTAAAACTGAAGGGCACGGCTTTCAGAAGCAGCGAGCAGCGTCACACCCCCTGCCACTGCAACGGTCTTGAAGAAAGTCCTGCGATCCATAATCTTCCTCCTTTCCTTAAGGGAATACGGACTCCAGCCGATCTTCTTGACTCTATATCTCCCTGTGTCTCCTGTCAATCGAAAGAGCCCACCTAGGGCAGACCGTTCACTGCCGCAGCCGCTTCCTCGATGGTGATGACACTTGCATACTTTGCATTCATATCCCACAGGTTGACGAGGTGAGAAAGCTCGAAGCGATCAAAGGTACACTCCTCCACCACGAAGACGGGGAAGTTGTAGGAGAACGCGTCGATCACGGTCGCCCTCACGCAGCCAGACGTGGACACCCCGGCGATGAGGAGACAATCCGCCTGAAGATTGTTTAGGCAGGAGAGGAGCGGGGTATGGAAAAAGCCGCTCGCCTTTGTCTTCTTGATGACCAGCTCCGAAGGCAGAGGTCTTATGGGATCCGCGATCTCCTGCAGGTCTAGATCGAACTTGTCGACGGTTTTCGTGGGCCCGCCGCACGTCTGCACCGTCTCTATATCGAGGGTCGTGAAGAAGACGGGGACCTTCTTTTCCCGGCAGATCCCGAGAAGGGTCTTTATGTGGCCGATTGCCTCCCATGCGGATGCGCCGCAGCTTGTGTTCGATTCCTCCAGCGAATCGAGGATGGGTCGCGGCCCGGAGCCAACGAACGCTTTGTTTACGTCTATGATCAAGAGAGCCGGCCGCTTCCCGAATTGCTGCTTTATGCCGAACCCTGCTTTCCTCAGGACCTCCCGGTCCAGCTCACTGAAGATGGCCTCCCATCGTCTCATTTGTGTGCCCTCCCATCCCCTATGCCTCTCTTTAGCGAAATTGCAAACCCAGGTACCTCTCGTAGTACCATTGAGCGATATCGCGGCCCCTGGCAAACCAGACGCCTTCATGGCTCTTGATGTGGCGAAGGGCCTTGTCGAGCCAGCCGATGCGGAAGGGTTGCCCAATCAGGAAAGGGTGCAGAGCAATACACATCACGTGGGCCTGGTCGATCCCTTCTCGGTAGAGGGTGTCAAATTGATCGATAATCATCTCGCAGAACTGGGCGGGCGTCAGGTGCCGGTCGATGAAGGCGGGAATGTCGTTGAGATCCAGGCTGTACGGCACGGAGATCATGGTGCCCTTCGCCACCTTCATGGGAAAAGGCTGGTCGTCGCAGCACCAGTCGCACAGGTACTTCACCCCGTGCGCTGCGAGGATGTCGGGCGTATTGAACGTCTCCTGCAAAGCAGGGCTCAGCCATCCCAGCGGCCGTTGGCCGACGAGCCTCTCAATGGCATCCAAGGTGGAGGAGATGATCGAGCGCTCCTCAGCCTCTTTCTTCCCGCCGAGGAGCACTGAATTGCTCGTGCCATGTCCCAGGAACTCCCAGTCCCGTTTTCTTGCCTCCTCTATGATGAGGGGGTAATGCTCGCATACCTCGGAATTGAGCAGTACCGAGGCCTTGATGCGGTATTGGTCGAGCAGCTTCATGAGCCGCCAGATGCCGACCCTGTTGCCGTAGTCTCTAGGCGCATAATCGAACACATCAGGGGGCGGCGCCTCGAATCGTCCGGCTGTCGCAAATTCCGTGCTTCCTATGTCGAAGTATTCGATGTTGACGCCCAGCCAGAGGGCGATCCTTTCTCTGCCGGGCAATTCGAACGCCTGTCTCGCGATGATGGGTGAATAATCGTAGCGCTCATTCCGCATCGATCGATACCTCCTTGCACCAACGAGGTTTTTTTTGTCATTTGATTGCGATATGCAACCATATTCTCATCTCCTAGTCAAGAGGCCGTTGACCTTATTTTGGACAGCGGTCTCCCGAAGCATTAGATTAATGGGGAAGCTAAGGGCCAATAAATGACCCTGCTGCGAGCAGAGAGGGTATCCAAGACACCGAGCGCAAGCGAGGGTGAGGGGGGAGGCTCCATGTGGCTTTGCCACTGGAGGGGGCGACGCGAGCCCTGCGACAAAACGAGCGGAAGCGAGGGTGAGGGGGGAGGCTCGGCCGGCTTGGCCGGTCGAGGGGGCGCTTAAGCCCCAATAATTGTCGACGGAGCGAAGCGGAAAAAGGTTTTCCCTGCAGCAAACTGCAGGAAAGACGGTTGCGCAGCCCCGGGGAGTGTCATGGACTTAACCGAAGCTCGGGAAAAAGCGACAGAGCGCATGAAGGGATTCTGCGCCGTTTATAAGGTCTGCGATGGCCGCCCAGACCGCCTATGCCAGGGCATTAAGTACGGCAAGCCTCTCGGCATGGGGGGGATCGGGAAAGGGATCGGTTTCACCGCCAATATCGAAGCGCTCGATCGTCTCCATCTGAAGACCCGTCTCATTGCTCCCCACGCGGAACCGGAGATGAGGACCTCCTTTCTCGGCCACGAGGTAGCCTTTCCAATTTTCTGCTCCTCCATGAGCGGGGTGAAGATCAGTATGGGAGGGGGGGTGAGCGAATCAGAATTCGCCCGGGCAGTAATCAAAGGGTGCAAGGCAGCGGGGACCATCGGCTTTATCGGCGACGGCGCCGAAACCTTCGAGGAGCTGCCCGGAGTGCAGGCAATCAGAGAAGCCGGGGGCTGGGGCGTTCAGATCTTCAAGCCGCGCGAGCAGAAGGTCCTGCTGCGCCTGATTCAGGAGGCGCAGGAAGCCGGGGCCATCGCCGTGGGGATCGATCTCGATGGGGCAGGCTCCGTAGCCATGGCTTTGAAGGGGCAGCCTGTATTCCGCAAGTCGTTGAGCGAGCTTAAGGAGCTCGTGAACGCCACATCGCTCCCCTTTATCCTCAAAGGGATCACGAGTGAAGAGGACGCCACAGCAGCCTTGGAGACCGGCTGCAGTGTAGTCGCCGTCTCCAACCATGGCGGCCGTACCCTCGATTCCATGCTGGGGATCGCCGACGTGCTTCCCAGGCTCGTTCCCCTTCTCAAGGGCCGGGTAGTCATCACCGCAGACGGAGGCATCCGCACCGGTTTCGATGCGCTCAAGATGCTCGCCCTGGGGGCGGACTTTGTGATGGCAGGCAGGGAGTTTATCCGTGCGGCCATCGGCGGCGGGGCGGAAGGCGTCTGTAGCGAGGCGGAATTCCTTTCCCAGGACTTGAGGAAAGGGATGATCATGACCGGCTGCAACTCGTTGGCCGAAATCGACGGACATATTTTCGCTTAAAGAGTGGGTGATCCGTGACTCCCGAGAAAAAGAACCTGACCCAGAAAATACTGAGTGACCACCTTGTCGAGGGTGATTTGACGCCCGGCCAGGAGATCGGCCTCAGGATCGACCACACGCTGCTCCAGGATGCCACGGGCACAATAGCCATGCTCGAGTTCGAGGCCCTGGGGATCCCTGCTGTCAAGACGGAATTGGCGGTCCAGTACGTGGACCACAACATCCTGCACACGGACTTCAAGAACGCCGACGATCACAAGTTCCTCCAGACAGCCTGCGCGCGATACGGCATCGTTTTCAGCGGGGCGGGCAACGGCGTATCCCATCAGGTCCACATGGAGCGCTTCGGCGCACCCGGCAAGACCCTGCTCGGTGCCGACAGCCACTCCACGGGAGCCGCCGGCGTCTCGATGCTCGGCATCGGCGCGGGAGGGCTGGACGTGGCCTTGGCCAAGGCAGGCTTTCCCTACTATCTTCCGTGCCCCCGCGTGCTCGGCGTCTGCCTATCCAATGAGCTTCCCGACTGGGTAAGCGCCAAGGATGTGATCCTGGAAATGCTGCGCCGCTTTGACGTCAAGGGCTGCGTGGGCAAGATCGTGGAGTACTACGGCCCGGGAGTGGCGACCCTTTCAGCTACTGACCGGGAGACCATCGGCAACATGGGCGCTGAACTGGGCGCCACGAGCAGCATTTTCCCTTCAGACGAACGGACGAGGCAATACCTGGAGGCTCAAGGCAGAGGCCGCGCCTGGCGAGAGCTTTCCGCGGACGAGGGCGCTTCCTACGACGAAGACCTCACCCTTGACCTCGCGAAGATCGAGCCGCTCATCGCCAAACCTACGTCGCCGGGCAACGTCGTGCCAGCTCGCCTTGTGGCCGGCACCAGGGTGGACCAGGTGATCGTGGGGAGCAGCGTCAATTCCTCATTCCGGGATCTGATGGTCTCGGCGAAGATACTGGAAGGCAGGCACGTCCATCCTACCGTCTCTTTCCATGTGAACCCCGGCAGCCGCCAGGTCCTCGAGAATATCGCCCGGGAAAACGGCATGGTGGCCCTTCTCGGGGCCGGCGCCCGCGTCCATGAGCCCGGCTGCCACGGCTGCATCGGCATGGGCCAGGCCCCGGGGACCGGCGAGGTATCCTTGAGGACCTTCCCGAGGAACTTTCCCGGACGCTCGGGCACCAAAGACGACCAGGTCTATCTCTGTTCGCCCGAAACCGCAGCCGCCTCTGCGCTCCGGGGCAGGATCACTGATCCCCGCGACCTTGCCTCCGAGATGACATACCCGCGCATCCGGGACCCGGAAGCCTATCTCACTGACGACCGGTCCATCGTCTTCCCCTCAGAGGAGCTGAAGCAGACCGTGGTCGTGCGCGGTCCGAACATCAAGCCCCTCCCCGATCTTACTGCCCTTCCCGACTCCCTCGCTGCCGAGGTAGTTCTGCAGGTGGGAGACAACGTCTCCACCGATGCGATCATGCCCGCAGGAAGCCAGGTGCTCCCCTTGCGTTCGAACATCGAGGCCATCAGCGAGCACGTCTTCGAGCAGATCCGTGTTGGTTTTGCCGCTGCCTGCAGGGCAAAGGGGGCTGTCGTAGTGGTGGGCGGCCAGAATTACGGACAGGGGTCGAGCCGGGAGCATGCGGCCCTGGCGCCCCGATACCTGGGCGTGTGCGCCAAGATTGTCAAGAGTTTCGCCCGAATCCACAAGTCCAATCTCTGCAACTTCGGGGTCCTGCCCCTGACGTTCGCAGACCCCGGCGACTACGATTGGCTCAAGGAAGGCACTGCGGTGGTCTTTCCCGATGTGCGAAAACGCATCGAGGGCGGCCACAGGGAGATCGCAATCGAGGCTGCTGGAAGGACCATCATCACCCTCCTGGACGTCTCACCGCGCCAGCGGGAGCATCTCCTGGCGGGCGGGACTTTGAATTTCGTGAAAAATAAACTGCAAACAAGGGGATAACCATGGATGGCGCAACGGAAGCAATCACGTCCGAAGGGGAGAAGAAACAGGCCGCTGTGGTCAGGCTGAAGAACGTGGGTCTGCGGGGCGTCACGGTAGCGGACACCAAGATCAGCCACGTGGACGGCGAAAACGGCATCCTCATCTACCGGGGGTTTCGGATCGAAGAACTGGCCCAAAACTCCACGTTCGAAGAGACGGCCTACCTGCTCCACCACGACAGACTGCCGACGGAAGAAGAGCTCCGAGAATTCAAAGAGAAGCTCATCGAGGCTCGGCAGGTCCCTCGGTTCGTCTTCGATGCGCTGAGGAACCTGCCGAAAGCGTCCCTTCCCATGGACGTCCTCCAGGCAGCAATCCCGATCCTCGCAACTGCCGATGGGGACCTTAAGGATGAAACTAGAGAGGCCAACATGGCCAAGGCCATCCGGCTCATCGCGCGCGTGCCCGGGATCGTGGCCGGGTGGCAGAGGATACGGGAGGGATCCGAGCCTGTGGCCCCCGAGGCCGCCCTCTCCCACGCCGCGAATTTCCTTTGGCAGCTCACGGGCAGACAGCCGGATGCGGAGATCGCCCGCGATCTCGACACGAGCCTCGTGCTCCATGCCGACCACTCTTTCAATGCCTCAACCTTTGCGTGCCGCGAGGTCGTCTCCACGCAGGCCCACATGTATGCCGGGGCCGCAGCGGGCGTGGGAGCGCTCTCGGGAAGCCTGCATGGCGGCGCCAATGCCAGGGTCATGAAGATGCTCCTCGAGCTTCGGGACGAGTTGGACATTCCCGGGTGGGTGAAAGACCAGCTTGCGAGCGGGCGGAAGATCATGGGCATGGGCCATGCAGTGTATAAGACCATGGACCCACGCGCCCCGTTCCTGAAGGACATGTGCTTCAGGCTCGGGACAAAGCTCCATGAGGAGCGTTGGTGCCGGCTCTCGACGCAGATCGAGGAAGCCTCGACAAAGGAGTTCAACGCCCAAGGGAAGACGACGATAAGGCCGAACGTCGATTTTTACAGCGCCTCCGTTTACCACCTCATGGGCATCCCCCTCGACCTCATGACGCCGGTCTTTGCGGTGGCGCGGATTGCCGGCTGGACCGCCCATATCATCGAGGAGAAGTTTGCCGATGCCCAGGAAAAGCCCGCCCTCTACCGGCCTTTGTCGGAGTACGTCGGCCACTACTGCGGGAAGACCGGATGTCTCTATGAGCCCATGGAAAGAAGGATGCCTGCGAAAGAATGAGGAAGAT
>Ga0187782_10001669_pt1 | contig 16268 bp, 16 predicted proteins | sample 0715_SJ02_MP15_2_FD_132454 | JGI IMG/M metagenome (GOLD analysis project Ga0187782, IMG submission 132454) | Tropical peat soil microbial communities from peatlands in Department of Meta, Colombia - 0715_SJ02_MP15_20_MG | ecosystem: Environmental > Terrestrial > Soil > Wetlands > Peat | place...
AGCTTGCCGTACTCCGGGAACTTCGCGACCGAGAAGTAGACCGACCCATCGTCGGCCACGTAGGCGTACCCCTTCGCGACGAGGGTCTGGATCTGGGCGAGGATCTCGGGAACGTAGTCGGTCGCGAACGGGTAGTGGTTCACCGACCGAACTCCCAGCTTCTCCATCGAACGCCGGAAGTCCTGGAAGTGCCGGTCGGCGAGGGCGAGCGGCTCCTCTCCCTCTTCGCTCGCCCGGGCGATCAGCTTGTCGTCGAGGTTGGTGACGTTCTGGACGTAGAACACGCGATATCCCCACCGGCGGAGGGCGCGGGCGACGACGTCGAAGAAGACCATCGTCCGGCCGTGCCCGACGTGGGCCGGGGCGTACGGGGTCAGACCGCAGACGTAGAGCCCGACGCGCGGGGGGGCGAGCGGCGCGAACACACGGGTCTCGCGGGTCCGGGTGTCGTAGACGGTGAACCGACGCATCGTTAGACGCCCCGCAAGGCTCGGACGACGTCGTCGGCGAGGTCCACGGGGTCCTCGATCCCGCAGGAGAGCCGGACGAGGCCGTCGGTGACGCCGTGCGCCTCGCGCTCCCGTCGGGGGACGCTCGCGTGGGTCATCGAGGCCGGATGGTCCACCAGCGATTCCACGCCTCCCAGACTTTCGGCCAGCGTGAAGATCGACAGGCCCTTCATGAACCGAAGAGCGCCCCGCCGACCCCCCTCGACCTCGACCGTCACCATCCCGCCCATCCCGCCCATCTGGCGTCGGGCGAGGGCGTGCTGGGGATGGCTCCGGAGACCGGGGTAGATCACCCGACGAACGCGACGGGCGCCTTCCAGCGAGGCGGCGACGGCTCGCGCGCTCTCCCCGTGGGCGCGCATGCGCACGCCGAGGGTATGGATGCCGCGGAGCGCAAGGAAGCAGTCGAACGGGCTCGGTACCGCCCCGACCGCGTTCTGCAGCCAGGCGAACCGTTCTCCGAGCTCGGCCCTCTTCAGCACGAGGCCCCCGCCTATGATGTCGGAGTGGCCCCCGAGATACTTCGTCGTGGAGTGGAGCACGATGTCGGCCCCGAACTCGATCGGCCGCTGCAGCGCGGGGGTCGCGAACGTATTGTCGACCGCCACGAGCGCACGGGCCCGGTGGGCGAGGCGAATCGCGCCCGCGAGGTCGGTGAGCTTGAGCAGTGGGTTGGTCGGGGTCTCCAGGTAGACGAGGTCGGCCGGCTCCGCGAGAGCGTCCTTGAGGCGCGAAAGGTCGGTCATGTCGACATAGTCGACCCGAAGCCCGAACTGGCGTCGATGGTGCTCGAACAGCCGCCAGGTCCCGCCGTAGACATCGTCGATCGAAACGATCCGCTGCCCGCTCGGGAACGCCTCGAGCAGGGTCGCGAGCGCGCCGAGCCCGGAACTGAATGCGAGGCCCCTCTCTCCCCCTTCGAGTCGCGCGAGCGCGGTCTCGAGCACCGCGCGGGTCGGATTCCCCGACCGGCTGTACACGTACCCCTGGTTGCGGTTCGGCGCCGATTGGCGGAACGTGCTCGAAAGATAGACCGGAACGTTGACCGCGCCGGTGAACGGGTCCGCCGGCTGTCCGTCGTGGAGCAGCCGCGTGTTAAATCGCATGCTGTCCGCCCTCCTCCGAAAGGTACCCCACCAGGTCATGACGCGTTATCACGCCGATGACCGCGGCCGTCACGCCGTCGCGGACCACGAGGGTCCTCTCCTCGCGGAGCCGATGCAAGAGCTCGGCGACCGACGCGTCGGCCGGCACCTCGGGGAACGGCTCGGACCCTAGCGCGCCGACGGAACGGTCGAGAACGGTCTCGTCCGTAAGACTGCGGCGAAGGACGTCGTCCTCTTCGACCCGACCGACGTTGCTCGTTCCGGAGAGCACGGGAGCCTGCGAGATCCCGTGGTGGCGCAACAGACCGAGGGCATCCCGAACCACGTTCGTCGGCTCCACCGCGACCAGCGCGGGAGTTCCGACCTTTCGGCCGAGCAGGTCGCGTGCGGTGGCTCCGATGTCGAGGAACCCCTTCTCTCGCATCCAGTCGTCGGAGTAGAACTTCGAAAGGTATCGGTCGCCCGAATCCGGCAGGATCACGACGACCGTGCCGTGCTCGGGGATCGGTCGGGCGGAGAGCCAACGCAGGGCTCCGACCACGGCGGAGCCGGAGGACCCCCCGACGAACAGCCCCTCTTCCTGGGCCAAACGTCGGGCCATGAGGAACGACTCGCGGTCGCCGACCTCGACGAAGTCGTCCAAGTACTGGAACTGGATCGATTTCGGGACCATGTCCTCCCCGATACCCTCGACCTGGTACGGCACCGCCTTCCCCAGCTCGTGCGTCCGGAAGTACGGCCCGAGCACCGAGCCCGCCGGGTCGACCGCCACAATCCGGACCGACGGCCGGTGCTCCTTGAAGTACCGGCCGATCCCGCTCATCGTCCCGCCGGTGCCGACCGTTCCGACGATGGCCGAGAGGTCGGTCGGAACGTCCTGGTCGATCTCGGGCGCGGTGGTCCGATAGTGCGCCTCCGGGTTCCCAAGGTTCTCGTACTGGTTCGGGTAATAGGCGCCCGGGATCTCGAGCGCGAGCCGACGCGCCACGGAGTAGTGGCTCATCGGATGGTCGGGCGGCACGCCCGCCGGGGTGACGACGACGCGAGCCCCGTACGCCCGGAGCAGGCGGATCTTCTCCGAGCTCATCTTGTCGGGGATCACGACGACGATCCGGTATCCCCGGACCGCGGCGATCAGAGCGAGGCCCACTCCGGTGTTCCCGCTCGTGGCCTCGACGATCGTCCCGCCCGGTTTCAGCCGTCCGTCCTTCTCGGCCGCGTCGACCATGAACGTCCCGATCCGGTCCTTGACGGAACCGCCCGGGTTGAGGAACTCGAGCTTGACGAGGACGCGGTAGGGGACCCCGTGAGCGACGCGACGGAGCGGAATGAGCGGAGTTCGCCCGACGAGGTCGAGGACGCTCTCTCGCGCGCGGTCCCGGTCGGGCACAGGGCCGCGGAACGAGGCACCCCCATTAACCCTTGCCGACCCCGCCGGGCACGCCGCCCCGGGAGCGGCGCGAGCCAAGAGGAATACGGTCGGTACGAACTGGTTCGTTCGCATCCGTCGAACGTGTTAAGGCAGGACCCCCCCCTCGCTGCTCGAACGAGGGCCCCCGAATGCTCGGATCGCTCGAATCGGAGGTCCTCGCGTCGCTGCGGGGTCTCAAGGAGGCGCCGGCCCGGGACGTGCGCAAGGAGCTCGAACGCCGCGGAGTCCGGGTCGCCTACACGACCGTCGCCACGATCCTCTCTCGACTTTTCTCGAAGGGGATGGTCAAGCGCCGGCGCGAGACCTGCCGGGGCGGCGAGCGGTATGTTTACCGGCCCGCGGACGTCGAACACAAATACCTCATGAACGTCCTCCGCAGCGTGGTCGACATGTTCGGCCCCGCGGGGGTCGTCCACCTGAACGAGGAGATCGCGAAACTGAACCCTTCCGAGGAAGACGAACTCCGGCGTCGGTTGGGGCTCGACTGAGCTCCGGACGTCCCGACCATGTCCTCCGAAGCCCTCGCCCTCCTCTCCCTGCCCGTAGTCCTCTGGGCGGGGCTCGGATTCGCGCTCGCGTTCGCCTTCCGACGGTCCGGTTCGTCCACGCTGTTCCGCCTCACCGCGGTCTTCCTCGGAGCGTGGGCGCTCCTCGCCACGACCGCGCTCATCTGGGTGCTCGCGAACGGGGGCTGGTCCGCCGTCGTCCGGCTCGCAGAGTCGCCGGTTCTCCTCTTCGAGCCGAGGTCCGTTACGGTCTGGCTCGCAGGGGCGCTCGGGGCGTTCTGCGTCTTCCTCGTGGCGTTCCTCCTGAGCCAGGCCGTGGGCCGAGGCTTCCTTCGTCTCTTTCCCTCTCGGGAGCTTCCGTGGCCGCATCGACTGCCCCGGCCCGTTACGGCCACGAGCCTGCGGGAGTTCGAGTCGGAGACCGGCGGCGCTTTTGCGTTCACGTTGATCGAGCGGGGCGGAGCCCGAGGGCTCCGGCGACGGGACGTGATCATGGTCTCCCACCGGCTCCTCTCTCAGCTCGAGCCCCGGGAGTGGGAGGCGGTCCTGGCGCACGAGGTCGGTCATCTTCGGGAGCTCGACGGCCGGTACCTCACGTTCTTCCGAACGCTCTCCCGGCTCCTGCGGTGGGACCCGATCCTGGCGTACTTCGCGGAGTCGTTGACCCGCCGCGAAGAGTACCGCGCCGACCTCGACGCGGTCGAGCTGACCCAGAAGCCCCGAGCGCTCGCGCGGGCGCTGTTCAAGGCGACGTCGATGTCGGCGCCGATGGGTGGCAGTCTTCCCGGGCTCTTGGGCGTCGGGGGCCCACGCGGCCATCGCCAGGCGATGGAGCGGATCCGGCGGCTGATCGCGCTCGCAGAGAGCGGACGGTTCCCGGAGGACGTCGGTGACTAGGTCGCCCCGGCGACAGCTCCTCCCGGTCGCCGCGTTCCTGCTCGCGTTCGTCTCGCTCGCGGCCGGGGTGCCGTCGACCGCGGCGGCCTCTCCGTACCCCGCGCTGCCGGTCGGCTACGACGCGACCTTTCTCTCGCACCTCGACGGCGCGGACCTCACCCCGGGCGGGCAGAGCGCCATCGGCTTCGAGGTCGGGGACCCGGCCCTCTTCTTCACGATGACGAACGTGGTGCTTACGCTCGACGTCTACGCGTTCAACGCGTTCCCGGGCAACGCGACCTCCTCCGTCGCCGGCACGGCCCCGCCGGTGCTCCTCGGCGTCAGCTCCTCCGGAACCTCCGTGAATGTCTCGCTGGAGACGATCTTCCCCGGGAACCACCTCGATGGGTCGGTCGGGGTCGCCACGGCCGCCAACACCCCGTCCGGAACGTTCGCCGTGCGCACGGCGCTCTCGTTCACGGCGAATGGGACGAGCTATCGACTCGAATCCCGTGGGTGGTTCACGGCGAGCGTGTGGGCCGCCGCGACCGAGCTCCCGAACGGAAGCACGACCCTGAACCTGACGACACTCGGGGTCTCCGGTGTGACCGCCGAAACGGCGATCTACGTCTCGTCGTCGAACTGGGACTGGGCCCTCGCCCTCATTTTGGCGGCGTCGCTCATCTTCGTCGGCGCCGGCGCGTTCGTCTACTTCCGGCGAGGTCCGAAGTCGAGCTCGGGAGCCCGGTAGGCGCCGGCCGACACCCAGGCGCCGACCGCTTTCGGGAGCAGGCGAACGAGCCCGGGCGACTCGCGCAGGAGCTCACGAGCGACGTGGGTGGGGAAGTCGATGTCTCCGAACGCCACGATCGTCTCGGCGAGGCGCGCTCCTTTGAGGGCGTGGACCACGCGGTCGAGCTCGCCGTCCGTGAGACGCGTAAAGAGTCGCCGGAGGTAGAGGGCTCGGCGGAACTCCTCGCCCAGCTCGGCCCGCCAGCGACGGTCGTACTCGGCAAGCGTCCCTTCCGAGAGGTCGTTCGCGTCGAGCGCGCGGGAGGCGACCTCCGCGGCGATCTCCGCGCACTTCATGCCCGTGAAGATCCCGCCGCCCGAGAGCGGTTTCACCTGGGCCGCCGCGTCGCCGACGAGGAGCGCTCGGCGCGTATGGGTCCGCGGCATCGACCCGATCGGGATTCCCGAGACCAGGTAGGCGGTCGGGCTCACGAGGCGCCGTCCGAAGCGACGCGCGAGATGGTCGAGGAGGCGGTCGAAGTACGCCCGGGCCGAGGTGCCGTCCGCGTCGACCGCCACCCCCACCCGGGCGCCGCCGGCCCCGTCCGGGATCCACCAGCCGAAGAGCCCTGGGGCGAACCTGCGGCCGAGGTAGACCTCGACGCTGTCCGGGTCGCCCGGGCTCTCCGGGAACTCCGCTTCGAACGCCGGCAGGACCTCGACCGGCCGACGAAGACGGAACGCGCGGGCGACCGCGCTCGCGACCCCGTCCGCACCGATGACGAGACGGGGCCGAAGGTGCTCCGGCGTCCCGTCCGGGCCACGAAGGCGGACGGTGAGGCGGTCGGAGGATTCCCCCTCGACCGCGTCGAAGCGGGTCGAGGTCCGGATCTCCGCCCCCGCCCGAGCGGCGCGGTCCGCGAGATAGATGTCGAGCCCCGCACGGTCGATGACGAACGCGCGGGGGGTGGGGGCCCGGAACGAGATCGACTCGAGCGACGGGCCGAAGACGCTCGCGCCCCGAACCGAGGCGCGAACCATCGCGTTCGAGCCCGCGAGGTCGAGGACCCGTTGCGAGACGAGTCCGGCGCACTGGACCGGATGGCCGACCTTCGGGTGCTCCTCGACGACCACGACGCGCCGCCCCGCGCTCGCGAGCCGAGCGGCCGCCGTGGATCCGGCCGGACCCGCCCCGACCACTAGGACGTCTACCGCGTCCACGGTACCGGAAGCGTCCCCCCGTTCATAACCGCGGAACGTTCAGTCCGCCCGCCATGGGGTGGGGACGAGGTCGGTGCGCTGCCGCGGTTGGACCGCGGACGCGTCCACCGACGTCGTGACGCCCGCCCCGAACGCAAGGTGGCCGGTCCACGCGATCATCGCACCGTTGTCGACGCAGAGGGACTTCGGGGGCGCGAACATCGTCCCGCCCCGGCCCTCGGTCATCGCCCGCACCATCTCCCGTAACCGGCCGTTGCAGGCGACGCCGCCTCCCAGCACGACCGCATCTCGACCCCGGTGCGCCAGGGCGCGCTCGGTGATCTCCGTCAGCATCGAGTAGGAGGTCGCCTCGACCGAGTAGGCGAGGTCGGGGCGTTTCGCGCCCTTGCGGTGGAGCGCGAGGGTCGCGGTGAGGATGCCCGAGAAGGCAACGTCCATGCCGTGAACGGAGTACGGGAGGGGGAGAAGCTCCTGACCCGCCCGCGCCTCCGCTTCGAGGGCCGGGCCGCCCGGGAACGTCCCGCCCATGCCGATCCAGAGCTTGTCGAGGAAGTTCCCGACCCCGATGTCGAGGGTCTCCCCGAGGACGCGGTAGCGGCCTCGCGCGTAGGCGATGACCTGCGTGTTGCCGCCGCTCGCGTAGAGCAGTAGGGGGTCGTCGAGTCCGCTGAGCACCCGGGCGATCTCGACGTGCGCAACGCAGTGGTTGACGGGTACGAGGGGGCGGTTCCAGGCGAGGGAGAGCATCCGCGCCACGGTCGCGCCCGCGCGCAAGCACGGTCCTAGGCCGGGTCCCTGGGCGAAGGCGACCGCATCGAGCTCGTTGGGATGGACGTGAGCGCTCTCGAGAGCCTTCTCCACAAGCGACGGAAGGACGTCGACATGATGGTTCGCGGCCTCCCGCGGGTGGATCCCTCCCGAGGGGGGCTTGTAGAAGTCGGAGGCGAGCCCGAGGACCGAGGCGTCCTCCGCGACGATCCCCACCGACGCGGTGTGCGCGGTCGACTCGATCCCCAGAACGACCATCGTGCGTCCACCGCCGGGCCCGTTATAACCCCGGCCGCGGAGGGAGGCCCGGGCCGTCAGTCCTCGGCCGATTCGATCCGGAAGCGCACGCGCTTTCCGCGCAACGCCTCCTGGATCCGGTCGGCGAACGCGAGCGCTTCGGCGATGCCCGCCGGCCGTCCCCAATCGTAGAGAAAGTCGTACCCTTCGGTTTCGGGCTGGAAGCCAAGGTCTTCGAGGATCGCGGCGACCTCCGAGTACGGAGCTCCCTCGCTGTCGAGCTGGAGAAGGAGGAACGTTCGGGTCATCGGTCTCGCGAGTCGGCTCCGCCCCGCCCTACCTTCGGCCGCATTAAAGGGGGCGGGTCAAAGCGATGCGCGGCTCCGCGGGAGCGCGGCCCGCGCTCATTCTTCGGGTTCGGGCTGGGGGGACCGGGCGTGGGCCGTGACCCGCACCGCGACCCCGCGACGGAGACGTCCCATCTCGGTCGGAGCGAGAAGAAGCCGACCGACCGCGAGCAGGACGTCGTTCTCATCGACGAGGAGGGCGGAGGCGCCCGGGACCAGGCCGGGGTCCGCCTGCACGACGAACGACGAAAAGAGACTCCTTCCTTCCCGGACGAACGGTACCGCGTCATCGTGGACGACGACTCGCTCCCGGCCCGGCGCGAGATGGGCGTGGAGCTCCTTCGCCCCGCGGAACGTCGGGCGCGGGATCCCGTCGGTTCCGACGACGAACCGGGGATCCCCGTCCCGGACCATCGCCCGCAGCCTCCCCGTCCGTCGGGAGCGCTCGGCGCGGAGACCTTTCTCGACCCGAGCACCGGTGACCGGACCGTACTGCCATTCGAGGAGGCGGGAGAGCTGACGCGCGTCCCATGCCGAGGTCCAGTCCCGTCCGAAGTCGGCCCGAGTTCCCACCTCTTCCTCGAGACGCGTCGCGAACGCCTCGGGAGGTCGATGTCGAGGTCGGAGGACGTATTCCTCCATCCCCAGGTACGGTCCGACCGGGTAGAGGTCGGTAAGTTCGACCGGAACGGACCCGAAGGGCGTCGAGGCCTCCCATTCGATCGGACGGTCCGACCGGTCGAGCGTTGGCACGTGCCGAAGGTACTCGGGGCGTAATGGGAATCGCGGCACGGGCAGTGCGGCTTCGCGCCCGACACGGAAGACGTCGACGCGGTGGCGGAATCGCACTCCCGCCGGCCGAAGCACGCTTTCGGAAACGACTTCTCGAAAGGCGCGGCGGGACGCGGGCTCGGTGGGAAGGAAGGTGTCCGGGTGGGCCATCGCCTCCCGGAGTCCGGCGCGGAGCGCGGGATGAGCGGTCGTCCTTCGTTCGGCGAGTTCCCAGAGCGTCCCGTCACGGATCGCCTGTCGTACCCGGCCGATCTCCTCCACCGATACGAGCAGGTTGTGCGCGGCGACCCGACGTTCCCGCTCTTCCGCCGGCCGGTGGGCGACCTCGGGAAGTGGCATCTCCGCGCACAGCGAGCAGAAGCAGCTCGCCTCCCGCACGTCGTCGAGCGAGACCGTCCCCTCTGGAAACATCAGGTTGCCTCGGCGCGCGAACTTGTGGTAGGCGGACGAATCGAACAGGTCGACCCCGAAGAGCGCCGCGAACGCGAACGTCATCGGGTGTCCGGTGCCGAAGAGATGCACGGCGCAGGCCGGAGAGAGGGTAGGGCGAGCCGACGCGAGGACTCGCGCGAGCTCGGGGAACCGGTACTGCTCCATGAGCGGGACCACGCCTCCGACCGCGAGCACGTCGCCGACCTCGCTCGCGAGGCGGCCGGATTCCGCCCTCAGCTCAGGGTACGACCCCCCTTGGACCGGGACCGCGAGCAATCCGGGCCGAGCGGAGCGACTCGCTCGCGCGCGCTCCGCCGTCTGCGCGAGCGCGGCCGCGGTCTCCGCGGGGCTGTCCTCGGGTTCCGTGAAGACGTCGAGGACGGTCGCGATGTCGCTTCCGATCGTGTTCTGGAACGCCACGATCTCCTCGGGCGTGACCTCCACCGAGCCGTACGCGTGTTGCTGGAACGCTCCGGAATCGGTCATCACGGGACCGTCGAACCGGATCAACCGGTGCACCCCGTCGCGCTCCGCGATCTCCTTGAGGGGAGGGGTTCGCCACGTGATGTACGCCGAGGTGATCACGGCCCGAACTCCGAACCGCGTGCGCATCTCCTCGGGGGCGACCGGCTGACGTGTCGGGTCCGGATGGACCACCGGGAGGAGGGCCGGAGTCTCGACCGAGCCGTGGGGGGTCGGGAATCGCCCGATCCGCGCGAGACCGTCGCGGTCGACCACCTCGAACTCCATCGTTCTCCGGAGCACCGACCGACGCCGTTAAGGATGACGAGCCCCGCGGTGGCCGCGAGTCTCGTAGGACGCCCGGATCCGGCCGAGGAGCTCTACGAGCATCGGCAGGGTCAGCTTGCGGGTATTCGTGTTCTGGGGGCTCGGATGGTACGACCCCCAGAGCATCGGACGGCCGGGACCGAGCGGGACACACGCGCCGTGCGAGAACTCCTGGGAAGGTCGTTCTCCCCCGTAGACCCGCGGCAGGATCTCTCGGAGCGCGTCCCAGGCGAATCCTCCCAGCGCGAGGATCGCGCGGGTCTCGGGAAGATTGCGGAGCTCGCGCTCGAGGAACGGGGCGCAGGTCCACCGCTCCTCGGGAGTCGGGCGATTGTCGGGAGGTGCGCAGCGCACCGCGGCGGTCAGGTAGAGGTCGCGGTATCGTAACCCATCGTTCCTCCGTAGGGACGTCGGCTGGTTCGCAAAGCCGGCCTCGAAGAACGCTCGCACGAGGAACGCGGCCGAGCGGTCCCCCGTGAACACGCGCCCGGTACGATTCGACCCGTGAGCCGCCGGGGCGAGCCCCACGGCGACGAGGCGGGCGGTGGGGTCACCGAACCCGGGAACCGGTTTCCCCCAATACTCGTCCCTCTGAAACTCTCGCTTCTTCTGCCGCGCCACGAGCTCGCGGTACCGTACGAGGCGCGGGCAGCGGGTGCACGCGACGACCTCTCGTCGGATCGTCTCCAGGGACTCTGCCACGCTCCGGGTGAGCGAAACCGCCTTTAGGCGCTTCCGAGAGGCGGTCTACCCTCCGGTGGTCACCGAACGTGAACTACCCCTTTAGGTGAGGGCGTACCTTGCCCTGCCGATGACGGAAACTCGCATTCCCCGGGGTGCCAAGGTCCGCTTGGGGTCCGTACCCGGCGACCTGAGGGCGGAGCGGGACTGCGAGATCGACGTCGACCAGCTATTGTCGGTCTCGGGGAACGCCCGCTTCGACGGCAACGCCGACGTGCGCGGCGACATGGAGTGCCGGTCGTTCCGTTCGGACGACGGGACCGTACGCGTCCGGGGCCGTCTCTTCGTCCTGGAGGACCTTGAGACCCGCGACGGCCAGGTCGAGGTCGACGGGGAGCTCCGGGCTCGACGGGTCGACGCCGATCGTGGGCTCACGGTCGGCGGACCCGCGACCGCCGAGCAGTTCGACGTCGGGGGGAAGCTCGAAGGGTCGCAGACGTTGACCGCGAAGAAGGTATCGGTCGGAGGACGGTTCCGCCTCGCTGGGAAGCTCGTCGCCGACAGCGTGGAGGCCGGCGGCTCGGTCGACCTGCGCGAGGTAGAGCTCGACACCCTCGAGGTCGGAGGGATCGTCCGACTCGCGGGCGGTGTCGTGCGTCGTTCGGTAGAAGTGGGAGGGAAGTTCAGCGCGGACGCCCCGCTCGAGTTCGGCGCGATCGCGGTCGGCGGCGTCGCTCAGTTCCACGATTCGGCCAAGGGCGGTCGGGTCGAGGCCGGGGGAATGATGAGCGCCGACCGTGACCTCACCTTCGAGGAGCTCGAGGTCGGCGGCATGGGGTCGATCGGGGGGAACGGTCGAGGGCGCAGTGTTGAGGTGGGTGGGAGGTTCACGGTCCACGGGTCGCTCGAGCTCACCGGAAAGATCGAGGTCGGTGGCCAGATCGACGTCGGGGAAGGGTTGACCGCGAACGAACTCGAGGTCGGGGGCAAGATCGCAGCCCGGCGGGTCGTGGTCGCGTCGACCGCCGAGGTCGGGGGCGCGGTCACGACCCGCGAGGGTCTCAAGGCGGCCCGGATCCTCCTGGGACGCAAATCCCGCGCGGCCGGACCCCTCGTCGGGGGCCGGGTCGAGGTTGACACGAAGGCGATGGCCGAGGACCTGTACGGAGACCGAGTGGAAGTCGGTGACAAGGCTCAGGTCGGACGTGTCTTCGCCCGAGAGGTGGTGCTCGGAGAGGGCGCGACGGCCGAAGAGGTGGTCTACGTGGAATCCCTCGAGATGCGGTCCGGGGCGCGAGTGCGCGCCCCACCCCGCAAGGAAGCCGCGCTCCCCCCGTTCCCTCTGTGAAGCGAGGACGGAATGCGGAACGATGGCGCCGAGGGCCCTCGCCGTCGCGAAGTAAGTGACCTCTACGCCACGGTGCTCGAGGTCGTCAAGCGCTACCACGGTGCCGCACGGATCACCCGGATCTCCTACGGAGCCGGCATGCCGGTCGACCGGCTTCGGAACTTTGTCGACCGACTCCTCTCCCTCGGACTGCTCAAATCCGAGGAGTTCGACGGCCGATCGGTGTACGACATCACCCCGCGGGGCCAGGAGTTCCTCGATACGTACTGGAAGATGCGCGGGTACATCGAGGTCCTCGAGGAGGCGCCCTCGATGGACGAGCGGGCGACCCGCCGTCGGTGAGACCACCCACCGTCCCGCGGTAACGCAAAACGCCGGTTCACCCGTAGCGGGGAACCGAGGGATCGACCTCGACCGACCAGGCGTCGATACCCCCCAGCAGATTGGCGACCGACCTGAAACCGAGCCCCTCGAGATAGTCGGCGACCATCAACGATCGGGAGCCACCGTGACAGTACACGATCACTTCGCGGTCCCGAGGGATCTCGTGGGACCGCGCGGTGATCTCGCCCATCGGGATGTGAAGGGACGGCCGGATCACCGCCATCTCTCGCTCGAACGGCTCCCGAACATCGAGGAAGAGGACCTTCGCGGGAGAGGCCTTCAACATCTTCGCCGCCTCGGTCGGCTCGATTTCCCGCACCATCGAGAGGCGCTACCCTCTCCGGACCAAAGAGATTTCGTCCCGCATTCCGACCCGGTCCGCCGAACCTCGATCGGGAGTAGGTGCTTCGACAATGGCGTTGGACGCAGGCGAGAGTACCGCCCCCGCTGAGTTCGGGCGTCGCTCGCGCTGCAAAGGGCAGGGATTGGGGGGCGACGAACGGTCCGGGCGCACGGGAGGCCCAGAACCGACGCAACGGAAGCGTCCTCTTCGGCCGCTCGAGACGATTGACGTAGTGCTTTGAAGGCTCGCACAATGCCTCCGCGCGATGGACGTCAGCGATCTGCCCCCCGATAGCGTCCAGTGGTGGACCGTCGTCCGCCGACAGCTGCAGTTCTATCTCAGGACGTGGAGGTTCGTGGGCCTGCTTCTGTTCATCCTGGCGGTGTCGTTCGCCACGCTCGGATTTCAAATCGCCTACCACAACTCGGGGGCCTCGGGAGTCGGGAACTACCTCTACGGAGCGGTCGAGTCGGTCGCCACGTTCGGGGTGATCATCGGAGCGTTCATGGGAGGCGATGCGATCGCCATGGACTTCGGTACGGGGACGGGATACTATGTGCTCGTCCTGCCCGTGCGCCGGATCGTCCTGCTCCTCGGCCGCTACACGGCGGCGTTCCTCGCGACCTTTGCGCTCGCCCTCGTGTACTACGCGATGGTCCTGACGGGAGCGACCTGGTTCTACGGGATCTCTTCCATCCCGTGGAGTGACCTCGTCGCCTCGCTCGGGATCACCGCACTCTTCGTGCTCGCCGTGCTCGCGGCCGCGTTCCTGTTCAGCGCGTTCTTCCGGTCTCCCGCCATCAGCATCGTGGTCACGATCCTGATCTTGTTTCTCGCCTTCGACATCGTCGACGGCGTGCTCAGCGTCACATCGATCGAGCCCTGGTTCTCGCTGCTCTACGCGGGTCAGGCCTCGGCGCTCGTCTTCCAGGGCCAACCCCACCTCACGGTGACCCACTTGATGGCCGGCGGCCGCAGCATCACGATCAGTGCCTGGACGCCGTACATCTGGGAGGGGATCGCAATCATGCTGGGGTACATCGTGGTCTGCCTCGCGCTGAGCGCGGTGATCTACGAAGCGAAGGAGTCGAAGGGATGAGCAGCCCCAGTATCGAGGTCCAGGACCTCACGAAGCGTTTCTCTCTGGGCCGCGTGGCGCTCGAGGGCGCCTCGTTCCGATTCGAGGGTCCGGGAGCGGTCGGATACCTCGGACCCAACGGGGCGGGCAAGACCACCACGTTGAAACTGCTCACCGGCCTCCTTCGACCGACCCGGGGGACCGCCCGCATCAACGATATCGGCGTGACCCAGAGCCGGCGGCAGGCCCTCGCCGACGTCGGCGCGATCATCGAAAGCCCCGAGCCGTACCCCTCCCAGACCGTCGCGGAGGCGATCGAGATGGTGGGGGAGTTGCGCGGCGGTCGCCGGGGTCATCTCGCGGAGGACCTCGGCGAACTGAACACGCAGCTCGACCTCCCTCCGTTGGACCAGCGGTGCGGGCGTCTTTCGAAGGGTCAGCGGCAGCGGGTGTCCATCGCCGCGTCGCTGATCCGGGACCCTCGGGTGATCATCCTGGACGAGCCGACGAACGGGCTCGACCCGAAGGAGCGCATCCTGATCCGGAACCTCCTGATCGACCTCAAGAAGGACCACCTGATCCTGATGAGCTCCCATCTCATGCAAGAGGTGACCGAGATCTGTGACCAGGTGATCTTCCTCAATCAGGGGCGGGTCGTCCTCAAGGACACGGTCGAGAACGTCTCGACCCGATTCCAATCCCGGGCGGTCGACGTCGAGTTCGCCGAGCCCGTCCATATCGACCGCATCAAGGCGATCGGCCCCCTCGTCCAGGACGTCTCGGTCGTGGGGGTGCGTCGATACCGGATCACGTTCGACGGGTCGACCACGGCGCGGGCGGAGATTCTCCGCGGGCTCGTGGGCCTGGGGCCTGTGATCGCCTACCAGAGCGCCTCGCTGGTGCTCGAGGACGCCTACCTCGCGGTGATGCAGGACGACGGCACGAACGCCATCGGGGCGTAGAAGGTCCCTCTGGGTCGAGCACAGCGACCGTCGCGCAGCTCGTTCCCCAGCCGTGCCAATCTGTTTCACGGAGGCGGTACGCTTTTTAGGCGTCGCTCCACGACCCCGCCGGTTCGGGTTATCATGACTCCGAGCATTCAGGCCGTCGACCTCACGAAGCGGTTCGGGTCGTTCACCGCGCTCGACCACCTCAATCTGAAAGTGGACGGGGCGAAGTGCGTCGGCTTCCTCGGACCGAACGGGGCGGGCAAGACGACGACGTTGAAGATGTTCACCGACCTGATCTTTCCCACCGCCGGTGAGGCGTTCATCAACGGAGTGTCGGTCCAGAAGGACCGCAAGCGCGCCCTCGCCGACTGCGGCGACCTGATCGAGACTCCGGAGATCTACCCGTCGCTCACCCCGCTCGAGGCGCTCGAGCTGAGCGGTGCGCTCCGCGGAATGCGTCCCGAGGAGATCCGTTCTCGCTCCTCGGTCGTCCTCGGCGAGGTCAAGATGAGCGAGTGGGCCCGTCAGAAGGTGGGCCGTTTCTCCAAGGGGATGAAGCAGCGGGTGAACATCGCCGCGTCGCTCCTTTCCGACCCGGAGGTGGTCATCCTGGACGAGCCGAGCACCGGCCTCGACCCTCGCGGAATGGCCGAGGTGCGGAATATCGTTCGGGGGCTCAAGAAGGAGAACCGATTGATCTTCATGAGCAGCCACATCCTCAGCGAGGTCGTCGACGTGTGCGACGAGGTCGCGCTCATCGACCACGGTAAGCTCCTCTTCTACGACACGCTCTCGAATGTGTCGAAGCGCCTCACCGGGAACGCGACCTCCGTGGAGCTCTCGTTTCTCGCGCCGATCAGCGACGACACGGTGAGCGGGCAAGTCGCCTCGATCCCGGGCGTGGCCTCGGTAACGCGACTCGACGCCCGTCGCTTGAAGGCCATGATCACGGGAGGCAACGAGGGCCAGGCTCAGGTGCTCGAGCGGCTTGCCAGCGCGCGCCTCGGCCTCGTGAGCTTCGAACCGTCCCAGAGCGCACTCGAGGAGCTCTACTTGCAAGAGATCTCGAGAGGGGACTGATGTCGACCGCAGCGCCGACCGCGTCGGGCCGCCGAGACGGCTCGACCCTGGGAGCCGTCCCGGGGACGGTCGAGCAGGCCCTTCTCCTGTCGCGATACCAGTTCCGAGACTATCTGCGTTCCCGTCGATTCGTCCTGATGTTGTCGATCGTGGCCGTCATTGGCGGCATCCTCTCGTTCATTCTGGCCTACTACCACGGTACGGCCACGGTCTCCGGGCTGACCTCGACCTCGGATGCGTTCTACGGGTCCCTCTGGGGCGGAGGCGTGTATGTGGTCATCATCTTCGCGGGGATCATCTTCGGAGGCGACGCGATCGCAGGGGAGTTCCAGAACAAGACTGGCTACTTCCTGATGGGGCTCCCCATCCGGCGAGCGACCGTCTACGGGGGCAAGTTCCTCGCCGCCCTCGGCGCTTCGATCGTCGCGATGGTGTTCTACCTCGTCATTCTCGTGGTCAACGGGATCGTGTACCTGGGGGCCGGGTTTTTCCCGCTCGCCCTGGTCGAGTCGTTCGCGATCGCGCTCCTCTACCTGCTCGCGCTGCTCGGGGCGGTCTTCCTCTTCAGCTCGATGTTCAAGAACAGTCTCTACGCGGTCCTGGTGGTCGCGATCCTGTTCCTGTTCGGGTTCACGCTCATCGAGGACCTCATCGTGG
>Ga0187782_10001671_pt1 | contig 16252 bp, 15 predicted proteins | sample 0715_SJ02_MP15_2_FD_132454 | JGI IMG/M metagenome (GOLD analysis project Ga0187782, IMG submission 132454) | Tropical peat soil microbial communities from peatlands in Department of Meta, Colombia - 0715_SJ02_MP15_20_MG | ecosystem: Environmental > Terrestrial > Soil > Wetlands > Peat | place...
AATTTTAGGTAGCCGTTCCCGGAGGCTTTGCCCGTGGGCCTCCGAAGGACGTCGCACAGCGGGCTGGTTCTCTCGACTACGTCTGGGTTGAGGGGACGAGATCTTCAGGCTAGCGGAACGCGTTTCTTGTCCGTTCTGAGCGCGCGCCGCGAACGTCTTCGGGTAATGCCGAAGGCATGAACTGGACTACGCATGTAGGCTCTTGACCAGTGACATTTTCGGACGCGGGTTCGACTCCCGCCGCCTCCACCACTCGCGCAAGGTCCTTCCCCTTCTGCTTTCGCTATGCTCAGCATTCAGGGTTCAGGATTTCGGCAGCGAGCTCCCGCTGCGCTCACGCCCGCTAAGCGCCTCAAGTTCGACTCCCGCCGCCTCCACCAACTCAGCCCTCAGTAATCAGTTCTCAGTTCTCAGTTCTCAGTTATCGGCAATCAACGATCGGCATTTAGCATTCAGCTGGCTGCAACCCATTTCTCCATCCCCCTACAAAAGCAGGTACAAATACAAGCGAGATTTTATGAACAGATTCATCTTGACCGGCGCACCTGGTTCTGGAAAAACCGCCATACTGCGACAACTGGAGCTTGACGGCTTCGCAGTAGTGGAGGAAGCAGCAACGGATGTTATTGCCCTCGCCCAAGCTCGCGGCGTCGCTGAGCCATGGAAACATCCATCGTTTATTGATTCCGTGGTCGATCTGCAAAAGCGTCGGCTGGATCGCGCCACCGCTCACCGCCGGGAAGTCCAATTTCACGATCGATCCGCAATCTGCACCGCAGCTCTGGCTGAATACCTTGGCTATCCGGTATCGGATGTACTTTCACGTGAATTGGAGCGCATCAGAACCAAATCTCTCTATCAGAAGCTCGTCTTCTTTGTCCGCAATCTTGGTTTCATTACTCCCAGCGCAGCGCGGCGGATCAGCTTCGAAGAAACGCTGCGTTTTGAACGAATTCATGAGGAGACCTATCGCAGGTTCGGCTTTGAACTTACCTTTATCGAACCGGGAACATTGGCAGAGCGATTGAATGCAATCAAGCGGGTAACGCAAGCTGTGCCGGGTTCGACGAGGCAGGTTATCAGCAAGTTCCTGCCTAACGTTTCTGCTTGACTAGCGTTCAGCCACGCGTCATTATTTGCGCCACATTCGCGACTTGGGGTAATCGCTGGGCGAGTCTCGTTCTGCCACAGCACGTCAATTCGACGATAGCTTGAAGCGCATTAAGGGGGAAATCATGGGAGCATTCTGCCCGAATTGCGGGGGCAAACTCGATGCGGGCGCAAAGTTCTGCGCACAGTGCGGACAGACCGTTTCGACGCGCCCGGCACAGGCAGCGGCCGCTGCGGCGCCGGCGGTAGGCGCGGCACCGAGCGCAGGCGGGGGTGGCGCAATCAAAATCATTCTTATCGTCGCCGGGGTGATCGGTTTCTGCATGCTCTTGGGACTTGGCAGTTGCTTCTATATCGGATATCGGATCAAGAAAAGAGCGCACGAGTTTGCCGGTAATTATGCTCCCTACCAGGGCAAACGAGACGCTTGCGCGCTGGTGACGAAGGCGGAAGTCAGCCAAGCGTTCAAGATACCGGTCGAGAGCGTTAGCGGTGGCGATTCACATTGCGAGTTCAAGTTCGCCGGGAACGACCAGCGTGAGGTCGCCATGAGTGTCACCTGGGAGAACGGCGCTATGGTTATGAAACTTGCCCATGCCGCCATGAAGCAGGTCGGCGCTGGAATGGATACCTTTACGCCGGTTTCCGGATTGGGCGACGAAGCATATGTCGAGCCGATGGGTTCGGGATTGATGATGCGAAAAGGGGATGTGATGGTCAATATCGATCTGCGCATGGCGGGAAACGATGCGGACGCAGCGAAAAAGATTGCAGCAGATATGGCCGGGCGGCTCTAAGGCCCTGACTGTGTATCTTGTAGTAATTGCAGAGCTTTCCGATCTGCCTTTAGCGTGGTAGCCTTGATGGCGGATGCTCCCCGAGCCCCTTTTTTGGGGCGCGACACTTGAGTGTCCGCAAGAGCAAAATGTCTGGTGAATCTATCCCGGCTGGGGCACCTGTAAACCCCCAATTTACAAATACTTCCAATCCAGATCAGGAACCGGAAAAGGTGCAACTTTCGCGCCGCGCCGGGGTTCAATCCAGTGTGAGCAGCATTGCCATCGACCGCGGGTTGCTCGCAATGACGGGCGCAGTGCCTGATACGCAGGCGCGGTATGGCGACCCCAGTGCGGAGGCTTCCGGTGATGCCGAGGTCATGCTGCGAGTTAAGGCCGGGGATGATTCTGCATTCGCCTATCTGGTACAGAAGTACCGCCGGGCAATGGTGAGCTTTATGTACCGCATGGCGCACAACCCGGCCGTTGCCGAGGACCTGGCGCAAGAGGTGTTTTTGCGGGTCTATCGCTCGCGGGAAAATTACGAGGCCAGCGCGAAATTCAGTACCTGGTTATATCGGATTGCAACCAACCTGGCCGTGAACTATGCGCGGGACACGCGACATGAGCGGCCAGAGAACATCGTAAGCATTGATGAAAAGGATGACGATACTGGGTTGACGGTCGATCTTCCGGACGCATCTCTGACAGCAGAGGAAGCGATTCTGCGGCGTGAGCGCATGGCTGCCATCCGCCAGAAGGTGCAGCAATTGCCGGAGCGGCAGCGGATGGCGGTGATCATGCACAAGTATCAGCAGATGGATTATCGCCAGATCGCGCAGGTTTTGAAATTGAGTGAGTCAGCCACTAAGTCATTGTTGTTCCGCGCGTATGAAACGCTACGCGTGCAACTAAAAGAGTTTATTTGAAGGTGCGGTATGAAATGCCATGAAATTTGCGAACGGATGCCGGATCTGGCCGCCGGCGTTGAGGCGGCCACACCCGAAATCAGTGATCATTTGAAGTCTTGCGCCGATTGTACTGGCAAGCTGGAGGAACTGCGGCGAACCATGGCGCTGCTGGATGAATGGCAAGTGCCGGAGCCCTCGCCCTACTTCGATGTGCGCCTAATGGCACGGGTGCGAGAAGAACGCGCCAAGCCAACAGGGTGGCTCTATTGGCTGCGCAAACCTGCGCTGGCTATCTCGCTTGCTGTGCTTATGGTGATGAGCATTACACTGTTCCGCACCGATGCAGGTCTCAACGGTCACGGCGACTCTGGCACGGTAGCCATGGCCCCACCGGGAACAGCGGTTGGCGATTTGCAAGCGCTGGACAAGAATGGTGAGCTGTATTCGGATTTTGAATTGCTGGATGATATGAGCGTGCAGTCCGATGTAAGCGCGAATCCATAGTTGGCGAGTTGTGGTAGGCGGGGAAGGTGGAGGTGTTAGGTACGAGATCAATCACGATGGGAATCGCGATAAGCGCGGTGGTGTGGGCGCTTGCGACCCCTTCGTGGACGCAGAACCGCCACGAGTCGCCGCATACCCAAACACAGGCGCCGCACCCGCAAAATCAAGGGCACGCCGGCACGTGGTTGCGACAACACCGCAATCTTCCGCCTGAGCAGCAGCGCAAAGCTCTGGAAAGCGATCCCCGCTTCCGGTCTCTTCCGCCGCAAAGACAGCAGCAATTACGTAACCAGTTGCAGCGCTTCAACAGCATGCCGCAGCAGCAGCAGGATCGCACGCTGCGCCGGATGGAGACTTGGGAGCATCTGACGCCGGGGCAAAAGCAGCAGGCGCGGCAACTGCACGAGCAAATGCAGCAACTCCCACTCGACCGCCGACAGGCAATCCGCAACGCCGTGCAATCTTTGCGAGCCATGCCGCCAGAAGCCAGGCAGAGGACAATCGATTCCGAAGCTTACAAGAGCCGTTTTACAGCACAGGAGCGCGAGATGTTAAATAACGCTTCCCGCCTGCCGCTTGCTCCCGCCGAGCCGAATGAGCAGGGCCCGTAGGAATTACTCCATTCTTCCCGCCGCGGTTACAAAAGCATGATCGGCTGCCGTGAGCCGAGGTTTAAAATCATGACAGGTTTAACATCGTGGCATGCCTTCAGGATCTTCAGTAGAACTGCCGAAGGTGAAGGTGTCTCGGCAAGGCGCGAATCGGCTTAGAGCTGGTCATGTCTGGGTCTATCGTTCCGACGTGATCTCGCCGGACGGCGTCGCCCCCGGTTCGCTGGTATCGGTGAACGATGAACGCGGGCGGTTTCTCGGGTCGGCCTGGTACAGCAGCGCCTCACAAATTGCCATACGCATGCTGTCGCGCGAGCTGGTTGACAACTTAGACGAACTGCTGCGTCGAAGAGTCAAAGAAGCGATCACTTATAGGGAGCTGGTGGTCAGGGATAGCGATGCCTACCGCATAGTGTTCAGCGAAGCCGACTTCCTGCCCGGCCTAATTGTCGATCGCTACAACGACCTGCTATCGCTGCAAATTCTGACGCAGGCAATGGATTCGGAGGCGGTTCGCGCCACAGTTCTGTCGGAACTCAAGTCTCTAAACCCAGTGTCAATCGTGGAACGGATTGATCCTAAGATTCGCGAGCTGGAGCAGCTTCCTGCTCGCCCTTCCGGCGTGCTCGAAGGCGAGAAAACCAGCACGGTTTTTACCATGAATGGCGTGAAGTTTCATTTTGACGCATTGCAAGGCCAGAAAACCGGGGCATTTCTCGATCAGCGGGAAAATTATGCAGCCGCAGCACACTATGCGCATGGCGAAGCTCTGGATGTGTTCTGCTATCAAGGAGGGTTTGCTCTACACCTGGCGCCGCGCTGCGCTCGCGTGACGGGAGTGGATAGTTCGCGGCCTGCTCTTGAAGTGGCAGATCGCAATGCTGTTCTTAATGGTCAGGATATCGAATGGATTGAGGCTAACGCCTTTGACCTGCTGCACGACTACGCGGCTGCCGGTCGGCAGTATGACGTGATCGTGCTCGATCCGCCAGCCTTCGCCAAAAGCAAGAAAAATCTCGTAACTGCGCTAAGGGGCTACAAGGAACTGAACATTCGCGCATTGAAGATGCTCCGTCCCGGCGGGATTCTGGTCAGCTGCTCCTGCTCCTATCACGTAAACCCAGCTGACTTTCTTGCCCTGGTCACCGAAGCTGGCCAGGATGTGCACAGGAATATTCGTTTGTTGGAGTATCGATTCCAAGCCAAAGATCATCCCATCCTGCTAGATGTGCCGGAAACTGCGTATCTAAAGTGCGCCATATGTCTTGTAAGTTAATGAAAAAGCTTACTATTAATATATTGACATTAATACGCTCATATTTTATGCTTCTTTAATACTAACAATGCATCCAATGCAATTGGAAGAAGCCAAAACGAAATTGAAGGAGGATTTAGCAATGACAATTCTGACCCGTTGGGACCCTTTCCGTGAGTTCAACACCCTGCAAGACCGCATGAACCGCCTGTTCCGTGATTCATTTGGGGAAGGCCGGGAAGAGGCCCTGACAACGACTGCATTCGCTCCGCCGGTCGATGTTTACGAAGACGAGCACAATGTCACGTTGAAGATCGAAGTGCCGGGCATCGATGAGAAAGACATCGACGTCCGCATCGAGAACACGTTGACCGTGCACGGCGAGCGCAAGTTCGAGAAGGAAGAGAAAGAAGAGAACTACCGCCGGGTTGAGCGGCAATACGGCAGCTTCACCCGTAGCTTCACCCTGCCCAATACCGTGGACACCGAGAACGTTTCGGCGAACTACGAAAAGGGCGTGCTGAAGATCGCGCTGGCGAAGAAAGCCGAAGTCAAGCCAAAGCAGATCAAGGTCAACGTCGGCAGCGAGCGGACTATCGAGGGTAAGAGCCCGAGCAAAGCGGCGTAGGCGGAAGAGTGAGGACGGGCATCCTCGCCCGTTGAATTCTGGACGGGAGGTCATGCCTCCCGTTTTTTTTGCGCGTTCGGGGGACAACGTACGACTAAGTGCTTAGTGCGAAACGCCTGCGGCAGAAGGATAATCAGATTGGTAGGAGTTAAACATGGCTATTCGTTGGGACAAATTTACCGTAAAAGCGCAACAAGCCGTGCAGCGGGCAAATGAGCTCGCCTCCGAGCATGGAAATCCAGAGCTCATGCCTGTGCATGTCTTGGCAGCGCTGGTGGAAGACAAAGAAGGCATTGTTCCCCCCATACTCGAAAAAATCGGGGTGGGGCCGCAAAGCATATTGAATGACGCCTACCAGGCCATCGAGCGCCTGCCGAAGCTTTCCGGCCAAGCAGCTCAAGCCAGCCTGTCGCAAGCCGCTAATCAGTTGTTGGAGCGCGCCTTCAAGGAAGCTGACAATTTCAAGGACGAATACGTTTCGACGGAGCACCTGCTGCTGGCAGTGACCCAGCTGAAGCGCGATCCCGCCCAAGAAATCCTGGTGCGCCACGGAGCGACTTACGATGACATCCTGAAGGCGCTGACCTCAGTCCGTGGGTCGCAGAGGATCACCGACCAGAACCCGGAGGCCAAGTATCAGGCTTTGCAGCGATATGCGCGGGATTTGACCGAGCAGGCGCGCCGCGGCAAGCTCGATCCGGTAATCGGTCGTGATGAAGAAATCCGTCGGGTCGTGCAAGTGCTCTCCCGCCGAACCAAGAATAACCCGGTGCTGATTGGAGAGCCGGGAGTGGGGAAAACCGCGATCGTAGAAGGCCTGGCGCAGCGCATCGTCTCCGGTGACGTACCTGAAGTTCTGAAAAACAAGCGCGTCGTCGCGCTCGATTTGGGCGCCATGCTCGCGGGCGCAAAATACCGCGGCGAATTTGAAGACCGGCTCAAAGCGGTACTTAAGGAGATCGAAGATTCGCAGGGCCAGATCATACTTTTCATTGACGAACTGCATACGCTGGTAGGGGCAGGCGCCGCCGAAGGCGCGATCGATGCCTCCAATATGTTGAAGCCGGCTCTGGCGCGTGGCGAACTGCGCGCGATTGGCGCGACCACCCTTAACGAATACCGTAAGCACATCGAAAAGGACGCGGCCCTGGAGCGCCGCTTTCAAATTGTGTACGTTGGCGAGCCGAACGTCGAGGACACGATTGCGATCCTGCGCGGTCTCAAAGAACGCTACGAAGTCCATCACGGGGTGCGGATCAAGGATTCCGCGATTGTGGCCGCAGCCACGCTGTCACATCGTTATATTTCCGATCGTTTCCTTCCCGATAAGGCTATTGACCTGATCGACGAAGCCGCGGCGTCCCTGCGCATTCAAATTGATTCCATGCCTACTGAGATCGACCAACTGGAGCGCAAAGCCACGCAGTTGGAGATCGAAAAACAAGCTTTAAAGAAGGAAGATGACCCCAATTCGAGGGAGCGGCTGCAGGCGATCGACAAAGAACTGGCTGAAATTCGCGAGAGAGCGAATGCGCTGAAGGCTCGCTGGAAACAAGAAAAGGATTTAATCGCGCAGACTCGCGCGCTGAAGGAAAAACTTGAGCAGCTCAAAATCGAAGAGCAGGCGGAAGAGCGCAAGGGGAATCTGCAGCGTGTGGCGGAGATTCGCTACGGCCTGATCCGCCAGACGGAAGAGCAACTGAAGAAGCTCACTGCGCAGATGGAAAAGGCGGGCGCACAGCGCATGCTGAAAGAAGAAGTAGATGAAGAAGACGTGGCTCGCATCGTCTCCAAATGGACCGGAATCCCGGTTTCCAAGATGCTCGAAGGCGAAGTCAAGAAGCTGGTCAACATGGAAGACCGGTTGCGGCAACGTGTCGTGGGCCAGGATGCGGCTCTGGAGCGGGTGTCAAACGCCATCCGACGCTCGCGCGCTGGGTTGAGCGATCCCAAGCGGCCGATCGGTTCTTTCATCTTTCTGGGACCGACCGGCGTTGGAAAAACCGAACTGGCCCGGGCCCTAGCCGAATTTCTGTTTGATGATGAGCATTCGCTCATACGCATCGACATGTCGGAGTACATGGAGAAGCACGCGGTTTCAAGGCTGATTGGCGCGCCTCCAGGATATGTGGGCTACGAGGAGGGTGGCCAGCTGACCGAACAAGTACGCCGTCGGCCATACGCGGTAATTTTGTTTGACGAAATCGAGAAGGCGCATCCCGACGTCTTCAACATTCTGCTGCAGATCATGGACGATGGTCGTTTAACGGACGGCCAGGGGCGCACGGTCGATTTCCGCAATACCGTGATCATCATGACTTCCAACATTGGTTCGGCATATTTGCAAGCCGACAGAATGCGCACGGCGGAAGATTTCGCCGAAGCTACCAAGTTAGTGATGGAGGCTCTGCGCGGAAACTTCAAGCCAGAGTTCCTGAACCGGGTAGATGACATAATCGTGTTCAACCCGCTCGGCAAAGAACAATTGGTCAAGATCGTCGAGCTTCGCCTGGAAGACGTACGGCGGCTTTTGGCGGAGCGCAAGATTTCTCTAGAGCTCACGGATGCGGCTCGCGAACTGTTGTTTACCGAAGGTTACGATCCGAACTTCGGTGCCCGTCCGCTAAAGCGGGCAATTCAGAAACTGGTGCAGGATCCGCTGGCCATGAAAATTCTGGATGGCGAGATTCTGCATGGGGACCACGTGATCGTGGATGCCGACCAGCGGGCCGGCAAAATGAAATTCGAAGTCAGCCGTCACGCGGTAGCGAAAGAACCGGCCAGAGCGCGAAAATAACTGTTCTGGAGCGATCGCACATACTTCGTGATCCCCGGTGCCCTCTGTGGTGATCAGCTGTTTTCAGACCAGTGAGGTCAGGGAGTATACGAAGCAGTCTGTAGAAGCCTCATGCGGCGGATGCGCCCTTTACTTCCACGCCTGCCCATTTTTCCAGTAGGGTCAGCGTAGCAGCGTAGTCGAGATCGGCGTTACCATCTTCGGTAGCCATGTCGTAGATCTCTTCTACCGTCTCGAGGCCGGGCAGCTTAACGCGAGCTTCTTTCGCGGCCTCCAGCGCCAGCCGAATATCTTTTCTCATGAGGCGGAGAGGAAAATTGGGAGAGAAATCGCGTTTCAGAACAAACGGCGCCTTGTATTCCACAACTCCAGATCGAACCATAGAAGCTTCTATCAGTGGCAGCAAGGTCTCCGCATCCACACCGAGTTTGGTGGCCAGAGTGAGCGCTTCGGCGAAGCCTTCGTAGATCAACGCAATTTGCAGGTTCATGGCCAGTTTGGCGGCCTGGCCCTTACCGGTTTCGCCCATCCGGAAGAACTTCTTGCCGGTGGCTGCGAACAGTGGTTTCAGCTTCTCAATCGCGGATTCCTCGCCACCAACGATAAAAATTAGCGTACCGCTTTCCGCTCCCGCCTTCGATCCGGTCATTGGTGCATCGACCCATTGCACTCCTCTGCCCCGAACACGTTCGGCAAATTGCCGGGTCGCCGAAGGCGAGATGGTGCTGGAATCAACGATGATCTGCCCTTCCTGTAGCGAGTCCTGCACGCCCTGCGGTCCGAAAACCAGCCCTTCGACGGCTTTCGTATCTGACACACACAACCACACCACTTCAGCCTCTCGTGCCGCTTCCGCCGGCGAAGGTGCCGTGGTCGCACCTTCGACATCTTTGCCGCTGCTGCGATTCCAGACCGTCACCTGGTGACCAGCTTTGACCAGATTTCCAGCCATCGGGCGACCCATGATTCCCAAACCTAAGAATGCGATTCGCATTACGTGCTCCTGCGGATAATTGGACCCCAGAACAAGAATTAGAACTGACCCGCAGCACACGGTCAAGCAATTCGGTCAAAAGTTGTCTTAAAATAAGACAACTCGGTGGCAATGCGTCCGAGACAGAATTTGTAACTTCGAACTATGGAGCATTGACCGGTCCGAACGAGTCTACCGATCCCCCGATGTTAAAGGCGAGTCTCAAGAACCCTGCTCTTCGGAAACGTGCCCGCGCCTTCGGCCGCTTGGTGCGCCATTCCGCAGTTATTCCCAGGACCGGCGAAACCCACCAGCCAACGCTGGCAAGCAATGGACAAATGGGCGTCACTTTTATTGGACACGCCAGCTTTTTTGTCCAGATCGGCGGGCAGAACGTGGTTATCGATCCAAATTTTGCGCGCTGGCTCTTCGTTCTGAAGCGACTACGGAAGCCGGGTGTGCAGCTTCGCGATCTGCCTCCCATCGACGTTGTGCTGGTGACCCACGCCCACTTCGACCACCTGCACCGCCCGTCTCTGCGTGCCATCGCCCAGCAAGCCCATAGAAGGGGCAAGACGCCCGTCGCAGTGGTTCCAAATCACGTGCTCGATCTGGTCTCTGACCTGGGATACAGCGATGTCGTCGAGCTGGATTGGTGGAACAGCTATCGGCATCACGCGTTGACTGTGACACATGTTCCCTCCCGGCATTGGGGAGCGAGAATATTGAAGGATTCGCATCGGGGATACGGTGGCTATGTACTGCGCGCGGGCAGGCATTCGGTCTATCACGCCGGCGATACAGCCTATTTCCCCGGTTTTCGCGAGATCGGACGAAGGCTGTCACCCGAGCTTGCACTTCTGCCGATTGGGGCCTACAACCCTCCATCGTTCCGCAACGTGCATGCAGATCCGGCCGACGCGACCCGAGCTTTCCTGGACTTAAATGCCCGCTGGATGGTCCCCATGCACTACGGCACGTTCCGTTTGTCCCATGAGCCGATCGACGAGCCGTTGCAGCTGCTGGAGCGTGAAGCGAAAGCAGCCGGCATCGAAGACCGGGTACTGGTGATGCAAGAGGGCGTAACTCAGTTTTTCTAGAGCCTGACTTTCAATATGCGAGCAGGATTCGAAGATCTCGCAGATTATTCCCTGTTGAACCTGTCACGACAGCATCTCCCAGCTTCTGGAACAAGGGATATGCATCGAACCGATTGAGGTAAGCTTGCGCGTCCAGCCCCAAAGCACTTGCGCGGCTCAGAGTAGTGCCGTCAACCACCGCGCCCGCGGCAGAGCTGTTGCCATCGATTCCGTCGCTCCCGGCGCTGAGCACAGTTATACTCTCACCGGCGATCCTGAGTGCGCAGGCGAGGGCAAACTGCTGATTACGGCCGCCGACGCCGGCATTTGTCACCTTCACGGTCACTTCCCCTCCCGAGAGCAGGCAAACGCGTTCAGTCTTCTTTCGCAGCTCACGTAATCGGCCGAGAAGATAATCGGCAGCGTCCGCGTAGTCCCAATCGTCACAACTGTTATCAACCTCCGCTGTGAAGCCATGCCTAGCGGCTTCCGCTTTGGCGGCCTCAATTAGAGACGCATTCGACAGAACCGTCCACCAGCGGCTGCGATGGAAGGCCGGGTCATCGCTTTTTGGAGTCTCCTCCAAGGCCCGGCTGTTGAATAGTGAGCGCACCGATTCCGGAAATTGCTCGGTCATCCCGTGTTGCTCGGCGATTCTGTAACAGTCTCCAACCGATGTGGAATCGGGCATGGTCGGTCCGGAAGCGAGCGCGTCCGGAGTGCTCTCGGGAACGTCGGAAACGAGAATCGAAACCTGCTGCGCTGGGTACGCTGCCTGAGCCAATCTGCCGCCTTTAATTGCGGAGAGATGCTTGCGAATAGCGTTGATGCCAGCAATAGGCGCGCCGGAGTGCACCAGCACGCGATAGGTCGTGATCAGATCTTCCAGCGAAATCCCGTCATCGATTGGTTTCTCAACAATGGAGGACCCTCCGCCACTGAGCATGTAGATCACCAGCGAGGATTCATTTCGCGCGCTGAGCGACTTGAGTATAGCTTCTGCCGCGCGGATCGACTCCCGGTTCGGCGTGGGATGGCCGCCACAAAAATAGCGGAATCCGCGCATTTGCGAACCCGGGTCGGTCGAGCCAGCGACGATTCCTTCAAACCGGTCACCAACCTGCATCCGAAACGCATCCACCATAGTGTGAGCAGCCTTGCCAATGGAAACTAAGAATACCCGTTGATAGGAAGCAAGGTCGTACAAATCCTCACAAACGCGCAGCATATTGCCTTCACAAACCACCTGCCGCCTGAACGCGTGGTCGACACTGGATTGAGCCAGGGCATTCTCAAACAGATGCTGCGCCACGGTCCGAATGTGCACAGCTAGATTTTCTTGGTCTCGATTCGGAGACATTGGCAGGATTATAGAATTTGCAAGGCAGCTATGCCTTAATGATGACCTGTTTCACCCATTCTTCGATCACCTCTCGCAGCTCTCGTAATCGCCCTGCAAAGAAGTGATCGGCACCCTCGATTATGACTAATTTTCTGGGTTCCGCGATGGACTCCATCAATTGCTCGAGTTGTGAGCGCGGGCCGAACTGATCACGCGCGCCGCTTACGAATAGCTTGGGCTTGGCGCAAGCCTGCAGAAAACTGAAATCGTAGGCGCGCTCATCGGCTGGCAGGACGGGAATACCCAGGCCGATTACAGCCTTGACACGCGGATCGGGACAGGCCGCCTGCAGCCCAACCGCGGCGCCGAAGGAAAATCCTGCCAAGACTATGGGCACATGAAACTCTCGATCCAGCCAGTCAAGCGTGGTTCGAACATCGTCTATTTCTCCGATGCCGTTGTCGTGTTCACCCTGGCTCAGTCCGGCACCGCGGAAATTGAAGCGCAGAACCGGAAAGCCGAAGCTGTTTAAAACTTTCATTGTGTGGAATACAACTTTGTTGTGGAGCGTCCCGCCGTAAAGCGGATGTGGATGGCAGATCAACGCGGCATGCGTAGCGTTCTCGTCCCCCTGGTTGAGCAAGGCCTCGAGTCGACCCGCTGGGCCTTCGATAAAAAGTGAGCGGATGGTGGAGTTAGTTGACAACTCTCAAACCTAACAAACTCTGCAGGATTCTGCCTGACATTAAGCTGATGCCAGGACACTTGATCGATCTTCGCGCATATAAATGCGAACCTGAGACAAACTTCATTTCATCATTAGGAATGGACCATAAAGATGCGATGCAGGAAGTTGAAGATCGTAGGGGTAGCGCTTGCCCTCACGTTCGTCTGGTTCTGCATTCGTTTCCCCTACGAGATGCTTGCAGTTGCGGAGAAGATCTTTGGCAGTCCTAACCAAGTGGATCCTTTAACGCTCCACCTTCATGGAGAGTTCGTCGAGAGTAACCTGGGTACGGCCGTAGAGCCAGACGGGTCCGTGACAGTTCGTCTCATAGCCCAGCAATTTAACTTTGTTCCCGAATGCGTGGTGGTTCCTGAGGGCACTCGTGTTCGTTTCCGGCTGACCAGTGCGGATTTCGTCCATCGGTTCTCAATTTCTGGGACTGATCACTCGCTCGAAGTGGTCCCGGGACATGTGAGCGAATCACAATTTCAATTCGCCAAGGCGGGGCAATACAAGACGCCGTGCCATGAGTTTTGCGGGGCTGGCCACTACGATATGCGGTCGCGTGTACTTGTAGTGACCCGCGATAGATTCGTTAACCCAAAGCCGCAAGAAAGGCTAGGTTGTGCTTTTCCTTAGAGCACTGGCGGGAGTGGGTCGAATTCGGCTGAGCGCAGCCCTACTAGCTGTCGGAATTCCTTTCATGGTTTCGGGAAACCCACCGCTGCGATCCTCCAGCGCACAGCCACCCCTCCATACTCCTTCGCAGATTGCCTGGACGGAGCAGACGATTAGTGCTGCATCCAGCGGGGATGCTGTTCGAGGGCTTGTAATCGCCAGACGGTGTGCTCGCTGTCACGGCGCAGAGGGGTTCAGCTCCGATCCCCTTGTACCTAACCTCGCCGGTATGGAAACGCTGACGATGTGGAAACAGATGAACGATTTCCGCGACGGAAAGAGGAAATCCGCCATTATGAGCATAATTGCCGCCGATCTGGCAGTGAAGGATTACGCCGATTTAGCAGCCTATTATGCGATGCTGCCCACCTATCCGGATCCTTTCGATACACGTTCTTTCCCGCAGTTGGCACCGGCTTCGACGCACATGGCCGTGGCTGCGCGACTGGTCGAAGGCGGCGACGGACCGAGAGGTATTCCGCCTTGTCAGGCCTGCCATGGGCCAATAAGCCACAAAATCGGAGCTCCGTCCCTGGCCGCGCAAAACTCCAATTACATCCAGGAAGAGCTGGAAGAATTCGCCAGCGGTCATCGAGCCAATGACATCAACATGCCGATGCGCACCATTGCCTCCTTGTTGACCGATGATGAAAAGCAAGCTCTGGGCGCCTATTACGGATCAGGGCTTGGCAGCCTTCCTGTCGGCGCCTCGGTTCCCGCAAAGTAAGCTTGCGAAACGTAACAGCAGCTCACAAACTGAGCGCTGGGTTATGCTTTTGCCATGGATGTCGTCGCCTTTACTCGTCAACTCGTGGACATTGAATCGATAACCGGAAACGAAAGCCGCATTGGCGATTTTCTGCACGGCGAACTTGCGCGTCTCGGGTATCGAACAGAAAAGATGCTGGTGGAAGATGAACGCTTCAACGTTTTTGCGACTTCTGCCGAGCAAGCAAGGCCGGCCATCGTGTTTTCGACACACATGGACACGGTGCCGCCGTTCATCCCCTCTTCGGAAGACGCGACTCGCATCTATGGCCGAGGTTCCTGTGATGCCAAAGGAATTATCGCGGCCCAGATTGCCGCCGCTGAGTGCCTTCGTCAAGAAGGTATTTACGTCGGCCTGCTTTTTCTTGTAGGGGAAGAACGCGACAGCCTCGGCGCAAAAGTTGCGAATGAGCAAAGCTCTGCCAGCAGGTTCCTGATCAACGGCGAGCCGACCGAGAACCGATTGGCGTCGGCATCCAAAGGGACTTTGCGCGTTGAAATCGTTGCCCAAGGGCGAATGGCGCATTCGGCTTACCCCGAACTCGGCGAATCGGCGATCGACAAGCTTATTGAAGCGCTGAATCGCTTACGAGCAATGAAACTGCCGTCGGACGCGCAAGTTGGCCCTTGCACTTTGAATATCGGAGTCATCGAGGGCGGGCGCGCTCCCAATGTGATTGCCGACAAAGCACGCGCCCAAGTGCTTTATCGGCTCGTTGGCCCGGCTGAGGCATTGCGCAAAGAAATCGAAAAAGCAGTTTCCGGGTTGGCGAGGGCCGAGTTCGTGTTAGAGATCCCGTTTGTTCGATTGCGCACCCTCGATGGCCTGCCTACCATGGTCGCGGCATTCACCACTGATATTCCCTGGCTTTCGAACTGGGGCGAACCGCTGCTGATTGGCCCAGGGTCGATCCACGTGGCGCATACTGAAGGCGAATACGTGGAGAAAAAACAGTTAAGCGACGCAGTTGATCTTTACTGCGCGATCGCCAAACGCCTCAACTCACTTCCACATTGAAGCTTTCCAACCCTGCGGTTTTTCATCGGATGCCCCGCACGATACACTGAATTGGTTATGTCCTCACAAACCCTCAACTCGCTTTCCAAGGCCTCGTCTGCATACCTGCGTTCAGCCATGCATCAGCCCATCCGCTGGCACGAGTGGGGCGAGGAAGCGTTTGCTGCGGCGCAACGGGAAAACAAGCCCATGCTGCTGGACATCGGCGCGGTGTGGTGTCACTGGTGCCACGTCATGGACCGCGAGTCGTACGACAGCCCTGAAATTGCGCAAATCGTCAATGAGCGTTTCGTGGCTGTGAAGGTAGATCGCGACGAGCGCCCGGACATCGACAGCCGCTACCAGGTTGCGGTGAGCTCCATTAGCGGGCAAGGAGGCTGGCCACTCACCGCTTTTCTCACTCCCGATGGGAAGCCTTTTTACGGCGGCACTTACTTCCCTCCCGATGACCATTATGGGCGGCCGAGCTTTAAACGAGTGCTGCTGGCGATCTCTGATGCTTATCGTGAGAAGCACGGTGACGTCATCGAACAAGCTAAGGCTGTCGAAAGCGCGATCTCGCAGGCCGAGTCATTTACCGGCAAAAGCGGTAAATTTTCTCCGGCCGTAATCAAGGTGATCGTGAACTCGGCACTGAGCATGTTCGATCCCGAGCATGGCGGGTTCGGCAGCGCGCCCAAGTTTCCTCATCCGTCAGCCATTGATCTGCTGATCGATCAATATGTGCGTTCGGGGGATGATCAGCTTCGGCAGGTTTTTGTCACCACCCTGGAAAAGATGGCGCGCGGCGGCGTCTACGATCAGCTGGCGGGTGGCTTTCACCGCTATTCAGTTGACGAGCGCTGGATCGTACCGCACTTCGAAAAGATGTGCTACGACAACTCCGAGCTGCTGAAAAACTACGCGCACGCCTATCAAGCGACGGGCGAGGAATTCTTCGCGGACGTGGCGCGCGACATCATTCGCTGGATGGACGAGTGGCTAAGCGATCGCGAGCGTGGCGGATTCTACGCCTCACAAGATGCCGACTGTTCCATGGAAGACGACGGCGATTATTTCACCTGGACGCTCGACG
>Ga0187782_10001672_pt1 | contig 16251 bp, 12 predicted proteins | sample 0715_SJ02_MP15_2_FD_132454 | JGI IMG/M metagenome (GOLD analysis project Ga0187782, IMG submission 132454) | Tropical peat soil microbial communities from peatlands in Department of Meta, Colombia - 0715_SJ02_MP15_20_MG | ecosystem: Environmental > Terrestrial > Soil > Wetlands > Peat | place...
GCAAGCTTGAGGGCCTTTGGGATGGCGGTGATGGGGCCGATGCCCATTTCTTCAGGCAGGCAGCCGGTGACAGCGTAGGCGACGAGGCGGGCGAGCGGTGCGATGCCGAGGGAGCGGGCGCGAGCAGACTCCATGAGGATGGCGGCGGCAGCGCCGTCGGAGGTTTGCGAGGAATTACCGGCGGTGACGGTGCCTTGAGCGTGAAAGACGGGCTTGAGTTGGGCGAGAGCTTCGGCAGAGGTGTCGGCGCGGGGGCCTTCGTCGGCGGCGAAGTTGGTTTCTTTGACGACGGGCTTGGTTGATTTTGGACTGGGTGAGGCGGTGGCGACGGTGACGGGAACGAGCTCGCCGGCAAAGCGGGCAGCGGATTGTGCGGCGATGGCTTTTTGGTGGCTCGCGAGCGCGAAGGCATCTTGATCGTCGCGGGAGACAGAGTAGTGGCGGGCGACGCGCTCGGCGGTGAGACCCATGGTGAGCAGGGACGCGGGATAGTTCGCGGCGAGCCAGGGATTGGGGCTGGGCTTGTTGCCGCCCATGGGGATGAGGCTCATGGATTCGGCCCCGCCGGCGACGATGACTTGAGCAGCGCCGGAGCGGATGCGGTGATCGGCAAGCGCGATGGCTTCAAGGCCGGAGGCGCAGAGGCGGTTGACGGTGGCGCCGGGGATTTCGACGGGAAGACCGGCGCGAAGAGCGGCCATGCGCGCGATATTCCATCCCTGTTCGCCTTCAGGCTGAGCGCAGCCGAGGATGACGTCGTCGATGGCGGACTTTTCCAGGGCCGGGATTTTGTCCAAAGCTCCGCTCAATGCAGTTGCGGCGAGGTCGTCGGGGCGAGTGGTGGAGAGCGCGCCCTTGGGAGCGCGGCCAACGGGAGTGCGAACGGCGGCGACGAGGACAGCTTCGGGCATGGAGGCTCCTAAGAGCGAGTTGTCGGTGGTCAGTTGTCAGTGGTCAGAAAGACATCGAACCGCTGGCTCAGTATTAGATGGCGGGGCGAGCAAAGGTCAAGTTGATCAGAGTGATTCCGGCGAACGTACGCCGGATCGGTGCTCAGTCATGCGTGTCCACGAGCGTCCAGGTGCTGTGTGAGTAGAAGCGGTAGATGGTGCGACGGTCGACGACTGAGTCGGCGAGGGCGTCGTGGTCGAGGCGCGGCGGAGGATGGCGCATGCCGAGTTGCGCTTCGTGAACGGTCTGCGGAGATGCGGGATCGATGGCCCAGTTGAAGCCAAAGACGGGATTCGAGCCGTGGGACTGGAGGCGCTGGGTTTCTGAAGCGGTGGCGAGGACCACGGGATCTGCGGAGTTGCTCGAAAAGAAGACGAGCAGCGAGACGACGCCATTCGAAGAGCAAAGGACGGCCCAGTCGGAAGAGCCGCGGCGCTCGAAGCTGGCGTGGACGACGTTCTCGGGTTGGTGCGCCTCGTAAGTTTGCGGAATGAGGCAGCCGCGGCGGTTGAGCTCGCTCTGAACAGCAGTGGGGAGCTGTGGAAACGAGCTGACGGGGAGATGGCGGATGAGATAGGGAGTGGAATGGCCGTCGAGGGTGATTTGGCCGGTTTCAACGAACGGGTCTGCAGGAGGGGTTGGCGTTTGCGCAATCGCCGGGTAGACAGCGAGTGCAACTAAAAGCACCCAAGTCTCGGAAGATCTCATCCTCTTCATTTGTCGAGCGGGTCGTCCGCCTTCTCGTCTAACGTGCTGTCGGCAATCAAACCCTCAGACCATTCCAGAGCCTCGCGCTCGTTTTCAGCGTCGGCCGCCATTTGGCGGTAGGCGTCGAGGAGAGCAAGCTCCATTTTCTTATTCCCGCCAACTGTCAGGCGCATCGGCGACTCTCCGAATCGATGATCTCACGATGGTAGGGCATTCTCACGGCTTAATTACGCAACGGTTTGCCGGTTTTGAGGGTGAAGGCGATGCGTTCCTGCGTCAGGCGTTCGCCGCAGAGCGAAAGGAAGGCTTCGCGCTCGAGATCGAGGAAGTATTGCTCGCTGACGAGCGTGCCTGGCGTGACGCGGCCGCCCGAGAGAATGTTTGCGGCCCAACGAGCGACTTTCTGGTCGTGGGCAGAGGCGTAGCCGGCTTCGCCCATGAGATAGATTCCGGTTTCGAGGGTGGCGAGCGCGGCCAGGCCCGGGGCGGGGATTTGCGAGCGCGGTTGCGGGGGGATGTAGCCGGATTCGGCGAGCGAAGCGGCGAGGGATTTCGAGTCGAGGAGCAGACGCTCGCGGTTCATCGTGATGCGGTCGGCAGGAGAAAGCAAACCGAGGGAGCGCGCTTCGGCGGCGGAGGTTGAGACTTTGGCCAAGGCAATGGTTTCGAGAGAGCGCTTGAGGGCCGTGGCAACTTCAGCGGATTGGGCGAAGCGGGAGGGGGGGTCTTTGGGATCGGGCGGCGCGAGCGCGGCGGCGGTGTCGAGCGCGCGCAGCATCATTTCTTTGGCGCCGCCGCCGGCGGGGATGAGGCCGACGCCGGCTTCGACAAGGCCGATGTAGGTTTCGGCGTGCGGCTGGCGGCGCGCAGCGTGGAGGCAGATTTCGGCTCCGCCGCCGAGGGTGAGGCCGAAGGGCGCGGCGACGACGGGACGCTGACAGAATTTGATGGCCGCGGTCATCTGCTGGAAATTGCGGATGACGTGAGAGAGCTCTTCCCACTCGCCTTCTTGCGCGGCGAGAAGAAGCTGCATGAGATTGGCGCCGACGGAGAAGTTTTCGCGGTCGCCGGAGATCACGAAGGCGGCGAAGTCGCGGACCGCGTCGGAAGCGGGGTTGAGGACGGCGGAGACGAGGGAGAGTACGTCGCCGCCGATGGCGTTCTTGAGCGAGTGGAGCTCGATGCACGCGATGCCGTCGCCGAGATCGACGAGCGAAGCGCCGGGGTTGGTGCGGACGACGCGATGGGTGCGGCGGAAATCGGCGACGCGGGCGTGGCCGGGAACGGGTTGAATCGGTTCCCACCCGTCCTTGAGCGGATTGAAGCACTGCGAGCCAGCGGACAGGTACCAGGAAACCGAAGCCGGCTCACCCTCGATGAGCTTGAGAGCAGCGCTGCCGATCGGGAGTTGAAGAGCCTTCATGCGATTCACGGTGTCGATGACGCCGGCTGCGTCCCACATTTCGAAGGGTCCGAGCTCCCAGTTAAATCCGGCGCGCATAGCGGCGTCGATGGAGGCGGCGTCGTCCGCGACCTCGCCGATGCGATCGGCAGCGAAATTCCAGAGCGAAGAGAGGAATGGCCGGAGGAAGGCAGCGGCTTTGTCTTTGGCGGGATCGTTGGAGAGGAGAAGGCGGAGGCGCTCGGGGACAGTGGCGGCGTTGCGGGCCATTTCCAGCGAGGGCAGAGCGGGCTTGGCGGCGGGCCGATAGTCGAACGTGGAGAGATCGAGGACGAGGCGCTGGTCTTTGCCGTCGGCGCCGCGAATTTTCTTGTAGAAGCCCTGGCCGGTTTTGTCGCCGAGCCAGCCGCGCTTAAGCATCTCGTCGAGGATGGCAGAGAATTTTCCGCCGGAGACGCCTTGCGGAAAGTTTGCGGCTACGTGAGCGAGGATATCGATGCCGACGAGGTCGGCGAGGCGAAAGGTTCCGGTACGCGGCCAGCCAATTGCGGGGCCGGTGAGGGCATCGACCTCTTCGATGGTTAGTCCCTGCTCGAGCATCAGATTCGCGGCGCTGAACATGACCGCGATGCCGATGCGGTTGGCGATAAAGTTGGGAGTGTCGTGAGCGAAGACGACTTGCTTGCCGAGGATGCGATCGGCGAAGGCGGAAAAAGCGGCGACGAGTGCGGGATCGGAATCGGGCGTGGGGATGATTTCGAGCAGGCGCATGTAGCGGGGTGGATTGAAGAAGTGGGTCCCGAAGAATTTTCCCTGGATTTGGACCGGCAATGTCGAGGCGATTCGCGATATCGGCAGGCCGGAGGTGTTGGTGGTGACGAGAGCGTGGGGCGCAACGTGAGGCAGGATGCGGTTGAGCAGCGCGGTTTTGATTTCGAGGTTTTCGGTGACGGCTTCGACGATCCAGTCGGAGTCGGAGAGTTTTGGGAGGTCGTTGTCGAAATTGCCGGGCGCGATGAGGCGGACGAATGAGGGATCGAAGAGAGCGGCAGGCTTGGATTTGGCGAGGGCGGCGACTGCGGTCTCAGCGAGAGACGGCCGTCGGCCGGCGGATTCCGGCGTTGGAGGCAGGTCAAGCAGCAGGGTGGGGATTCCGGCGTTGGCCAGATGGGCAGCGATGCGGGAGCCCATGGTTCCGGCGCCGAGAACGGCGGCGCGGCGAACAAGCAGGGGTTTTCGGTCGAGGTGAGGAGCGGGAGTTGCGGCCGTGGGGACGGTGCTCATGCGGACTCTCCCTTGAGCTATGAAGTGCGCTCTGCGCGGGCCGTAAACGGTGGCCAGCATACGCAAGGGGGGGGCCGGAGGTCAAATTTGGGCCGCTCGGCTACGATCTCATGCGCGTTCCTGCGCTGCCTCGCCAAGCACTGCCGAAATCACGTCGCTCTTGACCCCGTGTTTGCGCAAACTCTTTTCCAATCGGGCGAGTTCCGGCCGCTCCAGACGCGCTAGATCCTTGCGCAGGCCCTGCCCGATGTAGGCACGAATCAGCGGCTGATATCCTGAGAACCCCAGCTTGGGCGCGACCTCCTTCAAATCCTCAATCACGTCATCCGGGATCCTTATGCTGATCGTGGTCATGGGCCGGTCGCTGCGGAGCCGCTTCTTGATTCGTTGAGCCATTGTCCTCATATAACCTCCGCCCTGCGCGTGTCGCTCGTCGAGCCGAAACGATGCGAACGATGCCCCGCTCTCTGACCACATTCACCACAAAGAGCAGTGTCCAATCCTCAGCTAACCCAAGAACGGCTTCGCGCGCCTCGTTTTCCGGCGTGACATCGAGCAGATTTACGAAAGGATCGAAAAACACCTCGCAGGCCTGCTCAAAATAGATGCCATACTTCTTGAAGTTTGCAACCGCCTTCTCCGAGTTCCAACAAAATCGCTGACCCCGGAAGATAAAGTGGACATCCATCCCACTCGACGGCTTCGGATGCTTCATCCGAGTTTGTTTCATAATTCCAATCCTTCGGCTTGGAGCGGCGCGACTCGAGCCGTCTCCGGTTCGAGTTGCTGCTTATTCCCAAAGGAGGAAGGGCGCACTACCCGGTTAATATTCCTGGCGCCTTGGCGTCGGGCACCTAACGGCTTCCGGGAGGTCCAGGAGCCCGCACCATGACGTATATCAAACGTATATACGATTGTCAAGCCGCGTTCAGTATTCGATTCTGTTGGGCGACGCGATCCAGGCGGCGAAGGGACTCCAGGCTTGGTCATCGAGCACCTGGGTGGCGGAGAGTTTGCGGTAACCAGGTTCTTTGAGAAACTCCGAGTAAAGAAAGGCGTCGTCGAAGCCGGCGCGGGCGGCATCGGCTGCGCTGGCTGCAAAGTAGACGGCGCGGATGCGAGCCCAGTAAGCAGCGGCGAGGCACATGGGGCAGGGCTCGCAACTGGAGTAAAGGTCGCAGCCGGCGAGCGTGAATGTCGCGAGCGCCTTGGCAGCACTGCGAATTGCGTTTATCTCGGCATGCGCCGTGGGATCGTTAGTAGCGGTGACGGAGTTGACGCCTTCAGCGACGATGGAGCCGTCGCGGACGACGATGGCAGCGAATGGGCCGCCACGAAGTTCAGCGACGTTTTGCGTGGCTAGCGCAATGGCGCGACGGAGGAATTCAGAGTTGGGCCGATCCGGCATACGGGAGATAGCGATTTCCGGGGAACGAGAAGACAGGTTCAGTATGGCACAAGGGCGTGTTGCGGGCGGATGCGGCAGAGGCCTACCATGAGCGGGGTGCGAACAGCCGGAGGGGCCGGCATTGGGGGAAATCAACCAAGAGACGAGAACGCCGTCAAACTCAGCAGGCCCCGGAAATCCAACGGGGAAAGGATCTCTGCCATGCAAGGACGCGGAGTGATTGTTCTTTTCGGGTTGCTTTTCGCAATTGTCTCCGAGCAGGGCCCGGGCCGCGCGCAAGGTACCACGCCAAGCTTCACGATTTCGGCCGGCAATGCAACTATATCCGCGAGCGGCACCGGCTCCATTCCGTTCACGCTAACCTCGGTGAACGGTTTTGTCGGCTCAATTGCAGTGAGTTGCGGTCCTGCAAATCCGCCAAGCGGGTCGTTTTTGCCACAGTGCGGTTACACGGGTGGCGGCGCGGTTGCGGCGCCGCCGTATAGCCTTACCGCGAATGGGACGGTGACGGGGAGCCTGAACCTGGTCTCCTATATTCCTCCCTGCTCTAACCCGTGCCCCGTAAAAATGCCGCGCGGTCCGAGTCATAGGCGCGCGGCATCCCTGGCGTTGGCCGGCGCGCTGGTCATCGGTCTCGGCATTCGCTGGAAGGCGATGTGCCGGCCGATGTTGACGTGGATCGCATTCGGCGCGCTGGCGGTTTTGGCGGGAATGAGCGCCTGCGGTGGCGGGAACACCCTGACGCCCGGCACCTTTGCCTACACCGTAACGGCAAGTCAGGCCGGCGCGATCACGTGCAGCGCGAATGCGTGCACGGCGCTGACCGCGAACACGACGGTCAACGTAACGGTGCCGGCCGGTATTTCGACCAACCTACCTTCCGCCAATCCTTAGTCGAGCTCTTTGTCCGCGCGCTTGCCGGGACGGGCTGCGGGGCGAACCCGCGGACGTAAAATGCCAGCATGCCCGGCGCCAAAACCCTTGCAATTCTGAATAAGCGCATTGTTGCGTGCGAAGTTTGCACGCGCCTGCGCGCACATTGTACGGACATTGCGCGGAAGCGACGGCGGGCATATGCAGATTGGGAGTATTGGGGGCGTCCGGTGCCCTCGTTTGGAGATGAGAAGGCTCGCGTGCTGGCGCTGGGACTGGCGCCGGGAGCACATGGATCGAATCGAACGGGGCGGATGTTCACTGGCGACGGGTCGGGAGATTTTTTATATCCGGTGCTGCACGCAACCGGATTCGCCTCGCAGCCGGCGGCAACAGCGCGCGACGACGGCATGAAGCTGAGCGGTTTGTGGATCAGCGCCGTTGCGCACTGTGCTCCCCCGGGCAACAAACCCACGCCCGAGGAGTTGAAAAATTGCTCGCGCTGGCTGGACCAGGAGATGCGGCTGCTGAAACAGCTGCGTGTGGCGGTTTGCCTGGGACGGATTGCATTCGATGGGCTGCTGGCTCACGCCGCACGGACCGCGACGGCGCCAACGCGGGCGAAGCTGGTGTTTGCGCACGGGGCGGAGTACGAATTGCCAAGCGGGCTGATCGCGATCGCCAGCTACCATCCTTCGCTGCAGAACACGAATACGGGTAAGTTGACACGGGCGATGCTGACGAGCGTATTCGAACGGGCGCGCGAATTAGCGGGACTGTGAAGATGCGGGGCAACCGGAGTTTGCCGGAAGGGGACAAGATGGAGAGGATTGCGAGAGAGATCTTGAAAAATGAGGCGATTGAGGGATCGGGAGCGAAGCCGCGAGGGCCGAAGAACGCGGCAGACCATTGGTCGCCGGCAGTGTTGATGGAACGCGCGGCGTATTTGCGCAAGCTGGCAAAGCACGGGGACGGATCAGCGTCAGAGACACTTAAGGAGTATCCGCAGCACTGCGCGATGCTCTTGTTTCGGAGCCGCAGCGGCGAGGCGGAGGTACACGAGAGATTCGCAGATCTGTTTTGCGTGATTGCGGGCACTGCGACGCTGGTGACAGGAGGCGTGGTGGCCGGCGCCCGGGCGGTTGCGCCGGGAGAGACGCGCGGGGCATCCATTGAGGGAGGCATGAGGCAGAAACTGAGGTCAGGCGATTTGACGCACGTGCCGGCAGGAATTCCGCATCAGATGCTGTTGGCCGGTGAAGACACTATTACCTGCCTGGTAGTGAAGGTGCAGGAGGTATTGTGACGGTGGCATGGCAGATGCAGCAAGCAACAAGCCAACTACGCCACGCCGACACTGTAGAACCTGCTACTCAACCGGCTTCTGGGGCGCAAATGGCATGTTCGGGCCGCCTCGCGATCGTTGGCACTATCCTTGTGCGACTCGAGAAACGCAATATGAGGTGCGAAGACGAGGTAACCATCGTTGAGAGGTTTTGAGGCTAACTTGGTGTTGGTTAGTAGACGAAAGTACCTGTGAAGCAGTAACTGGGAACCGGTTGATGAAGGTACCGGTGGAATGCGGTAGGGAAAGAATTTTTGTTTACGGTTGTTGCTAAATTGATTTACTCTTCACCCGGCGTTGATCCAGCGAAATCACCAGCCTACAAGTTGAGCAGGGCGGCTGGCGGGTTCCCTCTCCCCCAAGGATCGGTTTGCTAGCGCTGTTGCGGAAAAGTCGACGCTTCAAATCGACAACACGAGTTCTCGTTGAAGGTACGGCTGGAGGAGTCCCCCCGGGCCGGCGGCTTGTTAGCGCCAAACCGGACAAGCCGATGCTCGAAAACGATTCAAAGAATCAGTTGGTTTCGATATTCGCTGGAAGCCCAAGGAAAGGAGAATCGGCAATGCACTTAGTGAAGTTTGTTTCCTCGCGAGTTCAACAAACAATGCTTGCGGCTCTGGTAGCGGCAGGTTCGGTAACAATGGCGGCAAGCGCCCAGACGGTGAGCGGCAACGGAACGGGCACTAACAACGGCTTCTACTATTCGCTGTATAGTAGCGGCGGATCGGCGACCATGACACTGGGATCGGCCGGCAACTATGCCATTACCTGGTCCGGTGTGAGCGATGTGGTTGGCGGTAAGGGCTGGAATCCCGGCAGCGCACAGGTGATTGGCTACAACGTGGGCTCGGCCAGCGGCTATAACACGATTTCGATCTATGGGTGGCTGACGAGTCCGCTCGTCGAATACTACATAACCGAGCTTGGTTCGCTGTATACGGCGGATGCAACGGAGATGGGCACCGTTACCAGCGATGGACATACGTACACCACTTACGAGCATCAGCAAGTGAACCAACCTTCGATTGAAGGCACTACGACTTTCGAGCAGTATCTGGACGCCTGGGGCGGCCAGTCGACGGGAACGAACGGGGTGGTGACGACCGCGAACCACTTCAACCACTGGAACAGCCTGGGGATGACGGTAGGGTCTTTTAACTACCAGATTCTGGGGACGGAGGCGTACAACGGCGCGAGCGGGTCAGTGAACGCAACGGTGTGCGCAACTTCCTGCGGCAGCTCCGGTTCCGGCGGTTCGGCCACCTTTAGCCTGTCGGCATCCGCATCCTCGGTGAGTGTCACCCAAGGAAGCAGCGCCACCGACACGATTTCCGTGGAAGACGTGGACGGATTTACCGGCGCCGTAACGCTGAGCGCCTCCGGCGAGCCGAGCGGCGTTACCCCGACGTTTGCCACCAATCCCACGACCGGAACGAGCACACTGACGCTTGCAGCGTCGAGTTCAGCCGCCACCGGTTCCTACACGATCACTATCACGGGAACCTCCGGGAGCATATCCAAAACCACGACGATTACGCTGACTGTTAACTCTTCGAGCAGCGGAAGCGGGAGCGGCAGCGGAGGGTGCACGGTGGATTACACGATCTCACAGTACAACAGCAGCCAGTTTGGAGCCACTGTGGGCATCAAGAATGGCGGAAGCAGCACACTGAGCGGATGGACACTGACCTGGAGCTTTGCGAACGGCCAGACCATTACGAGCTCGTGGAACGGAACGGTATCGCAGAGCGGGGCCAACGTCACGGTGAGCGAACAATCCGGCCAGACATGGGAGAACATTCCGGCCGGCGGAACCTACACCGGATTCGGCTTCAACGGAAGCTCGAGCGGCACGAACTCGATACCGACAAACTTCAAATTGAATGGAACGGCGTGCACCATCAACTAACTGATTCCCAACAACCGGCCGCGGTAGGTTCCTCACCGCGGCCGGCTTACGCCAAGGCGATTGTTGGAGAAGCCAAAGCAAAGTCACGAACGGGCCATAGGATATCCGACCCGCAAAGCTAAGACCAGAATCTCAAATAAGCGGATGTCTCCTCGTTGCGCGAGGAGAAAAACTCTAAAACGAAAGGCGTGCGCTCAACTGGATTTCCCTTCCCGGAGTGGTGATCTCGGTGATGCTGCCGAAGTTGGAAGTATTCACGAACCGGTTAGGCGTGCCCAGATTGGTATGGTTGAGGGCATTGAAGAACTCGGCGCGGGTCTCGAACCGGGTCTTCTCATTCACGCTGAAAGCGCGCGCGAGCGCCAGATCCATCGACTCCATGCCCGGACCGTACACCGAGTTTCGTCCAGAGTTGCCGAAGGTGTATGCGGGAGGCGCCGCAAATGCCGCAGGGCTGAACCAATTGGTTGCGTTCCGCGTGCCCGAAGGGAATACCGGATCCCCGGTGACATTGGCGCGGATGGGGTTTTCACCTACCACGGTGCCGGCATTCGCAGTATCGCCGAAAACTGAGATGGTGAGGGGAAATCCTGTTTGAACCTGGAACTCAGTGGAGCCGCGCCAGTCGCGCGTGAGCGCACGGGCAAGGCCGTTCCAGTTCCACGATGGGGGATTGTAGACCGCACTCAGCGCGGCGCGTTGCCGCACATCGCAGCCAGGGCCTTTCTCTGCGGCCAAGTCGTTATCGTTCTGCGGAATTGCGGACTCGAACATCGGGGAGCGGAAATCCGGAGCGTTTTCAAGCGACTTGGCGAAGGTATAGTTCGCCAGAAAGCTGAGGCGCCGCGCGTAGCGCCGGCGGATGTTGACGTATCCGGCGTCGTACCAGCTTTGCGATGTGTTCTCAAGCAGGTTGATGGTGCTAACCGGGAAGGTGCTGCTGGAGACGTCGACATTTGACGGAAAGACGCTGTTGTTCACGAAACTGATTTTTGGGAATGGCCGGCGGGGCTGAATAAGGCCCGGGCCGGGAAGCGAATTGTTGATGAGGTGCGAGCGCTGCAGATGGAATCCGCCGGCTCCGAGATAGCCGACTTCGAGGGTCGTTTGGCTGCCAAGCTGCTTCTCGAACGAGGTGCTCCACTGCTGGACGTACTGCGGCGGCGCGTGCAGTTGAAGCGACGTGAAGCTCACAACAGTGGTTCCCAGCACGGGCTGCGTAGGAAAGTTGAAGGTGGTAATGCTGGGAGTATAGGGATCGCTTTGCGAGGTCTCCGGGAAAACGTAGGGGACGTTATGGCGCTGGTTGCACCAGGTGTTCATGTCTACCGGCGTGTAGAAGATGCCGTAGGCCACATGCCAGACAAGACCGAGTTGCGGCAAGCTTTGCGCGAGGCCAAGCCGAGGGGCAAATCGCGCTAGATTGGGATACATCAGGCCGCGCGGATAGCCGTTTTGGCCGCCGATAAAGGCTTGCGGCGTGCCGGTGCTCAAATCGAGATTGCTGTTCGTATAGCGGATATCGACGAGCGGGCTCATAAACTCATAGCGCAGGCCGTAATCGATCGTGGTCTTCGACGTCAGACGCCAGGTATCCTCCGCATAACCATCGGCGTACCACTGGCGCAGGTTCATCTGCGGGACGCCGGCTTGGCCTTGTCGCGCCGCAGGCAACCCAAGCAGGAAACTGGCGAGGGCCGAGCCGGTGCTTCCATCGTTCAGCGCGTACCGGGTGGTAAAGCCGTTGGTGAACTGATAGTAGCCCCGATTCTGGAAGAAGCCCCACATGGGCCAGATGTACCTTTGGTATGCCGCACCGAACTTGGCATCGTGGCGGCCCATTTGCCAACTGAGAGTGTCGCGGCCTTCGATGACAGTGTCCCAAGCTTCCATGGGCGTAGCGAGATAATTGTCGCCGAAAGCCGAGTAGCCCTGGACCGTAAAGTAGGGGGCACCCCAGGCCTTCGGGCCGCCATAGCCGGTGCCGGTGATGCCGAGTTGATCGACGATGTCGTTCTTGTTTGCGCTCTCAGTAGTGTGCGACATGGCGAGGCGGGAGACCGCGAGCGAAGCCATGTTCACCGTGCGCGAGGAGACGGCGCGCGTCCAAGCCAGAGTCGACTGCTGCGCCAGATTGTCGTGGTACAGCCCGAAGCCCGGCAGTCCCTCCGGCATAAATCCATATTCGCTGCCTGCCGAATAGCGGAGGAATGCCGTATCGCCGTTAGCGAAGCTATGGTCGACGCGGAACGTTCCCTGGTCGTCGGTCATGCGTTCTTTGCGCACATCGAGATAGTTATTGGCATCATTACCGGCGCCTATGACAGTTGGTTGCCCCATCATCGTCATTCCGCCCATATTCATTGAGTTGGGCTGGGGCGTGTACTGGTTCAACATGATGCTGGCTGCCTGATTGATACGGTTGGGCGGAATTACATTGAGCTTGCCGTTATAGGAGAATTGCTGGCGGATGATTTGAGGATTCGACGGGCTGGGAGGCAGATTCGGATTGTAGTTGGGATTCTGCACGGAACTATTCGGATCGTAGATATTCACGCCGCTCTGGCTGAAGTCGCCCCCATCTTCGGCAGCGGTGGGGACGGTATCGACCATGGTCATGTCTTCGACGAGCCGTAAGCCTTCGTAGTTTGCGAAAAAGAACGTTTTGCCGGCGTGCGGGATGGGGCCGCCCAGCGAGGCGCCAAAGTTATTCTGTACCAGGAAATTCATGCCGTTCATTTCTTCAAACGACAAGGCATCCATGGCGCCGTTGCGCAGGAACTCATAAGCTGTGCCGTGCAGGTGGCTCGATCCGGAACGAGTGACGATGTTGATTTGGCCGCCGCCGGCGCCGCCCATCTCGGCCGAGTAGCTGCCGGTCTGCACCTGGAACTCCTGCACCGCATCGGGCGACGCGCTAAAGTTCTGTGTGCTGAAAGTGGGATCGGTGTTTGTGGCACCGTCGAGCAGGAAGTAATTGCCATTGGGACGGCTGCCGCCAATGCTCACCGCCGATCGCTGGCCTGGCCGCCAATACAGCGAACTCATGTCGCCTGTAGCCGCGCCGTGGCTGATGTGAGCGCCAGGAACCGTCAGAATGAGATCGATTAACATCCGGCCGTTAAGCGGCAGGGCCGAGACCGAGCGTTGATCGACCACTTCGCCGACGCTGGCATCCTGCGTTTTGAGCAACTCGCCCGAGGCTTCGACCGTCACGGTTTCGGCATTCGCACCCACCTGCATTTGAAGATCGAGCGTGACCTGTTGGCCAACTTCGAGGTTCAATGCCTGAATTCCTTGTTTGAACCCGGGGTGGTCGACAGTAAGCGAGTAGGCGCCCGGCTCAAGCCCGTCTATTTCGTAAAGGCCTGTCCCGTCGGAAGCAGCCTCTCGCGACACTCCTGTTTCGGTAGTCATCATATGAATTCGTGCGCCGGGGATTGGTCGATGTTCCGGATCGAAAATCGATCCGCGCACGACTGCGTAGTTGCTCTGTGCATGGATCGCAAAGGCTGTGGCGAAGATGGCGATCAAGATAGTAATGAACTTCCCGTTCATTGGCACTCCTCGAAAAACCCTCAACTGCAGGTAGCGCGTTGGACTGACCTTGCCTGGCTTGCCGGCCAGGTGCCGGCTGCTGCCGCACGTTCCTGCGGCGACTGACGCTTGATCAAAGCAAACGCGGGAGCGACCGATCACGAGCGGCGGTCAATCCCGGAAGTCTGTCCTCCCGCGAAGGAAATGAAAGCAAGAGTCGTTAACTTCCATCATTTCGGCCAGAGCGCATCGTTGTCTTCGCAATATTTAGGGATTGTCGCCTCAACCAAAAGGTTGAGTTGGTGGAACCGCCGGACGGTGGGTGGAGCCTGGTTTCCAGGACGCACTTGCGCCGCAGGTCAAAACGAGTGGAACAGAGGCCACGTGCCGGCCGCCGCGCCACTTGACGCCAGGCTCGCGGACTACATCTTTCGATGGAGCTTTGGTTTCATCCGGGGCCGGGTGCTGGAGTTGCAGCAAAGGCAATACAATGGATAACGCGATGATTCCCCGTTCGCACGCACGTGCCATTTTGCGCTTCCCCGCAGACGGTGCGCTGCTGCTGGCCTTCACCTTTGGAGTGACAGCGCCGCCAGCAGGGATGGCTCGGACCGCGGACGATGCCGCCATTGCGCGCGCAGCTTACTCGCAGAGTGTCGCGGAGCATTACAGCTACCGATTCGGCGCAGAGAGCCCGTTTCTTCCTTCAAACGCCGCCACCGATACGGGGCAGTTCATCGACGCTAGGAGTTTTTTGACGGCAAAATACTGCGGCCATTGCCACGAGGAGGCATACGCGGAGTGGCGGCAAACGGCGCATGCAAATTCCTTCCGCCCGCCCTGGTACATAAAGAACACGAACATGTTGAGGGACGAAAAAGGAATCGAGTTTACGCGTCACTGCGAAGGCTGCCATAACCCAACCGCTTTGGTTTCCGGCGCGCTTACCAAGGGATCTCCGGTGGATCGCCATTTCGACCAAGACGGCGTGACGTGTTCGGTTTGCCACTCGATCCAGAAGGTGGACACGCGCGGAACCGGCAGTTATGCGATTGCACAACCGGCCGCGCTTGTCGACGGCGACGGCAAGCCGATTTACGGCGAGATTCCGGACAAGGAAATCCTGGCCCATCTCGATCGCCATTCGAGGGCGGTGATGAAAGACTTCTATCGGACGAGCGAGTTCTGCGCGGCGTGCCATAAAGCGGCGCTGCCGCGGATTCTGAACGGATACAAATGGCAGCGCGCCATTTTTCTGTACGACGAATGGCAGCAGAGTTCTTTCGCCAAGCAGTCGCCATTGCCGTTTTACGTGAAGCCGCAAGTGTCGACCTGCCAGACGTGCCACATGGCGCCGGAAGAGACGCACGCGCGGGACTACGGAGCCCAGCCCGGCAAGATTGCTTCGCATCGCTGGCTGGGGGCGAACACGGTGATCGCGAAGTATTACGGTTACAACGAGCAGTTGGAGAAGACGATCGCGTTTCTGCGTAATTCGGTTGTCAATGTCGACATTTTTGGGATTGAGCGAAACGGCGGCGAGCTAGTTGCCCCGCTGGGCGGAACAGCGATTGAGATTGGGCCTGGGGACGATCTAATCGTTACGGTGGTCATCCAGAACAAGGGGATTGCGCACAATCACGTGCCGGAGCAGAGAGATTTTTACGAGAGCTGGGTGGAATTCGAGGCAACGGATGCCGACGGCCGCACGTTGATGCATTCGGGGGGGCTCGCGCCAGGCGGCGCATTGGATCCCAGCGCACACAGCTTTACAAATCGATTGGTAAGCGTGCGCGGCACACTGAACGACAGGCATCAGGTGTGGGACACGCGAGCGATTGCTTTTAACAACACAATCATCTCGGGCCGCTCGCAGGTTGTGCGTTACGAGTTCAAGGTTCCGGACAAGGCCTCGGGACCGATCACGCTGACAGCGAGGGTGAATTATCGGCGCTTCAATCAGCACTTTATGGATTTTGGCTTGGGAAAGCACTACGAGATGCCGATAGTGGAGATGGCTACGCGAACGCGGACGCTTGCGCTGGGCATGAATTCAGCCGCGTCGCCGGATTCGGAGGACAATCCGGACTGGATGCGATGGAACAACTACGGAATCGGGTTGCTCGATGCGCAGCAATACGCCGCGAGCGTAAATGCCTTCCAGCATGTGGTGGAGATGCGGCCGGATTATGCGGATGCGTATACCAATGTCGCCATCGCGGATTCCGCGTGGCAGCGATATGAGGATTCGCGAGCGCAGCTTGAGCAGGCTTTGAAGCTTTCTCCGGGCAATGCGCGAGCGCTTTATTACCTGGCGCTGGTCGAGCGGATTCAGGGTCATCTCGAAGCTGCAGTTGGCGACCTGCGAGAAGCGGCAAAGCAGTTTCCGCGGTCACGGGACGCGCATCGCGAGCTCGGATTCTCGCTGTATCAGGAACACAAATACGTTGAGGCGCAGGCGGAGTACGAGGCCGTGCAGTCGATCGATCCGGACGATCTGGCGGCGCATTACATGCTATCGATCGTCTATCGGCGAGTGGGCATGAAAGAGGCAGCGGCGCGGGAGGCGGCGTATTTCGCCGATCAGAAAGACGATCCCGCGGCCAACGCGTATGCGCTTGAGTTTCTTCGCACGCATCCCGATGTAACGGAAGAGAGTGTGCCTTGGCATGTTCATCGGGCCGCTGCGACGGAGGGCGGCAGGGGCACGGCGACGGGTGGAGGCTCCGGCCAATGAGATTGCGGCAAGCTGTGCTTGTTTTGCCATTGGCCTTCTCGTTACCGATGCAAGCTTCGTCAGCGGAGCAGCGCGCGCGCGGCGCGGCTGTATTTGA
>Ga0187782_10001673_pt1 | contig 16250 bp, 15 predicted proteins | sample 0715_SJ02_MP15_2_FD_132454 | JGI IMG/M metagenome (GOLD analysis project Ga0187782, IMG submission 132454) | Tropical peat soil microbial communities from peatlands in Department of Meta, Colombia - 0715_SJ02_MP15_20_MG | ecosystem: Environmental > Terrestrial > Soil > Wetlands > Peat | place...
AGCGCGAGAGTCGCGCGTCCTGCGAGGGCCTCGATCAGTGTGTCCTCCAGAGGATGTCATTTCGATGCGGCGCTAACCGTTGACGTGGATGTCAGAGAGCCGAAGTGGTCCACCGGCCAGTAGGCGAACACGGCTTTGCCGTAGATGTATTGCCGCGGGACAGAACCGAATACCCGCGAATCATTCGAACTATCGCGATGGTCGCCCATCACGAAGTAGCCGTCCGCGGAAATCTTGCGCGGCGCGGAATTCGAACCGTCCAGATAACCGGACGGAACGTACTGGTCCGCCAGTTCCTGCCCGTTGATATAGACGTGGCCCATGCGAATTTCAATCGTCTCGCCCGGCAATCCCACCACGCGCTTGATGAACGATTTCGACCGGTCGAGAGGATACCAGAAGACGATCACATCGCCCCGCTCGATTGGCTCGAAGCGGTAGACGAACTTGTTGATGAAGATGCGCTCCTGATCGGACAGCAACGGGTACATGCTGGTGCCCTCAACCTTCACCGGCTGGTAGAGAAAGATCATTACGACGATGGCAAGACCCAGCGCAATAGCAAGATCGCGAGTCCAACTGCGCAACTCGCGCCGCAATGGAGGAGCGGACGCGCTATCGGCCGGGGTCGGCGAGCCGGAATGAGGTGCGTCCTGCATGCTTCACTAGTTTATTTATATCATGCGGCGGAATTTAGGAAAAGTCCGAGATCGCCCGCAAAATCGCCGTCTAATCGTCCAAGGCAAAATCCAGGATCGCCAGTGCTGCAACGACAGCCGTCTCCGTGCGCAGAATGTTTCCGCCAAGCGAAGCCTCGACGAATTTCGCGCGGCCGGCCGCTGCCAATTCTTCATCCGTCCATCCACCTTCCGGGCCGATTGCCAGGGTCGCAATGTTCGCGGCCGGTGCGGCGCGAAGGAGCTCTCGGAATGAAGGCGCGTCTCGACGTTCAGAAAGAACCACTTGGAATCCGGCGCGCGATTCCGAAAAGGCTCTCTCCGGAGTTGCGATTTCACGAAGCACCGGCGGCCTCAGGCGGCGCGACTGCTGGGCTGATTCGAGGAGAATTCGCTTCCAGCGCTCACGACGCTTCGCTGCTGCCGCAATGAGAGGCTTGTCCGCACGCACGGCGGCGAGAGGAATAATGTGCGTCGCGCCAAGCTCGGTGGCTTTTTCGAGGCACCATTCAAACCGGTCGAACTTTATGATCGAGAGAAGGAGATCGATTTGAAGCCAAGACACGATCGCTGGAAGCGGCTCGATCAGCGAGAACTCGATTCGGCTTCTGCCGCGTTTAGCCAATTCGACGCGCCCAACCTGGGCGAGCCAGACGCGCTCGCCATCGCTCAGCTCATAAAGCTGTCCGCGCTCGGCGCGCAGCACGCGGCCGAGATGATCGGCGGAGTCGCCTTGGAGGACGGCCGAGGTCGGCTCGAAACGATCAACAAAGAAGCGGCGGCGCATCCGAGGATTAGAGTCTAGCCGAAGATATCCTTCACTTTGTCGAAGAAGCTGGAGGAGCGCTCGGCGGGCTTGTTCTCGACTTTCATGGTCTGCCCGAGTTGCTCCAGGGTGCGGCGTTGATCGCGCGAGAGCTTCGAGGGCACGACCACGCGGATATTGACGTAGAGATCGCCACGGCCACCGTGCGGGTTGGGAAGCCCCTTGCTGCGCTGCCGGAAAATCTGTCCCGACTGGGTGCCTTCGGGAACTTCGAAATCGACTTCCCCTTGCAGAGTAGGAATCAGGATCGTCGCGCCGAGAGCGGCCTGCGGAAAGCTGACCGGAATCGTGCAATAGAGATCGCAACCGCGGCGCTCGAAGAAGGGGTGTTCCTTCACTTCGAGGAAGATGTAGAGGTCGCCCGCCGGGCCGCCGTTGGTACCGGGTTCGCCCTGACCGGCCATGCGCAAGCGCGTGCCGGAATCCACGCCGGCTGGCACGCCCACTTCGAGCGTGCGTTCGCGTTCCAGACGTCCTTGTCCGCGGCAGTTGGCACAGACCTCACGGATGACTTGCCCGGCACCTTGGCACGCCGGGCACGTCCGCGTGATGGAGAAGAATCCCTGCTGGTAGGCCATCTGCCCGCGACCGCCGCAGGTGCGGCAAGCCACCATGCCGCTGCCGGGCTTCGCTCCCGTACCCTTACAGGCCTCGCAATTCTCGCGGCGCGAGATCTGAATCTTCGTGGTGATGCCGGTGGCCGCCTCCTCGAACGTGAGCGAGAGGTCGTAGCGCAAGTCCGCTCCGCGCTGGCCGCGTGAACGACCGCCGCGCCGGCCACCGCCGAAAGCTTGATCGAAACCGAAGAGATCGCCGAAAATATCCTGAAACTCTTCAAAGATCGTTGAGTTGAAGCCGCCCGCTTCGAATCCGCGCCCTCCGAGGCCCGCGTGCCCAAAGCGATCATAGGTGGCGCGCTTCTGCGGGTCGGAAAGAACGCTATAGGCTTCTGAGGCGAGGCGAAAGTTCTCCTCGGCCTCCGACTTCTTTTCAGGATTCCGATCCGGATGCCATTTGAGCGCCGCCTTGCGATAGGCGGACTTGATCTGATCTGGGGAGGCGTCGCGCCCGACGCCTAGAACTTCGTAATAGTCTTGCTGATTGCCGTTTGCCATTTTGGTGTTTGCACCCCGTTCAAAAGAGACTTCACGCCGCTGCGCAGCCCCGCCGAATTAGTTGTCACGCCGCGCTCGGTGAGCAGATTCCGGCGCAGACGCCACGCGGACCATCGCCGGCCGAAGAACCTTTTCATGGAACGTGTAGCCCGGCTGCAGCTCGCCGATTACGATTCCATCGGCGTGCTCCGTCGTCTCGACGCGCTCGATAGCGTGGTGGAAGTGCGGGTTGAATTCCTGTCCCATCGACTCGATGCGCACGAGACCCTGCTTCGCTAGCGTCTCCCAGAGCTGGCGTCGGATCAGCTCGAAGCCTTTTCGGTATTCCGTGTACGCTGAATCGCTTGACTCAGCGAGGGCCCGGTCAAACGCGTCGAGCACGGGGAGAAGGTGCTCAATCAGGTGTTCCGTGGCTCGGAGGCGCTCGTGATGGCGCTCCTTCTCAATACGCTTGCGATAGTTTTCGAAGTCAGCTTGGCGACGGATGAGAGTGTCCGTTAGCTCCTGCTTCTCGGCCAGAAGCCTTTGAACCTGTTCTGCCGAAGCCGCAGCATCCGGCTGAGCGGGCTGCGCCGCCGGATCCGCTGAACTCTGTGGCGGAAGGGGATCGCCGGGCCGCTCGGGTTCCACGGCTGCATCCTTTTGCTTGTGACTGTAGGACGACATCGAAATCAGTTCCCTGCCTCGTTCTCCGAGAAGAATTGGGCCATGAACGCGACGGCCGTGATCACGCGCTCGTAATGCATGCGCATCGGCGCGAGTATGCCCAAGGTGCCTTGCGCCTGGTCGTTCGCCGAATACGAGGCCGAAACCAGCGCAAGATGCTTTCCTGCGGCCGACATTCTGTCGAGGCCGAGTTCCACATGGACAGGTTCAGGGGCCTCGATGCAGCCACTCAGCAACGCGATGAGCCGGTCCTTCTCCTCGATCGCCTCGAGAAGTTCGCGCAACTGATCCTGACTTGTAAATTGAACCGAAGAGGCAATCTGCGCGGCGCCCTCGACGTAGACTTTTCGCTCGGCGCCGTCACCCAGGACAGAGGAGTCGCAAAGCATCAGCGCGTCGTTTGCGAGGCGGCCATACCGCTCGCGGTCACGCTCGACCTGCGCACGCAAGTCAGCGCGCATTGCTTCGAGCGTCCAGCCCACGTAATGACGGTTGAGATAGAGCGAAATCTGGTCGAGATCCTCTTGCCGAAACACACGTTCGGGGCGAATCAGCTTGTCGCGAGTGAGCCCGCCTGTTGTTACTAGGACGACGAGCACACCGTGATCCGGAACAAGGAGAAATCTCAAGTGCTCGACAATGCTGCTCGCAAGCGGCGGCGAAATGAAAATGCCCAAGCCGCGGGAGACGGCGGCAAGGACGTGGCTGGCGCGCTCCATCACCGCTTCCGGCGTCTGAGCGGCGGCGAGTTCGCGGCGAATCCACTGCCGATCTTCAGGGCTTGCCGTCGCCTGAGCTGCAACCTGTTCGACAAAGAAACGATATGCGGCGGCAGTCGGCACGCGGCCTGCGGACGTGTGCGGCTGATAGAGATAGCCTTCCTCTTCGAGGTCCGCCATTACGTTGCGAACCGTCGCCGGACTGAGCTGCTCAAAATGGCGGCGCGCCACAAGCCGCGAGGAGACAGGTTCGCCCGTTTCGATATAGGTGCGCACCACGTCCGTAAGGATTTGCTGGTGTCGCCGCTGCTGCAAAACCGTTGAGCTCATCGGTGCCTAACGAAATGGCGCTAAGAAAAATTCTAATCGGCGTACGCAACGGCGTCAACCTAACAAGAATCGTTACTACACAAAGGACGAACCACGGGCACAGCCCCAAAACAATTCCGGGCACAACCCGCTTGGATTGTGCCCGGTCCAGATGGAGAGAAAGGTCGAAGAAGTCAGTCCGGAAGTGCCGTGGCCGGCGGCATCTGGAGCTTGGCCTTCGCGAGTGCGCGGACGATGTTGGTCTCGACCGTCTGCTCGGTAGTGTTACGCACCGTAGCCAGTTCGCTCACCAGAAGATACTTTGCGCGCTCAAGCATCTTCTTTTCGCGGAATGACAGCGGCTTGGTCCGGCTTAGCGCGACGAGGCCCTTGAGAACGGCGGCAACCTCCATCAGCGACCCCGTGCGCATCCGGTCTGAATTTTCCTTGAAGCGATGTTTCCAATCGTGGTGAGAAGCGGAACGGCCCTTTTCGAGATACGAAAGAACTGCGCCGGCTTCGTTGGCTCGGATGACGGGACGCAAACCGACGTTTTGAATATTCGTTTGCGGCACCATCACTTTCAAACCGCTCGACAGAATGCGCAACATGTAGAAGCGTTCCGACCGACCGTTCACATAACCATAACTAATCTGTTCGATCAGCCCGACGCCGTGGTTCGGATACACCACCTTCTCGCCTAGCTTGAAGTCCATGAGTGGAAGTTCCCTCCCCCGAACTACATGCAAAAAGTTTAGGCTCGTGTCGATGAGGCGTCAAGTTTTTCCGAAAAATTCACAGGGTCTGAAACTTTCGGAAACGTCGATTTTTGGCCTGTTTGGCAGCGCAATTGCCCTATAATTGGGCACGTGCTCATTCTTGCGGTAGACACCTCTTCACCGTCCGGCAGCCTGGCAGTACTCCGCGATGACAAGGTAATCGGCAGCGTGTCGGCACGGACCGAGGAACTCTACTCATCGCGAATGTTTCGCCAGCTGGACTTCCTCCTGCGAGAGATTTCCGTACGCATCGAAGATTCCGATTTGCTCGCGGTCGCGGTTGGGCCGGGGTCGTTCACGGGCCTGCGCGTGGGACTCGCTGCTATAAAGGGCTGGGCGGAGGTCTATCACAAGCCGGTTGCTGCAGTTAGCGCCCTCGAGGCCGTCGCTGTGCAGACGCAATCGAACGCGCCGCTGATAGTTCCGGTACTGGACGCACGCCGAGGCCAAATCTACTTCGCGATCTACGAGAGATCTGCAAGTAATGGACGTGAAGGCCTCACACTTTCGGACGAAGAAATGGTGATGACTCCGAGTGAGTTTCTTGGAGCGCTACGAGCCAAGAGCGACCGGAACGATTTCTCGATCGTGACGCCAGTACCAGAACTATTATCGATGGCACTGTCTCTTTGTGAGACGGGCGGCATTCGTGCGGGCAGAATGGAAATCGAGAAGGCCTCGGCAATCCTTGCGCCGCATGTCGGTCGAATCGGAGCGCTCCGCGCCGAGCAAGGAAGACTTTCAGATTCTCTCGCGCTGGATGCGAACTACGTGCGCCGCAGTGACGCGGAACTTCACTGGAAAGCACTCGCAGGCTCTTGATTCGCAAGATCGAGGACCGCGACATAGACGCCATTCTCGCAATTCAATCGTTATGTCCCGAGATTGCGCAATGGACAGTGTGGGACTACGCGCGCGTCGCTCGCGGGGAGATGACGGGCTGGGTTGCGGACGATGGAATCGTCGTCGGATTTCTTATCGCACGACGGATCGTCAGGGACATCGAGATACTCAATTTCGCTGTGGGGCCCGATCTTCGCAAGCGCGGAATCGGTACGGCCCTGCTTCGCGAAGTCTTTGTATGGGGCAAGACGTTCGGAGCTGAAAACGCACTGCTCGAGGTTCGAGCCTCAAACCTCGCCGCCCTGCACTTTTACGAACAGCACGGATTCCGGACCAGCGGCCGGCGCAAACAGTATTACTCAGCTCCGACGGAAGACGCGCTGGAGCTCGCAGCGACGCTGAAATAGACGGGCACATCACATCGCGGCCAGATCGAAGCTATCTTTTGCTGCTAGAATGACCGCGTGAAATCGTTCGATGTCGCAATCATTGGCGCCGGAATTATCGGCGCGTCGGCTGCGTTCGAACTCGCTGGGAACAAGTTGCGAGTCGTGGTGCTCGACCGGCAGCAACCGGGGCAGGAAGCTTCTTGGGCCGCCGCCGGTATGCTCTCACCTGCGCCCGATTCTCCGCATGATGATGCCCTGGTTCCTTTGGGCCGCGAGAGCCTGAAACTTTATCCGGATTTCATCGCTGCGATTGAACAGGAGTCGGGTTGCTCAACCGTATACACACGCGAGGGCGCAATCGAGATTTTCTCTACCCCTCGCGAAGAAAGCGAGCGCGATAGCCGTGTGGCTTCATGCAGGCGATTGGGAATCGCCGCTGAAGCCCTGCCGATGGAGGCAGCGCGCACATGGGAGAGCGCGATTGGTCCGGCCGGGCATGCAGCGTGGCTGCCCGAAGAGGGAACCGTTGAGCCGCGATTGCTGATGAACGCGGTGGTCGCCGCTGCGCGGAATGGCGGCGTCGAATTTCGTGGGAATTGCGAGGTAACGGGGATCGTCATCGATCGCGAGCGGTGCGTCGGCGTGCTCGCGGGAGGCGAAAGGATCGCCGCTGACCATGTCGTGGTAGCGGCGGGCCCCTTCTCGAGCCAGATTGGCGCAGCGAACGAACCGATTGCGCGGTATGCGCCCACGCGGCCTGTCCGCGGCCAGATGCTGGCGTTGCGGCCCGATGGCGTGCGACTGCGACGGGTCCTCCGCTCCGAGCGCGGCTATCTCGTGCCGCGACGCGACGGGCGGATCATCGCAGGAAGTACGTCGGAAGAGGCGGGCTTCGAGAAGCGTGTCACGGCAGGGGGTATGCGTCGAATTCTCGACAATGCCCTTGAGCTGGTTCCGGGTTTGGCCGATGCCGAAATTGTCGAAACGTGGTCTGGACTGAGGCCCGGAACGCCCGACGACCTCCCGATTCTCGGTCCGACGGATATCGAGGGCTTAATCATCGCGACGGGCCACTATCGCAATGGAATTCTTCTTGCGGCAGTCACGTCAAAGCTCGTTGGCGAATGGGTGACAACCGGGCGGACGTCATTTGATGCGCAGGCATTTTCGCCGGTGCGGTTCTGCGATCGGAAATCGAAGGTACAGCACGCGACCTAGGATCGGGATGAGTCCGAATCAAGGCCGACAAAATGGCCAATCGCAAGTAGCCGCTGAGCCGGGCTCAGACCAGCGCCAGCCCGCCATTAGAATGGAAACGGGACGTGAGTTTTCTCTCGATCCGATGGCCCGGCCAGCGTGGAGGCCTGCCCCGGACTCGTGAACTGCACTTTGTCGGCGTCCAGATAAATCGCGCGATCAATCACGGCTTCGAGCGTCGAGCCGCGCGGCAATTCCGCCTCCGGCCCTCTCGTAAGTAAGACTGCCCCAAGACCCACGAGCGCGCCCACACCCGCGCCGATGCCAGCCCCGCGTCCGACGTTCCCGGATGCAGCTCCAACACCCGCGCCGATCCCGGTGCCTGCCTCCGTGGTTCGGATGACAGTTCCGAGATCCGAGCTCTTGTCCGAATCGCCGATGACCTTGCCCTCACTGTTCACGGTCTCAGCGCCTCCAGTGCTCGCGCCACTTGGCGACGCATTCAAGTTGACCATGTAGGCGTTCGGAAGAATCATGGTGGTCAGCCTAATCATCATTTCACCGCGACCCTTTACGCGTCCGGGGCGCTTCGATTCGGTGATCTCACCGCTGACGTAGGAGCCTGCTGGAATTACCACATGTCCATCGACCATTACCGGGAAGAGTGTTTCCAGGTAGATCGGGTCGCCCGGGCGCGCGCTTCGAGTAGAAATGCCATTGTGAAGCACGAGCGGAATATGCGTGCCTGCTGGAACCTCAATTTGAGCGACTCTGGCGACCGGTGCGGGGGTTACTGCCGGCGCAGATGCCGGTGCAGAGTTTGCCTGCGAGGCCGGAGGAGCAGCAGCGTTTTGCGGTGAGCTTTGCGCATCCGGAGCAGCTGGCATGGGCCCCTGTTGAGCCCAAACCGGCGAAAACAAGCCCAATGCCAACACCAATTCAAATACGCGCCGGAAGCGGGTTAGCTGGCGAATCATCGAGTCGGTTCCTTTCACGCTGTTTGGGCTAGAGATGCGCCGTCGAGACCCGGAGATGCTTGGAGAGTAACGCCGATGAGGCGTTCTTCGCCAGTCATTTCCAAAGGCGTCTACCGCCCACGGGATGTACGACTAGGACACGCAACGCACCGGACGGAAACCGAGCGAGCGACGCACCTTTTATACTTGTCCACGAGGCATTTCACCTCTCGCCCGGCTGAGGCAATTTCCGTTGCGAGCTTCTCTACGCACCAAGACGCTTGTCATCGTACTGGCCGCTCTTGTCGGCCTTGTGGGCGGTCTGTACATCCTTTCTCGTGCTGTGCTCATGAGAGGTTTCTCACGCCTGGAGAGTGACTTCGCCGCGCAAAACCTGGCGCGGGCCGCGAGCGCCCTGACGAACGAAGTCGAAACTCTTCAGCACAACACGGAGCAGTACGCCGACCTCGATCAAACCTACGCATACTTGCGAGGAAGCGAACCAGAAAAAGTCCGGGCCGAGTTCCCGACCCGAACGTTTGAACAACTGCGCGTCAATTTCATAGTGGTCCTCGACAATCGGGGCGGCAAAGTGTTCTCGGCTGGATTCAACCTCGCCGCGATGGAGCGGAAACCGGTTCCCAACGAGCTGTACGACCATCTGCAAGCGGGCTCAACCCTCTTCGGCGGTCCACAGAGCGCCAATGACGTGAGCGGAATCGTGATGCTGGCCTCTGGACCGGTTCTAGTGGACTCGAGCGCTATTCTGATGAGCAATTCCGAAGGACCGTCTGCCGGTCGATTGATCATGGGGCGTTTTCTTGACGCGGATGAAACCGTTCGATTGGGCGGCATGACGCACATGCCGGTGGACATCGAGCGATTTGATCGCAACGGGCAGGCAGACGATTTCCGTGCCGCAGCCAACACAATCACCGACCAAGACCCAATTCTTGTGCATCCTTACGGGAAAGGACAAATAGCCGCCTACCAGGATCTCTTGGATGTATACGGAAAGCCCGTTGCGATCCTGCGCGTATTGCTGCCACGCACGATTTATCAGGAGGGCCAGAACAGTCTTCTGCAGTTCTTGCTGCTGTTGCTTGCGGCGGGTCTCGTGTTTGGCGCTGTGACGATGTTCATGCTTGAGCGGTTCGTCGTCTCGCGGGTAGCTGCTCTCAGCCACGACATCACGCAGATCGGCGCGAGCGGCGATTTAGCAGCGCGCTTGAAAATACCGGGCCACGACGAACTGGCGAGCCTTGGAGACACGATCAACGGCATGCTAGAGGACCTGGAGAGGGTCCAAAATGAGCGCCAGGAGGAGCGGGCGCGTTTGGCCGTGATGGTCGAAAAGATTCCGGCGGTGTTGTGGACAGCGAACGAAGACCTTGTGATCGAATCAGCGATGGGCGCTGGCCTTGCGACGCTCGGGTTCCGCGAACGCGAAGCCAGCGGGCTATCACTGTCAGCATTTTTCGGATCAGACGATCCGGAATTCCCTGCCGTCGCCGCGCATCGCGAGGCTCTGGCCGGAGAATCTGTGGCTTTCGACGTGACGTGGAAGGAGCGGCGCTTCGAGGCGCACGTGCAGCCGTTGCGGGACGCCGAAGGAATCATTCGGGGTGTGATCGGAGTCGCGCTGGACGTGACGGACCGCGAACGCTTGACGGCTCAGTTGCGCCAATCACAAAAGATGCAAGCGATCGGTGAACTCGCCGGTGGAATCGCGCACGATTTCAACAACCTGCTGATGGTGGTGAAAGGCCACGCACAACTGCTAGTTGATAAGCTATCCGATACGTCGCCCCTGCGGGCAAGCGTGCAACAGATGGAAAAGGCTGCCGACCGGGCAGCGGCACTGACACGGCAACTACTCGCGTTCAGCCGCAAGCAGGTGCTGCAAGCGCGGGTGCTCGATATGAACGAGGTCGTCGCCGGAATGATCCGCATGTTCTCGCGCGTGATCGGCGAAAACATCGAAATGGCTTTTCTGCCCGGCGGCAACCTCGCGCGCGTGAAGGCCGACCCGGCGCAGATCGAGCAAGTATTGTTGAATCTAGTGGTTAATGCGCGAGATGCGATGCCGAGCGGCGGACGACTGACGATCGAGACGTCCAACGTCGTTCTGGACCGTGGTTATGCGGCGACTCACGCGAGCGTCGACCCCGGAAGCTACGTTATGTTGAGCGTCACGGACACTGGCTGCGGGATGGATGAGAAGACACAGGCTCGAATCTTCGAGCCGTTCTTCACGACCAAAGGGCCTGGCAAAGGCACAGGCTTGGGCCTCGCGACGGTCTACGGCGTGGTGAAGCAGAGCGGCGGGTACGTTTACGTATACAGCGAAGTCAATCATGGCACGACGTTCAAGATTTATCTGCCGCAGGTCAACGCTGAGTTGGATAAGGTCACGAGCGATACCGATTTGAAGGGGCACGCACGCGGAACGGAGACCATTCTATTTGTCGAAGATGAGCAGAGCGTGCGCGATCTGGTGCGCGAGTTTCTCAACGGAACAGGGTACTGCGTCCTAGAGGCCGCTGACGGTTTGCAGGCTCTCAAGGTCGCGGCGACACATCCCGGCCCCATTCACTTGCTGGTGACCGACGTCGTGATGCCGCATTTGAGCGGTCCTGAACTAGCGGCGAAACTGTCAAAGGAGCGGCCGGACGTGAGAGTCTTGTACATCTCCGGATACACGGACGACACGGTCTTTCGTCACGGCGTGCTCGAAGGCGGTGTGGCCTTCCTGCAGAAACCATTCAACTTGAAAGCGCTCGCGGAGAGGATCCGCGAGGTAATATCCGGACAGCCCATCGCCGCAACGGCACGCGAAGAAGTGCAATAGAAAGCCGCTCCGCTTTCGCCCCTTCAAATCAAGAACACCGATTGCCCGGTTAGTTCGAAACGCTTGCGGCAACGAATGTTCCGGCAGGCGACCATGTTGTCCACGCGAACCATGTAGGAACGAGCCTTTGCGAAATGCTGCTTGTCCTCGGCATTCCCGCCGGGCGGCATTTGCGCCTTTTTCGTCCGCACCATCCAACGGACGGGATAGGTATTTTCCTGGCGGCAATGGGGGCAGTTCAGCGGAATCTGTTTTGTCTCTTCCTTCTCGTCGTAAAATCTCTTCTCGTCCATGTCGTCCCGCCCGTTACTCAATCTTTCGCAACGTCGTCCAAAGTCACAAACTGAAGGCCTGCATCCTTCCATCGCGGAAGCCAGTACGCAAGCGCGTCGAGTGTGTGGCGACGATCGCCCTCGAGAACATGATGATCTCCGTCGTGCAGCAGGACGATATCGCCTCCTCGGACCCGGCGCAAGCGGTGAATCACAGGTTCCACAGGCTGCGGCTGCCAGTCGCGCGCTAATCGCGACCACATCACGACCCCAGCACCGCCCCGCTTTCGAACGATGCCACCGAGAAGCGGGCTGCGGAAACCGAATGGCGGCCGCATCCACTGCGGTTGCCGGCCAACGGCGGATTCGATGGCCTCGTCGCAACGGTCAAGTTCAGCAGCGATGCGAGCGGACGAGCGAAATGTCAACGCCGGGTGCGTGTCCGTGTGATTGCCGATTGCGTGACCTCCCGCCGCCACCTCTCTGGCAATCGATTCCGCCGCGCGGACCCACTTGCCGATGAGGAAGAAAGTCGCTTTAGCGCGGTGGCGATCGAGCAATTCGAGCAGCGCAGGCGTAATGGCAGGATTGGGACCGTCGTCAAACGTAAGCGCGATCGTTGAGGAATTGCCCGTGTGACGAACAGTGGGGCCGAAGAGTTGAGATGATGGCGCCACGGCGGCCCACGCGAAGGCCGCGCTGACCGCACCCGCAACGCCGGCGCAGAGCACCTCTGGGGTTGTCTGCATGTGCTGGCAAATTTTCGCATTGCGCGATCAAAAACACCACCCGGTGGGATTCCATGAGTCCGTTTGATAGCATCACTGCGAGATCGACCGCGAGATGCCACCGCTAGAAAAATACCCTGCAGGGTACCCAAAGTGGATGCGATGGCTGTCGTTCGCGTGGTTCGCGGTGTGGTTCCCCACATATTGGCGCACTTGGGGTGGAGCGAATTTCGCCCACCTTTGCGATGTCGCGGTGATTCTGACCTGTATCGGGATGTGGACGAACAACGGACTCCTGATTTCAAGCCAGGCGGTCGGCGCACTGCTGATAGACGCCGCGTGGGCGCTCGATGCGTTCTGGATTCTCGTCCTGCACCATCCGCTCATCGGAGGAAATGAATATCTTCTCGACGACCACTACGCAGTTTGGATTCGACTGCTGACCCTGTTTCATCTTGTGATGCCCGGATTGCTGCTTTGGGGCGTCTATCGTCTCGGCTACGACCGGTGGGGCTGGCTCTTGCAGTGTGCTATCGCGCTGCCCGTCTTGATCGCAGCGCGATTCACGCCGCTTGTCAAAAACATCGACTTCGCGTTTTCCGATCCTTTCTTCCACCGCGCGTGGGGACCAGCGCCCACGCACATACTGGTCGTCTGGCTCTTTATGGCGCTGGTCGTCTACCTACCGACGCACCTGGTGCTCAGGCGCATCTCTCGGTCACCGGATGAGCAACCGTGAGCTGTGTGAGGGCGTCACTCGGCATGGCGAATGGCATGCAGATCGATGCCGAGTTGTTGGCACTTCTTGTAGAGGTGACTACGTTCTAGTCCGAGCGCCTTGGCGGTGTTGGTCATGTGATTTCGATTGCGCTTGAGCTCAGCGAGCAGAATCTCGCGCTCAAAGCCTTCGACGCGCTGAGCAAGAGTCCCAGTCGTGTTGGCCTGTGACGCGGCAAGGCCGGCACCGCCCTGCGCGACGGCTTGAGGCAGCGCGCGCAGGATCGTCGCCACCTCGATGATATCCCCGGGCGCGTATAGCAAAACACGCTCGATCACATTGCGCAGCTCGCGCACATTGCCGGGCCAAGAATAGGCTTCCAGCACAGCCAATGCCTCGGGCGAAAAGGTTTTCGGCTTCCAGTGATTTTGCTCAGCAAGCTGCCGCACGAAATGCTCGGCAAGCACACGAATATCCTCGCGGCGCTCGCGCAACGGCGGAAGCACGATCGGAAAGACAAAGATGCGGTGGTACAGATCTTCTCGAAACGTGCCCTGCCGCACCTGCTCCTCCAGATTGCGGTGCGTCGCGACGATAACGCGCACGTCAACGGCAAACGGGCTGCCGCCTCCCACCCGCTCGATCTCGCCCTCTTCGAGAACGCGCAGCAACTTGGCCTGCATCGCGAGGGGCATGTCGCCGATTTCGTCGAGGAAAAGCGTTCCATGGTGGGCCTGCTCGAATTTTCCGGTGTGGCGCGCAGCAGCGCCGGTGAACGAGCCCTTCTCGTGGCCGAAGAGCTCGGACTCCATCAGTTCGGCGGGAATCGCGGCGCAATTGAGCGAAACGAAGGGGCCGTCACGCCGGCGGCTCTTTTCGTGCAGAGTGCGCGCGATCAGCTCCTTGCCGGTGCCGGTCTCGCCGCGGATGCAAACGCGTGTCTCGCTCACCGCCACATGTTCGACCTGCGCCATCACCTCCCGCATGGCCGGACTGGCCCAGACGATCTGGTGCCGCCCGAGCCGCTGCTTGAGTTCTCGGTTCTCCTCTTCGAGGCGCGTAAGGCGAACGGCGTTTTCGACGGTGACGAGCAGCTTGTCCGTGGAAATCGGCTTTTCGAGGAAATCGACTGCGCCGAGCCGCGTGGCCCGCACGGCCATGTCGATCGTGGCCTGGCCGGACATCATCACAACCGGGGAAACAACGCCACCGTTCTTCAAATCTTCCAGGAGCGCGATACCGTCGCGGCCCGGCATCACCACATCGGAAAGGATCAGGTCGAAGCGCTCTGCCTTGGCGAGATCAAGAGCCCGCGCGGCGTTGTCACACACGCTTGCTCCGTGACCTGCGAGGCGAAATGCGCGGGAAAGAGACGCGAGCGTGTTCGCGTCATCATCAATGATGAGGATGTGAGCCTTGAGGGGCACGCCTAGGCTCCCTCGGCGATGGCCGCCTCGACGGGTGCGGAAGTGGATCGCACGGGTGGCTTAGCTGGCAGATGGATATGGAACGACGTGCCCACGCCTGCCTCGCTTTCCACCGAAATACGCCCCCCATGATCGCTCACAACCGACTGAACGATCGCGAGGCCAAGACCGGTACCGTGGTGCTTGGTTGTGTAGTAGGGCGTGAACAGGCGGTCACACTCCTCCGGCGTAAGCCCTGTGCCCGTATCGGAAACCTCAAGATCGACCTCACCATTCTGATGCGTTGTGCGCAGCATCAGCACGCCGCCGGCAGGCATCGCGTCCATGGCGTTCAGCACCAAGTTTTCGATCGCTCGTCTCACCAGCGCTTCGTCGGCCTGGATCGTGGGCGGCTCTTCGTCCAAGTGAAGCTCGGACGTGATCGGCGGCCGGCCTACCGCGCCGAATTGCGACTCGAAGAGCTTCACAACGCCGCGAACCGTGTCGTTCAAATTGACAGGGGCGAACTCCGGCTGCGGCATCTTCGCGAAATCGCTGAAGCGCCCCACGATTTTCTTGAGGTTTTCGATCTCGGATAAGAGAATGCCCGTCGATTCGCGGAAGACTTCGTCAAACTGTTCTGGACTTTGCTCCTTGGCGCGTTGCAGATTCTCCACCGTCGTCTGCAGGGGAAAAAGAGGATTCTTGAGTTCGTGCGCCAAGCGGCGCGCAAGTTCCCGCCAGGCGGCGACGCGCTCCGCCTGGACGAGGCGCTCCCGCTGCTCGCTCAATTGCTCAGTCATGCGGTTAAACGCGAGAGCCAGCTGGCCTATTTCATTGCGACCGCGCACATTCACGCGTGTGCCCCAGTTCCCTTCCGAAACCTGGCGCGCCCCTTCAGACAATTTTCGGACCGGGCGCGTGACCCTCGCCGCTCCCCACCAGCTTAATATCAGCCCGAACAAGAGTCCCATCGCCGCCACGCCAGCGGCGAGCAACAAAATGCGACGCTCAAGCAAGACGACTTCGCGCTGGGAATTCCCCACCAGCAAGGCTCCCAGAAGTTCGCCTTGCCGGCCAAGCAGCGGCAGGGCGTGAAACGACTCCGCGCTCGATGCATCCGGCGTCCAGGAAATCTTGAAGGTGCGCGTCGCCGGCTGTTGCCGCTCCTGCTCGACAAAGCTCGCGAAGCGGTCCGCTTGCAAGACTGGACCGGATGGATCGACCAGATTCGCTGCCTGAAAATTCGGGTCGAGATCCATGTAGAGCAAAGCGCGCATGCCCGAAGGAAGGACCAGGGACGCCAGAAAATCCTTGTCGAGGCGCTCGCCGCCCAGCACGTAGAGGTTCTTGTCTCCGACACGCACGACGGAAACGGACATCAGACCAAGGGCCGGCCCATCCGGCGCATCAACCTTCATCAGGAACGCGCCCAGCGAAGCCCAGTCCTGGGGCTGGGTCAGCCAGTCGATCTTGTAGCCAAATCGAGCTGGCCACTCATTGGAGGAGATGATCGAACCGTCATCGCCGGCAAAATCGAGAAAATCGAGCTGGTGCGATTGCGAGACGCCCCGCGCGTCGTTGACATAAACCGAAACGTCGGACTTGGGGCGGCTCAAGTCAATCGCCATACGAACTGTGGCTTCCGCGTCAGCGATTCCCTGGACGCGATGAACAATGTCCTGCTTGTGGCGCTCGAATTCACGCTCGAACTGCGCCACCAGGGCTTCACTGTGCGCCCGATTCGATTCCTGGAAAGCCTGCCGCGTGACCACCGTGACGCCCACCGCCACGACTCC
>Ga0187782_10001674_pt1 | contig 16249 bp, 14 predicted proteins | sample 0715_SJ02_MP15_2_FD_132454 | JGI IMG/M metagenome (GOLD analysis project Ga0187782, IMG submission 132454) | Tropical peat soil microbial communities from peatlands in Department of Meta, Colombia - 0715_SJ02_MP15_20_MG | ecosystem: Environmental > Terrestrial > Soil > Wetlands > Peat | place...
AGATAGCCGTATTTCGTCATCACCGCGCCCACCAGATCGCTGATCTGCTGCGGCGACGCCATGCCGACCGTGTCGGCCAGCGAAATCATGCGCAAATCCTCGGACTCCAGCAACGAAACGGCTTCGATCACCTCATCCACATTCCACGGATCACCATAGGGATTGCCGAACGCCATTGAAATGTAAACGACCACGTCGAGCGCCGCATCATCCGCTTTTTTCTGAATCTGCTCCAGTTCGTCGAGGGCGTCTTCGGGCGACTGGTTCTGATTCTGGCGCAGAAAAGTCTCGGAAATCGAATAGGGAAATCCCAGGGTGCGCACCGCCTGCGTCTCGATGGCCCGCTGCGCGCCCTTTTCGTTGACCACGATTCCGATAATCTCAACGTCATCGGGCGGGTCGAGTTCTTTCAGCACTTCCTCCGAGTCCGCCATCTGGGGCACGGCTTTGGGCGACACAAACGAGACAGCGTCGATGTGCTTGAACCCCGCACTGATCAAAGCCTGCAAGTATACCCGCTTGATGTCAGCCGGAATCTGCCCCTTTACCCCCTGCCAGGCATCGCGGGGACACTCGATCAGTTTGACAGCGTTAGTCATACACGCTTCTTGGCCACGGATTGACACGGATTTGCACTAATTTATTTTTTGACCATTATCCGTGTTAATCCGTGTGCATCCGTGGCAATGAAGTTGATCTACGTCTGCAGCACTCCCACCTTGAACTCGGGCACGTCGGGATTCAGCGCTGCCGCTTCCAATGCCTGCGTAATGGCTTCGCGCGTTTCCATGGGATCAATGATATTGTCGATCCACAGCCTGGCCGCGCCGTAGCGGGGGTCAGTTTGCTCGTCATAGGTGCGTTTGACTGATTCGTACAGCTCTTTCTTCTCCTCTTCGCTCAATTTTTTTCCGCCGCGCTCGAGTTGCTTCACTTTCACTTCCACCAGAGTTCCCGCCGCGGAATCGCCGCTCATTACCGCGTAGCGGGCGGTGGGCCAGGCGAAAACAAATCGTGGATCATAGGCCTTGCCGCACATCGCATAATGTCCGGCGCCAAACGATCCGCCGACGATCACCGTGATCTTGGGCACGACCGAATTCGATACCGCATTTACCATCTTCGCGCCGGCCTTGATGATGCCGCTCCACTCTGCATCGCGCCCGACCATGAAACCGTTCACGTCGTGAAAAAATACGAGCGGAATCAGGTTCTGATTGCAGTCCATGATGAAGCGCGAGGCCTTTTCGGCCGATTCGGTGTAGATCACTCCGCCGAACTCCATGCGCTTGTTGCCCTCATGGTCGATCTGCTGGGAGTGCAGCTTCTGGTTGGCCACGATTCCCACGGCGAAGCCGCCGATGCGCCCGTAGCCGCAGAGCACCGTCTTGCCGTATTCCGCCTTGTACTCATCGAAGAGGCTGCCATCGAGGACTCGCGCCAGAATCTCTTTCATGTCGTAGGGCCGCGCCGGAGAAGAATCGTAAATGCCGTAAATCTCCTCGGCGCTCAGGGCCGGCTCGACCGGCCGCTTGCGATCCCAGGGAGACTGCCTGCGGTATCCCCACTTTTCAATGACGGCTCGAATGCGCGCAAGGCAAGCGCGATCATCGGGCTCGCGAAAATCGACCGTGCCGCTGATGGCGGCATGCATGGCCGCGCCGCCCAGGTCCTCGGCTGAAACTTTCTGTCCAATGGCTGCCTGCACCAGAGCCGGCCCGGCCAGAAACAGTCCGCTGCCATCGGTCATCAGCACGTGATCGCACATGACCGGCAGGTAGCCGCCGCCGGCAACGCACATGCCCATGATGGCCGCGATCTGCGGAATCCCCATCGCCGACATGACCGCGTTGTTGCGAAATACGCGGCCAAAATCATCGGTGTCCGGAAACACATCCTCTTGCAGCGGCAAAAACACACCCGCCGAATCCACGAGATAAATTGTCGGAATGTGGTTCTCGATGGCGATGTTCTGGGCGCGAAGTACCTTCTTCGAGGTCATGGGGAAAAAAGCCCCCGCCTTCACCGTCGCGTCGTTGGCGATGATCATCACCAGCCGCGAGTGAATGCGCGCCAGGCCGGTGATCACCCCTGCGGCGGGCGCACCACCCCATTCCTCGTACATGCCGTGAGCCGCGTACATACAAAGTTCGAAGAAAGTTTTGGGCTCAACCAGCAACTCAATCCGTTCGCGGGCCGTGAGCCGGCCTTTGGCGTGCTGGTTCTCGATGGCCTTCTCTCCCCCGCCCTCGAGGATCTTCTCGCATTCGTTGCGCACCTGCGACATGAGGTCGGCCATAAAGCGCATGTTGGCTTCAAAGCGGGCGGAGGTGGGGTCGATTTTCGTAGTCAGGACGACAGAGCCCTGCAATGAGCGGTCGACGGAGACTTCGGCTTGGTCAGCCATGAGTCAAGAAAAGCAAACCATTTACGGTATACCACTGGTACGGGGGCGTGCAACGCAGCGATGGGAAGGGTAGTGGGTCGGTGTGCGCTACCGCACCGTGATGCGGGGGAGGTCCCTCGGCCCGCTGGTTAAAAACGCGGGCCTTCGGGATAACGCCGCGGGGTTATTGTCATCCCGTAATCAAGCCGAATTACCCCGGGGAAACCTTAAGGCAGAGGAAAATGCAAGGGAAGCCGGGAAACGCGGCGTGAGGCTACTGCATATGCAGGCGTCGCAGCAAATCCTGGAAACGCGGCTCGCCGCGCAGGCTGCTCCACAACGGATCGACCTTGAGATAAATGAGACCGAGGGCCTCACCACGATAACAATCATCCAGCCCGTTGAGAGCTGCCGTGGTCTTCCCCAACACCAAATTGGCCACCGCTGAGGAGCAATAATCGGCACGCGCATCCTTGTGCGGCGCAATCCTTGTGGCTCCGCCGGCTCTTGAGGTCTCTTCCATCACAGCCCGCATACCGCCCCGGGCATAAAGCTGCCGCAGATGTTCGGCCAGGCTGGCATAGCCGGATAGCTCATCGTCTTCGGTTACTTCCTTGATCCAAAGATCATACTGCCCGCGGTGCTGGTACAGCATTGCGAGGTAAAAGTGGGCAGGAACGAAATTGGGATTCGCATTCAGAACTTTCTGATATGCCTCCAGGGCCATGTCATCCTGCCCAGTCAGATAGTCCTCAAACCCGATGTCCGCAGTAATGATCAACGAGAATGGATCCAGTTCCTGCGCCCGCCGCAGTTCCGCCATGGCTTCTTCGTGGCGGCCCTGGGCGGCGAGCAACAGGTTCCCATACCAGTGGTGCGCCTGTGCGTAGTTGGGATTCAGGTTGATTGCTCGCTGAAACTCCTGTTCCGCCCCCTGCCAATCCCAATCATGCAAGATTTTCACCGCCGCCAATGAAGTGTGTGCCTCGGCCAGCTGGTCGTCGAGCTGGAGGGCCTTTTCAGCGGCCGCCTGCGCCTGAGTGATTCCCGGGTACCCTTCGCCATAAAGTGCAAGCAGCGTATAAGAATCCGCCAGGCCGGAGAAGGCGAGGGCGAAGTTCGGGTCCTTTTCGATCGCCCGGTTGAAATACTGGATTGCGTTGTGAAACCCATTCACTGATCTCTGGTTCCAGGCGTAGCGGCCTCGCAGGTACAGATCAAAAGCCTCGGGGTTGACCGCCGGCGCCCGGCGCAGCCGCCCGCTTTCCTCGGCGGTGAGGTTCAGTTTTACCTGATTGGTAATGGCTTCGGCCACGCGCGCCTGCAAGGCGAGCACATCCTTCAGGTCGCCGTCGTATGCCTCTGCCCAGATATGGCGATCGGTCGCGGTCCGGATCAACTGAGCCGTGATCCGCACGCGGTCGCCGGAACGCAACACCGAGCCCTCGACCACGGCGTCCACCCCCAACTCGCGGCCAATCTGGGGCAGCGGCGTGCGCGTGTTCTTGTACTGCATGATCGAAGTTTTGGAAACGACCTTGAGCGCGCGAATCTGCGCCAGGTTGGTGATCAGTTCGTCAGTCATGCCGTCGACGAAATATTCCTGGTTGGGATCGTTGGAAAGGTTCTGAAGCGGAAGCACCGCGACAGAGCGGATCGGCCCGGCGTTCGCTTCCCCGAACATCCTCTGCTTCCATCCCAGCGCTTGCAGCATGGCCACTAAGGCTATGACCGCCACCCCGCCGATCAGCCCCTGCATCCAGCTATGCCAGCGGGCTTTGTCCGGGCCAGTTGCAGGACTTGCCGGTGCCGTGAGTTTGCCGGCGGAGGCAGGAACATCATTCCCCCCCCGAGTGTCCATCGGCGGCAGCGTTGGGTTCGAGTCATGGCCATTACTCGGATGGGCTGCTGACTGTAACAGAGCCGCAGCTACTCCGTTGCCATTGGTTTCCTCTAGATCGAATCCACGAACCTCCGCCACAAAGCGGTAGCCGCGTTTGGGAACGGTCTCAATGTAGCGTGCGCCGTCTTCGCCCTCCCGCAGGGCCTTGCGCAGCAGGTAGATGACCTGGGTTAGATTGCTCTCCTCGACTACCGTGTCGCCCCACACGGTGCCCATGAGCACGTCTTTTTCCAGCAAATGGCCATTGTTTTCCACAAGCGCCAGGAGGGTGTCGAAAGCCCGCGGCGGCAGTTCCATACGCGCCGCGCCGTGCCGCAGCAAGCGTTCGCCGGGGTCTAACACGAAGGGCCCGAACTCGTACAAGCGCTTGACTGCCTTATTCATTGCCGCCCTGAGAAAATCTTCAGAAAAAAATGATGCGCGCTAAAGACTTCCAGGCAGTTCCTGCGGGAAAATCCGGATCGCATCACGACAGGAGGCCTGAGAGTAGGTTCGGCCAGAATTTTATCCGAGTCTTTGGAAGGCTCGGTACGGCACGAACGTGGTGGTGGGGGCCACTTTTCTCCCAGAGCGTCCTGATAGAAATGCATTCGCAAGCACTGCTGTTGGTGGTTTGCCGCTGATTTTACGAGCCGAAAACCTGCGGCGGGAGCGGGAAACACGGGTCACAAGGGGGAGGATTCACAGCTTTCCAGCTTTATTATCAGCTGGTTACGGAGGAGAGGGCAAAACTGCTCTGGGCTGGTTGACAACCCAGGCTGGGGAGCTTCGAATCCTTCCCCGGTAGGACCGGTAATACGGCAAGAAACCGCTCCACTCACTATGCGGTCCGGTGTGCCTTCCATATTTTGCCTTGGACCGAAGCATGTCCCTTAACTAGACCTCTTTCGATCTTCAATTCTTTGAAGCGCGAATTCTTCGAAACGCTTCGCCGACGGGATCCTCGACCACCGCCTCCACCAATCCAATTTCGAACGCACGCTGAGCGTGAAGCTTCTCCGCCGTGACGAACATCTCCAGGGCAGTCGCCTTGCCGACAAGCCGCGGCAAGCGCTGCGTTCCTCCCCAGCCCGTGATCAATCCCAGCGCTGCGCCCCGATGTCCAAAGATGGCTCTCGGCGAGGCAATTCGCCGATGACATGCGAGGGCCAGATCGAGTCCCCCGCCCACGCAATAGCCCGAAATCACGGCATAGACGGGCGCGGGGAATTGCTCGATGGCATTCATGAGACCCTGGCCCATCTGGGCAAACTCAAAAGCCGCGGGTCCGGTGAGTGCGGCGATCTCTTGCAGGTCCGCCCCGGCAGAGAAGAACCTGTGATTGCCCGTGATCACCAGGGGCTGGGCCGCCGCCCTCATTTTCTGGATGGCCGCGTGGAGCGACAAGACGCACTCGTGTGTCAGACGGTTGGTCGCGTCGTGCGATTCAAGCCGCAGGAGAAGACCGCTGCCGTGGTCGTGAAGAGAGAAAAAAGGGGAGTGGATTGAGAAAGGATCGTACTGATTTCCTCCGGAGGGATTTGCCACGTCTCGGTTTTACCACAGCAGGCTGATGCTCCGGCTCAGGTGGGCACGCTTGCGCTCTTCACCTTCGTGCGGATGAACTTCACGATGTCGTCCATGGCGGTGCCGGGTTGGAAGATGGCAGCGACGCCACATTTTTTCAGGCCGTCGATATCCTGATCTGGAATGATGCCGCCGACCAGCACCAGAACGTCGTCCATTTTGTTCTGCTTGAGAAGATCCATCACGCGGGGCACGATAGCGTTGTGGGCGCCGGAAAGAATTGAGAGCCCGATGACTTGCACGTCCTCTTGCAGGGCGGCGCTGACCACCATCTCCGGGGTCTGGCGCAAGCCGGTGTAAATGACCTCCATGCCGGCGTCGCGCAATGCCCGCGCAATCACCTTTGCGCCCCGGTCATGCCCGTCGAGCCCGGGCTTGGCTACCAGCACGCGAATCTTTGCATCGGCCATCGCATTCATTTAATCACACAAGAGGTTCCTAGTTTCAAGGTTTCAAGGTTTAGAGTCCAAAATTCCATGGTTCAACGGCTCCTGGACAAAAACGCATTGCCACTTTGAAACCTACTCTCTGTGATAGACATTAGGTTCGATGCGCAAAGCCATTCACCATCTCAAGAAGCAGGATCCGGTCATGCGGGGAATCATCGAACGGGTGGGACCGTACCGCATGCAATATGGCCCGGCAGAGTTTCATAGCCTGGCCGAAGCTATCGTCTACCAGCAACTGCACGGCAAGGCGGCGGAAACCATCTTCAATCGCTTCACCGCGCTGGCAGGCTATCCGCTCACGCCAGAGGGCATTCTGAAGCTGCGCGACGAACAATTGCGCGGCGCAGGACTGTCCAAGCAGAAGTCGGCGTATCTGAAAGATTTGGCGGCCAAGACCGCAAGCGGCCTGCTCGATTTTGCCCGTCTGCCGGGATTGCCGGATGCCGAGGTCATCGAGCATCTCACCCAAGTGAAAGGCATCGGCGTGTGGACGGCACAGATGTTTCTGATCTTCTCTCTGAAACGCGAGAACGTGCTGCCCACGGGCGACTACGGCGTGCGCATGGCCATCTTCAAACACTACCTCGACAGATCGGGCAGCGCCGCCGGGACTGCCAGGAATGGCCGCCAGCGCAAGATCAAGCTCCCGACGGCGGCGCAAATGGAGAAGATCGCGAACGCATGGGATCCCTATCGCAGCGTGGCCTGCTGGTATTTGTGGAGGAGCCTGGACAACAAGACGCTTTAGGGATCGGGACAGCAGCAAAGTATCAAGGTTGCAAAGTTTTATAGTTTCAAAGACGAAAATGTCTCTTCACAAAAGCGTTCTGACTTTGAAAACCTTGAAACTTTGCAACTTTGAAACCTTGCACGTGAGCTTTTCTTGAACCTTCACGCCCTTGAGGCTCATCTGTTGGACACATGGTTTGATCGGGAGATTCGACATTATGACTGACCTGCGCTATCCCATCGGCAAGTTCGCCTTCAACGGCTCACCCACACCCGAACAAAGGCAGCAGCTGATCCAACAAATCGAGCAAGCGCCGGCTCATTTACGCACGGCGGTCAAGGGGCTGTCTGCCCAGCAACTCGACACGCCATACCGCCCCGAGGGGTGGACAGTCCGCCAGGTTGCGCATCATGTTCCCGACAGCCACCTCAACGCCTACATTCGCTTCAAGCTGGCTCTCACGGAAGAAGAGCCAACCATCAAGCCCTACTTCGAGGACCGCTGGGCCCAACTCGCAGACACGCAAGCCACTCCCGTGGAAGTCTCGCTGGCCTTGCTGGATTCCTTGCACGATCGCTGGCTGCGCCTGCTGCGCTCGCTGGAACCGGGGGATTGGAAGCGCACATTCCGCCATCCTGAGCTTGGGGTGGTGAGCTTAGAAAAGAATCTCGCGCTCTACGCCTGGCACGGACGTCATCATGTGGCCCACATAACGTCGCTGCGGGAAAGAAACGGCTGGTGAAACGAGGGCTTCGGGCTTCGGCAGTCGGGCTCCAGCTTGAGTCCCATACATCCGGGTCAGTGACGGATGAACCCTCGTAAGTAACGAGCCTGTGGAAATCTATGCCCGCTTGAGCGGGAGAAGGAATAATCGCGGAGAACGCGGAGACGCACGTCGCGGAGAACGCGGAGAAGGCTTTGCGCGGTTCCCCGGGCGGCATTTCTCGGCGGCTCCGGTATTTTTTCCGCCTACGCTCTGCCTAACTGCTCTAGCCCACAACACACAGCAAACGCGGGATACAACCCGGAATCGAAGCCCGAAATCGAAGCCCGAAGCCCTTTCATCCCAGCTTCCACAGCAGATAGCTCGAGGCTTCTCTCAGCAAGGCGTGGGCACGCTGCACGATGCTGTGCGGACGCGAACCCGGCCGGGGCGCAACATATACCGGACCGATGCCCTCATGCTCGAGCAGCTTCCGGATGCGGAATACGTGATAGGCGTCGCTGACCGCCACACAACTGTGCAGGCCATTGGCGCGCATAATCACGGCTACGCGAAGCGCCGATTGCGCCGTATCGGCACCCTGGGTTTCCGCGATCAGAGCGCGTTCCGGGATGCCGCGGCGCGCCAGATAGTCCCGCCCTACTCCGCCTTCGCTGAAGCTGGGATCGGAGGCGGCGCCTCCAGTGGTGATAACCACGGGAGCAAGTCCCTGCTGAAAGAGATCGAAGGCATGATCAAGCCGCGCCCGCAACACGGGCGAAGGATGGCCGGCATATTCAGCCGCACCGAACACCACAATGGCATCGGCTTTATGCAATTGCTGCAACGATCCGTCGCGCACAATGCTGATGCTGACCAGCACGAAGAAGAGGACGAATGCCGCCAGGGCCAGCCCTGGAAGCCACAACCACCAGCGGCTTCGCCGATGCCGTGGAACGGAATCGTCGCTCATCCCTGGGCAAAGAAGGTGGAAATTTCTTCCGCCGGGATCGCCCCTTCGCGTATGATCCGCCAGCGCGCGCTCTCGTCGGTGAGATCGACGATGGTGGAGGCGATATCCCGCGGCGAGGCGCCGCCATCGACGATGATGTTGATGCGGCCCTGGAGTTGATCCCGTACCTGCTCGGCGCTGGTGCATTCCGCGGCGCCGCTCAAGTTGGCCGATGTCGCGGTGATGGGAATGGCCGCGGCCGTTACCACGGCCAGCGGAATCTTTGCGTTGGGCACGCGCAGCGCCACGTTGCCGGTGTTGGCGGTCACTTTCAGGGGCAGCCGCGATGCAGCTTTGACGATGATGGTCAGCGGTCCCGGCCAGTATTTCCGCGCCAGGGCATAGAACTCTTCCGGCAACGACTTGGCCAATTCCTCAGCCTGATCCACGCTTTCGATCAGCAGTGACAGAGGCTTGTGGCGGGAGCGGGTTTTGATATCGTACACACGATCGACGGCCCGCAGATTGAACGGATCGGCCGCCAGCCCGTAGAAGGTGTCGGTGGGCATGCCCAGCACCTCGCCGGCGCGAATCTGGTCGGCGGCGTACTTCACCAGCGAAGCCTCCGGGACTTCACTGTTGATTTTTACGATTTCGGCGCGCACGGCGCTCCCTTCCAGCCTGCTTCCTTTAGAGTGATTTTGATACTGGAACCTATCATAATACGGCAAAAAGCCGTAAATCGGCTGCCGGCGTATGATGCGGCTACGCACTCAGCATGAAGAAAGGCTCACAACCCTCCGACACTGTACTGCACCGGCTTCGCCGCATTGCAGGGCGGCACAATACGCTGGTGAAGCAGGTACGGCAGGCATTTTCGCGCGGAGAGCTGACCGAAAATGGGGATGGCGCAATCGAAGGATTGCGCATTGTGGAAGAAGCCGTGCGCAGCGGACTTCGCTTTAGCGCCGTTTTCTTTCGCGAGTCCGCGCAAGACCGCGCCGAGCGCCTGCTTCCGCAAATCGGTGCGCATGTCGAAACCCTGTTGCTGCCCGATGCACTCTTCGACAGCATCGTGCCCAGCGAGTCTCCACAGGGCGTGGCGGCACTGGTGCGGTTTAAGGAATTCTCCCTGGAAGATATTCTCGAGCGGTTGCAACTGGGCCCGGTGGTTGTTCTTGTTGGCTTGCAGGATCCTGGCAACCTGGGTACGATTCTGCGCTCCGCAGAGGCATTGGGCAGCGCGGGCGTGATTCTCGCCGCAGGGACGGTCAGTCCATTCAATGCGAAGGCGGTGCGGGCATCGGCGGGATCGGTGTTCCGCTTGCCTTTGGTTCATGGGCACGGGACGAAGGCTGTCGCCGTAAAGCCGGCCGACATATGCGCAAAGCTGGGCGCGAAGAAAGTGCGGCTGCTCGCAACCTCGTCGCACAGGGGAACAGCGTTGGATGAGGCGAACTTGAAAGACGCATCCGCGATTTTTTTCGGCAACGAAGGCGCCGGCCTGCCGCGCGAACTGATGGCCAAGATGGATGAAACCATCGCCATTCCCCACACCCCGCAGGTAGAATCACTGAACGCCGGCGTGGCGGCGAGCATCGTATTGTATGAGGCCGCGAGGCAGAGAAGATAATACAGTCTTCACCACAGAGTCACAGAGACACAGAGAAAACAAAAAAGATTAAAGACCGGCTCTGTGCTTCTGTTGTCGCCGCAACGATAGTGCTATCGCGCAGCGTACACTTTCGCGGGTTCCTCTGCGTTTCTGTGACTTTGTGGTGAAAACAATTCCATGGGACTCTTCCAACCTATCCCGAGTGCTGATGCGGCCACCGACCGAACCCGTCCGTTGGCGGACCGCATGCGTCCGCGCACGCTGGCAGAGTTCGTCGGGCAGGAACACCTGATCGGCGCCGGCAAACCGTTGCAGACACAAATCGAGCGCGACGACACAGGCTCACTCATCTTCTGGGGACCGCCGGGCACGGGCAAGACCACGCTGGCCAAGATCATCGCAAACATGACCAAGGCGGAGTTCATTGAGTTTTCCGCCGTGCTCGCCGGGATCAAGGAAATCAAGCAGGTCATGGCCGACGCCGAGCGCGCCCGGCAATATGGCACGCGCACCATCGTCTTCATCGACGAGATTCACCGCTTCAACAAAGCTCAACAGGACGCCTTCCTGCCGCACGTGGAAAAGGGCAACATCCGGCTCATCGGCGCTACCACCGAGAATCCATCGTTCGAAATCAACTCCGCGCTGCTCTCGCGCTGCCGGGTCTACGTTCTGCAACCGCTTACCGAAGATCAGATTGTGATGCTGCTGAGGCGCGCCCTCACCGACGAAGATCGCGGCCTGGGATCCTTGAAGTTGCGCGCCTCCGATGACGTCTTCAAGAAAATCGCCGCCTACACCAGCGGCGACGCGCGCAGCGCCTACAACGTGCTGGAAGTGGCGGCGGGACTGGCAAAATCCCCACTTCTGGCAAAACCGGCCAGGAGTGGGGCCCCCGCAGAGTCCCCACCCCCTCGCAAAGAACACGAGAAAGGGGCAACCGCTTCGGAGGAGATCACCGACGACATTGTTCGGGATGCGCTTCAGAGACGCATCCTGCTCTACGACAAGGCCGGCGAAGAGCATTACAACCTGATTTCCGCGCTGCACAAGTCGGTGCGCAACAGCGATCCGGACGCGGCGCTTTACTGGCTCGGCCGCATGATTGAAGCGGGGGAAGATCCGCTCTACATCGCCCGCCGCGTGGTGCGCATGTCAGTGGAAGACATCGGCCTCGCCGACCCCAATGCGCTTGCTCTTTGCATGGCGGCGCGCGATGCGGTGGATTTCATTGGTATGCCCGAAGGAAATCTCGCGCTGGCGCAGGCGGTCGTCTATCTGTCGGCCGCTCCAAAATCGAACGCGCTCTACACGGCGTACGGCGAAGTGCAGCAGGATATCGAGCAAACCGCCGCCGAGCCTGTGCCGCTGCATCTCCGCAATGCACCCACGGCTCTTATGAAAGGTCTGGGCTACGGGAAGAATTATCAATACGCGCACGATGTGGAAGGCAAAGTTGCCGATATGCAATGCCTGCCGGATAGCCTGCGGGGTCACACGTATTACCACCCAACCAACGAGGGCATCGAAAAGCGCATCCGGGAGCGGATGGAAGAAATCAGGAAGCTTCGAAGACAAGCCTCCGAGACCCGCAAATCTTCACCCTAACAAGGCGGATTGAGCGTCCGGCTCCCGATCCTGAGTGCGCCGCAGGGTAAGAAGAATTACGACGCTGACCAGCGCGAAGATGACAAGAACAAAAACACTGCCCTCCGGGCCGGTGGCTCCGCCGCTGAGAACAGGCTTGCCCACGGGATGAGTGGCGAGCAGATGGTGCCGAACCATTATTCCGCTATCGGCGACGCCGTACAGGAACGATTGCGACCAATCCCACGCGGCGTGGAACCCGATCGCCCACCAGAGCGAACCGGATCGCCACAGGCTGAAGCAGAAAACCAGACCGGCCAGGCCGGCGGCAAGTTCTCCGATGGGGGATTCTCCGGGATTGCCACTATGGCCGAGGCCGAAAAGAATTGAGAAGATCAAGGCTGAGGTCCAGAATCCCAGTGACTTGCTGTGGCGGGTCTTGAATACACACTGGTAAATGCCGGCGAGGCCGCGGGTGAGGGTGTACTGCATGTAACCGCGAGTGAGGTACTCCTCGAATAAGCCCACCATCAGGAAGCCCAGCAGCCAGATCGCCCCATAGCGCAGAATGTCCACACCAAAGAGCAAGCGGCGGTCGATGAGCAGAAGTCCGGTACTCCAGAGCGTGAAAACAAGCAACGAGAGAAAGGCGACTCCCCAGCCCAGGCCGGCAAGGAAATGAGGAATCCTGCGGCTGTCACCGAAACCGTAGACGGAGTTTGGCCGACGCTCGATCTTCGACATAATCCAGGTCACGAGAAACGTGGCAAGGAAAGGAATCAATTCGTTAACCAATTCAAAAGCCGGAGCGATCTCCTCGCCGGGCTTGGGCATTCGAAACCTGTGCAACTTTTGCGCGATGAAGCGGATGCCCAGGACAATGGCAGCCATCATCAGGAAAAAAATAAGCAGGCTCCAGCCGGCGCGAAGACCGTCTTTGCCGATGAAGATCTTACGGAGAGCCGAAGGTTGCGGGGGCGGTGTTGGTTCCCCGGGCACGAATGGGGCGTCAAGATTCAATGGTTCCGACATATCGTAAGAGTCTATCTCACAATCTCGACGATTATCGGAAGCGCGCCCTGTGTTCCTTCAGAATGCAGCGGTCCATGACCACAAAAGCTCCGGCCCGACGCGCCTTTTCGGCAGCCCTCTGGTGGATTACATCCTCCTGCATCCAGATGACAGGGACTTTCAACTGAATGGCCTGATCGACCACTGCTTCCACGAACTCGGGCCGGCGAAAAATATTCACGATGTCGATCTTCCGCGGCACATCGAGCAAAGAGGCATAGGATTTCTCGCCCAGACAGGATTCGATCCGGGGATTGACGGGAATGATGCGGTATCCCTGGCTCTGCATGTAAGCGGAGACGCCGTGACTGGGACGCAGAGGATTATCGGAGAGGCCGACCACGGCGATGGTCTTCGCAGTCTTCAGGATTTCGGTTATGGGATCGGCTTGGGGGACGGAAGACACAAATTGATTCCTATTTCTTCTTGGCGCTTTCCATTTTCTGCTTGAACATCTTCAGAGCCAGCTTGCGTACCGTGTCCGCTATTTCTTTGTTGGCGGACAGATTCTTCAAATCCTGCGCGAGCAGATGCTTCAGCAGGCTCAGAGAGAGATCCAGCGGGGTGCGCGGATTGAAAACCAGGTTGCGCACGATAGCGTAATTCTTCATGAAGCGGCGCTTCAAGGGAATCTGCCGCAGCACGGCTTCGAGCACGTTCTTCTGAAGGGCAATCTTTTCCACCTCGCCGTCGGTCAGCTTGGGCGCATCCAGCACGGCCAGCGCGACCACCTTGGTGCCGTCGCGAATCAGAATCGAGCGCTCTTCCTTGTTGCCCTTCAATGCCAGCTGGATGCGCCCCTTCACGTCCAGCCGGTTGATCTTCTGCAAGGTGTTCTCGCGCCGGGGTTCGGTTTGGCGTGGCTTGGGCGCCTCCCGGGCAAGGGCGGGCGCAGCCCCCGCACCGTTGCCAATGGGTGCGACATCTCTCACTTGCGATACAGGGAAATAATCCGCCCCGAGCAGATCCACAATGCCTCCAACCGGCTGGAAGGGTTTGTCTTGCTCGGCGACGATCTCGGTCGCATGTTCCGCAAGATAGGCAGTGACGGATTCATCAGAAATTGGTTCTGCTTCGCCCGCGGCGACGGCAAGCTCGGCAGCGGGATTGGCTTCCTCCACAGGATGCGCTTTCTCAGCTTGCGGCGCAGTCTCTGCATCATCGGGGACCGGCGCCGGCAGCGGCTTGGCTGGGGCCAGCAGTTCAGCAACCTCCGCCGCTTCGCTCTGCTTCAAATAGGGATTCGCGCGCAGAACCTCCAGAACTTGCGCCGACGCCCGAACTCGCGGGCTGCACAGCATCACCGCAATCGATTCCCCCGACGCCGAAATCGCGAACTTCACGATTTGGGTTTCGCCAACCGATGGATTCTCCAGCAAGCCCGGCAGCAATAGCGGCCGAATATTTTCCGGCGACACCAGGTAATCGAGCACCTCTTGCGAGGTTTTGGGATCGGAAGCCGCTGCGAGTGAGGCCTTCTCGTCCCATCCCGCCAACGTCATGCGGGCAACATCGCCGAAAACCTGGTTGTGTTTCGCAAGATAGACCAGAATCTCAATGTTTTCGTCGGGTGGAACGGACAACGCCCCCCTGGCCGCAAACTGCATCATGTTTGACGGCATCCTGGAGGTGCGAATTAGGTCGATCATCCTTGGCATGGTTTCATTTTCCGGGACTGCTCACACTGGCCAACTTTGCAATATCTTCCAGTTCGCGGACCGCGAGTTCGAACTCGCGGATCCAGCGACCCGGCTCACCTTTCTGAAACTCTTCCAACAATGCGCGATAGTACCAAAGGGTGCCCGCGCGGCCGCCATTAAAGCGGGACCAGATATTCTCTCCCACTTCGCGATAGTCACAGAGAATCGAGCGCACGTTGTTCAGCTTGTCGGCAGCGGAGACTAATCGCGTGCGCGTGTCGGCGCTCTTCAGATGGCAGAGATAAGCTTCCTTGCGCTCGCGCCACGGGGCCTTGGGGTATTCATAAGAATCCGTACAGCCGGCCACCATTTTTGCCACACGACGCCCGAAACGCCGCTGGACTTGCTTCAGCATTGGGCGTCCGCCACAATCTTCCACCACATCGTGCAGCAGAGCCGCTATGGCCATGTCTTCATCGCCTCCGAACTCCAGCACCAGCGACGCCACCCCCATCAGGTGCGCGATGTAGGGGATGGTTGAGGCCTTGCGCGCCTGTCCGGCATGTTTTTCTGCGGCGAAGGAAAATGCACGCATAAAACGCGGTCCCAGCTTGACCGCTCTCATCGGCGCGCGTGAGGGCGTCTTGGCCCGAGTCCCAGCCACGGTTATTTTTCTCCCCGCCGCGCCAGCAAATAGGCGCGAATAAATGGCTGCAAGTCGCCATCAAGCACGCGGTCCACATCGCCGACTTCGGCTTTGGTGCGGTGGTCCTTGACCAGGCGGTAGGGCTGCAAAACGTAGGAACGAATCTGTGATCCGAAGTCGCTGTCGAGCTTGGAGTCTTCGATTTTTTTGGTTGCCGCCCGCTTTTTCTCCAGCTCGAACTCATAGAGCTTGGAGCGCAACATGCTCATGGCGCGCTCGCGGTTCTTGTGCTGCGAACGTTCGTTCTGGCAGCTCGCCACCAGCCCGGTAGCGATGTGGGTGATTCGTACCGCCGAATCGGTGGTATTTACGTGCTGGCCGCCCTTGCCGCTGGAACGGTAGGTATCGATGCGAATATCTTCCGGCTTGATCACAATGTCGATGCTTTCGTCAATTTCTGGCGATACAAAAACGCTGGCGAATGAAGTATGCCGCCGCTTGGCTTGGTCGAACGGCGAGATGCGCACCAGGCGGTGCACGCCAATTTCACTGGTCAAAAGACCGTAAGCGTATTCGCCGTTTACCGCAAAGGTGGCCGATTTCAGGCCTGCTTCTTCGCCCGGCTGGTAATCGTAGAGCACGGTTTGAAATCCCTGCCGCTCCGCCCAGCGCAAATACATGCGCAGCAGCATGTCCGCCCAATCCTGCGACTCTGTGCCCCCGGCGCCGGGATGGATTGTAACGATGGCATTGAGCGCATCGTTCTCGCCGGAGAGCAGCGTCTCCGTCTCCAGCGTGTCGACGACCGCGCGCAAGGAATCGATCTCGCGGCGCAAATCGCTGTCGACAGTCTCCCCCTCCCTGGCCAGCTCGAAATACGCGGCAATATCATCGCTACGCCGGCCGAGATCGGCATCGGTTGCCAGCAGATGCTCAAGCCGCTTCTTCTCGCGCATCACCTGCTGCGAGCGCTGCGGATTCGACCACAGAGTCGGGTCGGC
>Ga0187782_10001676_pt1 | contig 16236 bp, 15 predicted proteins | sample 0715_SJ02_MP15_2_FD_132454 | JGI IMG/M metagenome (GOLD analysis project Ga0187782, IMG submission 132454) | Tropical peat soil microbial communities from peatlands in Department of Meta, Colombia - 0715_SJ02_MP15_20_MG | ecosystem: Environmental > Terrestrial > Soil > Wetlands > Peat | place...
CAAGCCTTGCGGGAGTCTCTCGGGTAGTGCGCCTTGCGACTTAAAGGAGCGGTGCGCGCACTTACCGCATGCCGAGGATGTCTCAAGCGAAAAGGCCGCCGGCAGCTCACCTTCGCGAGTTCCTTAAGGCAAGCGGGGGGAGTCGCTAGAGCGCACTAAAGAGACGAAAGCACCGAGCTTAAGCGAAGGAAACGGTGGAGCCACGGCACAAAAGGCTCAATCGGGAATGAATTCTGCAAGACGGTCTAGAATTGGAATTATATCTTTTCGAGAATGGGGCCCAACTTCCCCCGTTTGGTCCCGCCAGACCGCATAGCATCCTCGGTCGGGCCCATCTCGACAGGCACCCGCTCCACGACCGAAAGGCCGTATCCCTCGAGCCCCTTTATCTTTCTCGGGTTGTTCGTGATCAGCCTCATTTTGCGAACCCCCAAGTCGGACAGGATCTGAGCGCCAATACCGTACTCGCGAAGGTCAGGGGAAAAGCTTAAGGCCTCACTCGCCACTGGCGTATCCTTACCTTCATCCTGCAGACGGCAGGCGTTGATCTTGTTCACGAGCCCGATGCCCCTGGTTTCCTGCCGCATATAGAGAAGCACGCCCTTGCCTGCCCGCTCGATCATGGACATGGCAGCCCGCAGTCGATCGCCGCAGTCGCACCGCATCGACCCAAAGACATCACCCGGAACGCACTCTGAGTGGACCCGCACGAGGACCGCGTCGTCGGGTGCGATATCGCCCTTTACAAAGGCGAGATGCTCCCTGTTGTCCAGGTCGTTATCGTAGGCGATGAGCTTGAATTCCCCTCCGAACCGGGTGGGGAGCTTCGCCTCGGTGACCCTCCGCACGAGGGTCTGGTTCCTCATCTTATACCTGACAAGGTCCGCAATGGTGCCGATCTTCAGGCCGTGCTCCTTGGCGAAGACTTCCAGATCGGGCAGTCTGGCCATGGTGCCGTCTTCGTTCATCACTTCGCAGATAACCCCCGCCGGCTTGAGTCCTGCCAAGCGTGTCAGGTCCACGGAGGCTTCCGTATGTCCTACTCTCACGAGCACGCCGCCGTCCCTCGCCATGAGGGGAAAAATGTGGCCCGGCCGGACCAGCCCGTCAGGTCCGGTGTTCTCGTCTATCGCAACCAGCACGGTCCTGGCCCTGTCGTAGGCGGAAATCCCGGTTGTCACCCCTTCCTTTGCCTCGATGGAGACCGTGAAAGCCGTCTTGTACGGCGAGGTGTTGTCCCTGACCATGAGCGGCAGCTTAAGGTGCCTCACCCGCTCCTCGGTGAGGGAAAGACAGATGAGGCCGCGGGCGTGGCGAGCCATGAAGTTTATGGCCTGGGGTGTCGTCTTCTCAGCGGCGATCATCACATCACCCTCATTCTCACGGTCCTCATCGTCGACCATGATGACCATCTTCCCGTTCCTTACGTCTTCGATTACATCGTCAATGCGTGCTGTCGCCATGGCTGCCTTCCCCTAATATACCCGCACCCATTGAGGAAATCAAGGTATCGATGGCCGATCCTGGAGCCTCTTGCAAGCTTACTCTCGCTGCCGTACCGGCTCCCGCACGGGTCCTTCCCGATAACCTCTCGATATTCCCCCAACTGATTCGAAAAGGAAAAAGAGGCGCTTATTGACTGTGAAGCAGCCCTGTTCAATAATAAATGACCCTGCTGCAAGCGGACAGGGTATCCAATACACCGAGCGAAGCGAGCTTTGAGGGGGGAGGCTCCATGTGGCTTGCGCCACTGGAGGGGGCGCTTAAGCCCCAATCATTGCCAGCGGAGCCAGGCGGAAGAAAGGTCTCCCTGCAGGGAAGCTGCGGGGAATCCACGAGTTCAATAGAGACGTCGCGGCCGAATCGACACTGGTCGAAGAGGGAACTGTGGGGGGAGGAAAAGGAATGGATCGGATGACGGATGAAGTGCAGGCAGAGCCGGACCGTGCAATGAAGGGTGTTACCTTCTCGGAAAAGAGGGGCCCATTTGAAGTATACGCCCGGGCCGAATCGATGGGCGAAGATGTGCTCGTAGTGCTCTGGGGAGGCGTTGCGCATATCGGCGCCATAGGGATGGCGCAGCCCAGACCGAGCCTGAGGGACTCGAGCGTGAAGAGTGCCACGAGCTCGGTCTTCACCTTCGTGGGGCACAAAGAAGATGTCCCTGCCAAGGCCATGTCGGAAGGCCTCGCGGCACGGCTCAACAAGAAAGTGGTCGTGGTCGCGGGCATCCATTGGGACAACGCCCTACCCGAGGAAATAGGGATGATCTCGGAGGCTTGCGGGGCCCTCCTGGAACGCATAGCGAGCAAGCTCTCAAGCTAGGCTTTTGCGCTCGCTTTTTGCCCTCCCCTCGCCCGTCCGCTACTTTTAGCCTAAAATCGGATGACAATAGGTCCCTGGAGCACCTGACAGGTGCTCCAGGGACAATGAGCCGTTTTGTTCTAAACCCCTCTTTTTTAGGCCTTCGGCTTCCCCTCGGTCAAAGGCCAGTAGTTGAAGAAGCCCGAGTAGGCAGCGATCACCGGGAAGGTGAAGCACAAAAGGGAAGTGGCAACCCAGAGCTCGAGCACGTACCCGGGAGGTCCGCTCGGGAGGGTCCCGGCGACGAGGAAGCCGAACCAGTGGTAGAGGCGATACATGACGAGGCAGAGGATGAGAGAGATGATGATCAGGATGATCCCCTTCCCCGGCTGCTTGACAGTCTGGACAGGCCAGGTCTGGAACAGAAGGAGCATGATGAAGCACCCGAAGATCGTGCAGATGGGCGCCTGAACCGCGTAGATCACCGGATCGACGCCGAGGCCGTCGACGAATATCGATTGGAGGATGTAAGAGACGATGAGAATCACTATGGTGACAATGATGCCCCACAAGGGCTGCTTGCCCACGACTGGAGCCTTGGCGGCAATGGAGCTGAGGGGCCAGAAATCGAGCTCAAGCCACAGAAGCATAATGGCCAGCATGGTGAGGAAGAAGGCCAGGGCCTTCCACGCGTTGAAAGCTCCCCCCGGGTCCAGGGCAGCCGAATAGAAAGGCGCCCCCTTCATGAAACCGAAATCAAAGCACAGCTTGTAGAGTATCCATGCCACGATGACTGCGACGATCAGTGTCCCGAAGCCTATGAAGGCCGGATGCTTCTTGATGCCCACCGCAGGCCAGCACTGCCAGACCACAACCATAAAGAAGGTCATGATGACCATCATGATGAGGAAGAAGATGACGAAAGGTGTGGGCGGCAGCGCGTATCCCCCTACCGTCTTGATCGACCAGCCAGCGATAATGGCGGCCACGATGGCGCATAGGAAGGTGAGGTAGAACCCCTTCAATGGCTGATCCAGCTTTGCCGCGGGCGGCGGGTAGTTGCCCTGCCAGGCGAGGCCCACGATGATCTCGATCGGGATGATGCATAGGGTCAGACAGCACGCCCACGAGATGAACGTTGGTACGGTGAATATGTTGATGAGGGCGTACGCGATGAAAACAACGATAACCGTTGCCAGAAAACCCAAAAGCGGCTGCTTAAGTCCTTGCTGCTCCATAGTGCTCCCCCCTTTTCTTAGAGTAGTCCCCTATTTCAGCTTCACCCCCGAAAGCATTACACTTAGTATGCGCTCCATGGGGTCCTTCCGCTTTTCCGTCTTTGAAGCGACTTCCTTCTTGCTCCAGACCGACTCTTGCCTCACCTGAAGGATGATGATGTTCTCCGGAAAGGGCATGTCCGCGTCTATTCCGAACTCGATATCGTAAGGCTTTCCGTAGTAATCCTCGATGAGCTTTCCCACCTTGGCCAGCTCTTTGATCTCCTCCCGATTGAGGCAGGCAACACACCTTCTCTCCTCGGAAACCGGCACCTGCACGATGTCGCTCCCGTCCTCCCTGTAGACGCACTCTATCTCCTTGCTTCCGATCACCGTTTTTAAGGGCTCCAGGGTGATCTTGTCGATGAGGTACGTGTCCGGGGTCACTATCCCGCTCACCACCGCCTCTCCGAGCCCGCAGCTCGCGTCGATCGAGATCTTCGAAGGGTCGCCGTTGACAGGGTTGATGGTAAAGATGATGCCTGAAACCCTCGAATGGACCATCTTGGGCACGCCGACACCTATGTTGAAAAGGAAAGGCATGCCTTTGTTCATGCGGTACATGATGGCCTCTACGTTGTAAGCACTCGCCCAGCACTTCCTGACGTAGTTGATGAAATCCTTTTCCCCCAGGATGTTGAGGTACGTCTCCATCTGGCCGGGCATCGACACCGAGCCGCTCGAGCGCACGGCGACGGGGCAGGTGGAACCGGGGTACCTCTTGCACAGCTCCCGGTAATCGGACAGGATCGCCCCCTCAAGGTCCGGCGGCAGGGCTGTCTTTTCGATCAGCCCTATGGCAAAATCACTCGCGTCTTTCGCCGTCTCGTACGTCACCTCTCCGAGTTCGGGGAGCTTCTCCTTCAACTTTTCCTTAATCCCCGTTTCGGTGATGAACCTGTCGTTCGCGCCGATGGTGATGGCGAAGCCCGGGGCAACCGGAATCCCTGCCTTAATCATCTCCCCCAGGTTGGCGTTCTTCTTGCCCACATAGGGAAAGTCGCTCCCATCCATTTCGTCGTACCAGATCGTTACACGTCCCTCTTTGTCCGTCATGATGCTGCCTCCGCTGCACTAAAAGGCGAGTGTTGGGGGAAGCCGGCCTCTTTCCGACTTCCCCTTATTGCTCAGGGTCCGTTACTTTGCCCGCTCCAGTATGGTCACCAAGCCGGTATCGCCGTCCATCTTGATGAGGTCGCCCGTTTTGATCAGCTGCGTGCCCTTGCCCGTTCCTACGACAGTGGGCAATCCGTATTCCCTGCAGACGATAGCCGCGTGGCACATGGGCCCACCCACGTCTGTCACTGCACCCCCAATCTTTACGAAGGCGGGCGCCCAACTCGGTGATGTCGTGGTCGCCACGAGAATCTCCCCCTCTTTCAGGTCGGCGAGCTGGTCCACGCTCTTGAGCACCCGCGCCCTGCCCTGGGCCACGCCCGAAGAACCGGGAGAACCCTGAATCTCGTTTTCCTTCCCTCCGTCACCCGCACCCTTCAGCCACGACTGGAGCACGTTATTCGTCACACCCCAGAGCACGATGGTGAACGGCTCGGTGACAACGTCCGGAGGGGTGCCGAGGGCAGCATACGGTGTCCATCCCTTGAACTTCTCATAGACACCCTTGCGCCATGCGATCTCTTTCGGCCAGTAGGAAGGCCCTCTCGCCTTGACGCCCGTAGCCCACGACGTACAGTAATCCCACAGGGCCTGCTTTATTTCATCGCGTTTCAGAAACCAAATGTCCGTGTCGGCGTTTTCGATAAAGCCGGCCTTCTCGAGGATCTTGCCTACCTGCCGCACCTTTGCCCAGAAAAGGGTATGGAACCAGTGCTCCACGTAGAAGTTGTGGTCCTCCGCGTGGGGCAGCACAAGGCGCGCCACGGCAAGACCCTGATCGAAGGCTTCCCTGTCCTGATCGGACTTGATCAGCTTCCTGTACTCGTCGGCAATCCTGTCCCGCTCCTTGAGGATCTGGGCTGTCGGTCTGCCGATCTCCTTGCCCGCCTTCAAGGTCTTGATGTTCGTTCTGATCGCGTCGAAGGGGATGTTGAGATTGTCGTTCCAGCTGATGTGCGTGTGATACCAGCCTGTTCCGGTGGAGATGTGGAACCAGGGGTATCTTGCCTTTTCGAGCTCCTTGAGCCACTCTTTCCCGATCGGGTTCTTCCCCAACTCCTCCATCAAGGCCTCAGCCTTCAAGGGTTTCGAGAAAATGTCTTCGATTCCCACCTCGATGGCCAGCCTTGCAAGCCTGATCAACTCACCATCCGGTCTGAAGAGGATCGGATCAAACCCCGCCGACATCTTCACGAGGTTGGCTATGGGGACCCCAGGGAAGATCTGATCGGCCGTCTGGAAGAAGGTCACCTGCGCCGCGTAGCACAGGTTGAGAAACTCAAAGTGGTACTGCCAGCAGAGGAGGCCGAGATCGATAAGCTCGTCGTATTTCTTGAGGAGCGCGTATCCGCTTCCCCTGCCCACACCGTCCTTAATGACGCTGATATCCTCGATCTCGGGGAGAACGGCGAAGTTCATGGCCTCCAGATCGTCGATGACTTTCGTCATCTTCTTCTTCCAATTCTCGTAGAGCCTGTCCCAGTTCTGGAAGTAGTAGCCGGCCCGTTCCATGAACAGGGGCACCCTCTTGGGAATGTCATCCGGGTTCGCAACGCCGACGGGGCTGATGTATACGTACCCGTTGACGATCCGGTGATCAATGCCCATGGCCGGAGGGATGATATAGTGGCGCGTGTTGTACTGGGAAAGCGCGAGCGACCAGGCCTCGTCCCATATCAGGTCAAAGGGATAATGAGGTTCCGGATAGTGGAGGCCGTCATAGAACCAGATCTGACTGCTTTCGAAGGCCGCCCTCTCCGGATCCTCCCTGGAGAATTGGTACTGGTAGGGATACATTCTCTCCCAACCTTCGGTGCCTGGAATCGTCGGAACATCGTGTGGATCCGTAAATGTGTTTGCCATAGAGCCCCCTTTTCTAACGTCTAGAGTCTGAACCATTTCGGTTCATCGAAACGCTCCGTGCAACGGAGGATCCTATTTTGATAGCTCACCACAAACTCTTCCTGTAGCCTCTGGTTTGCACGCCTGAATTCCTCATTGTTTAACATGCGTCCAATATCGACAGGATCTTTGAAGGTCAGTTCACCTATTACCTCGTTCACCCCTCCCAAAACGACGTTCCATCCTCCGGTGACTTCCAGATAATCGAGCTTTTCAAGGGCAGGAATGTACTCCTTCATGACGAAATCGGCATAAGCCCTCTTTCTGCCCGGCCTCAGGTCATAGTACTGATTGAACTTCCACACGCCTTTCTGTATCACGTAGGCGCAGTGCCTCACCCTCCCGGTCGGTTCCAGCACCGCGGTCCTGTAGTTGTAAACGTGCGACTTCATGCGCAGGACCAGCTGCTTGAATTCGTTATTGGATACGATCCCGCACAGACCGTCAAAGTCGTTTGCACAGTGGACAGCGATTATCCTCGGGCCTGACCCGACCTCTACGTAGTATCCTCCCACAGCCATAAGCCCCATCGCTTCCATTGCCGGCAACCAGGTGTCGACGACAAATTGCGTGTAGTCATCTTCCTTTCCCTGAATGACGTCCCACGATAGGGTAAACAGAACCGCCATGCGCCACCTCCCTTCCGATCTCGCTCTCTCGTCTTCGCCTTTCTGCGATGGCTCTCGCTTCCCAGGCCTAAGGCATCCGCTCTCTGATACTCACCAAGCCGATTCTCACTTAAGGTAGATCTCCACTTCGACCCCGTCTCCATCTTCGATCATCAGCGTCTTCTTCAAATGGACAGGAGCCACTATCTCCAGGATACACTCAGGATAGCCCGGCACAAAGGGGAGGACAATGCCGCACGGGTATTGTCCCGCGATCATCCCGGAGCAGAGGAGGGCATCGCAGAAGCCCTCCTCTTCGGGGAGGATCCTCTCGCTGCAGAACTGTTTGAGTGTCTCCTGGACCTTCGGGTCGTGCACATCTATATTGAGGGTGCCGCTGTAGGGGGAGAAACCGAGCTTCTCGACCAGTTGAGCGTTTACCCATGGAATGGAGAGGAAGTTACTCGACTCGCCCGCACCCCTCACCACCGTGCCCACTACGGTGAGGGGCTTTCTTTCTTTTCGTGCCTTCAATGTGCCTCGTTGCGCCTTCCGGCTCATTTCTCCCCTGTCGTCTTGACCACCTGCATCTCTTCCATCGTGCCCCATCGCTTAAAGAGCCCGCCGTCGATAGAGAAGAGATCGAGCATCTTGCCCACGGTCTGATCGATGATATCGTTAATGGTCTTCGGCTTGTGGTAAAAGGCGGGTACAGGGGGCATGACCACGCCTCCCATCCTGGTGACTCGGGCCATCAGCTCGAGATGCCCTTCGTGGAGCGGCGTCTCACGCACTGCCAGAACCAGCCTTCTCCGCTCCTTCAAGGTGACGTCTGCGGCTCTCACGAGGAGGTTGTAGTTGAAGGAGTTGGCTACAGCGGAGAGGGTCTTTATGGAACACGGTGCGATGACCATGCCGTCCGCGTGGAATGAGCCGCTCGCAATGGGCGCCCCGATGTCATCCACGTCGTAAGTGACCGAGGCCAGGGAGGCGAGCTTTTCGAAGGTGTAGTCAGTCTCGATCATAAAGTTCTTGAGCGCGGACTGGGTGACCACCAGATGGGTTTCCACCCCGCACGCTGCGAGGGCCTGCAGGGTCCGAACGCCGTAGACAACCCCCGTCGCCCCTGAGATGCCCACGACGATCACCCTCATTCGGCGCCTTCCAGGGATTCCAACACCTTCTTTATTCGGGCGGGAACCCCAGCGGCAACACGGGCTCTCTCCTCCATCTCCTTGCCCTGCATGGTTGCATCGATGCCCATCTTCGCCACCCCCAACCCCAGGGGCGCCCCAGGGTCTATGGCCTGCCCCTGAAGGCCTGGTACGATCACGATATCCCGGCTCGCCTCGCACCGCGTTACCACTGCCCACTCGACGTCGCGCAGGTTGCGCGCGTCCACGTCCCCGTCAACGACTACCACCTTCTTTACCATGGGAAAGGCCATCAAGGAGATCATGAGGCTCCGTATCTTGCTCCTTTCGGAAGCCCCCACGGAAACGACAACAGAGGAGCCAAAGGTCCTTCCCACAAAGGAGATTTCCCTGATGAAGGGGAAGAGCTTCTTCACGCTATCCTCCACATGGGCCCGACTGACAAAGGTAAGGTACGTATCACCCTCGAGGCCGATCGGCAAGAGGGCGTGGTAGAGAGGATCCGGCTTGTGGGAGACGCGCATCACCACGAAGGTCGGTGACTTTTCCACGGCCATGTAGTAGCCGCTGATCTCGCCCATGGGTCCGTCTTGTCTTAAGTCGCCCGCGTCGACATACCCTTCGAGGTAGAACTCAGCCCCGGCGGGGACCTCGACAGGGGAATCGAGGGATGGCATGACCTTCACGCCGCTCTCTTTCAGCGCCCCCGAAACCTCGAGCTTGTCTCTGTCAGGGGCAACCTTGAGGGCCATGGAGAGAAAGAGCATGGGGTCGACGCCCAAGGTTGCGCTGAGCGGCATCCGTTCCCCCCGCGCCGCGTATCTGTGATAGATGTCGACGAGGGGAGGGTTGAGGAGAACCACGCCGAGGCGGTTGCCTCCCCTGTACTCCATGCGGTGAATGCCCCGGCCCGCTACTCCTGAGTCAGGGTCGACAGACGAGACGATCCCTGTCGTGATGTAGGGCGCTGAATCTTTCTCGCAGTACTTGAGTATAGGGAGCACTGTGAGGAGGTCGCGCCCCTTGGTGTCGATGGTCACGAGCCCCCTGTCCCTCTCGACGGATACCTTCGGCCGGCTATTCCTTATCCTTTCGAGGAACGTAGCGTATGGATCGCCGCTCCCCAGGAGGAGCCCCAGCGCCTCGTGAGAGGGCACAAGGTTGGCGACCACACTGCATTGATACCCCTCGACCCGGCCAAAACGGATGATCTTTCCGCGCATCGAGAGGCGGTCAATCAGTTCCGGGATATCCTCCCGGCTCACCGCCTCCCCGACGTCGAGGACGAGGTCACGGCCCCTCATAAAGTCTAGGTACTCTCTGAGTGTGTCCATCACAGTCCTTCAGGTATGACGCTGACAAACCCAAGAACCTGGACGGAGCACGGCGTGTCGATGAGCTGCCCCCTCCCCAGGCGGACCCAGAGTGTCTCAGGGTACTTCTTCGGGTTTTTCGACACCTTGATGCGCGCGTACGTCGAGCGGTATTTCCGCTTTCCAGGCGTCAGGTCGCGGATCACCGCCACTATCTCTTCGTCCTCCACCATGTCTTTGAAATCCTTTTCAATGTAGGTATCCCAAGTCGCCATAAAACCCCCTCATACGCCGGCCATTGGCCGGTCATTTCCGTCTTTCCGGCCCTCTTAGTCCTTGAACCCGTACTTCCGCCATTTGGAGATGACCTTCTCCCTGATCTCCTTCGGATACACATTGTTGAAGGAAACGAGGATGGGCACGTCCGATGCGGGCCAGTCGAGTGGAAAGAGGCAGTCGAAGACCACCTTCGGCCCGCTCCCCAGCCGCCTCTCCGCGGGACTGGTGTACGGGTTGAGCGGTGTGCCAACCCCGTGCGCCGCCACCCGTATGCCTGTGACGGGATGGCACCTCGTGCTGAGGGCATGGATAACTTCGTCCTTATTGTAGATGTCAGTCTTGTCGTCCACCACGATCACCATGTGGAACCACGGGCCGAGCTTGCTGCCGAAGACGAGCTGCCCGATCTGGGTGGCAATGTTCGCGTAGATCGGCTTCACACCCACCACGACGAGGTGGTGGGTCGATTCGGGAAGCATGTAGACCCCGGTGATCGGAATGCCCTGGTCCTTCAGCATTCTTTCCATTTCGAGGGCGAGGGAGAATGACCGGAGGAGCTGCCCCTCATCGGTCGGGACCCCCATGTTGGAGACGGCCATGATAGGCTTCTTCCTCATCGTGATCGCCTTCACGCGGTAGACTGTCCTTTTCTCCCTTGGGCTCGTCCTGTAGCCCGTGTACTCACCGAAGGGCGCTTCCTCTATGGTGACGTTCGGCACGATCACGCCTTCGATGATGATCTCGGCATGAGCGGGCACGCAGAGATCGCACGTCACGCACTTGACCACTTCCACCGGCTCGCCCATGAGCATGCCGGTAAACTCATCTTCAGGCAGGGCCGCGGGGGCGCAGCTCGCGATAGCGGAAAGGGGGTCGGGATTTATGACCGTGGCGAAGGGCATGGGTATGTTTCTCGGCACATACTTGTTGTAAAACATCTTGCCCATGTCGGAGAAGGGCAGAACAGGGCCCACCATCGTCTTCTCGTCAAAGAGCATCTGCCGATACATGCCCCAGTTGATTGCCGGCGTGTCAAGGTCTTTCGCAACGACAAAATGCCACGTGCCGATGTATCTTCCCCCGTCGCCGTCGTGGACCATGGGTGCAGGAAGGTCCATTATGTTCGCGTCATCGCCCTTGAGGATGACTTCCTGGCAGGGCGCGTCCTTCCTTTTCACGATCTTCGGGGGAAGGGGCTCCCCTGTGGTCCGCTTGAGGTATTCGGCCATGATCTGCGGTACCGGCGTCTGGGGGTCCAGGCCGAAGGCGATGGCCAGCCTCCTGTAAGTCGCGATGGGCGCACCGAATGCCTCGAAACCGGGATACTCCTTTATGCGCTTGAAGTAGGCAGCGGGCCCCTTCTTCTCGCAGATTCTCCTCACGATAGCTCCCATCTCGAGGTCCCAGTCGACTTCCTCGTTGACCACAACGAGGTCCCCTGTCTTGAGGAGGGCCTCAATATAGCTTCTATTGTCCTTGTAGTATTTGTATGCCATTATTTTTCTCCCGTAATCCCTTTATTTGAACTGTCCTACGAACCTGTCCCACTTCCCCTGGGCCTCCAGGATGAACTGGGCAAGCTCCCTCACAACCCCTTTGCCGCCGCCCGCGGCAGTGACGTACGCGGCGACCTCTCTGGCTTCCAGCGAGCCGTCGGAGGGCGCCACGGCGAAACCCGCCCTCTTCATGATGCCAAGATCGATCATCTCGTCACCCACGTAGCAGATGTCGTCATCCTTGAAGCCCGACTCCTTCTCGAACTCATCGAGCCTTCCGATTTTCGCCGACGAACCCCAGAGCTTCTCGGGGGGGATGCCGTAAATCTTCCCCATCTGCTCGTCGGCCCGCGATATCTTGCTCGTGAGGAAAGAGACGCCTATTCCCGAATCGGTGAGGGCCTTTATCCCCAGCCGGTCGTGGAGGGAAAAGAGCTCCGATTTCACGCCGTCCTGCGTGTAGTAGAGGGTGTTGTCGGTGAGCACCCCATGGATGTCGAGAATGACAAACTTGATTCTTTTTGCCTTTTCTTTTGCTTCCGCAATATCCATCGCAGCCCCCTATTTGTAACCCATTTTTGTGACCTTCTCGACCCATCCTTCCCACTTGCCCATGGCCCTCAGAATGAATTCGCACGTCTCCCTCATGGCTCCCCTGCCGCCAGGGGCATTCGTCACGTAGTGGGCAAGGGCCTTAACCTCGTCGACGGCGTCGGCCGTTGCCACCGCGAAGCCGACTTTCCGCATCGTCCGAATGTCCGAAAGCTCGCTCACAAGGCAACCCACCTCATCGTCGCCTATGCCCATTTCAGCCTTCAATTCTTCCAGCTTCGCCGCGCTGTCCTTCACGCTGTAATGGAACTTGTCGAGCTTCAGCTCTTTTGCCCTGTACAAGCCCTCCCCGTCTATGGAAGTCGTGTCGAGATAGGCGATCCTCACCTCATTCGCCGTGAGGGAAAGGTCACCGAAGCCGTCCATGTGCCAGAAGCCGTAGCGCCTATTCCCTTCCACGTCGCAGAAGAGGGTGTTGGAGGTCAATATCCCGTGGATATCATGGCCAAAAAGCTTTACCTTTCTTGCCCTCGCCTGAGCCTCGTTTATGTCTTTTTCGAATGCCATCGTATACCTCCATTCCAAGCTTGCTGTCGCGGGGTCTAGAGCCCGCGCCGGTTCTTGCCCTTTGCTAATCGATCCCGTACTCCGCCCAGCGGCTTTTCACCTTAGCCATGACACTGTCGGTGAGCTTGATCTCCGTCGGTTTGACCCTCCACTCAAAAGGTATGGTCGCGTCGAGAATAATGCGCGAGGTGATGAACTTGTTTTCATCCGCACCGATGGCGGGGTCGAGAGGCGTCGACCTCCCCCTGTTGATGATCTGGGTGCCCCGGGCGGGATTGTAGCGGGTCCCAAGGGCCCACCAGACCCTCGGCAAGTCATCAGCATCGATGTCGTCGTCGACGAGAATGATCCCTTTGATCCCGTAAGTTCCCGTGTTGCTCGCGATGACCGCCGCTCCCACCTGATCCGCATGACCCGGATACATCTGCTGCACGGAGATGACGACGATGAACCGTCCCGACGCCTCGGGCAGCGTGTAGACGGACTTGATGCCGGGGATCTCCATCTTCGTGAGGTCGGTCCAAAGGCTGGCGTTGCGGGTGAAGGCATAGAGGATGTGCTGGTCTCCCACGGGCCTCCCCACGCTCGTCTCCCAGAGGATCGGCTTGTTTCTGTGATAGATGCGTTGGACGTCCAGGGCTGGCTTGGGGATTTGCTTGATCAGCTCTTCGGTGTAGTAGCCGGTGTACTCACCGAAAGGCCCCTCGTTTCTCAGCTTCTCCGGATCGATCTCTCCTTCCAGTACGATCTCGGCGGCGGCGGGGATGGGGAGTCCATGGATCTGGCTCTTCACGGTCTCCACGGCTTCGCCGCGCAAGGAACTGACCACGTCGTACCCACTCTTCGCCTTGACGGTCGCCGCGCTCGCGAATATGTGGAGGGGATCGCCGCCGATGATGGCGCACGCCGGCATCTTTTTGCCCTTTTTCCCATACTTCTTCATGATCCTGTCGCCCTTTTTCCCCTTCAGGATCTGGACGCCCACGGTCTTCTCATCGAGGATGCCCATGCGGTACGTGCCGAGGTTTATGTCCCCCGTCTCCGGGTCCTGAACGACCATGAAGACTGCAGTGCCGAAATAGCGGCCGCCGTCCAACTCGTAGAACTTGGGCGAGGGGAAGGTGAAGGTATTGACCTTCTCGCCCTCGAGAATATTCTCGAAGATAGGGCCGTCTTTCACTGATTTTGCGGGGATGACTTCCTTGACGGCGACGTTCACCCACTCCTTCGTCAGCTCGACCATGGAAAGGTCCGGGTTCTTTCCGAGAATGATGGCGAGTCTCTGGGTGGTGCCAAAGGCCCCGGTGAGGACCGGGCTATCATACCCCTTGATATTCTCGAAAAGAAGGGCGGGACCCGATTTCTCTTCGACGAGCTTGCACACATGGGAGAGCTCCAGCTCCCAATCAACCTCCGCCTTCACCCGCTTCAGTTGACCCACTTTCTCGCACTTGGATACGTAATCTCTCAAGTCCATACAAACCTCCTTAGGAGCTGATTAGATTGACTATCTGACTCCTTGCCTTGTAGCGTGCGTAAATTAACCCATTGGCCGGCGCTTCTGGCGGCCAGGCCGTCAGTCTTTGGCGTTCTTTCGCAAGAATCGTAAGAATATCTCTCCCATTTTTGTAAACAAGTGTTGACAAGTCAATTTATTTGTTCCTATAATCTATAAGAATTACTTATGTTTCAGTTTTCCTTCAGTTCTCTCCTGGTTTTCGAAGTAGTCGCAAGGACGAGGAGCTTCTCCAAAGCTGCCCAGATACTCTCCATGACCCAGCCGGGCGTTTCCAACCACATAGCCCAGTTGGAGGCGCAGACCGGGCTGGGCCTGATTCGGAGGGATCGCGGGGGGTGCGATCTCACGACAGAGGGGAAGATCGTCTACCGGTATGCCGAGAAGATAGAAAAGCTGGGATCCGAGCTGGAAGCGGCGCTCCGGGCCTTACGGAAAGATGTGGTGCCTGTCCTGCGCGTCGGTACCACGGTGAACTACGCAAAGAAAATCATGCCGTTCATACTGGGGGATTTTCAGATGCGGAACCCGGGCGCAAGGATCAAGCTGGATGCAGGCGCCTCGGTGGAGATGGAGAGGACGCTCCTGTCAGGACAGAATGACGTCATCATCGTGGCGAATCAGCATGCCTCGAGGATGGTCCGCTCTTTCCCGTTCGTAAGGGAGGAGCTCGTCTTGGTTTTACGCAGGGATCACCCTCTGGCGGCGAGAAAAGCGGTTTCCCTGCCTGATATACAGAGATATCCCCTCATCATCAGGGAGGAGGGTTCAGCGACGAGGAGGGTCGTCCTCGATGCTTTTTCAGGAATGGGAATCGTCCCGACCGTGCTCATTGAGGCGAACAGCTCCGAGTTTATCAAGGAGTGGGTCTCCCGCGGTGAGGGCGTGTCAATCCTCATAGAGCGGGCGATCAACCCTGAAGAAGATACCTCTCTCACCACCGTGCCCCTTCTGGAGCCGCTCTTTCTGGAAGTTGCGGTGCACTATCTGAAATCTAAAGAGTACGACCCCTCCATACAGAAATTCATCCGCTACATGAAGGAGCTGACCGAGAATCCCGACCCGGCGGCAGTCCTGGAGAGAAGTGCGAGCGAGGCGATGCGGACAGCCGGTAGTCGCGCTAGTCAGCCGACCCTTTCCTAAAGCGGTCATATTGGCGACGGCGATGAAACTCGTCATTTTCAACCTTGCGGGAGTCTATCGGGTAGTGCGCCTTGCGAACTAGTGTAGTGTCAAGCGACCATCGTCGCATGATTCTGTAAAGCGGTTTTGTGATTGGCGCGGACAACGGCATGTTTCAGAATCGCTGCGCCCCCTGACCACTGCTGTACCGGCCTCGGTCGCTACCCCCGTAGCAATGCGGGTGCCCTCAACATGTCTCACTGGACGGGGGTGCCCCGCAAAGACGATCGGTACTTTTCTGCCTTGATCCTCGGCCAGCACGGCTCAGATCGCATCCACATATCATCGATTCCTCCATGCCGTTGTCCACACCGGCCGGATGCACCAGCGCTACCCCCGTGGCGATATGGCTTCCTCAACATGTCTCATCGGACGGGGGTGCCCCGATAAGGCAGGTGGATCTTGTTCCATCCTGGCTGGTGCATCCGGCGGTACAGAAGAGTGCATGCATTATCCTGGGGCAAAAAAGCCAAGGCGCTACCGCCTGAGCCAACCATGGGACCGACATGTCAAGTGTGACGCTAGACCGTTTTGTGCAATTGATTCCCCTTTGACGCGAAAACCCCCCGCGGAGCGCCCCAATGCCGTGCTTAAGGGCGCATCACGCGTTACCTCTAATCTATCCTCGGCAATGCACGAGTCGCCAACGGGTAACACGCCCTTTATCTCACGAGATGTGGTGTAAAAGGCTAGCAGGAGTATGTTTCGTCCGCGGAAGGCTGTTCCTTCTCGATTCGCATCGCCGGAGGGCTGGGGCACCCGTGAACGGAAAGACGAGCGTGAAGGGGAATCAATAGGCAAGCCCCGTACCTACTGGTGCGGGGCTTCTCCATAGACCACGCGACTGAGTCCGAGGCACATAGGTAACGGTAGGGCGTTCCTGTTTGCGGAGCGCCACACGACTAGACCTTAAAGCATCTCTTCGCAATCGAGCGTGAGCGAGTCTGGAGTGTAAACGGGTCAGCGCGGA
>Ga0187782_10001677_pt1 | contig 16234 bp, 18 predicted proteins | sample 0715_SJ02_MP15_2_FD_132454 | JGI IMG/M metagenome (GOLD analysis project Ga0187782, IMG submission 132454) | Tropical peat soil microbial communities from peatlands in Department of Meta, Colombia - 0715_SJ02_MP15_20_MG | ecosystem: Environmental > Terrestrial > Soil > Wetlands > Peat | place...
AAGGCGAAGCCCAAGGCGAAGCCCAAGGCGAAGCCCAAGGCGAAGGCGAAGGCGAAGCCGAAGATCTCGAGCGGGCCTAAGGTCAAGTCGAACGGTATCGCGGACGTGCGCGTTGCTGCGGAGGATGACGATGAAGACGAGGTTGTCGAAGCCAGTCCGTAAAACGGAAGACCCTGTCAAGCACCCTTCGCACTACACCTCTAGCGATTCCGGAATCGAGTGCATCGATGTTGTCGAGCATATGTCCTTCAACCTGGGCAACGCCGTAAAGTATATTTGGCGTTCAAGACTGAAGGGGCGCTTCGAAGAGGATATCCTGAAGGCGATTTGGTATCTCAAACGCGAGCTGAGGCGTCATGAATCCGTCTCTAATCAAACATCTAAAAGAGATCCAGAGGATCGTTCGACTACGTCGCGCCGAGCTCGGTAAGGCCTGGAATGGCAAGGAGGACGATAGGGAGCGCAGTTTTCTTGCGATCGAGTTCGAAACGGCAATCAAGAGACTAGAGGATCGACTATTTTACGAGGAGGTTGAATAATGAAATGGCAAGCAGCTCCTGGCATCCTGGTGGTCGAAGAGAAGGACTACAATCCCCGAAATAGTCCGATCATAACTCCTGGAAACGCAAAGCAGTCGAAGGTTTACAAAGTCTTGAGCGTCGGGCCCGGCGTCAAGGGGATTAAAGAGGGAGACCTTGTTTCAGCGCGAGAGGTCGCGAAGCTACCGTCCGGAGACCTTTTCATTCGTGCGACTCAGTCCCCTCCCATGGGGGATATCTGGGGGCGGCTTGTTCCCGACGACGCACCCAATTCCGCGGTTGCGATTACGGACAATGGCGAGGCCATTCCGTAGTACGCTCTTTGTCGCCGATGACGAACCACTCAGAAAATACTCCGGGTTACCCTTTCCGTCTTCAGGTGCTCTTCACGTTGCGTGACGGAGTGCTTCGAGCGTGGTCTCTTTCCCCCTTAGGATTGGTTCCTCAACCCGTCGATGCCGCGCGGAGGTGGGTCAAGGAAGATCTCGCGGACGAGATCTCGATCGCGGTCGATGAGCAGGCCTATGGTCGTCCAGTCGCTTCGAAAAAGGCGTGTTGCGCTTCTTGTGCGGAGGGAAAGCCTTGTGAAGGCGCCGTGGCTGCGGCGATCGATGTCGCGGTCGTGGGGACGCAGACCACGAACCTCGCTTTTGCAGGTCGAGGGCGGCTTGTCGCGGCTGGAGAGCCTTGGGTCGGCGAACCGCTCTTTGCCGTTGCCGAACCGGACGGCAATCGCGTGGCGTGCTGCGGAGGGGCGTGCGGAGAGAGTGCAGCGACGCCGAATGCGATCGTCTTCGATCACTATGCGGCGACGGAGGGAGGGTATGCCGTTCGGGATTCTCACGAGACGGCGCTTCCTGCGCATCTTCGGAATTCGTACGTGAAAAGAGCGCCCTCCTGTTTGCCCTGGGTGCGCGTGACGCGTTCTCCTGAAAAGTTTCGTGGTTGTCTCGCGGCGGCGAGGGCGCTAGGACCGATCAAGAATTCCAAAGCGGTCGCCGATCTCGTAGGGGAGTACCTCATGCAGCAAGACCAGGAGATTTTTCTGGTTGTCTTGCTGGATACGCAGCTTCATGTGCGAGGGATTAGCGAAGTGGCTCGAGGATCGAGAGATCGGGTCGAGGTCCCTGTTCCGGACGTGCTCCGCGTTGCGCTCGTGGATGGTGCGAAGGCCGCTGTGGTCGTGCACAATCATCCTTCCGCGGTCAACAGACCCAGCGAGACAGATATTGAGCTCACGAAGACACTTCACCGTGCGTTCAAAGAGGTTCAATTGGATCTCATGGACCATGTCATCATCGCTGGGGATAAGAGATATAGTTTTCTCGATCACGGGAGGTTAGGGAAATGACGCAGCACATTCAGATTGTCGGAGATCCGAAAAAGCCACGAGTCTTCGCTGCGCAGACGACCGTAGGACGGTTTGTCGTGGGGGATTTTCTACCGGATCCTGCCAATCCTCAGGCGCAGGAAGTTCGGATTGCTGAGATCTTCAAAAACGACGACGGGTCGATCGATGTTTACGGACTTCCCGTTCTCCCGGATAGTCCCTTTCGAGGATCCGGACTCATTATCACGGTGAGCAATCTTCACGTGATTCAGACGTGGACGGCGGCACGGGTCGATCTCTGGCAGGAGCTCCAACGCGAACAAAGTGACGAGATGGTGGCGCGCCTTGTGGCGCTTTGGACCGGGTTGCCACCGAATCTGGTGGCCGAACATCTCGAAGATCTTCGTGTGGAGCTTGAAGGAGAAGAGGAAGAGGAAGAGGAAGAAGTGCCCCCTGCAAGTGCGGGAGGTCCCACCGATCCCGCTCCCGCTCCTGCTCCCGTTCCCGCGGCCAATGGGATACCCTCTTCGTCATGAGCACCACTGCGACCCTCGAGTATTCCGTAACCGCTTTTGGTCCGATGCTTCCGGCGACGCTCGAAGCGGCTTTGGCCGCTGTGGCGCTTGATGAGCAGGCGATTCAGGACCAGACCGGGTGCACGTTCAACTCGGATACGACGACGCTCGTGGGTGCGACCGCGTCGCGTACGATCGTGTTCAACATCAATACTGCGACGTTCGAAGCGAACTTTCCAGCCGGCAGTGATCAGGCTTGCCCTTTTCGCGGGCTTTACTCGCAGACGATTTCTGGAGCTCTCGCGACGTTCGTGACGGAGACGCCCGTTGTGATCGTGTGATGGTCATCTCGCATCGTGAACGCAGGAGATTAAAAATGGGAAAGCATCGCGACGGGAAGCCCATTCCTGAGGGGACGACGCTTGAAGACGCGTCCATGTCGAATGTGTCGAACGCGGTCTTATCGGCGGACGTACCTCTCAATCCCGATGGAACTCCGGCTCAGGAGGGGGAGATTACCGAATTCCAGGTCAAGAAGATTGGCTCGGTAGATATCGAATCCGACATGCGCAACAAGGCCGTTGCCAAGAAGATGCATGACAAGGTTCTGGGTCGACAGGTTCGGTGGAACGTCAAGGACGCGACCGAGCTCTTTCCCATCATGAAGGCGGAGTTTGCTCAGGAGTGGCACCACATGATGGTGACGGTCATTCGGGAAGACCCATCTCCTCCTGTGCAATTTCCGCCGGTTCCTGCGGCATCGCTCAAGGACGAGCTCGCCCTTTACCGGTTCGTCGAGACCCATCACGGGAGCTCTCCGGTCTCGACGTACAAGGTCCTTTTTTCCGTCGGCTATAGTCGGCGAGGAACGGGGTCGATTACGATGCCGGATCGTACGGGGGTGTCCGTCATTCAAACGGCCGCGTCTCAACCTGCGCCTTATCCTCCGCCGAATTACCCAGGTTATTACCCGCCGCCTCAAGCCGCTCCTCCGGTGATCATGGTTGATCGGAGTCAACCGGCTCCGCCTCCGGCTCCTGTGCCCGCTCCGGTCATGATGCCGGTTCCGGCGCCTGTTGCGCCAGTTCCTGGAGGATTCGATCCGCAAAGAGCGATGTTCGAAATGATGCAGACTCAGCAGTCTGCAATGATGTCGACCATCGAAAAGATGGTGGAGAAGATGAACCGACCTCCGGGGTTCATTGCGATTCCCGACGATTATTCGTTTCCAATTCCTTCGAGCTATATCCGAGTGCCTGGGGGAATGATTCCGGCTCCTCAAGCTCCTGTAACCGTGCCTGTACCGGTTCCTGCGCCTGCGCCTGCGCCCGCTCCGGTTTCTTCCATTCCGATTCCTCCCGTGCACGTGCCGACTCCTGCGCAGCAACTCAAGAGCACCATTTCCGAGATTGGTGCTGTGCTCTCGAGCGCAAAAGACATTCAGGCGATGGTGAGTCAGTTCACGGGATCCGGAGATGACGAGCCTGGGGGTCCGGAAGCGCAAGCGGAACTTCCCAATCCGCTCATCACGCAAGAGGTGGGTCCCGTAACCATGGCGTTGAACCGGGACGGGTCGACGAATTGGCCGGCTACCCTTCTCGGAGCTGTGCCGAAGGTCATTGATACGGCCAAGTCGGCGATGACCGAGTACCAGAAGATCGTGGAAAAGCAGGCTGAAACGACCGCGAAAATGGTTCAGCAGAGGACCGATCTTGCGAAAGCGGTGACGGAAGCTCAGCGTGCGGCGACGAGGCCTCAAGCCGTTTTGCCGGCGCAGCCGGCGCCGGTTGCGCAACCGGTCCGACCTCCGCCGGCCGCGCCGCCGCCTCCTCCCCCTCCGTCGAAGTCGCCAGGAATTCCGATTCCCAAGGAGCCGATTTTCTGAACATTGCGGCCCATTCGGCTTTCGCCTACCTTATAGGCCATGAATGAGACGGTTGAAGGACGGGTAGAACCTACGGGACTTGGGCAACAAAGTTCGGATGGCTGGCTCGTTGCGTTCGTCGATGGCGCGAAACAACCTCTCGTAACTATCGCAGGTAAGGGTTTCTCTTACCAGGGAGCGATTCGGGATTACGCTGCGAAATTCGGCAGTCGTACGCAGGCTTTCCCGTATACGAACCGCCAAGGAAGCTATCTCTTCGCTTACGAGGTCGTGGGGGGGCAGAAACGGATTCTCGTCTCGACTTCCGGAATGCGCCTCGTGCCGACTCCGGGCGGTCGAGGTTCTTGGAAGGTGTTTCCGGCAAAACCTTGGAAGGTGTTTCCGGCAAAACCGACAGGTCTGGGTCAGGTTTTCAGCTCCTATGCTGCTTTTCAAGCGGCTCCATCGTGGGGGCAGACGATCACGGTTACGCCGATTCCTTATGCGGTACAGGGAACGTGGGTACGGGTTTGGTCTTCGTATGATCCGTCGAGTGTGCAGCAAGCGGAGCCGAATGGTGCGGTTAATCTTCAAAACGATCTCTCGCTCGTCATGAGCGGCGCGTATCCGAATAATCCGCAGAGGATGCTTCAGGGAGCGCAAGGCGGTGTCGTAGCTTCGGACGGTCTTTGTTATTTCGGCTTGTGGGATCCGAATACAGGTGCTGCACAGACTCCCGGAGAACCTCCCGGTGTGGCGATTCTTCGAATTGGTCTAGCCAAGAGCGGTTCAGGTTACGACATCGGGATGTGCATTTCGGAGGGGGCGACGACGTCCCCTGTGGTTTCTTCTTCGTCTCCTGTTGTTGCTTCTGGGGGTGCGGCGCCAAACGTTATCCAAATCGTGGGTCCCGCACCTGCGTACAACGGGACTTATAACGCTCCTCCTACCGCCATGCAGACTGGAGATCCTCCGTCGAATGGTCTTTGGTGGTGGCAGTACATGTGGGTTTGGGAAGGGGGTCCCCCGTCGCCGACTACGTATCCGCCCGGAGCGATTCCCGATCCGAGCTCCAAGGAGATTGGAGCTTGGGTGCAGGTGAGTGATAATCGCTGGAATTGGTTTCCTCCGGGGAACGCAGCGGGGTACGCGCCGAATTCTTCTTATGGGCTGATCACGGGCGGCGACGGCATCCAATACGCCGTCTGGGCGAATTCGACTCAAGCGGCGGAGGGTAACCCCTGGATAGGTCCACCTGGGGGTGCGGCGAATCCCCCTCCGTGGCTTACGGGATCGGTAGGGCAGTGGGTTCAAACTGGCGCGGATTATTACGTCTGGATTCCGACAGGAACGACAGGTCTCTCGACAGCCGAGATTCTTCTGTTGGTGTTCGGAGTCGTGGTGATTGGCGGCGTGGCCTACTATGTATGGGGCTGATGTGGAATACGTCTTTCCTCAAGTTCGCGGGTTGGGGCAAATCATCTCGAGAAATGTTGCGGGAGTTTTGATTCCGACGCCGGCTCCGGTGTCGATCGATCCTTCCAAGATCATTACGAGAACCTTTCCTGCGCCTGTGGCCGCACCTGTGCCTGCACCCGCGCCATTTCCGAATTCTGCGCCGGCATTGTCCGCCGCGCTCGCTGCGCAGCAACAGGCGGCGGTTCAGCAAGAGACTGTGTCGCAAGGCCCGTCGACCGCCACGGTCGTCGTGATCGGAATCCTCGGTGTTCTCGTTGTCGTTGGCGGCATTTATTTGATTGCCGATTGAGGGGCGTTGTGGCTTTTCAATTGCCCAGCGCGAGCGATGTTCAAGCTCAAAAACAAGCCGGGGAGAATCTCGCGCAACAGATAGAGTTGGCTGCCGGAGGGAATCAGGATGCAGTCAATTCTCTTTTAGAGGCCGGAATTGCGATTGCGGGTAACGCCATCGGCGGTCTGGGGGGAGACGCCGTCGCGATGGTGGGTGGGGCTTTGGCAGGGCTTGCTATGGCCGGTCCTATGGGTGCCGCGATTGCTGCCGTCGGCGCGTTTGCGCAGGATGTTGTTTCTGCGTTTAGTGCAGGGGTCGATACGTCTCATGCAGTGGGGGCTTCGGAGGCCACTGCGACCATTGCGAATCGAATTCAGGCTATGGGTATTCCTGTCGGGTTAGGCCCCAATATTGGGAAACCTGGAGGATGGTCGGCTGCGGATTGGAGTGCTTTTGCGAGACCCCCGAGCTCTACGAAGAATACGCAAAAGCTTCTGAGCATTGCGCGGAATGGTTGGAACTACGCTTGGAACCAGACGATGGGCGGCAATGTGCCCGGCAATATGCCTTATCCGGGGCTCGCGCCGCAGTTCTCCACTCCGAGTGCTTTTGCGAGTTTTCAGCAACCTCTTTGTACTCCGGTTTTCTTTTATTGGACGCAGCCTTCGAATATTGTTGATTGCGTACAAGATGCAGCTTTCGGTAGTGGTGGGGCCGGGGGTTCCGTTTCCACGTTGAAGCAGCGTTGGGTCCAAGGTACCACTCCGAGATTGGGTCTTTCGCAATCGCAAATTGTGGAAGCGGCTATTCCGCGGTTGCCGGATCCTCTTTATTGGTCGGGGATGCTTTATGCAGCCGTGGGGATGAGCGGTCTTTCGGGGTATTCGACGACTTATACCAATGTCGATCTCTTGAACGGTATCGCGACATGGCTCACGATGCTTTGTGCTGGGGCTTCGATGCAAGCGGTGGTTTCGGAGCTTCTACTTCAGAGTTACATTCTGGGTCAGCAAGGAGACCAGGATACGAGCGGTAACCCCATTAAGAATCCGAGTCAGAATCAGTACGGATTCCATCAGCTCGTGGGCGACGCTATTTCGATAGCACAGCAGGAAAATGCAGCGATGCCCGTTGCTTCTGTCGGGTTTCCTCTCTCGGGCCAGATCGGTGCTTTCTTCGCGGGAGCTTCGGGCATGGCTCTGGCGGCGATTTTGGCCTATTCTCTTTTCACCCGTACGAGTCCTCTTGTAGTGACCCGCATGGCTGTGCAGAGAGTTCGAAGCCTATGAGAGTGATGCCCCGAGGTCTTGGTGTGACGTTCGTTGAGTCGACTTTGCCGGTCGCTCCGACGGTTTCGTCTGGGGGAAACGCATCTCTTGCTCAAGCGGGAGCGATAGGCTCTTCGACATGTTCCCCGATTCCCTATATCGTTGCGGGCGCGGTGACGACGCTCGTGCTCGGAGCTCTCGTCTATTTTGCTACTCGGTAAAGAAACCATGAACGCAAGCGAAATGGCATTTCCCCTGGCGCGGTTCGGCAGAGGTTTCGGTCGAGTGTTCGGTGGAACTCTCGAAGTCCTAGAGGCAGTTCCCGCAGATTGCCAATCCTGGCATCTCGCCTACATCGAGGGCGGGCCCGTACGCGTACAGGTTCATGGACCCGGATTTAGTTACCGGGATATCGTGAGGGATTTTTCTCAAAAGTACGGGAATCAGACCAAGTACTTTACGTTTACGAACGAAGCCGGCACTTATGTATTTTCCTATGAGGTTATCTCGGGACAGTACGTCATCAAGATTTGTTCGGATGGTGTGGACTTTTCGTCGTATGGGGGAACGTATCTCGCGAGGTCGAATCGTCGAGCTAGAGATGGGGGACGGGGGGTTCGTCGTGGGGTTCGTCGTGGGGGCGGAGGGGGTCGCGGAAGAGGTGTCCGTGGTGTAGGCGCCATTTTCTCCGCTCCGTTTGGACAGGGCAATGACATGCTCACGGTGAAACCACTTGGTTTTGCTGTTAATGGAACGTGGGCGAACGTTTGGCCGAGCAATGCAGAGCCGGGCGGTGCGCAGAACATGCAGCGCGACCTTCAGATGATTTTCAACGGGAGTTTTACCAATCCTGACGGTCTTCAAGCGAATCCCGCGTATCTCATGCAGATTGCTGCGGGAGGACCTGCGAATTTGGGTCCTCAAGAACCGGGTGGAAAGAACATCAACGGATATCTCTATTTCGGTTTGAGCGATCCTACGGATGGAGCGCCGCAAACCCCTGGAGAGCCTCCGGGTGTTTGTATTCTGCGCTACAGCGGCCCCGGGGGTTCGCAACCGACGATGCGAGTCGACATGTGCACGAGCGCTGCGAGTCGCGCCGATACGTCGCAGTCGGCTCCGACTGCGGGTTACAGCGGATCTGGAGGAAGTCAGTGCGGGCCCATTGATCCGGACTATCAGGGTCTCGATGCCAAGGTTCCCGTCTATGCGCCTCCGGATATTGCAGTTCCAGCGGGTTCGACGACGGTTCCTTCGATTGTCGGATTGCCGCCGTGCCCAGGTCTTTGGTGGTGGCGGTATAGCTGGGTGTACATGCTCATCAATGGCCTTCCTACGCCAGGATCTGGGAGAGTCACCCCTCCGAACAATTCCTCAGGAAGTGGAGAATGGGTTCAGACGGGAAACGCGAGCCATTACGCGTGGTATCCGACGGGACCGAATGGTTACGGTTCGGTCGTGGGCGGAGATGGTACGACGTATGCCACGTACGCGAGCGCGGCGGCTGCGGCGGCGAAGCAATCTTTTGCGGCTCCGGCAGGACCTCCTCCAGGAGCTTCGAGCGGGGGGCAGTGGGTTTCGTCTCAGCCTTGTTACTGGGTTTGGATTCCTAGCGCCACGACTTCTACGAATTGGCTTTGGCTTCTTTTGCTAGGCCTTCTCGTAGCTGCGGGCGGTGGCTATTACTATTACGAATCGTGAATACGGTAACGACGACGGATATCGATGCGACACCGGGAGGGGATGCGGTTCAACCGACGGCTCCCTTGACGTCGCCTCCGGAAGGAGGAGGGTCGCAAATTCCGACTTGGGTTTGGATCGTTGGCGGTATCGTTTTCGTGGGGATCATCGGCGCTGTGGTTTGGTATTTTTCGACACAATCTCCGTCGACGCAAAAGAATCCGATGCGTGATCCGTTTCCGAGACCTCGAGTCAGACGTCGGCGTCGTCGTGGTAAGCTCTGAGAATGGATATCGCGCAGTGGGCCCACTCCATCGAGGGTTTTGGCTCCATCAAAGGAGTCGGTAAGGGATTCGCTCCTTCGGCGACGGCGGCAGCGAATGCGACGGGGGTTCGCGTTCAACAGAGCGAGCATCCTTCGGGGGTAGCCGGAACCCGTTTCTCTCTCGAGAAAATGGCGGAGTTCATTCGCAACGGTCGGAACGATTTCCGAATGCGAGGATGGGCCGGTAAGGTTGTCATGGCCGCCGGGAAACCGAAGACCGTCCGCGGGCAGGTTCAGGCGCTTCTTAATGAGATCCGCAAAGTCACGTTCTATACGCAGGATCCCGTCGGTACCGAGAAGATGGTGCGGCCGGATATTTCGCTTTGCCTGGATCCGACCCTATGCGTTCCGGCGGTGGATTGTGATGATCGCTGCATCATTCTCGGTTCTGCGACGCTCGCTTTAGGTATCGATACGAGAATCTTAGGGCAAGCGTATGGGACGGATCGAGCGACGCACGTCATTTTGGCGGTTCAAGACGAGAGCGGGAATTGGTTGAAGGTCGATCCGTCGTCGGAGAATTACGATGTTGGGCAGTCGTATCCTGCAACAAAAGAGTGGGTTATGGACCCGATATCTGGGAGGATGGAAGTGGACGGCAAAGTGATCAAAGAAGGTAAAGAGCCCGTGAACGGCGACTTCATCGGAGTCGGCGCTGTACCGGTTCCCAAAGAGGGTGTGGGAGCGATCCCTTTCGCGCACGCGTTTAGCCCTCTTGCGCACAACGCATCGTACGTACCGGTAGGTCAGATGGGTGGCTGCACGTGCTTCCCTGAGGATCGAAAAAAGAAACCGGATGAGTTGGCCTTTGGCCAGTCCGCTAGGTTCTTCAAGTGACTCCGGAAGTCCGTATCGAGGGAAATCGCGTAGCTTTTGAGCTCGTGAGCGGGAAGGCGATTCGTCTTCCGCCCTCGTACGGAACGATTCACGATCCGAGTGGGAAAGAGATTCCAAAATGCGTTGTCTATTTCGGTCCCTATCGCAAGTCATCGCGCTCTGTGGAGATGAATCGTAGTCACCGAAGGTATTTCGGCAGCGATCATCGCGCGAAGCTCGCCGTCGTAGGCAGGATTCCAAAAGAGGGTTGGAAGGTCGTCGGCAAAGTCGCGATGATCTACTACGTGCGTAAGGGAACTCGTGCTCCGGGCGCGTTTCATCATCCGTTCAAGAGCCGGCATCCGACGCTTTCGAAGTCCGGTCGTTTTTACAAGCTGAGTCTCGGGGAGGGGTGTCTCGTAGACGATCGCGGCTACGTATTTCCTTGAAGTACTTGCGCGGACTCGCTGGGTACCCGTAAATACGGAGTATGCGTAGCTACGTCGATCGCATGCGGTCGTTTCGTAACCCGGTGTCATCCAGGCGTATTACACGACATCGAAGTAAGCCTTCGTCGGGGGCTTCCTCCAGGGCTTTGTCGGAGGCCCGATCGACTCGGGGGTCGAGAACCGATCCGGCTAAAAACAAGGGGTTTCGCAATCCTCTAAGCGTGAGGAAAGGCTATCCTCGGAAAGCCTCTTTGCAGCGTCGTTTGACCCGATATTACGAGGCTTGTACCGTTTCTAAGACAGCGAAACGTTTCTCCGGACGCAGGAAAAAGCAATACTGCGCCGGAGTCGCGTGGAAGAGAGTGAAGCTCTCCGGTCGGTACAAAGACTACTTTTCGAGGGAGTCTGGAATGAAGAGTCGAGCGAGGTCGCGTGTAGCGAAGGCCCGAAAGCGTGATCGAAAAGGACACTTCGTCAAATCGGCGGCAGCGGCTCCGAGGCGGCGGCGCCGTCGATATGCGCGGGAGACCGCGGCGGCTCCCCGGCGCAAGCGTGCTCGACGTGTGGCTCGTGCGGCGGCTCCGCGGCGCCGTCGTCGGCGTTCTGCGGCTCGGGATTGGCCCGGTCAACCGAGACGTCATCGTAAGGCTGCGTTGAAGGGTTGGCGTCGCCGGAAGGCAAAGGCGGCTGCACGGCGCCGTTCTCGTCGTCATGTGAGTGAGCCGAATCCGATCAAGCGCCGCCGTCGGCGTCGTCGTTCGGCGGCTCGAGATTGGTCGGGTCAACCGAGGCGGCATCGCAAGGCTGCTTTGAAGGGTTGGCGTCGTCGTAATCGTAAGGCGCGTCGATCGAGCCCTCGAACTCGTACTCGAGTCGTAAGTTCGAAGCCTCGTCGGACACGTGCCCGGAAGAGCGCGCCGCGTCGCTGGACGAGAAGCCGTCAGCGTGCGTACAGCCGCAAGCACCATTACGGGCCTGCGCAGCAAAAGAAGTATGAATACGAGGCATCGGATTACGTTCTTGCGAATCCGCTTTCCGGAGGGGAGCTCGTCCTTGTCGGTATTACAGGAGCGCTCGGTTACGGCATAAGCGACTTTATTGGTCGCTACATGGCGACCGCTCCCGTTAGCGGTGCCGCAAACAGCATCCCGAGCGGTCAGACCGTTCCGAATGATGTGGCTGTCACGGCGATGCCGGGATGGAAGTCGATGGCTTCGCAAGCCGGAGTTGCTGCGGTTCCGCTCATTGCGAGCGCTTTCCTCGACAATCCATGGGCTCGTGCGAGCTTCCAGGGATTTGGTCTCGGTGCAGGTTTCGCTCTCGTGGGCTGGCTCATGCGAAGCGCGCTTTCGAATCTTCTCGCTTCGTCTCCGCTCGGACAGCAGTGCTATCTCGCAGAAATCGAGGCCAATGCGGCGCTCAATGCCGCAGGAGGAAGCACTTCTTCGGGGACGGGAACGTCTACGACGACTCCCGCGACTACGCCTTCGGCAACCTCGGCAGGTACTTCGGGTCTTCCCCGAGGTGTCGGTCGGCCCCCGTTTGTTCGACCTCCCCAGGTCAATGCAGGTCTCGGCGCGGTAATTTCGCCACCGGCGTCGGCGGGTCCTCCTTGCGCTCCCTGCTCTACGACATCCGTGCAGGACGGTTACCAAGCCGCTTTTGAAGCTGCACGGACAGGAGTTGCAGCGCCTCCTACCAAGGGTCAGTCGCTTTTGGCTGGCCTTCATGCCTCGAACATCTTTCAGGAATAGCTGAATTAGGAAAAACCTAATCGGCAAAGGAAAAGATCATGCGAACCGCGATTCGTCCTACCGAAAGCCCCAATCGCCTCATCGGAATGGGGCAGGCTCCTACGAACGACAACATCCAAGCTGTTTTGCAGTGCGGTTTTACCCAAGTTCCAGTCATTGAATACGTGACTTGGACCGTTGATTTGCCGGTCCCCGATACTGCCATTCCAGGAACGTTTGGAGAGCAGATCGATCTGCTTCAGAATCCCAAGGCGGTAGCAGGTGTGACCGACGTGGATAGCTCGTTCGTCATGAACGGCATTCTCCAGGTTGACATGCTCGTGATTGGTTTTGGCGTTCATATTTTTGCCGAGCCTGCGATGGGGACGCAGATCGGCAACTATATGAACAACCGTTCGCTTCTGACGAGTGGATCGCTTCCGATTTCGCCGGATGCGATGTGCGTCGGAGACGCGTCGGTGCTCAATCTGCCGTACGGCGGGACGCTTACTCCGGCGGAGCTTGAGTGGGGTGTCTGCGCGCAGGAAGCAGCGTGGCATCTGGCCAATGCGTACCAATTCCAGTGGATTCTCCAGCAACGCTTCTTGCTCTTCAATGAGCTTGCGGCGGACGTTGCCTACTTCGGTTCGTATTCCGAGGCGATGGGTGCAGGAAGCAGCCAGCAAGCGTTTCAGCGCTACGTCAATCGCGTCAACAACAAGTACGCGGCGCTCGGCGACCCCGGTATCTTTTTGCCGGTCTCGGCGCAACGTATCGGTCTTGCGGCGACGAGTGCAAGCGCGGGAACTCCCGTGTATCACCCGACGCGTGCGTACGACACGATCGACGTGACTTACGGAGGTCTGCGCGTTCAGGGTCTCGGAACCGTGACAAATCCCTTCCGGCGTCTGCCCAAGCCGGTGCTTCTCGAGCGCGGGATTCCTATCGGGATGCTTCTTCAGGCGCAGGATCAGTATCACCTGACCCAGTTCCAGAACTACATTTCGCAGACCGACCAGCTTGGTGGAACGCACACGCTGATGAGTGTGAGTTCGACGCTCGGTGGTACGACGAGTGCGGATCTTCAGGAGCTGACGTTCCCAACGACGAGCGCGAACGACACGGTCGTGATCGCTACCGAGCAGATCAACACGGACCGAGTCCTTCTCAAGGGTGGTGCGATGCAGATCGCGATCCTCATCAAGGGCTTCGAGATCTTCGGTCAGTGGCGCAACGTCGTGACCGAGATGATTGCCAAGGGTATTGCTTCGAACGCGGCCGGTGGCGGTCTTTCGGGCACGCGCAACGCACTTACCGGAACCTGAGGGATACAAAGCTGCGAGGCCTTCCGGAGCCTTCGGTTCTGGAAGGCCTCCTGCTCTCTTTCAAGAAAGGAGGATCTAAATGGAGCCGAAAGCGGTATTTATCGCCGAGCTCGCTGCGGTCGATCCGATTGCCGCATACGGTATCCTCCTAGGGATTCCTCGAATTCCGATCAGCATCAATGCGTCGGGTTCGTTTTCCTCTGCGGCTCTCAATCAGCTTCCAATCGAAGCGGCGCTCGATACGACGATCGCGCAGCGTACGTGGATTTCGAATCTTGCGTATACGACGAGCATGCCGAATTGCTTTGCCGGAAATATTTTCAAGCCGCAATTCGACTTCAACACGAAGCTTATTCCTGGAATTTCGGTACGTTTGACGGTCCAATCTGGACCTCGCTATCTTGTCTCTCCTGAGTTCACACCTATCGAAAATCTTTCGAACCTGTTTAGCCAGCCGGGGTGGGTAGCGGGTTGGCCTCTTTTCAAACAGCAGTCGATTCAGGTGGAGTTTCAATTGACTCAGGCACCGCCTTTCAGTGTCGGGTCCAATGCTCCGCCTTACAATGTGACCCTCACGTTCAATTGCTGGCAATTCCTCGATCATACGGTGGACGAGGTCAGCGTGGACGTTGCCGCTTGTGAGCTGAGGAAGGCTGGTTTCTACGTTCCTGCCCTGATCGAGTCTCCATAGAAGGGAGGCTCGCGCGTGCGTAGAAGCCGCATCGAAATCGTCACGGTCGCGGAAAACCCGAACCTTCAAGTCGTGTCCTCTGCTCCGGAGGGGGGAGCGCACGATCTTGGGCTTTTTATCGGTGGAAACGCCGGTAAGACGGCGCCCTATCTTCGACAGCTCTACGTTCTTGCGGTCAAGAGCTTCAACGCGGGCGAACGGGGTAGGCTCGTAGGCTTTCGTCAGTATCTCACGATCGGCGTGCAGATTGCGACCTCGACGAAGGCCACTTACCCTCTCGAGCGCCCGGTGGAGACGCCGACGTGGAAGTATGTCGACGGAAACGTGCTCTGGGGTATTCGGAAGATTCCTCCGAAGCTCTACTCTCTACCCAATGTGAACAACGCGGATGGGCTCGCGTACGAGTATTCTTCTACTCCGGCGCAGCTCTTCGAAACTGTTGTGGCAGGTGTGACGACACCTCCTTATGGAGGGCTCTTCCCGGGAAATCTTTTGACGCCGGAACTCGGTCGGATGTTCGATCTTCGTTGTCGCCGCTGGGCCTATCCGGTCCCGTGTGATGTGGCGTTCGAAGGGCCTTGTGACATTGCGTTTTTTGCGAGCGTTCAGCAGACGAATCCGAATAATCGCACGAATCCTCCTTCGACGGAGACGCAAGACCTCTTGGGACAGTTCAACGGGAATAATTCGATTCCTGCGAGTGTCGAGGGCGCTCCTGGTTATTATGTCGTGACGACGTCCGGCACGAATGCGGCTATTGGTCAATTGCTTTACGATCCGGGAACCGGCGTGGGGAATGATCAGGTGGTCAATGCGTACGTGGGTCAGTCTGTTGTCACGACTACGGCCCTTACAGGAGGGACTATTTCGTTTTCGGTCAACGTCGTTTATACGTGGAACGGCAATGCTTGGGTTCCGAATTCGCAATCGATTGATCAATTTCTCGTAACGCAAGGTGCGACGCCCGAAGATTCATTCGTTCAGGCTTATCCGGGTTCGACGTACTTTCGAATTGCAGGTTCCCTCATTTTTGAGATGGATTCGCAAGCGCCGACGGGCGCCCCCAAAACGTATCGACGTCCGGGAGACGCAGATCGACTGACTCGGGATACAACGGAGACCGGCGACAACACGATGCGCCGTAGTGCAGAGGACTCGAACGAGTATAAGGGTGCGAGGGGGGGTTCCGGGGAAAAGAGGCCTGCTTCACCGCCCCATCCGAGTCGAAGCGATTTGGGTGCGTTGCCGGTTGTGGGTCGACTCATTCAGAAATATCGTGTTGGGATCCTCCCTTCGAAGAAACCCCCGAGCCTTATCGGTGTAGGAAGTCCGCTTCCGTCTCCGTCCTATTCTCGGGCAACTACGGCAATTCTTCGCGATCTTCTGCGTTGGAGGAAGGGGGAAAAGTGAAAGAGTTCGTTTTTCCTCAGGTAGGTTTCGGTTCATGTTGCGCTTCCTGCGCTCAGGGACTGCCTTGTGAGGGTACGAAGAAGTCCAAGAAGGCGTGTTGCGCTTCGTGTGCGGAAGGACGTTCGTGTGAAGGGGGTGCGCCTTGTTCCCAGCCGAAGCCAACGCCTTCGGTTCCAGGCAGTACGAGTTTCCCTGTCGGATTCGGTCAGAGTAGCGTAGGGCCTATTGCGACGCAGAATCCGGCGCTCGCGGCCGTGAGCGCGTGGGTTTTTCCTTTGACAGTAGGAGCTATAGGTTTGGCCGCGGGAATGGGGCTCGCGTTTTACCTGAACAGAGGACGATCATGAACGACAGAGCGTTTGGCGTGGGCGACCTTTTATCGGCTACGGATGACAGCGGAGATGACGGAGACGGAAATTCTCTTATCTCGGGAGGTGCCGAGGGAGGAACGTCGACTTCGGGTCTTTTCGGTCCTGAGGGCTCAGATCCATCGTATTCGGGTTCTGATGGAGATGGTGGGGGAGGTGGGGGCGGAGGCG
>Ga0187782_10001678_pt1 | contig 16223 bp, 18 predicted proteins | sample 0715_SJ02_MP15_2_FD_132454 | JGI IMG/M metagenome (GOLD analysis project Ga0187782, IMG submission 132454) | Tropical peat soil microbial communities from peatlands in Department of Meta, Colombia - 0715_SJ02_MP15_20_MG | ecosystem: Environmental > Terrestrial > Soil > Wetlands > Peat | place...
AGTCCATGCGGCTTCGAGTCGCGGATGCGCATGCCGTTGTACACGATCGATCCCATCTGGCAGTCGAACACTTCATCGGGATTCGTCAGCTTTTCTTCCAGCGCCGCCGAAATCGTCACCAGCTTGAACGTGGATCCCGGTTCGTATACGTCGCTCACCGCGCGGTTCGTCAGCCCCTCCGGCGTAATCTGTTTCCGCAGATTCGGATTGAACGTCGGCCGGTTCGCCAGCGCCAAAATCTCCCCTGTGCGCGGATTCTCCACGATCACCGTGCCCGCGACCGCCTTCGTGTCGTTCATTGCCTGGTTAAGTTCTTTTTCCGCGATGTACTGGATATTCTTGTCGATCGTGAGAACAAGATTCTCGCCCGACTCCGGCTGCGTCTCCACGTCCGCAAACCACTGCTTGCGTGCATCCACCGAAATAAACATCTTCCCGGCGCGTCCGCGCAGCTGCTCGTCAAATTCGTGCTCGATTCCGCTCTGCCCGGAATCCTCCATCCCCACCGACCCCAGCACCTGCGCCGCCAGCTCGCGCGCCGGATAAAACCGCTTCGGCTCCTTCTGGAAGTGAATGCCTTGCAGGTTCAAAGACTTGATGCGCTCAATCGTCTCATCGTTCGCTTTCCGCGCCACCCAGCAGAACGTCTTATGCGCGCGGCAGTCCGCCAGCACCACGTTCGAATCCTCACCAGTGATATGCGTAACCAGCGAAACCGCCGTCGGAAGATCTTTCACCTCCGAGGGCACCGCGAAAGCCGAGTCCACCAGCACCGACATCGCCAATTCCCGCCCGGCGCGGTCATAAATAATGCCGCGTTTCGCGTCGAGAGGAATCGCGCGCTGCTGCTGATGCCCCGCCTGCTTCACAAATTTTCCGTAGCTGAAAATCTGCAGATACACCAACCGCCCGCAGATCGCGACGCACCACAGCAGCAGCACCGCGCCGAGAAGATAGAGACGAGAGTTCTTGGCGAGAGTCGTGTCGGAGGCCATTCTGGTCCCTCTTACCGAATTGTCATCCGAGGACCGCGGTCTTTGCGGGTCGAAGGATCTATGCAACTCGCCGGCACCATCTGTATTGCCGACCTGCATGGGTCCTTCGCTTCGCTCAGGATGACAATCGAAAAACGTACAGACAACTGTGGCGGCCCACATACAGACAGGCCGCCATATCAAATCGTGTAGGGACAGCCGCCTCGGCTGTCCGGCCGAGCGAAGCTCGGCCCATTTCTATTGTCCGCCGATTACCGTGACCGCAGCCGCGCTCGCCATCACCGGCCCTTGTCCGTCCGCCGACGCCGCACCCATGCGCATCACTTGTCCCGGCTCCGGGGGCACCAGGCCCATGCGCCGCGCCAGCACGTCGATCCGCTCGGGATCGCGCAACGAGGCATCCTCCAGCCGCAGCGCATGATTCATCTCGGTCAGCGCCGCGAGATCCCGCTTCGCCGACTCGATCTGATATCCATATTCGATCGCCCGGAAATGTTGCCACGTGTAGCCGAACACCAGCACGAACAGCATTGCCATCGCCGCACAGAACTGCTTCATTTCTCGGTTGCGATGCGGATCTTCCACCTTCACCAGCCGCGAGTTGTCGATCGACTTCGAAAAGTAAATTTCCGGCGTTCCCGTCCAGCAGGACCGCGCGCCCGTCTCCCGCACCGCGCACTGCATTGTTGCCGCCGCTGCCGCCATGGTTATGCCGCTCCCTGGAACATCCGGTCGACTTCGTTCACTGCAATCTGCATGGTGAAAATCTCATGCAGTTCCTGGTCGATCCCTTGCTGCTCTATCTTCTTTTCTGCCCGCTCCACCGTTGCCATCAGCTCTTCGATCAGTGTTCCCGTGTACATTCCGCAACCTCAAAAATGGATTCCTACCACGGAACCCGGTCCATCCCGCCCCAGCGGATCTTTATTCCCCTACTGCCCGTCCGCGTTGGCCGTACTTCTTACTCAACCCGATCTCTAAGGCCCGGCACGCCATGACAGCTATGCCGGGATCTCCGGCAGGTTTTCCGGAGCTAAACTTTTCCACTCCTCATGTGGGGACAGCCGCCTCGGCTGTCCCGGCCTGAGCGAAGCTCGGCCGTTCCTACCCCACCCTTTCCGCAGCTCTCAACTTCGCGCTTCTTGCCCGCGGATTGCGATCGCACTCCTCTTCCGATGCCACTACCGGTTTCTTCGTCAGCACCCGGAAGTCCATGTACTTCCTTTCACGCTCGCGAAAGGCATCCTTCACGATGCGGTCCTCCAGCGAGTGAAAACTGATCACCACCATCCGCCCACCCGGCTTCAGAATCCCGGGCGCCGCCTCCAGCAGCGCCCGCAGATCCTCCAGTTCGCGGTTTACGAAGATTCGAAGAGCTTGAAAAGTTCTGGTCGCCGGATGAATCCTTCTGTCATACCTGTCTTGACCCAGATTCATTGGCCGGGCCGCGGCTGATATCACGTCCGCAAGATGTGCGGTACTCCGTATCGGCCGCGACCGGCAAATGGCTCTGGCGATTCTCCGCGACCTCCTTTCCTCTCCGAATTCGTAAATCACATCGGCAAGCTCGCGCTCGTCGAGGTGGTTTACCACTTGTTCGGCGGTTCGCTCCGACTGCGGATTCATCCGCATATCCAGAGGCCCTTCCGCCTGAAAACTGAATCCGCGCGCCGCATCGCCCAACTGCAGGCTGCTCACCCCGAGGTCGGCCAGGATTCCGTCGACCATCATCCCGTCGATCCGTGCTGCTTGCTCGCCCTTCGCAATCTCTGCGAAAGATCTATGCAGCAACGTGATCGTCGGCCAGTCAACATCCTGCCGTTGGTCGTCGGTCGTTGGTCGTTGGCCAACATCGCTAACCACTAACGACGAACGACTAACGACGAGCTTCTCTCCCGCAATCCGCAGTGCATGGGGGTCTTTATCGAGCCCAATCAAATGTCCCGGTGCGCCGAGGCGTCTTGCGATTTCGTAACTGTGCCCGCCCAAGCCCACCGTGGCGTCGATATACGTCCCGCCACGCCGCACGGCCAAAAAGTCGATCGCTTCTTTTAAAAGAACCGGAACGTGTCCAGCTTCCCCACGTCCAACCCCCTGAGGGGTGTCTGTTGATCCTTCGCCCATATTTCGGGGCCCCCATCAAACCTGCCTTTCGGTCTGACGGGCCTGACTAGATGCCCAGTTCGGAAAGCTTCTTCTCATCCTCGGGCGTGAACTTGTCTTGCTCGATCTGCTTGCGGTAACCAGCCAGGTTGCGCACTTCGAGATACTTCTGGAAACCGACCACCGCAACGTCTCCCGCCAGCTGCGCCGCTTCCCGCAACAGTTGCGGCAGCAACAGCCGCCCCTGACCATCCAGCTCCACCACCTGCCCCCAATACCCGGTCGTGCTTAAGAACTTTTTCTTCGTCTGGTCGAAGGTCGGCAGCGCGTCCAGCTTGCGCTCGATCGCCTCCCACTCCTCGAAGGGATATAGTTGAGCAATAGCCCCATCCAGACTCGTGATGTAAAATCTCTGCCCGTACTTCTCGTCGATCACCCGCTTGAACTCGGCCGGGACCTTCAAACGTCCCTTCTCGTCGACCCGGGTTGGATGATTGCCGCGAAACATGTTTCTTAATGACGACGTTGAGGAGGGTCAAAGCTGCGCAAAGTGTCATCAATCTCGTGCGATCCGGGCTGTTTCTCGTGCTCTTGGGTCGGTTTCTCACCGGCTCCTCGTTTTCAGCTCCTGAGTCCCACGGGCCTTACCATCTTCACCACTTTGCTCCACTTTCTACCACATCTTAACCGTAAGTCGTTTATTGTCAAGCAGAAACTTGACCGTCCCCGTCCCACCTATTCCCCCATCCGGGAAAATACGAAGCCTTGTGGTTAACTGATCGGGCGACCACTAGATATTGCGTTTACGCCTCTGGTTCTTTCGCTATTCTTTCGCTCAGATTTTTCTTGACCTCCGCTCCCCGCGCGGATTTTCTTGTGGAAGTTGCTCACGCCTACCCATCACCGCTTGTAAGTGGACCAACCGAATTCCACACTTCAGCGGCTCTCCACAGAACCGGCCGGGTGTACACTTCCCCGCAAGATTCTTCGATTCGCCGAATCCATCAACGACGGAAAGGAGCCTCATGTCACTCAACAAAGGTCGTATGTGGCTGGGTGGTCTGGCCGGAGGTGTGGTCTGGGCACTATGGAGTTTTCTTCTCAACTATTTCGTCATCGGCAACGCGCGCTATGTGACCGTACAGAATTCCGGGATCTTCCTCAAGACCCCGCGCTATCCCTTCTTTGCCGCGCAATGGGTCGTCATTCTTTTCATCCTGGCGATCATCGTTTCGCACCTCTACGCCTGGACACGCCAAACCCTCGGCGCCGGCCCCAAGACCGCATTGCGCATCGGGTTCTGGGTCGGCCTGATCGCCGGCTTTCCGGAGAACTTCGCGCAGGCCACCTGGTCCGCTGCCGGCCGCGAACTCCCCTTGGGCTGGATGATCGAGATGTGGCTTGGCGCGATCCTCGCCTCGCTGGTCGCGGGCTTTCTTTATAAGGATTAGAGCCGTCAGGAAAAACCGACCCGTGGCTGAGTCGACCCCTTCAAATCGAGTCAGGATTTCCTTGGCTTTGATGGCGCCTGTGAATAGCTAGTACCCGAAACATGATGCTGCACAACTCCGGGCATCGGCTCTTCGATGCCCGGAGGCATCGGAAACGGTTTTGATTGCCCAAGTAGCAGATTGGAAATCAGGAAATCAAGCAATCGCGGTTCGTATTCGATCTCCGACGGACCTTTTAACGCATCCGCCAGGTCCTTCGACCAGAGGGTTCCGTCACCTCTGCGCCACCCTCTACTTCCTGTAAGGCGAGTCGGTAAACAGGTTGTCCTGTCCAACTGCGATGCAGAAACAAATGGGGCGGCTCGTAGTAGATGAACCACTTGTCCTCCATCACCTGCGGAATGAGCCCAATCTTCAGTCGAGCGAACTGCTCGACGCTGAAGACCGCTCGGTATCGAATAGGGACGCCCACCTCAAAGGGTTTGCGTTTCCATGAGCTTGAGCTCGCTCCCATGTCACTTCACCGGCTCAACATAAACCGCCGTCCCATACGCCAGCACCTCGGTGACGCCTCGCATCACCTCGGTTGCGTCGTAGCGCGCGCCCACCACGGCGTTGGCACCCAGCTCCGCCGCGTGCTGCAACATCAGATCGAACGCCTCCTGCCGCGTCTTCTCACACAGATTCGTCAGCAGAGTAATATTCCCTCCGACCAGGGTCTGCAATCCCGCGCCGATCGTGCCAAAGATCGATCGCGACCGCACCACAATCCCGCGCACCACGCCCAGCGTGCGCGTCACCTGAAATCCGTCCAGCTCAAACTGCGTCGTCACCATGTTGTGAGCCACCATCCTGCTTGCACTATACCCCGTCGCCATCTTCTTGCGTCCTTTCTGGCCCTTTGAAATGCCATTGCTACGAACCGTAACTATAGCTCGGCTTTTAGGGGTGAGCGAGTGCCAAAGCAGCCACGCATCTTGCCAAAAGGAAACCGGGAAGGGCACGAGTTTCACTCGTGCCGCCCCTGCTACCGCAAGAGGAACCGCGCTTCAGCGCCTGAGGTCTGCGAGCCGTAACGGTTGGGCTTTGAATCCGCAATCTCAGCTCTGAAACTCGATCCCTTTACTCCATCTCCGCCGAAATAAAAAACTCCTTCGCGACCGCATCATATTCCACCCGCAGCACGTTCGGCTTGCAGCACACCTGGCAGTCTTCCACGTAACTCTGCCGCCGTCCCGCCGACTCATCCACCGACGTCGCATTCCACTCCCCGCAGCCCGCGCACTGAAACCCGGATTCCATCGCTTTCAGAATACCTCTCGAGCAAGATAAACCGGGAAGGGCACGAGTTTGACTCGTGCCGCCCCACGCTACGGCAGGAGGAACCGCGCTTCAGCGCCTGAGGTCGATTTCCTGCCATTCAATCTTCAGTCTGAAATCCCAGGTCTGAAAATCCTTATAATGTCGGTTTTATCCCAAATCAGGAGATCTCATGATCTCGCGGCGAAAATTTGTTGCAACTGGAGGCCTCACCACAGCTGCAGTTCTTCCGCGTCTGCTGGCCGTCACGCAAACCGCTGCATCCTCCGACAACGCTTCTCTCCCTCCCTACATCGCTCGTCTCCAATCCCGCCGCAGTGAGGCCATTCCCATCGCCAAAGACGAACGCCTCCAGCGCCAGGATCGCGCTCGCCAACTCATGCAGCAGAACTCGCTCGACGCCATCATTCTCATGGAAGGCACATCGCTCCGCTACTTCACCGGCATCCGCTGGTGGGGCGGCGAGCGCCTGTTCGCGCTCGTCCTGCCCGCAAAAGGCAACGCGTTTTACGTCTGTCCTGCATTCGAGGAAGGCCGCGCCCGTGAGCAGATTTCCGCCTTTTCCGACGCCGCCCAAGCCGATGTCCGTACCTGGCAGGAAGATGACAGCCCGTATCGCCTCCTCGCGCAAGGACTCAAAGACCGCGCCATCGCCACCGGCAGAATCGGAATCGAAGAAACTATCCGCTTCGTTTTTTCCGACGGCATCGCCAAATCCGCTTCCCAAACCACATTCAGCAGTGCGACTCCCGTGACCGCCGGATGCCGCATGATCAAAAGCATCCACGAAATCGCGCTCATGCGCCTCGCTTCGCAAGTCACTCTGTCGGTGTACGACGCGGTCTTTCACTCTCTAAAGGACGGCATGACCCAGCACGACGTCAGCGACCTCATCGAAAAAGCCTACGCCCGCATGGGATTCCCCGGCGACGCCAGCGTCATGGTCGGCGAATACACCTCTTCTCCTCACGGATCGAACACGCCCCAAACCATCCGCGAAGGCACCATCATCATGGTCGACGACGGCTGCACCGTCGAAGGCTACCAATCCGACATCACTCGAACCTTCGTGTTAGGCAAACCGACCGACAAGATGAAGCAGGTCTTTGATATCGTCCACCGCGCGCAATCCGCTGCGCTCGCCGCCGCCAAGCCCGGAGCCGAATGCGGCTCTGTTGACGACGCCGCGCGCAAAGTCATTGCCGACTCCGGCTACGGTCCCGACTACAAATACTTCACGCATCGCCTCGGCCACGGCCTCGGCATGGATGGTCACGAGTGGCCCTATCTCGTCCGCGGTAACGCGACAAAATTGCAAGCCCACGTCACTACCAGCAACGAACCGGGAATCTATATCCGCGGAGAGTTCGGCATTCGTCTCGAAGACGACATGCACGTCACGGAAAACGGTGCGGAACTGTTCACACCGCAAAGTCCTTCACTCGAAGAACCTTTTGGGAACTAACAGACTGCAACGGGCACGGCCGCACTGGCTGCGGCAGCGCACTTGTGAACTTGGTTTGAAAGGGCGCGGCTTCAAGCCGCGCCGTAAGTCCATTGGGATTGATGGGCGGCTTTAGCCGCTGAGGTGCGATTAGACCTCACGCCGCCCGCTGAATCGTCGGCGCCGCCTCGGCATCGGCAAACGCAATCGTAAATACCTCACCCTTCCTCACATTCGTCACCAGTACCGGACGAAAGCACGCGATGCACGTGCCTCCCGTGCGCCGCACACTCGGATATACAATTCCCGCCGATCCCATCTCCAGCAACTGTGCAGCCAGCTTCTGCGACGCCATATAGCTCGTCGGCGAAAGACAGCCCTCATGCTCGCTCCCGTCCCGCAGATCGTGAAACTCAGCGCGAAAGTCCGCCAGATAATCCGCGTAGTCCGACTTGTCTTCTTCGTCCCACTTCGTCTCCTGCAGCCACAATTGCCGGTGATACGCCACTTCAGCCTGCGACGTCCTCAACTCAAATGCTGCATACCACGCCCCGCGATCCGGCGAATTGAAGCGCGATCCCGCCGGCGACGGATGGCAGAACGCCGCATTGATAATCCGGTAGGACGGAATTCCGAACACCAGTTCCCTTTCGTCGACACCCGGCGCGAGTCGCGACTCTGCCAGCAGGCGATCATTCGTCGCATTATCCAGTTCGAAAATTCCCTCCAGAATTTCCGGATCTTCCGTCAGACGCGTCAGCACCGATGCCCCATCGTCCGCGTACTGCGCCGGAATCAGCCGATGCGTATCGCGCCGATCAATGGCGGCAACTGGCAACATCGCTACCTTCCTCCGCGACGGCTGTCGAGCAGGCGGCGAACACTGATCAATCCCGGCACTCCGCCGCGCTTCAGAAACTGCAACGGCGGCGCTTCATTGAACATGGGATTCGAATTCGGACGCGACGTCCATTGATTCGCCAGCCTCTGCCCGAACAGAATATTCAGCGCCTTGAAAATTCCGATCAGCAGCGAGATGCGCGTGAGTTCGTCCTGCGACAGCAGGCCCTTCTGATTCTTCTTCAACTCAAAGTAGCGGCCATGCGATGCACCCCCGAGCAGCGCCATGGCGTCTTCATTGCGCAGTTGCCATTTGTCCACAATCGCGAAAAACGCGGCAATCGCCGGCCGGCTCAGCCGCGCCCGCGTCGCCGCATCCGCCAGGTCGGGAAGCTTTCGCAGATCCAATCCAATGTCGGGAACCACTGCCAGGGCGTTCATGGGTTACTCCATTTATGGAGTATTTTATATACTAATTAGTAGATATGTCAACGGGCGTATCTCGCCTGTTTTGCGCAAGATACGGCCGCAAACTCCTCTACCACCGCAAATTGATCAGGTAGTCGTAGCTGGTCTTGATGCTCTCAAACGGTTGCTTGGGATGGTCGTGCTCCACCAGGTAGTACTGGATTCCGGCCTGTTCGGAGTGCGCGAAGATCCGCTTCCAATCGACAATCCCGCTGCCCACTTCCGTCAGATCCGTCGTGTCGCCAAAATTCTGCGGTCCACCAGAAGAGATGTGCGGAAGCGACTTCAAATCCTTCACATGCACCAGCGGAAATCGTCCAGGATACTTCTCGAAATACGGAACTGGATCCTTGCCCGCCGCCGTGATCCAGCAAAGATCCATCTCCATCTTCACCAGATTCGGATCGCAGCCCGCCAACAGAATGTCATAGGGCAACTTGCCATCCACCGGCAGAAACTCAAACCAGTGATTGTGATAGCCAAACTGAAAGCCGGCATTCTTGCTGGCTTCTCCCACTCGATTGAACGTCTCACAGGCGTGCTTCCAGATATCGGGTCCCTTGCGAAACTCCTCGTCGATCCAGGGGCAAACAATGTACTTGTGCCCAAGCACATGGCTCGCTTCCAGCACTTTGGGAAACGTCTCCGGCGTCAGGAATTTGTAGTTCAGGTGCGTTGAGATTGCAATCAGGCCATCATGATCCAGCGCGGCGCGCACATCCTTCGGCGTTCTCTTGAAGTAGCGCACTTGCCCGTCGTCATAAGAAAATTCCGCCAGTTCGACGTTCTTATAGCCCGCAGCCGCAACCTTGGCGAGCGAGCCGTCGAAGTCTTGAGCGATTGCCTGCCTCACGGTATACAACTGCACGCCAATCTTATCCTTCTCGACTCTATGTTCCGCGGCAGCCCAGCTCATTCCGCGCGTGAGCATAGTTGCCGCCGTCACGGTAGTTGCGGTTTCCAGAAATGCGCGCCGATTCATTGAATTTAGAGACATAGAATCACGATCCTCCGGGAGTCCGATAAGAAGTTATAACTCGATTTCCGAAGCATTATACGCGCCGCTCTTGCCCTACGACCGCAACCGCCCGGAACGCCTCTGCAGTCAGCCGTACCACTCCGTTTCCACCATCAGTCGCAGCCACTCGTGATGTTCATTGCACAGAATGTATTCCGCCCACCACATCTGCCGGAGAACCTTCAGGCTTTGATCTGCAACCTCTTTCGCATCTCCCGCCGGAAAGCCCGCCAGGGCGTCGTGCAGCAGGGCCATCTCCACTTTCTTTAGCGCCGCATAAGCCGACTTGAAACGGCTCTTGTTGCGGGAAAACTCGAAGGCCGCACGCAACGTGCGCGTCCCGGCGACAATCACCGGAAGACACGCGGCCGCAATGAGTAGAGCTGCCTCTCCACTGAGCAGAACCCGGTTGTGAGCCGAGAGGATGCCCCAGGACTTCAGTATGTAGAAGACTGCATGTGCGCCCGCAGCCACCACGCTGATAAAGAACAGAAAATTCGCCCAGCGAAGGAAAAAGTCCTTGTACTCGTTGCGCTGCGCCCGATTGGCCAGGTATTCCATCTGCGGATTCAGGCGCTTGGCGACATAGTATTCAACCAAGTGCCTCGTTGTCGGCCAGTCCAACGCCTGCTCTTCCACTTCCAGATAACCATGCGGCGGAGGTCCCTCGATCTCCTCCTCTAACGATTCCGTCGGATGGATCTCGGCGATCCGGTCCAGTTCCCTCTTGCCCCAGTCGGCGTCTGTCCAAACTTTAGGATGAATCAGCAGCTTAAACTTGAGTTGTCGGTACAGCTCGGCTTGATGCCGATATGCCAGCCATTTTTCTTTTGTCTTGCCATAGCTCCCGTGCCACGCCGCAGCCCCGGCAAACAGCACCAAGCCGAATTCGACAAACACAATCCACGGCTCCGGCCAAACCATTTCTAAAATGGCCGAAATGACCGCCAGCATTCCCAGTCCCGCCGCGGTCCAGGCATGAAAAAAGTGGCTGCGCTGAAATTCCAGCGCTAGTTTATCGACGTTCTTGTATGTGACAACCCAGCCGTCGCACGCCCGGAGTGGCAGGTCTTTGTAGATTCCTCTTTCGTCCTGCGTGTCGTACATGTCACCGGACTTCTCCTCCACTGCCTGCGGCCCTGTAAATTGCGACGGCTCACCTTGCTGCCACTCTGGATCGGCGCCAGAGCTGGCAACCGGCTGCGGCGACAAGTTTCGACTCTCCACCAAGCCCTCCAGTTCCGCGTCAGATCATCATGCTCGGCACACCCGTACCCACGCCTCCCTGGAAATGAAGCGAGCGATTTGGCGCCTGCGGGCGGATTTTCCCTGTGCCTACGGTTTCACTACCTGCAGATTGTTCGTTACAGAAAATGTGGCCACCTGGTTGGCTCGAATCCCTGCCAGATTCTTGTCCCCTTGGTTGTCCACCACGCCCTCCAGCGTCACATTTCCGTTCTTCACGATCAGCCGGATCGGCTTCTGCGGAACGTGCGCGTATTTGTCGAACGCAGGGTACCCGTAGATGGCACGAAACAATCTCCGGCGCAACTGATCGTCCATGATCGAAGTGGGCAGCACTTCGATCTGATTGTCGACCTTTTCCACGCCTTCAATATGCTTCACCGCGTTTTCCGCATCGGACTTGAGCACCGGCTTCACCACTTGTCCCAGCAGCGTCACGTTGTATCCGTCCACGCGATAGGCAAGATTGTCGAAGGCAGTCACATAATTAAGCATGAGCAGTTCGTGCCGCACCTGCTTGATGATGCGTTCCTGCGCATGGGCTGTTGCATCCTGCTGCGCGTCTTGAGAAAACCCCGCTATCACAAGCGCGAGTAAAGCGGCCAGCAAAGTAATGAGCTTATATTTCATGGATATCGCTCCTTCGTGTGTCGCCCCAAAGTCGATGGGCACAGTCTACTCTCGGCGGGAATTCAAGATCAAAAAGGAATTCTGAGGACGAGCCTCTGCCAACAAAATCTCTGCGACTGGGGAAAATGAACAGGTTCCTCTGGGGTAGGGAGGGCCGCAGCCGGTGCAATTAGCCGTGCCAGCGGCTAACTGCACCGTTGCTGGAGGATCTGCGTTCCGCGATTAGGCGCTGACGTTGACTCCGCTGCTGCTCTGCGTCTGGCTGGCGCTGGTAGTGCTGCTGTTGCTGCCGTTGAACAGGTTGAGGACGATTTCCTGGTTGCTGTTGGGATTCAGGTTGAGCGTGATCTGCTCCGGAGTCGAATTCTGCGGGTTCGACGCACTGATCTGAACCTGTTCGCCCCCGTTCGCTCCATTGCTCAGATTGATGGTGATCTGCTCTCCGGCCGGCGCGTTGGCCAGATTCAGAATCAGTTCCGTTCCACTGGCGGCCGCACTCGAAGCTGTCCCGCTTCCGCTGGAACTGTCAGCCGCTGTCGGCGGCGGCGCCTGCTGATGACGAAACGTGCTCGCCAGCTCGGAGAATGCCTGTTGCGCACCCTGCAAGTTGCCGGCTTGAATCTGTTGGCCGATCTCAGTGAAATCCTGCTGCCGATTGCTCAGCGAAAAGGCATCGCCATTGGCAAACGGTCCGTTCTGCCCCAACGTCTGAATCGTGTTGAATTCCGTTTGCGCGTCCGTCAGGTCGCCTTGTTGCAGGTCCTGCCCCAGTTGCGCCAAATCCTGCTGTCGTTGCTGTAGGTAACTGGTGTAGCTGTTTTCCTGGCTCGCCAGGTTGATCGATACTGCGGCTGTTGACATAAATCGCTCCTAATCGAGGGATTACTTTCAAACCCACAGAATCCCCCTGCAATACAAAGACCTGATCGGCCAAGAGCGATGCAGACTTTAGGCGGCGGAATTTGTTTCCTAGCGCAGCCACACCATAACTTAAACTTTCTGTAATCCTTCCGATTCACTGCAGTTCTCGCGCATCCTCCAAAACCAGCGCCAGTCCGGCGGCGCCACCTGAAATCTGAACCTCGGCGCAGCTGCCGATCACCCAGTCCGCACCGGCTTCCCGCAAGGCGGATTCCGGCATCGTCGTCTGCAACGCGATCACCTTCGCACCTGCCGCTTTCCCCGAACGAATCCCGGCAGGAACATCCTCCAGCACGATGCATTCCGCAGCCGGAAATCCCAGCACGCCCGCACCTTTCAAATACGGCTCCGGATCCGGCTTGCCGCGCACAATGTCCGTGGCCGTGATCATCTTCTCAGGAAGCGGAAGGCCTGCCGCCAGAATTCGCACTTCGGCCAGCCGTCGCGTGCACGAGGTCACGATGATCCAGCGATCCTTCGGCACGCTGGTCAGCAGATGGAGCGCTCCCGGCAGCGGAACCACCCCCGCGACGTCCTCTGTTTCCGCCCGCTCCACTTTGCGGTTTTCCGCTTCCAGATCGGCGTCGGGCAAATAGTCGGCCAACGTCTCGATGCTCGGACGCCCGTGAGCGCGCACCACAACCTCGGCGGGATTGAATCCGTGTTCGACCGCCCAGCGTTGCCAGACACGGGTTACGGCAGGCGTGGAGTCAATCAGGACTCCATCCAGGTCAAACAGCAAAGCAGAACATGGGATTCGAATCATTCTGAATGAGCGTTAATGCGGGCGGAACTCTCATACTCGTCGTTCAGGCAAGTCCATTCTAACGATAAATCTCATGCCAGAAACCAGATTGGCCGATTACAACATTAGCCTTCCACCATGAGATCCGAGCCTGGAACCAGTGCCGTACCGATTGCTCAACGGCTGCAAAGTGCCACAGAAGAATTAAAGGTGCTCGAGCAACTGATCGTGTCGAGCAGGTTCTCGCCCCGCATTCTGAGCGACTTCCGCAACGCCGTCGACAGCATGCGGCAGACCGCGCGTGTGGTGCAGATGTGGGTGGGGCTCGAACAGGAGCAACGCGATCCCTACTCGGCCATCGCCACACTGTCCGCCGATCGCGTGCGTCGTGCCACTCAGATCGCACGGGATCTCACCCTCGACCTGCAATGCATGGAAGTGGACTTCGGAACCGAGGGAATCAGGGAACTCTATCAGGCGATCGAAGAATTGCATGAACGCCTGGCGCGCCTTTTCCAGAAGGGCGCTCCCTGCACATAAAAATCTCTCACGCCCATTCCCCTGCGGCCACCGGCAGAAATCGCGGCTTCCAGCTCCCGTCAGTCACTGCGCCGAAATCACGCCTGAATGATCTTCTCCAGCGCCATCCGGTTCCGTATGACCAGTGTCGAGCCCTTGAGCTGCAGCAGTTGCCTTTTCTTGAAATCGGAAAAAAGCCGGCTCACCGTCTCGCGCGTCGTGCCGATGATCTCCGCAATTTCTTCGTGCGTCAGCGTCAGCTTCACCTGGGTCGCGCCGTCGTTCTGCGTGGTCTTCGCCGTCCAGGAAAGCAGCAGCTTGGCAAACTTCTCCGAAGGCGACGTCGCCAGACCCAGCGTGCGAATTTCTTCGTACGCGGTGTAATAGTTGCGGCTCAACTGCTCCGCCACGCGTAACGCCACCTCTCCATGGTCTTTCAGAAACTGCAAAAGCGAGTCGCGGGGAATGAAATTGGCCTGCCCCGGTTCCATCATCTCCGCCGTCACTTCATAGGGACGGTTGGAAACCACGGCATTCAGCCCGAGAACATCGCCCGCTTCGGAAAGTTTGGTGATGATCGTCTTGCCTTCGCGAGAGGAAGTCGACAGTTTCGCTTTCCCCGCGCACAGTACAAACACGCCCCGCGGCTGCTGCCCTTCAATGAAGAGCATTGCGCCTTTGGGATAAACCGCGGTGGATCTGATTTCGTTGAGACGTTGTCCGGCTTGAACTGAAAGATTACAGAAAAGATGTTCTTCTCGTACCGGGCAAGTAAGACAGTTATCAAGAATATTTAGTCCGTAAGGAGCGCGCACGCGGCACCTCCCTTTCGCCTCATTGTAGCACCGCATTTTCGCTTGTGATCGGCATCACTGGCACCGGTGATCGGCTGCACATCCCGCTCACAGACAGGCATGGAAAACTGTGCCAGACTATGTGAAGTGTGCCAAAAACTCACTGCTTCCCCGCTCCCTGAAGTTATGAAAAAATAGGTTGGCTGTTCGAAGGCAAGAGATTTTCTGTGAGCCACGTCTCGAATTCCTCTCCGCATCTCCTCACTTTGATATCGAAGCCCCTGTCGCGTCCTCCCCGCGCCAGTCTCGACTCTTTGTTTCTTCCCCGCTCCATCGCCGTCATCGGTGCAACCGATCGCCCCGGCACAGTCGGTCGGAAGCTTGTTTCCAATTTGCAGGCCAGCAAGTTGCCCATCAAGATTCACGCTGTCAACCCCTCCCATGACGAAGTTCTCGGCATCAAGACCTTTAAACAGATCGCCGACGTGCCTGGAGTGGTGGATCTCGCTCTCGTCGTCACGCCCGCAAATATTGTTCCCCGCATCATCGGCGAGTGCGTCGATGTGGGAGTGAAATCCGCCGTCGTCATCTCCGCAGGATTTCGCGAGCAGGGGCCGGACGGCGCCGCCCTCGAAAAAGAAATTCAGGACCATCTTCGCCGCGGCTCCTTGCGACTGCTTGGTCCCAACTGTATGGGATTCATGAATCCCACCATCGGCCTCAATGCCACGTTCGCCCAAGCCATGCCGCAGAAAGGAAACGTTGCCTTTTTAAGTCAGAGCGGCGCGTTGCAGACCGCGATCCTCGATTGGAGCCGGCGCGAACAGGTGGGGTTCAGCGCGATCGTTTCCACCGGTTCCATGCTCGACATCGGATGGGGCGATCTCATTTATCATTTCGGCGACGATCCGCACACCAAGAGCATTCTGCTCTACATGGAGTCGGCGGGAGATGCGCGCTCGTTCCTTTCCGCCGCGCGTGAAATCGCTCTCAGCAAGCCCCTCATCGTCATCAAGGCAGGACGATCCGACGCCGCCTCCCACGCCGCCGCCTCGCACACCGGCGCGCTCACCGGCAGCGACGACGTTCTCGATGCCGCCTTCCACCGCTCGGGCGTGCTGCGCGTGCAGAACATCGCCGACCTTTTTTATATGGCCGAGGTGCTGAGCAAGCAGCCGCGACCGCGCGGCCCTCACCTCACCATCGTCACCAACGCCGGCGGTCCGGGAGTGCTGGCCACCGACGCTCTCATCGCCAACGGCGGCCAGCTGACCGTTCTCTCGCCTGAGTCTTTGCAGCAGTTCAACAGCTTCCTCTCCCCATACTGGAGTCACGCCAATCCCATCGACATTCTCGCCGACGCGGATACGGACTGTTTCGTGAAAGCGGTTGAGATCGCGTCGAAAGATCCCGCCAGTGACGGTCTGCTCGCCATCATCGCGCCCCAAGGTCTTGCCGATCCAACCCAGGTGGCGGAAAAAATGAAGCCGCTCGCGCACAGCTCCGGCAAACCGATCCTGGCAAGTTGGATGGGAGGCGACGGCGTCGCCCAAGGCACTGCAATTCTGCACACCGCCGGCATTCCTACCTTTTCCTATCCCGATACCGCGGCCCGCGCCTTCACTTACATGTGGCGCTACACCTGCGGCCTGCGCGGCCTCTACGAGACTCCGGCGCTGGTCGAGGGACCGCAGATTGCATCCGACGTTCGCCCCAAAGTCGCCGAATTG
>Ga0187782_10001679_pt1 | contig 16218 bp, 12 predicted proteins | sample 0715_SJ02_MP15_2_FD_132454 | JGI IMG/M metagenome (GOLD analysis project Ga0187782, IMG submission 132454) | Tropical peat soil microbial communities from peatlands in Department of Meta, Colombia - 0715_SJ02_MP15_20_MG | ecosystem: Environmental > Terrestrial > Soil > Wetlands > Peat | place...
GACGGTCGGCATTCGTCTGGCAAGTGCCTGCAAAACGGACGACGCGTTGCGGACCGCGAAGGCCTCGAGCGCTTCGCCCCCCGAGAGCATCAATACGACCAGCGATCCGGCGAGGTACTCGCCGAGGATTGCCGATGTGACAATCGACATTCCTGCGAGCAGGTCGGACCCAAACTGCAGTCGGAACAGCTTACGGAGCAGGTCCAGTACCAGCGGCAGTCCACCCAGAAACAGCACCGCCAGAAGCGGAACTTCTGCCCAGTTCACGCGATGATAGGCCTCGCTTGTCGCTCGAAAACCAAATCGCAGTACGAGATGGGCGGCGATGCCGAGGATGGCACCACTCGCGATGACAGCCTGCCGCCGGTTTGCTCCCGAAGATTCCGCCTCCGCCGCTTCTTCGAGAAGGTCAACAGCCATGATTCGTCCCGCAGGTTTCTCAAGGCGCTAAGTCGCCAACCCGCATCACGAGAGCCCCCGGATTTCGCCCGACGGATCGAGGTCGATGTGGCAAGCGGCAGGGACCGACGGCAGGCCGGGCATCGTCTGGATTTCGCCGGCCAGGGCATAGACGAACCCCGCGCCTGCCGCCAATCGCACGTCGCGAATGGGAAACCGAAAACCGGTCGGGCGGCCTAGCAGCGTCGGATCGTGCGAGAGCGAGTATTGGGTCTTCGCAATGCAGACCGGGAGATTTGCAAATCCCCCCTGAGTGAATTGTTCAAGCTGCCTGCGCGCCGGAGCCTGAAATTCAACTTCTTGAGCGCCGTAGAGTCGCGTGGCCAACGTGCGAATCTTTTCCACCAGAGGCATGTCGAGTGGATAGAGAAAATCGAAGCGGCTGTTACCTTTCGCAGCCTCAACGACCGCCGACGCCAGGTTCGTCGCTCCTTGGCCTCCGCGCCGAAAAGCGTCGGAGATCGGGGCCGCTGCCGCGCCACCTTCGAGGGCGATGCGCCGGACGAGCTCCAGCTCTTGCTCGGTGTCTTCGGGAAAGCGGTTCACCGCCACCACAGTCGGGAGACCAAACTGGCGAACGATGTCGAGATGCGCTTGCAGGTTGCACGCACCAGCTTGCAGGGCATCGACATTCTCCTGAAACAGCTCGCGGGGGATCGGCTTTCCGGGCCGCACGTTAAAGCGCCCGCTCTGCATTTTCAGCGCTCGCACGGTGGCGACCAGAACCTCCACGTCGGGCCGCAGCCCTCTGGCGCGACATTTTATGTCGAAGAATTTCTCCGCCCCACAGTCGGAACCGAAACCGCTCTCGGTCACCACAAAGTCAGCCAAGCGCAGGGCTGCCAGGTCGGCGAGGACTGAGCTGTTCCCGTGCGCGATATTACCAAAGGGACCGGAATGCACGATCGCCGGCGTGTGCTCGCAGGTCTGTACGAGGTTGGGGCGGATGGCGTCTTTTAGCAGCGCAGCCATCGCCCCTGCGGCGCCCAACTCCTCCGCTGTGACGAATTGCCCTTCCGGCGTGCGGCCCACGACGATTCGTCCGAGTCGCACCCGAAGGTCGGCAAGCCCCGTTGTCAAAGCGAGGACCGCCATGACTTCCGACGCGGCGGTCAGCTCGAACCCCGTCTCTCGCAACGGAGCCTGCGGCACATCGTCCAACCCGGTGACAATGTGGGCAAGCCCCTTGTCGTTCATATCGAGGACGCGGCGCCAAGTGACGCTCGACGGATCGATCAGCGGCATCTTTCGCCGCTTGATGTGGTTGTCGATCATCGCGGCGAGCAGGTTGTTCGCTGACGTCACCGCGTGAATGTCACCCGTAAAATGCAGGTTGATATCGTCGGCGGGGAAGAGCGTCGCCTTTCCGCCGCCGGCGCCGCCCCCCTTGATACCAAAGACTGGCGCCAGCGACGGCTCGCGCAGCGTGGCGATCGCGCGGTGGCCCAGCCGTGCGAGCCCCATCGCCAAGCCGATCGTCGTGACCGTCTTGCCCTCTCCAAGAGGAGTCGGGCTGATCGCCGAAACGTCGATGTACCGCGCCCCGGGCCTCGACTGAAAGCGCTCCAGGAGCCCCAGCGCGAGCTTTGCCTTGTGCCAGCCAACCGGCTCGTAGTCATCCGGCCCCAGTCCCAGAGACTGGGCGACGGCGTCGATCCTCCAGGGGTCGTTCAGCGAGGACACTGCCGTCGCAGCTCTCCGATTACGTGCCGGCGGCCGCTTGATGGTTATCCCGAACGGAGCCTTGGCCCTTCTTCGCCTTGGATCGGGCGGCCTTTTGCGCCCGATTCTGCTGCTCCTCGATCGCTTTGGTCAACTGATCCAGCGTGATTTCACCTTTGTGATCCTTGTCGATCGACATGAGAAAGAGTTTCAACCGAAACGGCTGAAGTGGAATCTCGCTCAGCGAGAGCTTGCCATCATGGTTCTTGTCGAACTGGCTGAAGATCTGCTTCGCGATTTCGCGCGCCCCCGGCACAAAAGTCGGCACATTCCCGGCTTTGACATCCGCCTGCGAAATCGGCACGGCGACGTCGTAGAAGCCGATCATCATCTCGTCCCAAGTCTGGTCGCCCCAGCGGACGGTCGCTTTGGGGTTGGGGTTACTGAGATTGTTCTCCGAGTTGTCGTAATGGGCTGTGCAGTGGATGACCGTCCCCTTCGGCAGGTGTTTGACGGCCGGAAGCTCGTAGGTGAGCTGCCAGCCGAAGTCGTAGCGCGGGATGTCGAGCAGGACTTCCGAAGTGCCGTCCGGGTATTTGGCCTCGTATCGGAATGCTTTTCCACGCAGGTGCATGTGGGGGAATAGCTCGACCAGATCCATGTCGAAATTCCAGGCGAACGAATCGCCGTCGACGCGATAATCGTCCGCCCCCGGCGGAATAGCGAACGCCTGGTTGATCGCTTGCGTCGTCCGCACCAGGTGGGTGACCTCGCGCGGGTCAGCGAAGATCAACCCCACCTTGCTGCAGTCCTGCCCCACCGCACCGTTGGTGGTGTAATGCATCTGAAACAGAAGCTCGTAGCCGGCTGGGACGAATTTCGCCATCCCCTGTGGCAGCACGGCAGGCTCGGCTCCTGGCGCGTACCCAACCAGAAACTGGCGATTCCGCTCGTCGTGGCTCCCTTTGGGCTGCGAAAAAACGATGATGTGGTGCACGACGGCCCGATTGCCCGGTCGGGCCTCAAGAGCCTTGATCCATTTGTTCTCTTTAAACCTCGGATCGACGGTGAAGTACTGGTAGGGGACCGTCCCCTCGGCCTGGACTGTGTAGGGCTTCTCCGCCATGTAGAAGCTGGCGTCCGGGTCCTTTGGCAACCGCCAGCCGTCCGTAAACTTCGGTGGCTCAGGAAGGTCGCGAACCTCACCTTGCGGCGCCCCGGCTTTGGCCCACTGGTAGAGAATTTCTTTTTCTTCGTCCGGCAAGCTGCAGTCATTCTTGAAATGGCCGTACTTCGGGTCGGCGAACCAAGGGGGCATGCGTCGATTGCGGACCACCTCGGCGATTGTGTCGGCCCAGCCGGAGACTTCGTCGTAGCTCGTCATCGCGAAAGGCGCGATCTCTCCCGCCCGGTGGCAGGCGACGCAACGGTTATTGAGGATCCGCACCACCTGATTCGAGTAAGTGATTTTGGCCGACGCGTCGGGGCTGTGCACGCGACCGATGAAGCAGCCAACCACGGGGGTTTCCGATTTCGTGACCGGCTTGCCGGCCAGTAGTTCGTCGAGCGCCGACTGCAGAAATGTCTGCACCGCTGCCTGCCGCTGGTAACCGACGCCGTATTGATCGTCGATCCGGCCGTGGTAGCGGATGACGCGATCGGGTCCGAGCACAAAAATCTCCGGCGTGCGCACAGCGCCCAGTCGATCGGCCAGCTTGTTGCTGAGGTCCTTCAGAATCGGGAAACCGATCTGGTAGGTGCGGGCATACGAGGCGATTTCGGTAATGGTGTCTTGTCGATTCGCGTTGATGCCGAGGAATTGCACGCTGTTTTCAGCGTACTTTCGCTGCATTTCGGCAAGGCGCGGCGCATAGAGCTTGACGAGCGGGCATTCGGTTCCCAGAAAAGCCAGGACGAGGATTTTCTTTTGTTTGTAGTCCGCCAGCGCGTGCGACTTGCCATAAAAGTCTTTCAGCACGAAATCCTCGACTCGACGGCCGATTGGAGACGGGCGGTCATTCTCGCCCGCACCGGCGACCACCGCCATCAAACCAAACAAAGTCACACCCAGCCACAAGCGGATGCCAATCATGATCCACCAGCCTCCCGTACGCTTGACGTGTCACGTCCGCGAGCATCGCTCGCCAACCTAGAGGATGCACGACACGTCGCGCGAGACGCACTTGCCGTGCCGCAGCGAATTTGCCGAAAATCGTGGGAAGTGGCCGGGATAAGTGACGAGTTGCGTGCTCGACGTGTGCGAAGTCGCACGGTCACGGGCGGATCTGTCGCGCTTGACGGGCCCTTGGCTCGCGCATCGCGCTATTCGCGATCAAACGAGGCTCTCAGGTGGATGGGGAATAGAACTTGCTGTATCTCTCATCGAGGGGGAGTTTAATTTGCGCGGGGGGGTCCAGCATTCGCAATCCTCACGACGAAGCATCGGAAACGTTGGCATGTCTACCGAATCACGATCTCTTAACAGCCTGCAAGCACTTTTGAAGGAGCACCAGGAGATCGCGCGCCGAATTGCCGAACTGCGACAATGGTGGTCTGAACTCGATTCGCTCGGAATTCGGAAGTTTGGCGAGATGGCGTTCCGCGTGCAGGAGCTGCGGGACCTGTTGGCGGAGCATTTTGCCGGGGAAGAGCGGGACGGATATCTCCGCGCGGCGTTGGCCGTTGCGCCACAATTCACGCGGCCTGCCGCGACGCTGCGGGAAGAACATGCACAGTTCTTGGAACGCCTCGACCAACAAATTGCCCGACTGCAGCAGTGCGAACCGGAGTCGGGCTATTGGCGCGAGTCGCGCGATGAAATTGAGCAGCTGGTCGCCGCTCTCCGCCAGCACGAGCAGAGCGAAAACGCGATCGTCCAGGCGGCGTTCGAAGACGATCTGGGGACGAAAGACTAAGAACGACGGCGGCTCGCGGAGAGAGAACATGCCTTGGCTGCCTAAAAAGTGCGTCGTCGTGCCCTTTGATTTTTCAGAGCAGTCGGCCAGGGGTCTCGAAACGGCCGGCGAGATGGTGGACGACGTCGCGCACTTGCATGTGCTGCACGTGCTGCCAAAGATCCCGGTCGCCGAGCCAGGCGTCGTTTGGACGTCGATCGACGATGAAGCACGCAGTCGGCACGCGGAGATGGCCTTCCGCGAGGGATTTGCCGCGAGCCGTTTTTGCAGAGCGGACTTTCACGTGCGGATTGGCGACGCAGGAAGCGAAATCGCGAAGTTTGCGGAGCAGCTCGAGGCCGACTTGATCGTCATGCCTTCGCACGGCCGCAGCGGCATTCCGCGAGTTCTGATCGGCTCGGTGGCAGAGCGCGTGCTCCGGCTGGCCCATTGCCCCGTTCTGATTCTTCGGGGACTCTCGCGCTTGCACGATTGAAAGTGTCGATCGCAGCAGGTCAACTATTTGCGTACGGTGGGTCATTGTCGACCAACGCATCGGTGACCGTATGTCGGAGCTGACTCAGTCCAGTCGCCAGCCAGTTGGTCTTGCGAGCGCAGGACAACTTCTCGCTGAACAGTGGAGTTGCCGCCGTGCAATTCTTTAGCAAGATTCTTGTCGGCGTCGACCTCTCCAACACTGATCCATCAAAGGGCATCGAGATCACGGCGGCCGACGAAGCCGCCTTGAATTGTTCGATCGTGGTATCCCGTGCCGCGCACGCGAATTTAAAAATCTTCTCGAGCCTGCATCAGTATCCCTATTTGCACGATGCCTTGAAGACGGAACTCGATCAGTCGCAGCTGGAAAAGGAGGCGAAGACCATCTTGGGGCACTTTCAGGCGCGCGCAGTCGATGCGGGTGTCGACGCGTGCAAAAAAGTGGGCTTTGGCACTCCTTGGGAGGAGATCTGCCGAGAAGTCCTGAATGAAAAACATGACCTCGTGATTGCTGGCACTCGCGACCTCAGCCGCGCCGGGCGATTTCTGTTTGGTTCCACTGGGATAAAGCTCCTCCGCAATTGCCCATGCCCCGTGTGGATCACGCGTCCCGGCACCGACTGGAGGCGCCCCAGAGTATTGGTTCCTGACGATTTGAGCGACGTCTCACTCGAGGCCCTTCGGACCGCAATTTCATTGGGCCAGATTGTCGATGCACAAATTCATGTTCTGCACGCGGTGCACGGACCAGGCCCTCCACCCCTTTGGTACGGTCGCGAAGCACAGGAACTCTTCAAGGAGTTTTCCGATGAACGCCTTGCAGACGCCAAACAGCAATTGGAGCAACAGCTCATCCGTGCCGAGTCCGGCTGTCTGCCAGATGAGGTGGCGATCCATGTCGCTGCCGGCCGGCCCGACGAGGCGATCCTGCGCGCGATCGAGGATCTCCGAATCGACCTCGTCGTGATGGGTACGTCGGCTCGCGCCGGCCTGCAGGCATTGACGATGGGCAATACAACCGAACGGCTCGTTTCGCAAATGCCGTGCTCGTTGCTCGCCGTCAAACCTCGCGACTTCGAATGCCCGATCGCGACGCTCAAAAAGCCCGCTTGAAGGGGCTCGATTCCACCAGGCACGTCGAATTGAAGGCAAGCGAGGTAGTGACGGCAAAGCGCGAGGCCAATGCCGTCGATTTATGTCGCCTGTGCGAAACGCAATAGCTTAGTCGACGACCCAGACGGTGCGACCCCGCGCTTCACGTAAGACCTTTTCCGCAATGCTTGTCAAGAAGACGCCTTCGGCCGCGGTTGTTCCGCGCCGGCCAATGCAGACAACATCGTAGTTCCTGCCGTTCATTTCGTTGATGATCCCGAGCGCGACTGCGACCTTCGAGGATTCCGGTCGAGCAGAGCTGACCTCGAGTTTCGCTGAAATGTGGTCGTGGGGAATTCCGGCCGCTTCGAGCGCCGCGACTTGTTTCTCCAGGAGACTTTTGCCCAGTTCTTCGCGGCGGGCTTTTGCGTCCTCGACGATTTGCTGGTAGGCCGTGCCCAGTGATTGTGGAATGCCGGGCTCGAGGCTCTGGTCAGGAATGCTCTCGGTCACGTGCAATAGCGTGATCCAAATGTCTTTCGACTTTGATTGGCCGAAAAGCTCGCACACAAAACGAATCGCCTTCGCCGTGGCGAAAGAGCCGTCGATGCCCATCAGGATTCGCACAAAGCCTCTCAGCCTGCGTGGAGAGTTGCAACGATTGGAGCGAGTTCGACGCAGAGTTTATCATCGTGATGCGGTTTTTCCCAGACGCGCTCGAAGAGGACTTGCGGCACGACGCCGCTCGGAGAATCCATGCATCGCATCGCGATTTTGACTGCGGGGGGCGATACCCCAGCTCTGAATGCGACGATCTTCGGCGCGGTGGAACGCGCCAATGAGCGGCGTGTGGAGGTCTTCGGGATTCTCGATGGCTTCGTGGGGCTGCTGGATCCGCGCCTGCCTCATGTGCCGCTCAATCCGCTGTTTTCCACGATTCCCGAACTGGATCCCCATCACGGTGGCACGTTGTTGGGGGGCTCCCGTGCCTACATCGGTCCGGATGACGTGCAGATCATCGAACGCATCGTTGAACGCCTTGGGCGATTGAAAATCGAGGGCCTGCTTTGCGTCGGCGGAGATGGAACGACCAATGCCGTCCAATGCCTGGCCGAGCGATTTCCCTGCGTGCTCGCTCCAAAGACGATCGACAACGATTTGGGGCTCAACTATCTCGAGGAGCCAAATGATTGGAGTTCGCGACCCGCGCAGGCATCGCGAGCGCTCGAGTACCACAAGGCGTGGTCGCGTCCGGAGATCGGCCTCGATGAAATCATCAACTATGCCACGCCCGGATTCGCGACCGCCGTCTTTGTCGTCGCCCAGGGCGTGCAACGCATTCGCACGACGGCCGAAGGTCACCGGCGAATCGCCATTATCGAAGTCATGGGGCGGCAGACGGGCCACCTTGCCTTGGCGTCGGCCTATGGTCAGCCCGACCTGATCCTGATTCCCGAAGTGCCCCTCAGTCTGCCAGTGCTGCTGGAGCGTGTTCGGGCGCTTTACGAGCTGCAAAAACACGTGGTGATTGTCGTCGGCGAGGCGATCGTCGACGCTGAAGGGAAACGCTTGGGGAGCGCCTCGTCAAGCGTCGATCCCGCCGGCAATGTGGCTTTCAGCGGAGCGGCGGAGTCGCTCAGGCAGTTGCTCGTCCAGTCTCTCGGGGACGACTACTTTCGCCCCGTCGCGCACACGCGGGCCGAGTCGGCGATTTTTACCAGGAAAGTGGGACACACTCAGCGCGGCGGCCGTCCGATACTCTTCGATCGCTTTTACGCGACGCAGCTTGGCGGATGCGCGTTTGATCTCTTGTGGGAAGGCCACAACCTGGCCATGTCCACGCTCCAATGGACGCCGGCTGAAGGCTTTCATCTCGGCTCCTTCCCAACGAATCAGTTGCGCGACAGGTGCGGCGTGATTCATCCTCGACTGGTGCATCCTTCCTTTTACGATCCACTGAAGCTCTGGCCCTCAAAGGCGGGAATCGAATACCTCCTGCCAATCTTCTCCAACGCCGTCGGCCCGGAAGACCTCGAACACCTTCGCGGCTCCCTGTTCCGGCCAGGAAACCTGACCATTCCCTATCACAGCATCAACGTTGACATCGCAAAGCAGACGCGCTGGCTCGACCAGAGTCAGTGATGCGACGGGCTGCGGCGCCAAAAGCATCGCAATTTGCAATGGTCGTGCCGCAAGTTGCACGTTGAGTCGATCCCAAGGATCCCCGCAAACACGTGCCTCAAGGTTCCGTTGTAGACGCAGGGGCAATGGGCGCGTCGTTTGCGGTCCCGGTGGCGGAGTAAACTTCCGCAACGCTCGCGCGCGGCGCCGCCATTTTCTTTGGAGAGAGATTCCCGTATGTCCGCGGAAACTAAAACCAAACAGTCCATCACGCTCGAAGTTGACGCACCGCTGTTGAAGCGAATCGAAGCAGCGATTCAACATGTACCCCCAGGCTGGACAATTAATCGCGTGTTTGAGGTGGGCGCCACCGAATTGATTCAGAATCTCGAACAACGATGGAACAAAGGAAAACCGTTCGTGCCGGTTTGATCAGCCCCGCCGCTTTCGGCCCTGACCGTCGCAACGATCGCCAGCCGTTGCCTCGGAAAGCGGACCGCTATCGCCGATAATGGCCCGGACCATGCCCTGGCGCAGGCAACTGCTCGCCAAAGGGAGCTCGCCTCGATTCGGGCCTAAGTGACAATTGTGACCGCAAGGATCTGGCTCGTGTGGTTCCTCCCCACACTGATCGTCGCCACGACTGTCGTGCTTTCAATTCCCATCGGCTTCTGCCTGGCCTGGATTGCCGACGGCCGATACCGCGCACCGCGCTGGCTCGCATGGCTGGAGCGGCGACTCAACACCGGTCCTCAGGACTGGAAGACGTACGCCACGTCCATGCTGTTGTTCAATACGGTCATGTTCGTCTTCGGGTTTGTCGCACTCGCACTGCAGCCCGTGCTGCCGCTCAATCCCGACGGCAAACAAATGCTCGGACCCACGACCATCTTTCATACGGCCTGTTCGTTCCTGACGAACACCGACCTGCAGCATTACTACGGAGAAGTGCACCTCTCCTACTTCAGCCAGACCGTCGTAGTTGGCTGGTACATGTTCGTCTCGGCCAGCGTCGGCTTTTGCTCGCTGGCCGCGATTACTCGGGCTCTCCGCAGCGACCTGCACATGGGGAACTATTACCTCGATATGTGGCGGATCGTGGCATATGTGTTCTTCCCGGCAAGCGTCATTATGGGCATCGTCCTGGTGGCCGACGGAACTCCGATGACATTGGAGAAGTCTCTGCCGGTTTCGACGCTCGAGCCTGGCGCCCTAGGAACAGGCCCAGCCGGACGGCCGCTCCCGCAAGTGATTGCTCGCGGTCCCGTGGCCGCGTTAATGCCGATCAAACATTTGGGGACCAACGGGGGCGGTTTTTTCGGAGCCAACTCCGCACATCCTTTCGAGAATCCCAGCGCCTGGTCCAACTTCCTGTCATCCGTCAACATCCTGATCTTTCCATTCTCGCTGGTCGTGATGTTCGGAAGGATGCTGCGCAATCTCCGGCATGCGGCTGTCATCTACAGCGTGATGCTGCTGATGTTCGTGGGAATGATCGCCTGGGGGCTGTATTGGGATGCGATCCAACCTAATCCGGCCTTGACCGCTCATCCTGCCCGCACGTTAGTCCTCCGTAAGCCCCATCGCCACGCTATCGAAAAAGCCGTGCCCCCATTGGTGGGACTCCCGGTCGAACAAGACCTGGGCAACCTGGAAGGTAAAGAACTGCGGTTCGGCCCTGCGGCGGGGGCCACATTCGCCGCCGTCACGACCGCCGCAACCTGCGGCTCGGTCGATTGTGCGCACGACAGTTTGAATCCGCTTGCCGGCCTTTCGCCCTTTTTCGGCCTTTGGATCAACTGTGTCTTCGGCGGCAAGGGAGTCGGGATGATCAACATGCTGATTTTTGTGATCATCACGGTCTTTTTGGCCGGGCTCCTTGTCGGGCGGACTCCGGAATATCTCGGGAAAAAGGTCGAGGCCCGGGAGCTCAAACTGGCGGTGCTCGCGCTCCTGGTGCATCCGATGCTCATTCTCGGCTGCACGGGACTCTTCGCCGCGGTTGGATGGGGAGCCAAATCCACCGCCAATCCCGGTGCGCACGGTCTCTCTGAGGTTCTCTACGAATTCAGTTCCGCATCGGCCAATAACGGATCTGAGTTCGGCGGCCTGCAAGAGACATGGGGGTTCAACAAGCCGCAGGACAACCCCACTCCGCCCGCGCGCTATAGCCCCCAGTGGGACATTGGCACCGGCCTTGTGATGCTGTTTGGCCGGTTTTTGCCGATCATCGCCCCGCTTGCCTTTGCTGCGGGCCTCGCGAAAAAGAAGCCAACCCCACGCACGTTGGGGACACTGCGAACCGACACAGTTACGTTTGCCTGTTTTCTGCTGGGTGTCATTTTGCTCATCGGCGCACTCTTGTTTTTGCCGGCCGCAATGCTGGGTCCGGTCGCGGAGCACTACGGACCCATCCCCTTTGGGCGGTAGCGGTCTTTCGTTTGGGGCGACGTGCCAGCAATTCGAAGCTTGGCACGGTCGAGAGATTGAGTTTCGACGTCGGGTAGGACTGTGGATTCGACCGCTGCCGCGCATTCGACCGAAGAGCTAAAGGCCCATCGCCGCGCGAGTCGGCGGCACGGGCTATTCGCTCGGGGCCCGGCCTGGGGCGCGCTCAAACAGTCACTCGTCATGCTCCGTCCCGACATCCAGTGGCGAAACCCGGTCATGTTCGTCGTTGAGGTGAGTGCCGTCCTGACCTTGATCTCGACCATCGCGGCTCTCCGCGGAGTCGAGAGCCAGGCCCCCGTTGGATATCTCATCACGCTGGACATTACTCTCTGGCTGACAGTGATCTTTGCCAACTTTGCCGAAGCGCTGGCGGAAGCGCGCGGTAAGGCCCAGGCCGAGGCTTTGCGTAAGACGCGGCGCGAAACACCAGCCTCTCGGCGGCTCCCGAATGGCGAAATCGAGGAGACGGTCTCGACCGACTTGCGGAGCGGCGACGAGGTCATTGTTCGTGTTGGCGAGCTGATCCCGGGCGACGGGGAAATCATCGAGGGAATCGCTTCCGTCGATGAGTCGGCGATCACAGGAGAATCAGCCCCCGTGATACGCGAGGCCGGCGGCGACCGCTCAGGTGTCACCGGAGGCACAAAAGTTCTCTCCGACCAAATCGTCGTCCGAATTACAGCCGATCCCGGAGCCTCATTCCTCGATCGGATGATCGCTCTGGTCGAAGGGGCCCGTCGGCAGCGAACTCCTAACGAGATCGCACTGGCGCTGATCCTCGCCGCGTTCACTCTCGTCTTTTTGCTCGTCACGGCCGCGTTGTGGCCGATGGCCGAGTTCACAGAAGAATACATGACCGAATACCTCGGCGAGTCGGAGCCCTTGAAAAGTCTGGGCACCGATGTGCCCACCCTCGTCGCGCTGCTCGTCTGCCTGATTCCTACGACGATCGGGGCCCTGCTGGCGGCGATCGGCATCGCGGGAATGGACCGCGCCCTGCGCGCTAATCTCATGGCCAAGAGTGGAAAAGCGGTTGAGGCGGCAGGCGACATCGACACGGTGCTGCTGGACAAAACGGGCACAATCACCGTCGGCAATCGGCGAGCAACCCAATTCATCCCGCTCGGCGAATGCAGCCGCGAGCAATTGGGGGAGCTGGCAACTCTGGCCTCGGTCGGGGATCAAACGCCCGAAGGCAAGAGCATCGTCGAGCTGTTTCGGAGCAGTTCCGCCGGCACAGGGACCCAAGCTGGAGCCGACCCTCCGATCGGTTCTCGCGTGGTCCCATTCAGTGCGGAGACGCGGATGAGCGGCATCGATCTGACCGCCGGAAAGCGCGTGAGAAAAGGTTCGGTCGAGGCCGTGGCCGAGCACGTCCGTAAGCTTGGAGGAAACCTGCCAGCGGGGACCAGAGAGCATGTGGATGCGATCTGCGCTGGCGGCGCGACCCCGCTTCTTGTTTGCGACGGAAGCCAGATTGCCGGCTTGGTCGTGCTCGAGGACGTGCTGAAGCCGGGGATCCGCGACCGCTTGGAGCGGCTCCGCCGGATGGGCGTGCGGACGGTAATGATTACCGGCGACAACGCGCTGACGGCGAAAGCAATTGCGCAGCGTGCTGGAATCGACGATTTCGTTGCCCAGGCCACGCCGGAGGCAAAGCTCAGCTACATTCGCCAGGAACAAATGAAAGGCAAGCTTGTCGGGATGGTGGGGGACGGAACCAACGATGCGCCGGCTTTGGCGCAGGCTGACGTCGGCCTGGCGATGAACTCGGGCACGCAGGCAGCGAAGGAAGCCGGCAACATGGTGGATCTCGAAAACGATCCCACCAAGCTGATTCAAGTCGTCGAGATGGGAAAGCAGTTGTTGATTACGCGGGGCGCCTTGACCACATTCTCCCTGGCGAATGACCTTGCCAAATACTTTGCCATCGTGCCGGCTATGTTCGCCGCCAACCTGCCCTGGTTGAAGGTCGTTGACGTGATGAACCTCCACACCGCGACTTCCGCGATTTTGTCGGCCGTCATCTTCAATGCCCTGATTATCCCGGCGCTGATCCCGATTGCTCTTAAGGGCGTTAGATACCAGCCCGTTGGAGCGGATGCCCTGTTGCGTCGCAATCTACTCATCTGGGGGCTTGGCGGCATCCTCGTTCCCTTCGTTGGGATCAAGCTTTTGGACTGGCTCGTGGTCGGGCCATTCTTGTCCTTCGAATGAAACGCGGTCATTTCCGAAAGAGGCGCTGTCCCGAGCGGGTGCGAGGGTGCCTCGGCGGGCCGCGTTGGCTCCATTCACTCGGAGGCAGTAAGGCGAGGCTCACTAATTGAACGATCAACGAGGACGATTCTCTCCCGTCCGCTGATTGGCCCGAACGTGCTTGTGACACTCGACGCAGTTCATGGTGAGCTGCAAGTAGGCCAGAGTCGCGCCTTCGAGATTCTTGGCCTTGGACTGCGTAATCAACTGCTTGCACGCATTGACGAATTCGGTCGTGTCTTGCTTGTATTGTGGCCCCGTTTGGCCAACGCTCCACTCGGTGGCTTTGCTCATCACAAGCATCCGCGCGCCTCCGGCTTCGATCAGGTCCCAGTTCTCGGTTGCCAGCCCCTCAATGACGTTTTGAGAATTGGTCAGCTTGGAACGCATGAAGAGCTTGACCTTGTCCCGCAGGCTATCCTTTTCTTGGGCCGAACCGCCCCCGAACAATAGCGCTCCGGATACCCCCAACAACGATATTCCCACGATTACGACGACGATTTTGAATCGAGCTGTTTTCATCCTCTGGGTTCCTGTTAGAAACATGGGCCTTCAACAAGCTGGCAAGTGTTAGCTCACAATCGCAGCGGCTGTCACCACGGGCTCACTTCGCAAACGTCGTTGCGGGAATCTTTATCACGCCCAGGTCGGTCGTCTCATTCGGCTTGACCGTGACTTTGATGGATTTCTTTTGCGGCCCAAAGAGCCACTCCGAGCGCTCCTGCCAGACCATAAAATTGTGCGTTCCCGCGGGAATTTTTTCGATGGTGAATTTGCCCTCCTTGTCGGAGACGGCGGCGTAGGGGTGGTCGATGATCAGCCAATAGGCCCGCATCCAGGTGTGGATGTCGCAATTGACGCGCGACGGAGTCCGCTCGGGGAGCGCGAATTTCCATTTGACGGATCCGGAGCGGTCGTTGCCTGGAATCGTCTGGTTCTGGTTGTCGTTGCGGATCGGAAAGACGTGCGTGTTATGCGCGATCGGGTCACCCGAGAGAATCGCCACATCCTGATCGGTGCGAACGATCAGGGCATGCGGGGTAAAGCGGCAGCCCTTTTGATCGAACTTGACGACCGGCTCTTTGCTCGCCTTGAGGTCTGGATGGATGTCGCTCGGGGCCTTCGCGAGATAGATAAAGACGTTGGCGATCCCCTTGCTTGTCGGGTCGACGATCAGCGAATCGTCAGGAACCCCGTCCTTCGCGCAAACCGCGGCGTCTTTCGCGCTCGTATCGCCGGCCTTCACCAGCGCGTCGAGCTTGATCGGGTCGCCGTCCAGCACAAACTGGCCTGTGACCGTGCCGTACTCCTGAGCGCGCACTGTTGCCGGAAGCAGACCCAGCGATAAACAAACGGCGGCAGCAACTACTGGAAAGCGCCTTGGAAGCGTCTTCATCATTCAACTCCTGAAGTTAAGGGTGCAAGTCTGATTTTGTTGACGTCTGTGCGATCCGATCGTCGCGGTGTCACTGCGAGGATCGACAAAACGGACAGGCGGCGGCATCGCGCGAGGGGCCGATCGAGAAGGCGGCCACTCCCCGATAAACCGAGAGTGCCCCCGTCAGAACGACGCAGTAGGCGGCCAACCGAAACAAGCGGCGCCGGCTGCCGAGGTTGACGAGCCGTCCGCTCAAGCCGGCGAGGGCCATCATCGGGATCGTTCCCGCGCCGAAAACTGCCATCGTTGCCAATCCCTTCCCGACATCAGCGGTGGCGGCAGCCAGCGCGAGGTAGGCATAGACGAGTCCGCAGGGAAGAAATCCAGTGGCGACGCCCGCCAGAAAGACGCGCGACGTTTTCGGCGATCGCAGCAAACAGCCGAAATGCGAAAACGCACCGCAGGAGGTCGTTGCGCCGCGAGAAAAGTGAAACCGCGGCAGCACATTCGCGGCCGACAGGCCCTGAACGATCAGCAGCACTCCGGCGACAACGCAAAGCACGGCTTGCGTCTGTCCGAACGTCGAACCGCGGCCGACAAGCCGCAGTCCGCCATAGGCGGCGACCGTCCCCGCGCACGAATACGTGAAAATACGGCCGAAGCTATAGGCAAGCTGGCGCGAGAGGGCCGACGCCCACGGCCGAGTGCCCAATCCGATTGTGAGCGCAAAGGGCCCACACATTCCCAGGCAATGCGACGAACCGAGCAGCCCGCCCAGGGCAATCAGTGGAAGGTCCGTCATCCCCCCACCTCCGACAGGATTTCGACTTTTTCAGGGGCGGAAGTGTGGGACGCCGGCAGCATCCCGCGACTCGACCGCTGGAGGTCCGCGACCGGCTGCGAGACACCATCAGTGCCGAGATGCCTTTGCCGCCTTGCATCGAGCTGACCGCTGCCGCTCTCAAAGCGCGTCAGCCGCAGTGACGTGCCCACCACGCAGGCGCTACTGATCACCATGCAGAGCGCAGCGGCGATGGGATTAAGCGCGCCTGTCAGCGCCAGACCTACGCCGGCGCAGTTGTAGGCGAAAGCCCAGAAGAGGTTGAAGCGAATCGTGTGCACGGTCGCACCCGCCAGGTCGAAGAGCCAGGGGATCCGCCCGAGGTCGTTGCTCATCAGGCAGACGTCGGCGGAATCGCGCGAGACATCGGTGCCGCAACCCAGAGCGATTCCGACATCGGCGAGCGCTAGCGCGGGGGCGTCGTTGATTCCATCGCCAATCATTGCCACGGGGCCAATCGCCTGCCGCATCGCGCGGATGTGTTCCAGTTTCTGCTCGGGAAGCAATCCGGCCAGAACAGCGACACTCAGCTCTCGTTCGAGTTGCCGGCCGCGCTCGAGGTGATC
>Ga0187782_10001680_pt1 | contig 16218 bp, 12 predicted proteins | sample 0715_SJ02_MP15_2_FD_132454 | JGI IMG/M metagenome (GOLD analysis project Ga0187782, IMG submission 132454) | Tropical peat soil microbial communities from peatlands in Department of Meta, Colombia - 0715_SJ02_MP15_20_MG | ecosystem: Environmental > Terrestrial > Soil > Wetlands > Peat | place...
CCAACCTGCTGCCCCCCTCACCGCAGCTGCAACTCACGGTCGATCGCGTCCAGGCCCAGTCGATGGGGCTGTCGGCGAGCGATGTGTACACGGCGCTGCAGCTCATGCTGGCGCCGGTCTACGCCAATGACTTCATCTACGAGGGGCGGGTGCTGCGGGTGCTGCTGCAGGCGGATGCGCCCTGGCGCATGACACCCGAGGCGCTCGGGCATTTCTACCTCGCGAGCAGCAGCGGCGCCATGATCCCGCTCGCGAACTTCGTGCATGCCGACTGGGTGGTGGGCTCGCCCTCGCTCACGCGTTACAACGGCTACCCGGCGGTCGAGATCACCGGTGGCAACGCCCCCGGGCGCAGCTCCGGGGAGGCCATGCAGGCGATGCAGCGCATCGTCACGCAGGACCTGCCGCACGGAATCGGCAACGACTGGGCGGGGCAGTCACTGCAGGAGATTCTCTCGGGCGCGCAGGCGCCGATGCTGTTCGCACTCTCGATCCTGGTGGTGTACCTGTGCCTCGCCGCGCTTTACGAGAGCTGGAGCGTCCCGGTGGCGGTGCTGATGGCGGTGCCGGTGGGACTCGTCGGCACGGGTGTGGCGGCGCTGCTGCGCGGCCTGCCGAATGACGTGTTCTTCAAGGTGGGCCTCATTACCATCATCGGTCTGTCGGCGAAGAACGCCATCCTCATCGTGGAGTTTGCGGTTACTGCGCAGGCGAACGGCAAGAGCCTGCACGAAGGCGTTCTCGAGGCGGCGCGCCTGCGCTTCCGGCCGATCCTCATGACCTCCTTCGCCTTCATCCTCGGCGTCTTCCCGATGATGGTCTCGACCGGCGCGGGCGCCAATGCACGCCACGCCATCGGCACTGGTGTGGTCGGCGGAATGCTGAGCGCCGCGGTGCTCGGCGTGCTGATGATCCCGGTGTGCTATGTCGCCGTGCGCCGCCTGATGGGCGACAAGCTCGATGAGCCCGGGCGTACGCCCGCGGGCAGCGCCGTGGGCGGCGGCACCGGCGCGCTCGGCCATGCGCAGGAGCGCGAGGAGTAGCGCGCTCGGCGACACCAACAACGGACGGTCCTGGGTCGATTGCGCTCAGGGTGAGGTCGAGTGGGGCGCGAAGGCGCTGAACACGTCCGGCCCGAAGATCTTCAGCCCGGGTTCCGCCGCATAACCGAGGTAGGAGAGTCCGAAGAGCGCTTCCACCGTGCGCAGCAGCGAATAGTGGTTGTAAGGAACCGCCGAGACGGTGCCCGGCTTGACGAAGGGCGATAGCACCACGGCGCCGACGCGCCCGCCGCCCGGGCCGGAGATCCCCGGCCGGTACTTCGCCCCCGGCAGCGGCCGCTCACCGCAGCAGGCGCTCGAGCCCTTCGCGCCGAGGCCGTCCGATTCGTCGAAGGTGATGACCAGCAACCCATCGGCGCGGAAGGCCGGTGAGTCTTCGATGAGCGGCACCCACTTTCTCAGAAAGACATCGATGGCGGTGAGACCGCCGCGGCGGCCGTCGACGCACTCGGCGTCGTGCCCGTCGTTGCACAGGTTCGGTGTGATGAAGGTGTAGTTGGCCGTGCTGGCCGCGCTCTTGAGGTCCGCAGGCAACCGCGCGAGATCAACCACGCGCGCATTGCAGCGCGCCGGATCGTCGATGATCGCGTGGAAATAGACGAACGGGTCGTGCTTCGCCGCGTATTGATCGGAGGGCTCCGCCACCTGCGTGGTCTCGGGCCGCCCGAGCGGTACGTGCCCGCAGGTCGCGGACTCGCGGGTGGGATTGCGGCCCATGTCTTCCATGTAGCCCTTCCAGGTGAGCCCGGCGGCCTCGAGCTGGTCGGCAAGCGACTTCACCGACGGCGGATACACGCAGCCCCTGCCCGGCAGTTGCCCGTGCGCATCGAGCGCGGGTGCGCTGGCGCGAAAATCCGCGAACGTCGGGCAGTCGAGCTGGGTGTCCTCATTGGGCGCCTGGCCGCTGACGAGCGCGACGTAGTTACCGAGGCTCGCGTGGCCGATGGCGTAGTAGTGAGTAAGGAGCGCCCCGCGAGCAGGCAGTGTGTGCGCAAGATACGGCGCCGCCGAGGCGCGCGCGAAACTCACGCCATAGGACTTGTTCTCGAGCAGCAGCACGAACACGTGGCGTACCGGCGGCAGCTCAGCGCGCCCCGGCACGCCACCTGCCGTTCGGGCAAGAGACAGCGCCAGCAAGGCCAGCGCGCAGGCGCCACGCGGTGGGAACACTCACGACTCCGGTGCGGCGCTCACCGCGACAGCGGCGCGTTGCGGCGCGAGCCGCAATGCCCTGGTGAACAGCAGCGCGCAGCCGGCCGTGAGGAGCGCAGCCGTGACGAACGCGGCCCCCGGGAAATACGGCGTTGCTGACGGGCTCGTGAAATGAGCAAACACCTGCGTCATGAGCGGCGGCCCGAGGATGGCACTCAGGCTGTAGAGGCTCGCAACCGCGCCCTGCAGCTCGCCTTGCGCATCGGCGGGGATCTGCTGCGAGGCGAGCGCGTTCATCGACGGATAGGTGAGCGCGAACAGGAAGGTCGTGAGCGAGACCACATACATCACCCAGCCGGCACTCGCGAATGCATAACCGAGATAGGCGAGCAGCGCGCACGCCATGCCGGCGAGCGCGGCGCGTCGCTCGCCACCCATCCACGGAATGAGCACCCGCGTGAAGACGCCCTGCGCAATCGCCATCACCGCGCCGACGAACGCGAGCGAGTAGCCGACCTCGGCACTGGTCCAATGGAACTTGAAGATGGTGTAGAAGGCCCAGGTGCTCGGCAGCACCTGGTGCGCAAGCTGCCAGAGAAACAGCGCGCCCAGCATGAGCAGCACGGCCGGGTGGCGGCGCATCTGCGCGAGCGTACCGAGCGGATTGGCGCGTGACCAGTGAAACGGGCGGCGCGCGGCGCGCGGCAGCGACTCGGGGAGCGCGAAGTAGCCGAGCGTCGCGTTGGCGAGCGCGATGACACCGGCGCTGAAGAAGGGGGCACGCGGTCCGAACGCACCCAACAGGCCGCCGATCGCCGGCCCGACGATGAAACCTACGCCGAAGGCCGCGCCCATGAGACCGAAACTCTGCGCACGGCGCTCCGGTGGAGTGATGTCCGCGACGTAGGCATAGGCCGGCGTGAAGGAGGCGCCCGCGATGCCGGCGATCATCCGGCCGACGAACAGCCAGCCGATAACCGGCGCGAACCCCATGATGAGATAGTCACAGCCGAGGGCGAGCAGCGCGAACAGCAACACCGGGCGGCGCCCGAAGCGGTCGCTCAGGTTGCCGAGCACCGGCGCGCAGAAAAACTGCATCAGCGCATAGACGAACGAGAGCCAGCCGCCGTAGCCGGCCGCGCGATCGACGCTTACGCCGGTGAGCTGCATGATCAGCCGCGGCAAGACCGGCAGGATGATGCCGAAGCCGATCGAGTCGACCAGCACGGCGACGAAGACGAAAGTCAGGGCGGCGTTGCCGGCCTTGCGCGCGCTCATGGGATCCTTGGACGAGGGGCGCGCCATCTTATACGAAGCGCCGTGACGACCGCCGCCGACCGGGCCGTGCTCAGCGCCCGCGCGCGGCGCGCTGCTCGCGCGCGCGCCGCAAGTAGGGCAACTCGGTCTTGTCGTAGTCGCGCAGCTTGCCGCGCCTGCGCAGGTTGTGCCAGAACCAGCGTGCCTCCAGGAGAAACAGCCGATAGCCCCGAAGCAGCACGACCCCGCCCTGCGCGTCCGCGAGATAGTCGAGCAGTGTCGATACCGGCGGGAACCAGCCGGGCCGCCGCGACAGGCTCGTCAACAGCTCGGCAACCGCGGGGTGGACACGGCCGTCGCGCACGAAGCCCTTGCCGAAGTGCGTACTGACGATGCACACGCCCCGTTCGTGCTCGAGGCGCGCCTGCCGGGCCGGAGTCATCAGCTCGATGAACTCCTCGACGTTGTCGGCGTAGGCGCTGGGAAAAAAGCCGCGCACGCCGGGGGTGCCCGCGGTCCGGTAAGGCAGTGCCGACGTAACGTTCCACAGGTTCAACTCGTCGTAGGTGAAGCTGCGCACGTAGCGCAGGTGCCGCTCGGCGAGATCGGCCCAATAGTACGGCGAGTCGCTGCGCTGACCCTGCGCAGGCCGCTCGCGCCGGCCGCCGAGCGCGGCGTATGCCCAGCGCCAGAGCCGGAAGCGGAACCGATCGACCCCCCAGTAGAGGTTGTCGCGGTTGAAGCCGTGTGCGGCGTAGGCGGTCGGATAGCGATCGAGATGGCGCCGGTAGACCTCGAGCGCTGCACTGATCTGTGCCCGCTCGCTCGACTCCATGCGCGCGCCGTGAAAGGCGATCTCGAAACCGCGCTCCTGAAGCTGGCGCACGAAGTCAGCATACTCGGGGTCATCGAGCGTGTCCGATCCCTCGTAGTCACTCGGCCCCAGGTAAGGCAGCGACCAGACGGTCTTCGTGGTGCGAAACCCGAGTCGCTCGAGCAGCTCGTAAATCGGGCGGATGTACTCGAGCGTCGAGACGTCGGTGTCATCGAAGATCGAGAAAGCGAACTGTTTGCCGCCGGGAAATGCGGCGGGTGGCCGGCGGGTCATGGGCTGCCGCTCAGAGATGGTCGCCCCAGGCATCGCCACGCGTCACCATCCAGGCGCCGAGATCGGGGCTGAGCCCATGCGCGGCGCCGGGATCGCGTACCAGGAGGTGGATGTTGCCCGGCGCCTGAATGTAACCCGCCCGCAGCAGCGGCCCCTTGAGGGCGCGTCGCGATGCGGTGAGGAGTAACACGTCGTAGTTCGCGGACTTTCCCCAGCGCCGCGCGACAGCGAGCACGCGTGACAGTGCGGCGGGACAGTCCGGATCGAGCACCAGGTCGACGACCGAGCCGATGGCAAGTCCGGCGATCCGCAGATCATCGAGTCGCTGCGGAGGCGCGAGTACGGCGAGGCCGACGAGGTCATCCCCGCGCCACGCCGTCGCGAAGCGGTAGCGGCCGTGCGCGCCGCGCTCGTAGCGCCAGCGCAGATACGCACCCGAGCGCGTGGCGGAGGAGCTCAGGGTCCGCTGCGCGCGGGCCCAGAGGCTGTCCAGCGCCGCCTCGTCCGGCAGTCGCTCGCCGAGCCTGGCGGTGAGCCCGCGCCCCGCAAACGCATGCGGGAGGCGCAGCGCCGTGAGGCCGAGCGTGACCAGGGCGCCGGCCGCGTACGCGCAAGGGGGAATGCGCGCGACCCTCACGGCGAGCGACAGCGCGACCGGCAGACCCTTGAGATGCTCGAGACGCTCGAAGTCGAGCTTGCGCAAGATCCGTCCGGGCCGCAGCGGCGCGACGTAGTCGCGCACCGCACCCAGGTCGCGCATGCCGAGCGCCTCCGACAGTCGTCGCGGCAGGAGCGCCGCCGGCATCGAGGCAACGAGGCCGACCTGCTTCAGCATTTCCTTCAGCAGCAGAAAGCCGATGGGGCTGTTGCGGTACTCCTCGAGGACCCACCAACCCTTGAGCCAGTGGGCCGCGGCGTACTCGCGGCCGTTCCAGAAACGCGTGGGAATGGTCGTGACGTAGCCGACCAGACGGGTACCCATGAAAACGCCGACCGTCGGCGGTGCCTCGCCGGGCGCGAACGGATTCTCCGCGGCCGCACTGCGCAGCATCTCGCGCGCAGTTTCCGCGGTGGCATCTCGGTCCCAGGCGGCTGCCCGGATGAATTCGGCGATCGAGTCCGCGTCTGCTTCACCCAAGCGACGAACTCTGAGGGGCTCAGGCATTTGCTCAGACGCAACCTAACGCTCGTCACCCATCCTAGCACAGCCTCACGACACCACTTGCGCGGGGCCTCGCCTGGTGGCTGTTGGTCGTAAGCCCGGCACGCGGCATTACTCATGCATGACTCACGGGACTGCCGCGAGTCGCGCGGCGGCGCAGCCAGAACACCGGTACGCCGGCGAGAATGATGACGAAGGTGAGACCGGTGTTGCGCGAGTCGGTGACCAGCGCATTGAGCACCATGAAGGCGGAAGCGATCAGGAACACCGCGGGCACCAGCGGATAGCCGAAGGTGTGGTACGGACGCACGAGACCCGGGCAGCGCCGGCGCAGCACGAACACCGCGGCGACGGCGGCCGCATAGAAAGGCCAGATGCCGAGGATGAACTTATCGGCGAGCTGCGCGAAATCGTTTTGCAGAACGTAGATCACGCCGAGCACGCTCGCGAGGCCGATGGCGACTGACGGGGTGTTGAAGCGCGCCGAAACGTGCGCCGCTGCACGAAAGAACAAACCCCGGTCGGCCATCGCAAAGAAGATCCGCGACCCGGTCAGCATCGAGGCGTGCAGGCTGCTGAAGGTCGACACCACCACGGCCGCGGCCACCAGCGCACCGCCCGCGCCGCCGAGCAGGGGAATGCGCTGCGCGACGGTCGCGGCGATGAGCTTCGACTGCGCCATCTGCGCCGGGGCGAGCGCGTACAGGAACCCCACGTTGACCACCAGGTAGACCAGCATCACGCACACGGCCCCGGCGATGAGCGCGAGCGGCAGGTTGCGCTGTGGGTCGCGGATCTCGCCCGCAACGGCCGTGGCATCCGCCCAGCCGTCGTAGGTCCACATGACCGGAATCAGTGCGCTCGCCAACACCCAGGGCCGTACGGACGCTGACCAGGCGGGCGTGAGAGGCGCGGCACGCGCGCCCGTCGCGGTGAACGCGAGCAGGCCGAGCGCCAGCAGCACGCCGTACTTCACCGCGGTCGAGGCGCTCAGCACCTTCGCCGCACGCTGCACGCCCACGTAGTTGATGGTGCCGACGATAAGGATGGCGAGCGCGGCGGTCTGGCGGACCTGGGCGCCGGAGAGCGGCACAAAGTAGCCGAGATACTCGGCGAAGATGGTGGCAATCGCCCCGAGCGCCGCGGCGCGAATGACAATGAGCTCGGTCCAGCCAAAGAGGAACGCGGGCAGCGGGCCGTAGCCCTCGAGGAGATAGGCAAAAATGCCACCCGAGCGCGGCAGGGCCGCGGCGAGCTCGGCGATGGTAAGGGCACCGCAGAGCGCGATGACGCCGCCCAACACCCAGCACAGCAGCATCGCCCCGGGCGCCTGCAGCTGCGCGGCGACCGCAGCCGGCACGCGGAAGATACCGCTGCCTATCGTGATCCCCACCGAAACGGCGATGGTCTGCAGCAGGCTCACCGAGCGCGGCATGCGCTCGCCCCACTGGTCAGCCACCGGCGAATCTCGCCGCGAGCAGCTCTATCCAGTGACGCACCGGCAAGGGCGTGGCGCTGCGGATATGCGCCAGGCAGCCGATGTTGGCCGTGGCAATGACCTGTGGCTCGCCACTCTCGAGCGCCGCCACCTTGGCGCGCAGCAGTTCGCCCGCGAGCTGCGGCTGCAGGATCGAATAGGTCCCGGCCGAGCCACAGCAGCGGTGTCCGTCCGTGACGGCGGTCAGCGCAAATCCGGCCGCGCTGAGCAGCGGCTCGACCACGCCCTTCACGCGCAGCGCATGCTGCAGCGTACAGGGCGCCTGAAACGCCACGCGCAGCGGCGCTGCCTCGCGCGCCGCGCGCCGACACGCAGCGAGCACATCGCCGACCGCTCCGCTTTGCGCAGCGAGTAGCTGGCTGATATCACGCGCGAGCGCGCTGATGCGGGCGGCACGGGCGGCGTAAGCGGGATCGTCTCCGAGCAGCCGTCCGTAATCGCACACCATGGCGGCACAGGCGCTCGCGGTCACCACCACTGCCTCCGCTCCCGCCTCGACGTGCGGCCAAAGGGCGTCGACGTTGCGGCGCACCTCACGGAGAGCCTCGGCGTGGGCCGCGAGGTGGTGGTTGAGCGCTCCGCAACAGCCGGCGTCCGGCGCAGTGATCGCCGAGATGCCGATTCGATCGAGGACCTGCGCGGCTGCCGGGTTGATGTCCGGGGCCATGGCCGGCTGTACGCAGCCCTCGAGGAGTACCACACGCCGCGCATGACGCAGCGGGGGCCAGACGGGCTTCGGGCCGCGCAACGCCGGCAGCGGCGCACCCGCTGCGGGAACACGCGCCCGGAGCGCGCGCGGCAGCAGGGGACGTACGGCTCGGGCAGTGGCGAGGAGCGCCCGCACGCGCTCGCGGTGCGGCACGAGCTTGCGCAGCAGGTAGCGCTTGAGACGCGCCGCGGGCGCACGCTGCACGCGCTCCTCGGTCAGCACGCGCCCGAGGTCGAGGAGCGTGCCGTACTGCACGCCGGAAGGGCAGGCACTCTCGCAGGCGCGGCAGGTGAGGCAGCGGTCGAGATGCAGCTGCGTGCTCGCCGTCACCGGCGCGCCCTCGAGCAGCTGCTTCATGAGATAGATGCGCCCGCGCGGGCTGTCGAGCTCGTCGCCGAGCAGCTGATAAGTGGGGCAGGCAGGAAGACAGAAGCCGCAATGCACGCAGCTGCGCAGAATCGCATCGGCCTCGCGGCCCTGCGGTGTTGCGCTGATGAAATCGGCGAGCGCGGTCTGCATACCTTCCGATTCCATCAGCCCGAGGCCGGGCGGGAGTCGTGAAGGCGCAATTCTACGCGCAATCGCCCACCGGGCACTCCGGCGCGCCGGGTGTACGCGCAGCGGTTGCGCTGCGTGCGGACGGTCCGACTAGCCGGTGATCACTCTCAGGCGCTGGGTGCGCGAGGCATCGCCCATCTCGTTCACCCGCCGCAGCAACTCGCGTGCGGCATCTGCCTGCAGCGGGCGGCTGAGGAGAAACCCCTGCGCGTCCTGGCAGTCCTGCTCCTGCAGAAAGGTGAGCTGCGGGAAGTTCTCGACCCCTTCGGCGGTCACGTTGATGCGCAGCGAGCGCGACATGGCGATGATCGCGGCCGCGATCGCCCGATCATCACTTCCCTCGGTGATGCTGGTGACGAACGAGCGGTCGATCTTCAGCCGATCTACGGCGAAGTGGCGCAGGCGGCCGAAGCTCGAGTAGCCGGTGCCGAAGTCATCGATGGCCAGCGAGATACCGAGCGCCTTGAGCTGATTGATGGCCTTTTCCGCCCACGCCTCATCGGCCATGACCACCGACTCGGTGATCTCGAGCTCGAGCACCGCCGGTGGCAGACCCGTCTCCTTGAGGATCTCGGCGACTTCATTCGGATATTCGGCGAGGGCGAACTGACGCCCGGAGACGTTGACTGCCATGCGCTGCACCGGCAGACCTTCGGTGCGCCACGCCTGGGCCTGCTGACATGCAGTGCGCAGCGCCCACTTGCCGATAGCGAGGATCAGGCCGGTTTCCTCGGCGACCGGTATGAACTCGACCGGGCTCACCGCGCCGAGCTCGGTGTTCGTCCAGCGCAGCAGCGCCTCGACGCCCGAGACCGAACCGGTGCGTACGTCGAACTGCGGCTGGTACTGCAGCGAGAACTCGTTGCGCTCGAGCGCGCCGCGCAGCTGCTCCTCGATGGTGAAGCGGTGCAGCGCGGTGGCGTTCATGGAGACGTCAAAGTAGGCGAAGGTGCCGGGGCTGCGGCGCTTGGCGAAGTACATGGCAAGATCTGCGTTGCGCAGCAGCGTCTCGGCATCGGTGCCGTCCTGAGGATAGATCGCGATTCCCACGCTCGGGGTGACGACCAGCGAGTTCGACGCGAGCTGCATCGGCTCGCGCAGCGCCAGAATGAGCCGCTCGGCCACTGCGCCGGCATCGACGGTAGTGCGCAAGTTGGGCAGCAGCACCATGAACTCATCACCACCGAGACGCGCGATGTCGCCGACCCGCGTGCTGTTGGAGCCGGCGACCGAGTCGCTGCCGTAGCGCAGCGAGCCGCGCAGCCGGTCGGCGACCACGCAGAGCAGCTCATCACCCACGGCGTGACCGAGCGTGTCGTTGACGCGCTTGAAGTTATCGAGGTCGAGGTAGAGCACCGCCAGGTTGCCGCTCTTCTCTTTGGCCGCCTGCAACGCGCCCACCAGGCGGTTGTGCGACTGCTCACGATTGGGGAGCCCGGTAAGCGTGTCGAAATATGCCAGCCGCACGATGCGCCGCTCGGCACGCCACTTGCTGCCGAGCGCAATGCTCATCTGCCGCACCTCGTGCGGATGAAACGGCTTTTGCAGGTAGGAGAGCTTGTCCTCGGGGGGCACAAAGCCGCCGATCTCCCCGGGGTCGGCATCGGAGTAGGCCGTGCAGATGACGATCTCGATCGCCGGGTCGAGCTCGCGGATCTGGGTCGCCGCCCACACGCCGTCGGGGCCGGGCGGCATACGCACGTCGAGGAACACCACGGCGAAGGGCTCGTTGCGCGCCAGGCTCTCCTTCACGGCGGCAACCGCCTGCGTCGCCTGCTCGCAGAACACCGGCTCGAAGCTGGTCGCCGCGCGCGCCGCCGCGCGCCGCAGCGCCTCGGCGGGATTCTTGCGGAACAGCCGGCTGCGCAGCTCATGAAAGCCGGTCATCTCGAGATTTACCTCGCTGTCGCACAGCACCTGCCGGTAAGCCTCGCGAATCTCGGGCTCGTCATCGACCACGAGTATGCGAATCGGTGTTGGGGTGCGTTCAGCCATGGCAGGACCTCAGGCAGCTCCGGCGATCGGAGCGGTTTCACGGGCGGCGAGCGGCACCAGCAGGTGCAGCGAGGCACCGCGCCCCGGGCCGTCGCTGGCGGCCCAGATCCGCCCGCCGAGCGCGCCGATGGCGTTGGCGCACCAGTGCAGACCGATCCCGTGGTTGGTTTCCGGCGATTTCGTGGAGAAACCCATCTCGAAAACTCGCTCGAGATTCTGGGCGGGGATGCCGACACCGTCGTCTCGGCACTGCAGGTGCAGCTGTTGCCGCTCCGCGTCGCGCACGATCTCGGCGCTCACGCGCAACGTCCCCTTGTCCTTGCCCGCGTCGCGGATCGCATCCGCCGCGTTGATGATGAGGTTCTGCAGGATGAGGCGCAGCACGGTGCGGGCGACGCGGACCACGCCGAGCCGCCGCAGTGTCTCGTCGCTGTCGATGGTGAGGCGCTGGCGGCACACGTCCGGCACGATCTCGAGCGACTGTGCCAGGAGCTCCGTGAGGCGTACCGGCTCGATGACGTGCTCATTGCGCGTCGCGCGCATCTGCTCGGCGAGTGCGGTCTGGATGACGGTGGTCTGACGGGTGATCACGGCGACGTCCTCGCGCGCCGCACGCACCGTGGCGGCCATTTCGCGGCTGCCAAGGCGCAGGAACTCTTCGAGGTCCGCGCGGCGCTGCGAGTCCGGCGCGCCGTCCTGCAGTTCCGCGACCGCCTGCTCGGCGTCCTCGGCGGGAGCGGTGCGTAGCCGGTCGTAGAGCGTCGCGAGACGCACGGCAATCGGTGTCATCGCGTTGCCGAGGTTGTGCAGCACGCCCCTCGCGAGCTCGGCGAATCCCGCCTCGTAGGACTGGTCGACGAGCCGGGTGCGCGATTCGGCCACGCGCTCCACCATGCGATCGAACTCGCGCGCCAGCACGCCGAATTCGTCCTTGCGCTTGAGATCGAGCCGGTTGGTGAGGTCCCTGTCCTCGCCGAGGGCCACTGCGTGGCTGGTCACGAGCGCCAATGGCCTCAGGATCGCACGGTTCAGTACCACGACCAGGAGCACGAGGACGATCACGGCCGCGGCCAGCAGGCCGCTCGAGGCGTAGGCGACCGCCATGCGGCCCTGCGCGGTGATCCGCCGCGGCACGTCGACCTGCAGACGCATCACCGGCCAGCCATAAAGGTCGTTGAACGTGCGGTAGACGCCGGTGCTGCTATCGGTCTCGAGGAGCCCCTCGGAGGGTGCGCCCGGGACCGGCGCGAGCAGCGCGAGACTCGCCTGCGCCTGTGACCCGATACTCTCCACGACCGCAGGGGTCATGAGCCGGCCAAAGATCACCATGCCGCGGGGCGGGCCGTGGCCATTGCCATCGAGTATCGGCGCCTCTGCCAGCAACAGAGTCCCGCGGTTGCTGTTGAGCAGGCCCCGCGCGCTCGTGACGCGACGCAGATTCGCCCGCCACGGAAAGTCGGACGGCAGCGCCGGGGATGCGGTCAGGTTCAGCCCCAACGGCCGGTCGCTCTGCAGATCGAGGTCTCTCGCCTGAACGACCTCGCCGTCCTCGTCGACGATCACCAGCGCGTTGATGTTCAGCTGGCGCAGCGCCAGGTCGCTGATATTGGCCGTGATGAACGCGGGGTTGTGATCTTGTACGAAGCGGTACGTGTCCGCCCAGTTGCCCCAGTCGGTGGCGGACGTCGCGACCTCGCCCAACGCGCGCTCGAGCGAGTAGTTGATGCGGCGCATGGCGGTCGCCGCGTCGGCGCGCTCGAGCTCGGCGAAACTCGGCATGATCACGAGCTTCTCGACCAGGACCTGCGTGAGCCCGAGGATCAGGAAGATCGCGCCGATCATCGCGATGACTTTGGAGCGGATATGCACAGAATTAAGCTAAATCGAAACATCGGCCTCTTCGTGTCCTGGCCTCTCAAAATCCGCGGCAACGGCGCAGGCCGGGAAGCAGGGAGTGACGGACGTCACAGATCGGGGGCGAGGCGTACAGAGGTGCCCGCGCTCGGGGCCAGGGGGCACCGGGGAGCGACGAATGGTATGGTCCTCGCCGGCATCAGGGCGTGCGGGTAACCCATGACGACATCCAGACGGGCTTTCCTCGGCATGACCACAGCCGGCGCAGCCATCGCCGTGGGGGCGCAGGCGCCGGCGACCAAGGACACGCCGGCGCACGAGGGGCTGCGCTCACTGACCGGTGGCGCCCAGCCGATCAGCGGGGAGGAGCACGGCGCGCGCCTGGCGAAGGTGCAGGGTCTGATGCAGCAGCGCCGGATCGCAGCGCTCCTGGTCGAGTCCGGATCCACGCTGGAATACTTCACCGGTATCCGCTGGCACAGGTCCGAGCGCACCACCGCCGCGCTGATCCCTGCTGCAGGTCAGGTGGTGGTCGTAACGCCGTACTTCGAGGAGCCCTCGATCCGCGAGACGTTACGGGTGGCGGCCGATCTGCGTCCCTGGAAGGAGGACGAGAGCCCTTTTGAGCTCATCGCGGGGGCCCTGCCTCACCGGTCGCGGGCGGCGGGGCCGCTCGCCGTGGAGGCGACGACGCGGTACTTCATCGTCGAGCAGGTCGCACGCGCCGCGACCCCGCGCCCCGACGTCGTGCCCGCAGAGGACCTGGTGCGCGGTTGCCGCATGATCAAGTCCGCGACGGAGCTCGCGCTCATGCAGGCCGCCAACGACGTCACTCTCGCCGCCCTGCGGCACGTGCACGGACATATCGAAGCCGGCATGCGTGGCGCCGACATTCTCGCCCTGATGGTCGCCGCGACTGGGCAGTTAGGCGGCGAGCACGAGTTCTCGCTGGTGCTCCTCAACGAGGCCAGCGCCTACCCGCACGGGTCGCTCAAGCCCCAGGAGGTGCATCCGGGCTCCGTGATCCTCATCGATACGGGCTGCAGCGTGCACGGCTATCAGTCTGACATCTCGCGCAGCTGGGTGTTCGGCGACGCCTCACCCAGACAGCGCGAAGTGTGGAAGACGGTCAAGCGCGGCCAGGAGATCGCCCTCGAGACCGCCAGGCTCGGCGCCGCGGTCGGCGGCATCGACCGCGCCGTGCGCGCCTTCTACGAGGGCAAGGGCTGGAGCAGGGACTATGGGCTCCCCGGCCTGTCGCATCGCACCGGCCATGGCATCGGCATGGACGTGCACGAGCCGCCCTACCTGGTGCGCAATGACACGACGGCGCTGCAGGCCGGCATGTGTTTCTCGGACGAGCCCGGGCTCTACATTCCCGGAGAATTCGGCATCCGCCTCGAGGATTGCTGGCACATGAGCGCGGCGGGCCCGAGGCTCTTCACGCCCCTCGCCAGGGCGATCGACCAGCCGATCTGATCATAGTAGGCGCGCTGCTAGCTCAGCTGCTTGCGCAGCGTCGCTACGTCGATGACGCTCCACTCCTCCACGATGCGCCCGCCGGAGAAGCGGAAGAAGGTCATCCCTTCGATGCCGATCCGGTCACCTTTGCCGGGCATCCCGCCGGCGGCCACAGTGTTGGTTCCAACAACCCGCCAGTGCACCGCCACGAGATCCCGATCCGCCACGGTGCGCTCCACCGTTACCTTGAGATCCGGCATGGCCTCGCGCCAGGACGCGGTGGCCGCGGTGTCCTGCTCGAGGCTGTAGTCGGCGGAAGCGCCGTGCGCTACGAAATTCGGACCATAGATCTCGTGCTGCGCATCGACATGTCCTGCGGCCATATTCTCGAGAAACACTCGCTTCGCGGTACGCACGTTGCCCGCAGCGCCTGCGCGTGCGTCGGCGCTGCACACGACGAGCAGCAATGCGCTCAATACCGTAAGCATTCGCGCCGCAAGGTGTTCGGTCATGAGGGTCCTCCTGTGCCTCGCATGGTCGCGAAGTGGAGCGACGATCGGGAGCGACTGGATCGCAGTTTCAGCTCGCCCGAGGCTCACGCCGCTTTAATCTGCGCCGAGTCGCCGGGTTTCACAGAGGTGCCGGCAGGTCGATCCACCCCGAGGCACGCATTATCATCGGCGCACATGCGATCATGGTGCCAGAGCTGCGCGGCGTTCTTGTTAGTCGGGCCCGCGGCTCACGGTCAGTCGCCACCGGACCAACTGGCCCCGGTATCGCGGACTGAGTTCTGTGTCACGGAGGGCGCCGTCGAAGAGCACGACCGGGCTCTGCTCGTCAGGGTCCCGAAGATGCGTGCCTACGTCAACCGCACAGCCGCCGACGTTGCGCGGCTCACCTTCAGCTATCTCGGGCCCACCGCCGTCGAGTCAGCTCTCGGCTCTGGTGCGAGCCGGCGCCAGTTCGGCATCAAGCGGCGCGCTGCGAATGCCTGCAACCTCATCTACGTCATGTGGCGCATCACCCCGGAGTCGAGTCTCGTGGTGTCGGTCAAGGCAAACCCCGGCCAGGAATCGAGCGCGCAATGCGGGAACCGCGGATACCGCAACCTCAAACCGCGGGCGAGCGTCGCGCTTCCGGCGCTCGAGCCGGGAGCGGCACACCAGTTGCAGGCCCAGATCCACGGCGACGAGCTGCGGGTACAGGTCGACGGGAAAGTCGTCTGGCGGGGAAGTGTCGGGGAGGTCGCGGCTGCGACCAGTGGCCCGGTCGGCATGCGTACCGACAACACGCGGCTCGAATTTACTTTCGCGACCCAGGATTCGGCGTCGGCGCTCGCGGCGCTCCAGCCCTGTCGAACGGGCGCGCCAGCGTCCGACTAACGAGCGGTCAGGGGTGACCCGCCTGTGCGACGGTGGACTGCAGATCCACCGATGAAGGGTCGAGGACGTCCTTGATGTCCTTGCACTCCGGGAGCGTCGCACCTTTGTAGCCGTCGGCGGGGAAGTACTTGAACTGCCACGCGGCGAAGCCCCATACGTCGAGACCGGCCTTGAGGTAGCGGGCGGCTCGATCAGCCGCCTCGCAGTCGTACTGCGAGCGACGCAGGTGTTGCTTGGTTTCGCGCAGCAGCTCGGCGCGGGCCTTGGCCTCCGAGCGTTCGAGCAGCGTCTCCTTGAGACTCACCGCGGTGCCGGAGCGGTGCGTGCGGTGCTGGACCTTGAAGTCGGGGTCGGCGTACGGATCGGCGCCGGCCGGCGGTGTCGCCCGCGCTGAATCCACGTCGGCTGCGGGCTCGACTTCTGCAGCATCGTCGGCAGAGTGCTGCAGCGGGGGTGCCGCCACGGGGGTCGCGGGGTCGAAGGCGTTGACCATGGCTGCACTGCGCGCGGACTTAGCGGCCAGATAGTCGCCGACCGCCCAGGCGCCGAGCGTAATGATGGCGGCGCTCGCTCCCACCAAGGCGCCGTAACGGGTGAAGCCGGCAATGAACGCCGACTCCCGCGAGGCGGTGAGCGTGCGCAGCCGCCGGCGTGTCTCATCGCGTCGCAGCCAGAGGATGAGGTGCCGGATACCGTACAGCACGCCTTCCGCGATGATAAAGCCGAGGGCGGCCCCGATGACGAGTTGAGCCATGCTCATGATTGGATACCGTAGCCGCGGATTCTCTGCCCGGCCGGCATTCTGCGGGTCAGTTTGGCCCGCAAACCGTGAGCGGCATCACGCGGCCGCCGCGCTTTCCGTGCATGTCGCACGCAATGGAGCAGGCATCGGTTGCGACAGCGGTCGGCCTCGGCCGGCTCGCGGGTCCCGCCCGAGTTGCCCCGGGTGGCTGCCACATCAAGGCACCGACCAGCAGCGGCGTTGCCGCTCATCCGCGCGGCTGAGCGGCAACGCCGCTGC
>Ga0187782_10001682_pt1 | contig 16209 bp, 15 predicted proteins | sample 0715_SJ02_MP15_2_FD_132454 | JGI IMG/M metagenome (GOLD analysis project Ga0187782, IMG submission 132454) | Tropical peat soil microbial communities from peatlands in Department of Meta, Colombia - 0715_SJ02_MP15_20_MG | ecosystem: Environmental > Terrestrial > Soil > Wetlands > Peat | place...
AGCGAGCTCGACATCGCCGAAAAACGCGTCCCGCAGGACGGCCGCTTCCGTGTGCGCTACAAGACCCGCCTCATCGATTTCCGCGTTTCCATCATGCCCACAATTTACGGCGAAAACGCCGTCCTCCGCGTCCTCGACAAGGAGTCGATGAGCGAAAAATTCAAGCGCCTCACCCTCGACGTCGTCGGCTTTGCCGAAGAAGACCTGCGCCGCTTCCGCCGTTACATTCGCGAGCCCTACGGCATGGTCCTCGTCACCGGTCCTACCGGCTCCGGCAAAACCACCACCCTCTACGCCGCGCTCAACGAAATCAAAAGCGACGAAGACAAAATCATCACCATCGAAGACCCGGTCGAGTACCAGATTCGCGGCATCACCCAGATTCCCGTCAACGAGAAAAAAGGCCTCACCTTCGCCCGCGGCCTCCGCTCCATCCTGCGCCACGACCCCGACAAAATCCTCGTCGGCGAGATCCGCGACCAGGAAACCGCCCAGATCGCCATCAACTCCGCCCTCACCGGACACCTCGTCTTCACCACCGTCCACGCCAACAACGTCGTCGACGTCCTCGGCCGCTTCCTCAACATGGGCGTCGAGGCCTACAACTTCGTCTCCGCGCTCAACTGCATCCTCGCCCAGCGCCTCGTCCGTACCGTCTGCGAGTATTGCGGCCACACCGTCCGCTACGATGACGACACCCTCCTAGCCAGCGGCTTGAATCCCGACGAGTGGCGCGGCATCGAGTTCCGCGAGGGCGACGGCTGCATGGAGTGCGGAGGCACCGGCTATCGCGGCCGAACTGCCATCCACGAGCTGCTCGATCTCACCGATACCATTCGCGAAATCATTCTGGCCAAGAAACCTACTTCCGAAGTGCGCCGGGAAGCGCAAAAGGAGGGTATGACCTTTCTTCGCGAATCGGCGCTCGAACGCGTGCGCCGCGGCATCACTACAATCAAAGAAATCAACAAAGTCACATTCATTGAGGCTTCAAGGTAGATGCCGGGCAAATCTCGCTTACACTCCGAAGCCGGCGGTCGTCCGCCTGCGGCCCTGGAAATCGCCCCCGAGGGCGTGCTGGCCGCCGCTCGCACCGCCGCGCTCTCTCGCCGCGTCAAATCCAGCTCCGTCCAGGGTCTCGTCTACGCTTTTGCTCCATTGCCTGTGGGCGCCCTCGTCCCCGGCTTTGAAGAACCCAACCTCCGCTCCGCCGATGCCGTTGTCTCCGCCATCCGCTCCGCCCTCTCTGAAGTCTCGCCGCGCATCCGCGCCGTCACCATTGTTTTGCCTGACACGCTGGTCCGCGTCTTCGTCCTCGACTTCGATGCCTTGCCTGCGAAAACCTCTGAGGCCGTTTCCGTTGTCCGCTTCCGCCTGCGCAAAATGGTGCCCTTCGACGTCGAGCATGCCGGCATCGGCTATCAAATCCTCTCCCAGGATAAAGAACAGTGCAAAGTGCTCGCCGCCATCGTTCCCGGCCCCATCCTCGCCGAATACGAGGCCGCCGTCCGCGCCGCCGGATTCGAGCCCGGCGCCGTGCTTTCCTCCAGTCTTGCCGCCCTCGACGCCTCCGACTCCCTCGAAGCCATCCTCGCCGCCAACCTCAGTTCTCATTCCCTCACCACTTCCATCGTTAACGGCCAGGATTTGCTCCTCTATCGCACTCTCGATCTGCCCCAGGACCCCTCGCTGCGCCTCGCCGAAATCCAGCAAGGCGTAGCCGTCGCTTCCGCTTACTTTGAAGACAAGCTCGGCTCGCGCCCCTACCGCATTTATTATGCCGGGATAGAAGATCCCGCTCAGTTTGCTGTCTCCATCCGCGATCCCGAACTCACCGTCGTCGAGTGGTCGCCGAAACCCGAACAAGGAGCCTTGACCTCGCTGCCGCAAACCTGTTTCGCCGGTGTCGCAGGCGCGCTTTCCCTACGCATTGCCATGGCGGAAGCAGTTTAATCGCATGAGAATTTCGCTCAATCTCGCCACTCGCCCATTCACTGACCTCGCGCCGGCGCTCAAGCGTCTCCGCATCTCCATGGCCGTCCTCGCCCTGCTCTCGATCCTATTCGGCGTCGGCCTCCATCTCTTCGACCGCCAAGCCGCAGCCGTCCGCGCCCGCGATCACTCTCTCGACGGCCAAATCGCCCGCGTCGAAACCGAGCGCGCCTCGGCCGACGCCCTCATGCATGAGCCCGCCAACGCCCAGCTCCTCAATCAAGCCGTCTTCCTCAATCAGCGCTTCGACGAGAAAGCCTTCTCCTGGACCCTCGCCATGGAAGCCATGGAAACCGTTCTCCCCGCCGGCGTCCAGGTCACCGCCATCGAGCCTATCCGCGACAAGGACGGCCACATCACTCTCCATCTCCGCGTCGTCGGCCCGCGCGATAAAGCCGTCGATCTCGTCGCCAACCTCGAACGCTCGCGCCGCTTCCTTCAACCCCGCATCGTCGGCGAAAATGCTGAGGCAAGTACCGGCCCCATTCAGCGCCAGGAGCCTATCAGCGCCTCTAACCGTTTCGATTTCGATCTGCTTGCCGATTACAATCCGCCCACGCCCGAGGAACGCGCCCCTGCCGCCAAGCTCGCTGCCAAAGAAGCAAGGGCCGCCGTTCGAAAACCTGCTCTGGCGCAATCGCCCTCGGCAACCAAGCCCCTCGCGCCCGCGGTCCCCGCTGTTCCGCATCGTAGAGGCCGGCCGTCCGCCGCGCCGCCCTACCCAGCACCCTCACAGCCTTCCGTCCCTCCCACCTCGCGCAGAGGAAGAGGTACACCATGAGCGCCAACGGTTCTACCTCGCACTGGCGCGAGCGCCTCGCCTCCCCGCTCACCTGGCACTTCGCCGGACTCCTCGTCCTGCTTGTTGTCGCCGTCGTCCTTGCCATCCGTCTTGGCATGGACTGGGCCGCCATGAACAGCCACTCCACCGACGTTCTCGCCAACAAACAAATCCAGTTGAAAGCCCTCGAAATCCAGACCGCTCCGCTTCGCGGCCTCGACAAGCGCGTCGGCGCAACCCGCGGGCAAATGCTTGCCTTCTACAAAAAACGCATCCCGGCCGACTATTCCCTCATCTCCAGCCGCATCGGCTCGCTTGCCGTCGACTCCGGCGTTCGCCTCACGCGCCTGGTCTACACCCAAGGCGATCCCGGCTCCGAACTCACTGAAATCTCCATCGATGCCGGCATCGGCGGCAGCTATCCGTCGATCATGCGCTTCATCAACTCCATCGAGCGCGATCAAACCTTCTTCATCATCCGCGCCATGGCCCTCACCAGCCAGCAAGGCGGTCTCGTCAATTTGCGCTTGCGTGTCTCCACCTGGCTCCGCGCCGCCGATGCCGTAGCCCTGCCTCCCACCCCGCCTGCCGATCAGTTAAGCCCCGGCCAGTCTGGTCCCGATGATTCGGCGCCCAGCCAGCCGGCGCCTCATTCGTCCCTCCATCAATCTTCCCCGGGTAAGGAGGGCGAGTAACATGGCCCTCGCTCTCGGCACTGAAAACAAGCGCCAGGTCATCCTGGTCGTCGTGCTTTTTGCCTTTATCCTCGGCTTCGGAGGTTGGCAAGTCTATCGCTCCTTCTCCAGTCCCTCCGCGCCTCCGCGTCCAGCCGTCCCGCAGTCCCCGCGCCTCAACGCTCCTGCCGCGTCCACCTCCGCGTCCTCGGTTTTGCCCGCTGCGCAAAAGCTTTCCAACGCCGATATCGACCCCGCTCTCCATTTCGACCTCCTCGCCCAAAGCGAAGACGTGCTCTACTCCGGCGCCGGTAGAAACATCTTCTCCGCCGAATCCGTTCCCGAGCCCATCCCCGCGCCGCTCGCCACTGGCCGCAACACCGCTCAGGCCAATTTGCCTCCTGTCCCGCAAGGCCCGCCTCCCCCGCCTAAGCCGCCCGACATCGACCTCAAATATTTCGGCTATTCTCAAGACAACGGCAAGGCCTTCAAGGCCTTCTTCATGCACGGAGAAGACATCTTCATGGCCCGCACCGGCGAAATCGTCGACCACCGCTACAAAATCGGCGCCATCCGCGCCGTCAGCGTCGAAGTCACCGATCTCGCCTTCAACAACACCCAGTCCATTCCGCTCACACCGCAATGACCAATCGTTCTCCAATCCGCTCCATCTGCCAACCGCCCGCTCGCCGCGCCTCCGAGCAGGGCTACGTCATGCTCGCCGTCATCTTCTTCCTTGCCCTTCTCGTACTCTCGCTTTCCATCGCCGCCCCCAAGGTCGCCAAATCCATCCAGCGCGACCGCGAAGTCGAAACTTTCCATCGCGGCATGCAGTACCGCCGCGCCATTCAACTTTATTACCGCAAGTTCAACGCCTATCCGCCCAACCTTGACGCGCTCGTCAACACCAACAACATTCGCTTCCTGCGCAAAAAATACATCGACCCCATGACCGGCAAAGCCGATTGGAAACCCGTCCTGTTCGGCCAAAACAAAACCCCCACCGCCATGGGCTTTTTCGGTCAGCCTCTCGCCGGCGGAGCCACCACCGTCGCAGGCATCGGCCCCAGCGGCGGTCCCGGAATGCCCGGTTCACAAAATTCCCCCGGCGGCTTCGGCGGCAGTTCGTTTGGAGGCAGCTCTTTCGGCGGCAGTTCTTTCGGTGGCAGCTCCTTCGGCAGCGGCAGCTACAACTCCGGCCCGTCCGGCTCCAACAATGCCAGCTCAACCGGATCGGACCCCGGCAGCCAGAACCCATCTCCCGGCGGTTCCTCTGACTCCGGTTCCTCCCCAGGCAACACCGATTCTTCTAATGGATCGAGTGGCGGCAGCCAGTCCTCCGGCAATCCTTCGTCGCCAGGTTCGAGCTCCGGTCCGGGCCCCAGCACCGGCTCCGGCACTAACCCCAACGGCCAGACCTTCGGCGGCGCGGGCATCATTGGCTTCTCCGTCCCCGTCGACAAAAAATCCATCCTCGTCTACAAAAAGAAACAAAAATACATCGAGTGGGAATTCACCTGGGACCCAATCTCCGAAATGCGAACCATAGCCGGCGGCAATGCCGGGGCAATCGGCCAACCCGCCGGCTCCGGCGGAATTGGTGGTGGACTTGGCACTGGCATCGGCGGCGGACTTGGCACTGGCACCGGCGGCGGACTTGGGAGCACTGGCGGTGGAATCGGCAGCGGAACCGGCAGTGGAATGGGCCCCACCGGCAGCGGAATGGGTGGAACCGGCGGCGGATCCGGCTCCGGTAGCTCGGGCGGCTCTTCCTCCACCAACCAGTAGCCTCGCTCTTCCGGGAAACCGGGCCAGCCTCTGTCGCCTTCGCTTTTTGTGTTCCCTGTTCCCTAATCTCTGTTCCCTAATCCCTTGTTCCCTGCCTCATACACAAAAGGCCCGCGCTTCCCGCACGAGCCTTGTTTTCAGTCCTCTGTTTTCTTGTTCCCTTGTTCCCTCGGTCCCTTGTTCCCTGCTGTTACACGTTGAACGACGACCCGCATCCGCACGTCGATTTCACCTGCGGGTTGTCGAACTTAAACCCCGCCGCTTCCAACGTCTCCACATAATCCACCGTGCACCCGTTCAGATACATCAGCGACGTCGCATCGATAAACACTTTCAGGTCGTCGAAGTTAAAGACCTTGTCCATCATCCCTGCCTGGTTCTCAAAAGCCATCGAGTACTGGAACCCCGAGCACCCTCCACCCACTACGCCAATGCGCAATCCGGCAGGCAGCGGATCCTGCGTCGCCATAATCTCTCGTACCTTGGCAATCGCCCCAGTTGTCAACACCAGCGGCGGCTTTTTCTGAGTTTCCTGTTCCGGTACGACGGTTGTTGTGGCCATGTTTTCTCCTCTTCTCTCGAAGCGCCTTCTCCGGCGTCGCCGGCATCGGTGGCCCGGCAGCCTTCAATCTCACTCTACCGGTCCGGGAGCACTCACACAAGTCCCCCAAAGCGCGGCACCCCTAGTTGGATGTTTCCCCGCATCAAACGTCGCATTTCTCCGCCCCTCCCTCGCTCTACCGCGCCGCCGCCTTGTCCTGCAACCCCACCGGGTAACCTAAATTGAAAACCAAAATTCTTTGAATTGCCATCAATCCCCATTCCCAGTCGTGTGCAATTCGAGCTATTATGTTTTCCCGTAAGGCTGCAGGCCCCTCTGGCCGCGAGACCGCCGTTCCCGTAAGCGACCCCTCGGTCTCTGGGACCGCAACTGCTCGGAGGTGGGCTATGACGTTCGTTCCAGTAATGTGGACTCTCTGGTCGTTGTTCGTTGTCCTCACGGCGGCGCTTTATCTCTACCGCTCAAGCCTGACCCGCGACGAGGAAGACCAGATTTTCCTCGACGATTCGTTCGAGCACGAAAAGGCGGCGCAGGCCATCATCGTTTCCAAGGTCGAAAAAATCGAGCCCCTGGTGCGCGTCGCCCGATGGGCGGTCTTGGCCATGACGGCATTTGTCATCGTGTACTACATCCGCGATATTGCGGTTCAACTTCACCTCTTCTAGGGCTCTCCGGCAACAAGGCCTCCCAGGCCTTGCGACAATCACCCTCGCACACGCTCGGGCGGCGTACGCCCCGTCGCTCGAGCCGCCGGAGATCGTTGCCCCGCCCATCCACTGCGCGCCAGACGCCGCCTCAACCGGCCGGACAGCCCTTCCCGCGCAGCCTACCGGAACTGCCGGATCGCGTCGACAATGTAATATCCCAATACGATCGCTGTCATCGCTCCTGCCAGCGTCAGCACTGCACGCTTCAGCGGCTTGATCTTTCCAATTCGTGCCGCTATTTCATCCTGTTCCGTCTTCGCGGTGTTTGATGAATCGGCCAGAAATAGCTGGTCCTCTTCATTCCTTCCCAATCGCGCTCCGTACACCGTGATCGCAATCGTCGACAAAATCGAAAGTCCCCAAACAGCCCACATTGCAGGAACTAATCCCATCTTCTCCACCTATGAATGATCGATCCGCCCGTATTCCGCGTTTCTGCAATCCTTCGCAGCTAACCGGAAGCACCGGCCCTTTCGAGGATCATCATAGTGAGCAGCTGTAACTTAGACTCGTGACTGAAATCACATCCGCCGCGCAAATTCTCGAATTTGAACCACATTCCGGAACTGGGCCGACCTCGATCTCAGTTTTTCTTTTCCCTGTTCCCTGTTCCCTGTCTTCCTCACTCCACTTCCTGCCTCGCCCGGTATCCATCCCGCGCAATAATGTCGTACTTCAGCGGCTTGTGCTTCTCATCCTGCATGCGCAGCGGATTGCCTTCGTCGTCCACCAACTCCACTTTGATCTTTCGCCACGACCCGTCCTGCTTGGCATTCGTCGGATGGTAAACCAGCTCGTATTTGGCGCGGATGTTCTGGTTGATGTCCCTCATATCTTCGGGCAACTCGCCCTGAAAACGGGGCGCAAAGTGCATCCCGCCGGTCAAATCGGAGAAGGTCTTCATCTGGTTCTCCGCTTGCAAATAGGTCAGGTCCCGCAAGCCGCCAGAGCCCTCGGTCATCGCCAGCAGCATCCCGCCGGTCGAAATCGTGAAAATCGTAATGTCGTGCGAAGCCTTCACCCGCTTCAAAGCTTGGTCCAGCGTCAGCTTCGACATCGTATCCACTCCCGATGCAATCAGCACGATATACTTCCGCCCTTCAATTCGCGACATCCGGTCCAGCGACTCGTTCAATGCGTCGAAAAGGTCCGTTTCCTGGAACGCCGCCGGCATATACGCTCCGTTCGCCAGTTGGCCAATGCCCGCCTGAATCTGCTGTTTGTCCTGCGTAAAGTCGCTCACAATGTGCGTATTTAAGTCGAATGTCATCATGGCCACGAAGTCCTGCGGCCGCAACTGCTGCGCAAACGCCCACGCCGAATTCAGCATGTCTATCCGGAAGGCGAATCCCCGCGCCGCATATTCGCACAGCAGCAGCACCGTAATCGGCGCCTCGGTCCGCCTGAACCCTTCCACCTTTTGCACCACTCCGTCTTCATAAACCTTGAAGTTTTCCGGCTTAAGCCCGGGCACAAACTGGTGGGTCTTTTCAAGCAGCACGCCCACGTCGATCGTCACCTCCGGCACTTCCACGCGCAGGCTCACATTCCCCAATCCCTCGGGGTTTTTGAACTTCGGCTCAGGCGGAGCCGGTGGCGGAGCCTCGTCGGAATTGTCCTTTTTCTTCGGTATAGCCATCGGCCCGGTATCGCCGCTCGGCCCTCCGGCTTCCGGTGCCGTCTGATCCGGCTGCCCCTGTTGCGCAGCGGGCTGTTGCGTCCCCGACTGATTCTGCGCGCCGCTCCCTGCCGTTGCCCCTGACCCCACCACGGCCAGTGCCAGCAACCCCAGCCAAACACGGCGCCCTATCCTGCTCAAACGCGGCTTCAACATCTCATCCCCTCGTGCTCACAAGCATACGCGATTCCCATTGCCCCGCTGTCTTCGCCCTCCACTGCTCCAGCGTTCGTGCTCCCTCTTCCTCTCGCATTCTGTTCCAGGTTCCCTGCCCTTCCGCTAACCCTGCAAGGCCGCTGGTACTCTAATAGACGTGGAAACTCGCTCCAAGGGAACCAATCGACGCCTGCCTGCCCTCGCCCTCCATTTGCGATTGACGCTGATCTGCGGATTGGCGCTCACTGCCCGGTGCGGACCTCTTTCCGCTCAGCCCCCTGCAGATCCCGCGCAATCCTCTTCCGCTCCCGCTCAACCTTCCGGCCGGCTTTCGCCCGCCAACTCCGCTCCGCCGCAGAATCCTGCATTTTTCCCGCTCCGCGATGTGCGGCCCGGCCTTACCGGCACCGCCTGGACCGTCTTCCAAGGCTCCGCACCGGAGCCGATGCAGGTCGAAATTCTCGGCGTCTTGCACGGAGGACGCGGCCCCGGCCAGGATCTGATCCTCGGACGCCTTCATGGTGCCAAGCCCGAGTACACGGGCGTCGTTGCCGGCATGAGCGGAAGCCCCGTCTACATCGGCGACCGCCTCCTCGGCTCGCTTTCCTACCGCATCGGGGTATTCGCCAAAGAGCCCATAGCCGGGATCACCCCCATCGAGCAAATACTCGAGGTTCTTCGTCTGCCTGCGCACGAAAAACCCGCCCCCGATCTCGCCACGCCCGACCTCGACTCTCCCGATCTAGCCGCCGCCACTCCCTGGGGCGAAGACCCGGGGTCCTTACGGACAGATCTTAGTCCGTGGGGTGGAAGTCTGACACCCGCAACTACATCTTCTAACCATGGGGACGGAACCAACCTGTTCGCTGCCGCAGAGCCCGATTCCCCATCGCTGCTCGCCGGCAATCCTCCCTCCGCCTCTTCACCAACTTCCGGCAGCCTCTTTTCCGCGAGCAACTCCACCATCCAGCCCATCGAAACCCCCCTCATCATGAGCGGTTTCGATCCCGGCGCAATCCGTTTCTGGCAGCAGCAAACCGCAGGAACCGCGCTCGAGTCCGTCGTCGCAGGCGGCGGCCTTTCCTTCTCGCCCGCCTCGTCTGCGCTTGACTCCACGCTCCCAATAGCCTCTGCCGCGCTTTCCGGCTCCTCGCCTGATCCTTCGCCCTCAAACTCTACGGCCATCCCCGGCTCGGCGGTCAGCATGCAGCTCATCCGTGGCGATCTCGAAATCGCCGCCACCTGCACCGTCACCTACGTCGACCCCACCCAACTCATTGCCTGCGGTCATCCCGTTCTCGAAACCGGACCCGTTTCCCTTCCCATGACCACCGCCAGCGTCATCGCCACGCTGGCCTCTCCTTTCGACGCTTTCAAAATCATTAACACCGGCGCCACCATCGGCGCATTTACCCAAGACCGCGAATCCGGTATTCGCGGCGCTTTCGGCGCTGAAGCGCAGATGATCCCTCTTCACCTCGACATCGATGCCCCCGAAGGGCGGCGCAAGCTCAATGTCGAAATCCTCGACCACCCCACCCTCAGCCCGCTCGCCATGGAGGTCGTTCTTCTCCAGGCCCTCCTTCAGTCCAACGAGAGCAGCGCGTTCCTCAGCTACCACGTCACCGGCAATGTCGACTTGGACGGTTTTCCGCCCGTCCCGCTCGATGTTTGGGCTCCAGCCGGCCAACCGCTCCCCGCGCAGATCATGGCCGCACTCTTCGCCGGCGACAAGTTCACCCGTCTCTACACAAACGGCGCCCGCCGCGGCGTCATTCGCACCATCGATCTTCACGTCCAAGCCGTTCCTCGCAACGTTCAGGTCGCCCTCGAGCACGCACGCCTCATCTCCACCGATATCGCTCACGCCGGCGACACCGTCCAGGTCGAAGCCACACTCCGGCCCTGGCACCAGTCCCAGCGCAATGTCCGCGTTGCCGTCAAGCTCCCTGCCCGTCTCGCTCCCGGCAACCTCCGCTTGCTCGTCTCTGACGGCGCCACTCTCGATCGCACCCTCCTTCAGCCGCACTTCTCCGCCTCGCAACCCGATCTTGCCACCGTCCTTGCCGAAGCCCGCAACCAGCACCCCGCCGACCATGTCTACGTCAGCCTCCTCGCCCCGGAAACCCAAGGCGAACTCCGCGGTCAAACCCTCACCAGCCTCCCGCCTTCGGTAGCCAACGCCCTCGAACCCCTTCGCAACGCGCAAGATGCAAGCCTAAACGGCGAATCCGCAGAGATCGTCGGCGAAGCTCCCGCCGGCGGCCTCCTTTCGGGCTTTGAAGTCCTGAATCTCCACATCGAACCCGGCGCCGGCCTCGATTGATCCCTTTTCCGCTCCCGCAGGCCTTCACCGGCCCTCAGGATTCGGCTCCGGCGAGTTAAACTGATTCCTGTAGAATTTATCTCTCTTTCAAAATGCGCCGGTACTTTGGGGAAATCGACCGGCCCTCAGCTCAATCGTTTTAGGAGTACGGAACAACCATGGCGCAAATTCAAGGTCTCGCAGCTCATGCGGCAGGCGCGGAGCTTCTGCCCTTCCGTTACGACCCGGGCAATCTCGGCTCCCAGGAAGTCGAGATCGCCGTCACCCACTGCGGCATCTGCCATAGCGATCTCCATCTCATCGCCAACGATTGGGGCATCAGTCAGTATCCCTTCATTCCCGGCCACGAAGTCGTCGGCACTGTCGCCGCCCTCGGCTCTGAAGTTCGCTCGCTCGAAATCGGCCAGCGCGTCGGCCTCGGCTGGCAATCCAACTCCTGCGGCCGCTGCGAGTGGTGCATTAGCGGACAGGAAAACCTCTGTCCCGATTCCGAGGCCACCTGTGTCCATCGTAACGGCGGCTACGCTGACAGCGTTCGCGCCAACTCGCGCTTCGTCCTTCCCATCCCTGAAGCTCTGTCCAGCGAAAACTCCGCGCCCTTGCTCTGCGCTGGCATTACGGTTTACAACCCCTTCCGCCTCGCTGGCGTCAATCCCTCGTCCCGGGTCGGCATCGTCGGCATCGGCGGCCTCGGTCACCTCGCTATCCAATTCGCCCGGGTCTTCGGCGCCGAAGTCACCGCCTTCTCCACCTCTGCCGGCAAAGAGGAAGAAGCCCACTCCCTCGGCGCTCACAACTTCATCAACAGCCGCGACGGCAAGGCCGTAAAGGAAGTCGCCGGCTCGCTCGACTTCATCCTCTCCACCGTTAACGCCGATCAGGACTGGGCCACCTTGATCCAGACCCTTCGTCCCACCGGAAAACTCTGGTTCGTCGGCGTCCCTCCTGCTCCAATCTCCGTGCAAGCCTTCCCCCTCATCTCCGGCCTCCGTTCTATCGGCGGCAGCCCTATCGGCAGTCCCTCCCGCATCCGCGAAATGCTCCTGGTCGCGGCTCGCCACCAGGTCAAAGCCACCACCGAGCTCTTCCCCATGGCCAAAGCCAACGAAGCCATCGACAAAGTCAAGAAAAGCAAGGTCCGCTACCGCGCCGTCCTCGCCAATTAGGCAGGTTGCGCCCAGTCCTATTCCTATTCCCTATTGCCTGTTTTCCTCCGCCCGCCGGAACAGATACGCGCTTACGATATTCAATCCGAAATCCCTGATGTACGCTCTCCGCCCAAGGCCCCTCACGTAGAACCCCCGAACCGCTGGCCCCACTGCTCCATAACGCCTCGCCACCAGGCTAAGTCCGGCTTGCCGCGCAAGCTCGCGATGGTTGCGGTGCACATAATGTTCGATGGCGTGGGAAACGCCGTCCCCATCGACGAACGATACGCGGTGTCCCGCTCGCACGGCGTCGGGATGAAAGTCCGACACGTACACGTATCCTCCCGGCATCGTCACACGCCAAAACTCCCGATATGCAGCCAGCGGATCCCGCAGATGGCCCAATACCAGCCGGCACCACACCATGTCGAATTGGCCGGCCGCAAATGGCATCTCCCGGATGTCTCCGGCGACAACATTTGGCGCCCCTCCTGCTGCCAGCATCTCCGCGCTCGCATCGATTCCAACCGCCCCGGGAATTTCCGCAATTCGCTCTCCCAAACCGCATCCCGCATCTAACAATCGCTTCCACTGCAATCCATCCAGCATGGCCCGCGCAAGCTCGTCGTCGATGAAGCACGCCACGTTCTCTCTGGCATACACCGGAGCCCAGACCCGATAAGCGTCTCCTACCTCGAGTTCGCTCCCCCTCACCTTCGGCGGTCCGCCCAGCTTTCTCACAATCCATCCCACGCTCCTGCGCGCCAGTAGCCGCTCCACCCGATTCTGCCACTCAGCCGTTTGCATCCTTCGTCCCAGTTCCTTTTCCCCGCTCCCGGTTCTTTTCCACGGCCCAACTTCGCTACCATAGATGTTTTATGGGCTTCCCTGTCAAAACCTGCGTGGCTTGCGGCGAAGAATTCGAGCTCCGCCCCGATAAGCCCGGCTTCGCCAATCGCTGCCCTTCCTGCAGCGAGCTTGACTCCAGCCAACCCCAATCCGGCGGCCCCGTCGATGCAACCGAGCGCCGCATCGAAATCGAAGTCAACGCCGCCCGCCGCCTCGCCATCCGCGACCTCCTCTACCGCAAAGACGCTTAACTTCTGTGTTGAAAATACCCGCCACTCGACCTAGTATGCACTGTCACCCCGACGACCCTGAGAGCGTCGAAGGGGAGGAGGGATCTGCGTTTGGTTTTTTCATAGCCTTGAGTGGCGCAACGCGCAATGCATGACTAGGGTTGCTTGACCTCCAGCGGCGAAACCTTGTCATTGCCGACCAACCGCCTGCAGCGCCGAATCATCCGGAAAACTTTGGCTTGCACAGGATTTGATAAACTCCGATAAGGCTCAAGCTCGACGGCAGTCGAACGTGTGTAAACCGTCCCTTTTGGAGCGATCGCTGCGAACTACCTGGGGCTCGTCAGCCTTCCAGAGGAGCCTTGGATGAGTCCAACGACAAAGATTTCTCCTGGTTCAGCGACGCGCGCAGCTTCCGCCAACATCCATCGGGAAGAGACTCCTTTCGAGGCGCTGGCCGGCATCTGCTCGGTTCTGGTGGTGGGCCTATTCATTCTGACCTTCTTAGCTCAGAACTACGTCATTCCATCAGGCTCGATGGAAAACACGCTTCTTGTGGGCGATCACCTGGTCGTCGACCGGATCACGCTGGACCCGCCCGCTTCGTGGATGCCGCTCATAAGGTACCGCGAGCCGAGGCGCGGCGATGTAGTGGTGTTTATCAAGCCCGTTTATCAGCCCGGCATTGATGCGACTGACGCCGATGGAACTCCCCAGTACACTCCTCTGGTGAAGAGATTGATTGGCGTACCGGGCGATCGTATTCATCTACGCAACGGCATTGTGATTGTGAATGGCGTCGCACAGCCGGTCGGGCTTGCGCAGCCCACGACGGCAGAGAACTTCAACGAGTTCCTCGACCATTTCCCCGCGGTACCCCCAGCCGACGTGCCTGGGTCAACAGAGTCGTGGGCCGTGAACTTCTCGAGTTATATCCACGACGGCGACCTGGTGGTTCCACCCGGCATGTACTTCATGATGGGCGACAACCGGCACAACAGCCTCGACTCGCGCTTTTGGGGTTTCGTGCCTCGCGCCAACATAATTGGCCGACCCCTGTTCAACTATTGGTCGTTCAAGGCCACAGGGCCCCAACTTGAACAAAGAGGATTCGGTAATAAGCTCGCGTGGATCGGCCACGTTCTCGTTCATTTCCTCCCAAATACGCGCTGGAAACGCACTTTCCACGTTATCCATTGAACAGAAGTAATGGAGTCCCGCGCCATACAACACTCCCGTGCCCCATCCTTTCGCGCCCTTTGCGAAAGGGTGGGAAACCACAGAAGCTTCTGTGCGTTGCAAAGAATCTGGCCGAAAATGCTCTAATCGCATCCCCAGAAGCTTCGCCTGCTCCGCCGTCGCCGCGGCTCGCAATTCTTCGTCGAGCGTCGCCAGCGCCAGTCCCCTGCGATGCGCCGTCAACACCTCCGCCCGTCCAGTCCCTGCCCGATCCCCTCGCCACTAAAATGAATCAGTGACCAAATCTTCCCCCTCCGTCGGCTTCGTCTCCCTCGGCTGCCCCAAAAACCTCGTCGACTCCGAAGTCATGATGGGCCTGCTCGACCGCGCCGGCGCCCATCTCACCCCGCGCCCCGAAGAAGCCGAAATCCTCGTCGTCAACACCTGCTCCTTCATCGACGCTGCCAAGCAGGAATCCGTCGACGCCATCCTCGAAATGGTCCGCTACAAATCCCAGGGCCGCGCACGCAAGCTCATCGTCGCCGGCTGCCTCGTCGAGCGCTACCGCGACGAAATCCGCAAAAACATCCCCGAAATCGACGCTATCGTTGGCACTGGCGAGCTCGAATCCATTCTCTCCGCCGCCGGCCTGGCCCCAGAACCGGCAACCGCCCCGCCCTCACCCTTCAACATCCTCACCGCCGTCCACGCGCACACGCGCGCGGGCCAGGAATCTCTCTCCGGCACGCACAAATCGTCTTCCGCTGCCACCACTCTCGTCCAAAACGAGAACGGCCCGAAGGGTCGCCCCGAAGCCCTCGCCCGCGAATCCCACGGCCGCTTCAGGCGCGATTCTTGGCACGGAGCCTCGCATCTTCTCCCCACCTACCTCTACGACCACACCACTCCGCGCCTCATCTCCACCCCGCACGCCTCCGCTTACATCAAAATCGCCGAAGGCTGCGACCATCCCTGCAGCTTCTGCATCATCCCCAACCTCCGCGGTCACTTCCGTTCTCGCCGTTTCGAATCCATCGTTGCAGAAGCCGAGCAGCTCGTCGCCCGTGGCATCCGCGAAATCACTCTCATCGGTCAGGACACCACCTGCTACGGCGAAGATCTCGGCCTTCGCGACGGCCTCGCCGCCCTCCTCGACGCGCTCGCCCGCATCGACGGCCTCCGTTGGCTCCGTTTTCTCTATGCCTATCCCAACCGCATCACCGGCAAGCTGCTCTCAACCATCGCCGCGCACTCGAACGTCTGTAAATATCTCGACCTCCCTCTCCAGCACGCCTCGCCCGCTGTCTTGAAGCGCATGAAGCGCGGAGCCTCCGCCGAAATCTTCCTCCGCACACTTTCGAAAATCCGCGCCGCCGTTCCCGGCATCGCCCTCCGCACCAGCTTCATCGTAGGATTTCCCGGTGAAACCGCTGCCCATTTCACCGAACTCGAAGATTTCATCCGCGAAGCCCAATTCGACTGGCTGGGCGTCTTCTCCTACTCCGACGAAGATGGCTCCGCCGCCCACTCGCTCGACGGCAAAATTCCCCTTCGCACCATCGAGTCGCGCCGACGCCGTCTCATGCGCCTTCAGCAATCCGTCTCCCGCCGTGCCAAGCAGAATTGGATCGGCCGCGACGTCACCCTCCTTGCCGAAGGCCCCAGCGCCGAAACTCCGCTCCTCTGGGAGGGCCGCACCGAATTCCACGCACCGGAAATCGACGGCAAAGTTTTCATCAACGACTTCGGTCCCATCGAGTCGCCTTCGCCCGGCCGCTTTTATCGAGCCCTCATCACCGAAGCCCACGATTACGACCTTGTCGCCCGCATCCTTGCCGCCGAAGATTAGCGCCGCCGTCAAACCGCCTGTTCGTCCACCAGCGTCACCGTCGAATACGTATTTGCCAGCGCGTCTCCGTCGAAAGTCAAATTCCCGGGCCGGTAATCCAGTATGGTTTCCACGCGCACCGCAGCGCTGTTCGAAATCGTCGATTTCGCGTCAATCGGCCGCAAATACGGAGCGCCGTTCACCGGCGTCCACGACTCGTGAATTGCATCCTGAGCCACCTCTGCCGCGAAACTCGCGTACGGCGCGATCGCCGCCGCATCGAACGTCAGCCCCTGCGCCTGCGCCTTCTC
>Ga0187782_10001683_pt1 | contig 16206 bp, 8 predicted proteins | sample 0715_SJ02_MP15_2_FD_132454 | JGI IMG/M metagenome (GOLD analysis project Ga0187782, IMG submission 132454) | Tropical peat soil microbial communities from peatlands in Department of Meta, Colombia - 0715_SJ02_MP15_20_MG | ecosystem: Environmental > Terrestrial > Soil > Wetlands > Peat | place...
ACCCTTGAAAGCCCGGAAACGGCCAAAGCGTTGAGGTGTTCTGATGACGGACAGTGAACTCCAGGAACGGATGGAAGAGGCTATTCGCTTGATCCATGAAGCAATCGAAGAGCGGGGCGGCTTGTTGGAAATTGATAAGAAACCTGACTTCCGCTGGGCTGGTGTGGCCCGGCTTCCCGCCGGCAAGGTAATGTTGAATACTCGTAAGACGGGAAAACACGCCGAACCGGGAGATATAAAGCCGGTGATCGAGGCGTCGGCTGACTTGAGCTTCGAAGGCCGTTTGATCGCGCGGCTTTTGTTTTATTCAACCAAGACCGAAGTGGAACTCCCGGGCGGCGCCCACAAGCCCCTCAGCCACGCCGGAATTGCCAGGGCCTTCGAGGGTCTTTAGCGACGGGTGATTTGCGATTGCTGATTTGTGATTGAAATCTTCCGATACCCTTGGTAGCTTGATACCCTATGCGCCAGTTGCAACCGGTGATTTGGGCCAAAGGCACCTTTCTTACACCCCAGCATTTGCAACTCCAGGACCGATTTTTCGAAAATGTGTTGGAGTTCAAGTTGGGGGCTTTGAGGTACTGCCCCTGGGGCTTTGCCGAACTGCAGATCGACCATGAGGCACTTTCCGCCGGCAGCTTATCGCTGTCACGCGCCGTGGGGCTGTTTCCCGATGGCTTGGTATTTGAAATTCCCGAGTCCGATGCCGCCCCAGGTGCAAGGCGGATCGACCAGTCGTTTGGTCCCGATGAGAATACGCTCGAGGTCTTCCTTGCTGTGCCTCAGCATCGTGATCGCGGCTTCAACGTTTCCGTCGGGCAGAAAAGCGGCGATACTCGCTACCGAGCTGAAATCACCCTCTCCCGAGACGAGAACACCGGGCTGGCGGAAAAACCAGTTCAAATTGCCCGGAAGAACCTGCGGCTGCTTTTGGAGGGAGAACCCCTTCAGGGCAATACTACTCTGCGCTTGGCTCGGGTGAAGAAAACCCCTACGGGCGTTTACCAGTTAGATCCGTTGTTCATTCCGCCTTTGCTCGATATTTCAGCGAGCGAATACCTGGTGGCGATTCTACGCCGGCTGGTTGAGATCCTCACCGCTAAGAGCAGCACACTCTCGGGAACGCGCCGCCAGAAGAACCAGAGCTTGGCGGATTTTACGGCATCGGACATTGCCAACTTCTGGCTGCTTTATACGGCTAACAGCTATCTGCCGATCATGCGCCACATCTTTGAATCCAAGAAAGGCCATCCGGAGGGTTTATATACCACGATGCTTGCTCTGGCGGCATCGCTCACAACTTTTTCGACAACGTTACAGCCTCGCGATCTCCCCGTTTACGACCACGATAATCTGGGCACCTGCTTTTCCGATCTCGACGAAAAACTGCGGACGCTCCTCGAAACAGTTGTGCCCAGCAACTTTGTTTCTTTGCCGTTGAAACTCACCCGGCCCTCAATTTATTCCACGGCGCTTGCGGACGACAAATACCTGGCGAACACGCGCATGTACCTAGCTATCAATGCGGACTTGAGCGAGGCGGACCTGCTCAAGCGCGTACCTCAACTCGTCAAAGTGTGTTCTGCCACGCACATTGAAACCCTCATTCGCCAAGCGCTTCCCGCCCTAGAATTAACACACGTCCCTTCTCCTCCGGGCTCGATCCCCATTAAGCTGAACTATCAATATTTCAGCCTGAATCAGTCCGGGGCCTGTTGGGAAGCCGTGCAGCGAGCCCGAAATTTGGCGGCATACGTTCCCGGCGACATTCCGAACCCACAGCTCGAACTCATCATCCTGCTGCCGCAGTCAGAGTGATTTCGACAAGTCGAGAATCAAGAGTCGAGAGCGGGTAGATACAAGAAGCGCAGACCTGCCTTTCAAGGTCTGCAGCTTTTCAGGGCGTGAGACCGGGTGGAGAATTCAAAGCCTGTCCTGACTTTCGACTAGTGTTTCAGCGCAAAGATAAGAATCACTACCACCGTAATAACGAACAGTCCTCCCAAAATAACGAGTGGCACAAAAAACTTGCCCTTGCCAGGTTGGGGGGGAACTGCCTGCGGCGGCGTGGGCACGGGAACGGCCACCGGTTGCATCTGCGGCATTACGGGTTGGGCTGGCGCCGCGAATGCAGGCGGTGCCGGGGGCTGTTGAAACTGCGGGGTTGGAATCTGGTACGGTTGTGGCTGGGGCACCACTGGCGTGGGCACCACCGGCGGTTGAACCTGGGGTATCCCGGGAACCATCGGGGGCGAGACAGGCGCCATAGAGATCGCCGGCATGGCACGCCCTGCCGCCGGTTGTGACGCTCCAGGAGGTAGCCCCTGAGGGGGGCCCTGTGGGGACGCCCCCCCACCTCCGCTAGGGAGTTCAAACATGCGCATGTACTCATCCGGCTCGGGGGTTTGTGGGGCTGGCGGTAGAGTTTGCACGGCCGGGGGCGCCACGGCTGATGGCGGCGGTACGGGCGGTTGCTGGAAAATCATGGTGAATGCGCCCGGTTGTGCTTCATCGACCTTCGGAGGCGGAGGCGCGGCCACTGGTTCAGGCTGCTCAAACACCGTTGGCTGAGGAGCACTTTTTCCAGGTTGGTATCCCTTAAGCAATTGTGTCAATTCCCCAGGACTTGGCTGGCCCGTTGGACTGGGCAATGGAGGCGTCGGCCGTTGCGAAGTGGGGAGGAACGGAGGTCCGACCGTCCGGCCCGCCTCTGGGCTGGGGTGGAAAAGTAGGGTGAACTCCCCAGGGCCCTGTTGCTCAGTGGGCTGAACCGAAGGGGAAGACAGCCTCGGCTCGGCCCCAATCGGGGCCTCGGCAGATGGTCTCTCCTTCACTTCCTGAGGCCGGAAGAGCCTCGTAAATTCCCCAGGCCCCTCGGGCTGAAAGGGTAGGTCAGGTCCCACGCGATTCACCCCCGTTGTTGCGACGGTAGGGGTAGGGCTAGGTGGCATCGCCTTCGAATCGTCCGCGCCAAAGAAGATCCGCGTAAAGTCCCCCGGCGCCCCTTGTCTAGAACGCGGCACGGAGGTAGGCGGTAGGGAAGGTTTCTCGGTTGTCGGCTGCTGGGGAGCGCGGAGCTGCTCCTGCCGACTCGCAGAAGCCGCTTCGGAGCCGACCGCAGGAGCGCTTTCAGGAGGCTTTTCTGCTATCGAGGCCGGAGATGCGCTCACCTTCTCAGGAGGCGGTGAAACGGGCCTAGCCGCCTTCGATATCGGCATGTCCTTGCCAAAGAAAACTCTTGTGAATTCGCCTGCCTCCGCCTGTGTCTTCGTGGGCGGAGGGGGCGGAATTGGAGGCTTGCGAACCTTCGGGGAGGTAAGAGGCTGCGTGGCGTCAGGCGAGGCCGGACTCTCTTGCCTTGTCTTCGAGGGCAACCCGCGAGACACTCCGCCGGCACTAGCGTCAGCACTGGAAGCCGGTTTGGACACACTTGTCTTCCCTGCTGCTTCGGGAGCCCCTGACGCGGACTGGAGCCACTGCCGAAGATCGTGAAACATGGGCAGGTCCTCAGTTACCACAAAAACGCGGCCCGCCTCTTCACCCATGTCGATCAAGACCTTCATTTCTTCGGCAGATGCGCGCCGAAGAAATCCGAAAACCAAGGAGGCCAAATCCGGTTGATGGGGAGGAGTCCGCTCCACCCAGAGTTGGTGTAGAAGTACGGTGCGACCGGAGGAAGTCTGACGGGCTTTGAAAGTTCTTGCTTCGCCGTCAGTAAGCATTTCCAGAATCTGGTACCGTCCTTGAAAATCCATGGTCGAACCACCATCCACGCTTAAGCTGCATTCTATCACGAACCGGAATTCTGTTGAAAAAGTAAAGAGTTAGGTGGTAGATTGGCCTTGCTCCGAGCTATCGGATCAATTCCATGAAGCAACTTTCCAAAGTCGTTTGGTCGGAGGGCATGCACCTCGGGCCGCATCACTTTCAAGTGCAGGGTCGCTTTTTCGAGGAGGTCACGCATTTCCAGATCTCAAACTTATGGTTTGAACCCTATGGAGTGGCGGGGCTCGAACTCGATACCGAGGCTCTGCGGAACGGCACGGTCGTCCTGGTGCATGCGCGGGGCATTTTTCAGGACGGGCTCACCTTCAATATTCCGGAGAGCGATCCTGTTCCTGCGGCACGTAACATTAGCGACCTTTTTCCGCCCACTCATGAAAGCCTGACAGTGCTTCTGACGGTCCCACCCCACAAGCTGGGGGCGGCGAATTGCGCTCTTAATGCAGAGCAAAACAAGGGAAGCACGAGGTATATTGCCGAAGAAAAAACCCTTCCCGACGAGAATACCGGCCTCGATGAGAAGCCGCTGAAACTGGGACGAAAGAATCTTCGATTGCTCCTCGATTCGGAGGATGAGGGTGAGATGCAGACTTTGCCGATCGGACGCGTCAAGCGAGACGGATCGGGCCACTACGTTTACGATGAGATCTTCATTCCCCCGTGCCTCCAGATCAGCGCCAGTCAAACGCTGCTGGTGATGACCCGTCGCCTGATAGAAATCCTTCAGGAAAAGAGCGCCGCGGTCTCTGTTGACAGTCAAGGAAGAGGGAAGTTCCGGACGGGGCTTTCGGCCCAAGAGGTCAGCCGCTTCTGGTTCCTGCATGCCATCAATTCCAGCCTGGGCCCGCTGCGTCATATGTTCGCTTCACCCAGCGCCCACCCGGCAGAGCTCTTTACGGAACTCCTCCGCTTGGGGGGAGCGCTGTGTACTTTCGCCTTGGACTCCCACCCCCAGAATCTTCCTCTCTACCGTCACCTCTCTCTCGACAAGTCCTTTGCCGACCTGGAGCGGCACATTCGGGCCCACCTTGAGTTGCTGGCGCCCTCGAATTGTATTTCCGTCCCGCTTCGCTCCGTCGCCAATTACTTTTACGAAGGTGACATCACCGATCAACGGTGCTTGGACCGCGCCCGCTGGATCCTAGCCGTTCAGTCGGCCATTGGGGATGCAGAACTGATTACCAGGACAACACAAGTCATCAAGGTTTGTTCGGCTCAGTTCGTACCCCAACTGGTCAGAAGAGCTCTGCCGGGCATGGAGCTCACGCACCTATCGGTACCACCTTCGGCGGTATCGCCTCGAGTTGAAAGTCAATACTTCGCCATCAGCAGGGCAGGTCCTTGCTGGGATCATATTGTTCAAACCCGACGCGTGGGAATTTACATTCCCGGAGATATCCCCAGACCACAGGTCGAACTCCTGGTGGTCTTGGAAAGCCAATGAGGTTGGATTGCGAACCATCACCGCACCACTCCTCAGTCCCCTCCTCCATGAGGAGGGGACTCAGGGGTGTTCTTAGAAAATCAGCGAGGTTGTGAACATGGGTGGATATCCGTCCCAAGCAGCAATTCCACAAAGCCCCCAGCCTGCGCCCGTGCAGAGCCGTGAAAACCTGGCCTTGATTTACCAGGAGGTTCTGACGGCTATTACGCGCTTCCGCTCGAACCGTCAGGCCGCCACGGATGCAGGTGTATTCCGAAATCAGATGAAGGCAGCCATTCGCGCCGCTGAGTCCGCCGCGATGGTGAGCCGCTATCCAGTGGAAGATACGCGACTCGCCACGTTTGCCGTCGTCGCCTTTCTGGACGAGTCCATTCTCAACTCGAATAACCCTGTCTTCGCCGATTGGCCTCGAATGCCTTTGCAGGAGGAATTATTCGGCGGGCATACGGCGGGAGAGATCTTCTTTCACTGCGTCGACCGGCTTCTTGCCCGCAGCGATACCCCTCAGCTCGCCGACGTGCTGGAGGTCTATGCCCTGTGCTTGCTCCTAGGGTACCGGGGCCGTTACAGCCTGAGCGGCCAAGAGGGCATACGCACGGTCCTGGAGACGATTGGGGACAAGATCCAACGCATTCGTGGCAAAGCCGGCCCGCTGTCGCCGAACTGGTCAGCTCCGCAGGAGGCGGTGCAGTCAAGGGCCTACGACCCGTGGTTGCGGCGGCTGACCTATGGGGCGGTGGGATTCCTTCTTCTGGCTGTGGTATTGTTTGTCGGCTTCAAGCTCACTTTATCGTCAGGGGCATCCGGTTTGCACTCCACAGCCTCCGTCACAACGCGCTAGGGGATTGCCGTGAACAACACCTTAAAGTATTGGCTTGCAGCATTAGCCCTCGTTGCCTGGCTGGTCCTGTCCTGGTTTATCCCCTCCTGGCTGCACTTGCAGGGGAGCAGCGTTTGGATACTTCGCAGCGTCCTGACTCTGATTGGCATTGCCGCGTTCATTACCGTCGTGTGGTGGTTCAGAGGGCAGGACAAGGAACGGGCAGCGCAAGGAGTCCAGGGAGCGGGCGGCGGGTCCGGTGAAATCGATATCCTGGTTCGCGAAGCCGAGACCCGCCTTCAGGCCTCCCAGCTTGGCCGCAGTGCCACAATTGGCAATCTGCCGGCGTTCTTGGTGGTGGGTGAAAGCGGCTCCGCAAAGACCAGTGTTGTGCTGCACTCCGGTCTCGAGCCGGAGTTGCTCGCAGGGCATACGGGGCACGAGAAGGTCCCGGTTGCTACACGCGCTGCGAACCTTTGGTTCGCGCGGCAGTTCATCCTTGCGGAGGCGGGCGGCCCACTCCTTTCGAACCCTCTGCAATGGGCGAAATTCGTGAAGAAGCTTGCTCCCGGAACGCTGCATTCAGTGTTTGGCAAAGGAACGCAGGCGCCTCGTGCGGTTTTGGTTTGCGTTGATTGTGAAAGCTTCATGAAACCGGGAGCGGCGGAAACGCTCGCTGCCAGCAACGACCGGCTGCGCACTCGGCTGCGCGAAGTTTCTCAGATTCTGGGAATCAGCCTTCCGGTCTACGTACTTTTCACGCGCGCCGATCGCCTGCAATTCTTCCAGGATTACGTTCGCAACTTAACCAACGAAGAGGCAACCCAGGTCTTGGGCGCGACCCTCCCCATGGCCTCCTACGCTGGGGAAGTGTACGCCGAGCAGGAAACAGCTCGGGTTTCAGCCGCTTTCGACAATCTCTTTTATTCCCTGGCCGACAAGCGTCTCGTATACCTTCCCCGAGAATATGACGCCAGCAAGCGCCCCACCCTCTACGAGTTCCCTCGGGAATTCCGGAAACTTCGGCAAATGCTTGTCCAGTTTCTGGTAGACCTGTGCCGGCCGAGCCAGTTGAGGACCGGACCGTTCCTGCGCGGCTTCTATTTCAACGGAGTTCGCCCCATTGTCATTACCATGGCAGCACCTGCTCTGGTGAAAGAGGAACCGTCCCCTCATCCCCATGCTGCCAAAGAGGGCCTCCGTGCCACAGGGATATTCGACGTCCGGAATGTTGCCGCCCAAGCTCCGCGTCCGTCCGAGGCTGGGGAGACGGGCGAGAGCCGCCGAGTGCCCCAGTGGACTTTCCTTCCTCACCTCTTCAACGACATCCTCCTAAGGGACACCTCCGCCCTTACCGCGAGCGCCTCCAGCTCGAAGACGAGCCTGTGGAGAAGAGTGCTGCTGGTTTCCGCGATTGGCCTCCTGCTCATCTTCATTATTGGTTTCCTTGTTTCCTTCGTTAAGAACAGCGCCCTCGAATCGCAGGTGGTGAATGCCGCTCAGGGGATTTCAGGTGTGCAACTGACGGCTCAACAACTCCCCTCCCCCGATGCCCTCACGCGCCTCGAGACCCTCCGCCAGTTGGTTGAGACTCTGGCCCAGTACAAGCAGGACGGCGCGCCGCTCTGGATGCGCTGGGGATTATATGTTGGAGATGCGCTCTACCCGGATGCCCGGAAGATCTACTTTCAACACTTCCGAACGCTTCTCTTCGGACAAACAGAAACCGCCCTTCTGCAAACGCTCTCCGCCCTTCCCGGCGCACCTGGGCCAAACGACCAGACCGGCCCGGCGTACGACACTTTGAAAGCCTATCTGATTACCACCTCCAATCACGACAAGAGCACAGTTCCGTTCCTTTCCCCTGTCCTGGCGAAGGCCTGGGCGGCGGGCCGGGACATCGACCCGGATCGGGTGCAATTGGCGCAGAAACAGTTCGATTTTTACAGCGAGCAGCTCAAAATCGAAAATCCCTTCTCATCCGATTACGACAAGCTCGCGGTGCCACACGCTCGCAATTACCTCTGCCAGTCCAAGGGCGTTGATCGCGTCTACCACATCATGTTGGCGGAAGCCTCAAAAGCCGACCCCTCCATCAATTTTAACCGCATGTTTCCCGGCTCTGCGGAAGTCGTCATTGAGAGCAAGCAAGTGGAGGGCGCCTTTACGAAAGCCGGCTGGACCTTCATGCAGGACGCTTTCAAGCATCCGGACAAGTATTTCAGCGGAGATGAGTGGGTAGTAGGCCCCTGCCCCACCTTTAATGTGGACAAAGTGGAGCTCGCCAAGCAGCTCCAAATTAAGTACCAGCAGGACTATATCGACCAATGGCGTACATTTTTGAATAGTGCACGCGTCGTCGCATACAGCAGCCTCGCCGAGGCCTCACGCAAGCTGGGCCTCACCTCCCGCAATGACTCTCCCCTGCTAGCTCTATTCTGCACCGCAGCCCAAAATACGGACCAGCCGGACATCGCAAAAGCTTTCCAACCGGTCCATCAGGTAGTGGTCCCATCGAGTTGCCAGGAACGACCTGTCGGCCCTCCTAGCGCCGACTACGCGGCTGGTCTCGGCGGTATCCAGGCTTGCTTGGACCGGGTCAACAATGCCGCTGCCGAGCAGAAGGAGATTGAAAAAGCCCAGTGCGCGAACTCTGCCTCGGCAGCGCAACAGGAGGTCCAGAAGATTCGCCGGACGACATTCAATATCGACCAAGAGGCTCATGTGGACACAACGGTTGAGGATCTGCTTCTCGCTCCCATCACCCATGTCTCAGCGGTCTTGCGCCCCCAACCCGTGAGCGGCGCGGGCTTGTGCCAGCAGATGGGTCCCCTCATGGCTAAGTTTCCTTTCAATCCTCAGGCCACGGTCGAGGCTTCTCCCGACGAACTCAAGGCCATCTTTGATCCGGCCAGCGGCTCGCTCTCCCAGCTCAATAACGCCATAATAAAGAGCAATCAGCCCGTCGGTCCCCTCTACCGCAGCTTCCTCGACCGCGCTATGAGCGTTCAGCGTGCCCTTTACCCGAGTGGGCCCGGACAGATCCAATTCAAATATTCCCTTCGCCCCCATCCGACAGAGACGGTTGCCAGCTTCGACATGAATGTCGATGGGCAGCCGTTTCCTTACACAGGCGGAAACGCAGATTTCAAACAGCTCACATGGCCGGGCAATCAACAGGGTGTCACGTTAACCGTGAAGTCCCCAGGTGGCTCGTCGTTCCGTCTGCAGAAGGAAGGGCTGTGGGGGGTCTTCCACTTCCTTGCAGATGCCAGGTGGCAGTCGGCCGGCCCGCCCTACAGCATTGAAGTGGTGCTGAGCTCGCAAGGCGTTACGGATCCAGTGAGCGGCAAGCCCTACACCGTCCGATTTGATCTGGACACCGGCGGCGGGCCACCACTTTTCCGCAAGGATTACTTGTCCAGTTTGCACTGCGTGTCCACTGTGGCTAAGTGATCTGACCCCGGCGGGGAAGCGTAGGGATAGGGCCTGCCCTACCGTCACTCGATTCGAGGCGTGAGATTGCCGCACACCATTGAGGTGACGGCAGGCCGTCGCGATACAGCAGCGCCTCCGAGGTAACGACTATGCAAGGTACGGAGTGGATTCCGGCAGGGGCCCTAATCAGGGGGCGGCAAGCCTGTAGCGGTCCAGTTTGACCTCGACACGCTGGGTGCCCCACCCATTCTCGAGAAGGGCAACCTTGCAAGCTTGCAGTGCGTTTCGAGCGTGGCTAAGTAATCGCACGGATCTGATGACGAGCCGAGGAGTTAACCACCGTATCCCGGCGCACCCCTCCAAATTGAGGCTTGGAGGTCACCCCTGAAGCCTTTACGGTTCCGGCCAGATGTCCAGGCACCGCATTTTAGGCTACCATGGGCCTGTTAGAACGCCTGGACCTTTGTTACCTTGCCATTGGTGAAGGTCAACACCCAGCGGTGGCCTTCCTTCAAGTAATACCAAGTCTCAGACATGCTGCCATCGGTTGTGTCGTTGATCTTCTTCTGCTCCGGGTCGCCGAAGGACAGCATGACCATCTGGTAGGTCATACCTTCTTTTACTGTGCTCTCGGCAATCGCCTGCTGGAACTCGGAGGGGAAGTCCTTCGCCGCAAGTAGGTTTTGAATCCCGCTCACATTGAGAACGTGCGCCATCACTCTTAGAAAGTTCTGCGGCTCAATGTCGCTGTCGGTCAGTTCGCGCTCGTAGCGGAAATTAATGCGCGACCCGCCGGCGCGCTTGTAGTCCGGGCTAACCTTGTTGGCATGGTTACTGCCGCGCCGTCCTTCGCCGCCACCCCCCAAGTGGATTTCGACCTTGTCCTTATCAACTTTAACATCGGTGATAGTGGCAGAATCGTTGGCATCCACGCCTACGCCTTTAGACTTCAGGTACTTGGTCATGGCGCCCATGTCGATGCCGCGGTCGTCAAGACGTTTATTGTGCTCCGGCTTGATGTAGACGTCCAACCCTTCTTTAGTGGCGGGCAACTGGATCAAGGCCTTCACATCTTTCCCCAGGAGCAGTTTGGCCAGCGCTTGCTTGGCGTTGTCGGAGGTATTAGCGCGAACCGCGCGGGGTGATGCACAGATCATAAGAACGACGAGAATTGCGGTCAACTCTATCGCTGTCTTCTTCACTTATCTTCCTCCTCGAGCGAGTCTGTGGGTTCCTTGCACCGCAACGATCCACGCGCCTTCAGACGCGCGAGTCGGCTACGGCTTCCTTCCACCTCGGGCTCGTGCTCACTGCTTTACAAAGCGGATGTCAAAGGAAAATGTGAGGGGGTTTTCCCTCATTTTCGTAAGCGTGGGCTTTCAACTCATCACACGAGCCGAGGGTCTTATGCTGTCCCATTGCCTTGATTCAGACCATAACACTAAAGTACTGCAAAGGGCAGTCATGAGTGGGTGGCGCGGACCCCCGCTTTTGAGGTCCGCGGCCCTGAAACTCGCCACTGCTCTTTCGTCACTGCTTGGACATGGCGTTCAAGATAATCTGCAAGTCTTGCGCCGCTGCGGGAGCGTGGAAAGTATAGCGCTTGGCGCCGGTGATCTCGAGGTAGAACCCCTTCCCGGAATCCGCTGGCCCCGCCTTCTTAACTGCGGTTAGAGGGTAATCAAACGCGTCACCCCCGCTGCTCGGCCGGAATTGGATTCTGCCTTGCCCGACCAGGAGCGTTCCGTTGCAACCTCCGACCATGTGTTTGTGTTCAACAACCATGGAAGCCAGCAGATTGGCGGCGATAGTCAAGACTTGGCCGGGGATAAGGGTGACCTTCTCCCTGAAATTGTTGAAAGGCTTGATGACAACCTCGAGAATATGGTCGCCAGCAGGCATGGTATTGATTTCCAAGCGGCCGTTAGCACCCGTCTGGCCGTAGGGCCGGCCATCAATGATGACCTGTGCCCCGGCAATCGTCTGCACAACAAGCTTCGGAGCGGCCAGGGGAGGGGCTGCCACGGGAGTGCTTTCCAGGGCGACTTCACTCGCATTCAAGCGGACGCTTGCTCCTGCTACGAATTGCCTTTGCAGGTCCTTGGGTTTGAACCGTTCCTTTCTGAGTCCAATTGTATGCGTGCCTGGCTTGATGTTGGCGGCGCTGAAACTGCCGTCCTGTTGAGTTGCGCCCAGAGACTTCCCGTCGAGCAGGACATCGGCCGTGGGTGGTGCCCCAACGATCACCAAGGAAGCCACTGTGGGAACGGGTTGGAGAACAAAGGCGAGTTTCGCTGCCTGCCCTTTCAGAACATTAACGTCCTGGGAAGGCGCATTCTGAAACCCATCCTTGACCACTGAAACCGTGTAGCGCTTCGGGACCAGGTTAGCGATCACAAGCTGGCCGCGCTTCGTAGTGCGCGGGTATGCCTTGCCATTCAACAGGACAGTTGCGCCGTCCTCACCCGCTACCACCAGCAAGTTACCGACATTCCGATCAGCGCTCAGAAATACCGTCAGGGCCGGCGCGGTGCTCACCTGGAAACTCAATTTCTTTTCATCCTTCCCTGTGCCCACATCCAAATCGTGAGTTCCCGACGGGAGACTCGGAAGCGGCAGGGGGGTAGGACTGAGGGTGCCAACCTCCTTACCATCCATCGACACCGGCATCGGGCCATAGCTCGACAAAGCTTGACCCTGCTGGGGACCATTGGTAACCACGATCGCCTTCAGGTCTTTCGTTTCGAGAGGGGCTTGAACGAGTGGCATCGAGTCGTGCGCGCTCGAAACAGAAATCTTCACCTGAGAGGTCCCGTCACTAATCACCAACGCATGCTCCCCCTCGGAAAGGTTGTCGAGGCTGAATTGGCCTGCCTCCACCGCGCCCACTTCGTTCCCATCAAGCGTGACCTTCGCTTTTTCCAGGTCTGCGTAAACCCTCAACTCCGGCAGTTGCGGCGGCGGTGTCGGAATCACCGCCGGAACAGGCGTTGTGACAATCGCTGCCTCCTCGGCGTCGCGCCGTTGCTTGTGAAGGCGGAACACAAAGAAGGCCGCGGCCGCGATAACAACCAACACGACCGCCCCAATCGCAACCCAGAGCACCTTCTTCCCTGCCTGTGGGCGTGCTGGCGCCTCCTCAGGGGACGGGGGTTCGAGGGGCAGCGCCTCGGCTTGCGGCGGCGCAGGCTGCCTTGGGAGCACCGCGGCGCCTGACGGTGGCCCGATCATGGCTGTTGCTTTAAGAGCCGCATCTCCCGGTGGGGCTTCCGCGCCAACGAATGGGGGGGCCGAACCACGAAGGCCGGCGCCAGCCGCGGGGCTTGGGGGCGCTGGCTTGCTCGGGGGCGGGGGAACACGAGGAGGCGGCGGGCTTGCAGCTCCCAGACCCCCGGTGCTCACCGTCGGGGGGGCGCTTTCAGCTCGAACCGTGGCGACGGGCTTCATTGACTGAAGGGCCTCAATCCGAGTGGAAACCCGGCGCACGGCACTCGCGACTGCTGCTTCGAACTCAGCATCTCCCCGGTAAGCCGCCGAGAGCGACTGAATCTTGCCTGCCAGGCTTCTCAGGAGAGCAGGCTCAGAAACGGCCTGGGCTTCGTTGTCAAGGCGGTGGAGTTCTTCCAGGTCGTGGTGGCGGGCTTGGCGGTGGAGCGTTTCCTCGTGCTCCTTGCTCAAGGTGGTGTAAAGTTGCGAGAGGCGAGGATCCGTAGGAGATGAAGTCAGACCTTCCTGGACCTGGGCGAGCGCCCCCCCGATGTCCCCTTGGGCCTGGGCGCGCCGTGCCTGGGCGACGCAAAGTTGAATGAACTCTTCCCTCTTACGGTCCTGGGCGAGCGTGCGAAGACTCTTGGCAAGACTGTGGCCGGGATCGAGTTCCAAAGCCTCTTGAATTAAGGGTTCAGCGGCGCGCCAGTCAGTCTCCAGAACGATTCGAGCACGCTCCACCAAGGCTTCCAGAAGCGCCTGTTGTAAAGCCGCGTTGCGCTCATCCTGGCGATGAGCTTTGCGCAACGCCTCCAGCCCTTCCTGGAAGCGCCCCGCGGCCAACATCTCTTGGCCCTGCGTGAGTGAGCGCTGGGCTTCGGCCAACCGTTCCTTGCCTTGTTGGATCAACTTCTCGAGTTCGGCCAACTCGGCATCGTCGGGGAATTCGGTTTCCGCCTGGCGCAGCAAACCGAGCGCCCGGTCGTAGTCCCCAGTGGCCATCTGCTGGTCAATCTGCTTCACCCAACGCGCTTTGGCCTCCACGCGAGCTTGTTGTTCACGCCGCTTGCCCAGGCGATCGATCTCGAAGCTTAATCCCGGGTATTGGCTATAAATGGCCCGCAAGATCTCCCACTGAGCCAATGCGTCGGTGAACTGCCCACGCTCCTCGTGCAGACGCGCCTTGGCGACAATGGAGTTGACCAAGTCGCGCTTCTCGCGGGTGAGGCGGAGAGCGCGCTCGAAGTGGGGCTCTTGGGGATGAAGTTCGAGGGCTTCCTTGAGGATGTCCACACGCTTGTCGAGGTTCGGTTCAGCCTCGACCCGGCGGTCAATCTCGGCGATGCGGGCGGAGAGTTCCTGTCGTTGTTTTTCCTCGATGTCGAACTTCACCGCTTGAAACAGGGCATGCTCCGGATACTTGGTGAGATATTGGTCACAAACCGCCAGACCGGCAGAGAACTTGCCTTCCGCGAGCAGTTTTCGGGCTTCTGCGTAAGCGCTGTTCATGGCGTCGTGCTCAGACCGGACCTGGTTGTAGAGGGAGCGGTAGGACGCCGCCCTTTCGGGTGCCGAGCTATCAGGAGCCCGTTCGTCCAATTCCATCACCTGTTGCAACTTGCTCAGCGCCGCGCTCACCTCGCCGCGGCTCCAGGCCTCAACCGCCCCCTGGTAAAGCAGATGTTTTTCGGTGTGGATGCGCTGGTACTCCTGCTCCTGCCAATCGACTTCGTTGAGGAGTTGCCCCACACGGCTGTCCTTAGGCTTTAGCTGCAAGGCATTCTTCAGGGCTTCCCGGGCGTGAGCATAGGCATGGTTGGCCAAGTGCTGGCGAGCAAGGTTAAGCCAATCCTCGATTTTGCCCGCGCTTCTCTTCTCCTCGATTTCGTTCTTCAAGCTCAGCGCGCTGGCGTTGGTGGCGTCCAACTCCAAGGCTTCCTGCACCTTCTGCAACGCCAGCGGGTATTCCTGTCCCTCCATGCGCGTTTTGGCGCTTTCCAGAAGTTGCTGAATCCGCTTCTGACGCAAGGCTTGATCGACTTTGAGACGAAGCATCGTCATGTCATGGTCGATGTGACCTTCCGCCTCGAGCTCTCCCAGAATTTCCGCAGCAAATTGGAAGTCTGCCTGCTCGAACGCCTTGGTGGCGCGTTGGATCCGCGGCTGGATTTTTGCGGGGTCAAAAATATCGATGGGTTCATTGCGCATGGCCCGCTGCAAGGTGTCGGCAAAATCGCGCGCGGTAGAGAAACGGTGATAAGGCTGTTTCGCCATGGCCTTATGGATGACCCTGGCTACGGTCGGGCTGACCATGGGGTTGAGATCGGAAGCAGGCGGCGGAATGTGATGCAGAATGGCCTGGACAATGTCTCGCTCCGTTGCGCCTTCGAAGGGCCGGCGTTTGGTCAGGGTCTCGAAAGCCACCACTCCCAGCGCGAAGATGTCAGACAATGGCGAAGCAGGCTTCATCTCGACTTGTTCCGGAGCCATGTAGAGCAAGGTACCCTTCAGGCCGGTGCGTGAGCGGCTGTCCGCCACATGCGCCATTCCGAAGTCAATAATCTTAACCGAGTCATCTTCCAAAACGATGATGTTAGTCGGCTTAATGTCGCGGTGAACGAGGCCCTTTTCGTGAGCGGCGTGGAGTCCCCGGCAAGTTTGGGAGATGATGTCGACCGCACGCTCCACGGTCAGGCGATGGCTGGCGGTCTTGATCAACTGGCCCAAGGACATACCTGGCAACAAGGGCATAATGAAATAGGGCTTGCCGGCGCCCTCAATTTCAAACTCGCCAATGTCAATGATCTCGACGATGTTGGGATGGTTGATGTGAGCCAGGACTTCGTATTCACGGTGGAAGAGTTGTAGGGCGGCAGGATCAGAGACATCCAGCAAGGTCTTGATGGCGACCTCGCGTCGCAAAACGGAATCGAAGGCCTTGTAGACTACACCCATCCCTCCTCGGCCCAGGATTTCCTTGATCTGATATCGTCCTTTGAGAATCGTTGGAGCGTCCATCTGAGGTCACCTTCTCGGTCTGAGTCTACCTTGCCCGGCCGGCCGGGCTGTAAAGCGTGGCCCGTCAGCCAACGGGCTCCGACTTTTGTGCCCCGAGATTATCTCAAATGGCGGCCAGAAGCAAGCCACCGATGGCACGGAAAATCAGAATCTCTGAAGGAAATTCTATCAAGGCGCGACGCTAGCGGAAGCCGCCGAGCAATCCTCGGGTGGCGTTCGTTACCTGTTGTGAAGCATTCTGCGCGGCACTGCCGACCTGCTGGGCGACTTGATTGGCGGCAGCCTGCGCCATCTTGCCCGCTTGCGCGGCCTGCAGTGTGGCTTGATTGGCGGCCCCCGAAACCTGTTGCTGGGCTTGGTTCGCTGCTTCCGTGACTTGCTGCTGCGCGGCGTTGGCGGCCAGCGAAACTTGTTGTTGCGTTTGCTGCATCATCTGCTGGGCCTGCTTCTGGGTTTGTTGCGCTAGCTGTTGGGCTTGGTTGGCGGCCTGCTGCGC
>Ga0187782_10001685_pt1 | contig 16199 bp, 9 predicted proteins | sample 0715_SJ02_MP15_2_FD_132454 | JGI IMG/M metagenome (GOLD analysis project Ga0187782, IMG submission 132454) | Tropical peat soil microbial communities from peatlands in Department of Meta, Colombia - 0715_SJ02_MP15_20_MG | ecosystem: Environmental > Terrestrial > Soil > Wetlands > Peat | place...
ACGCCGACGCCCAAAGTGGGGTTTGCGTGCGCCACCTGCAGCGCCGAGGCGAACGCCCGCCCATTCGCCAGCAGGGAAGCGCTGGTCACGAGTCCCTTGCGGTGCGCTTCGGCGATGCCGCGGGTGACACCTTCGGTCCAGCCAAGGTCATCGGCATTGACGATCAGATTCTTCAAAAGCCTTGAACTCCTGTCCTTGGGGTCATTACTCTTTCCGCTTCCTCGCGCTTTCGTACCATTGACCGACTAGCGACCTAACTCTAGCATGGCATGATAGAGGGCCAAATGTCCGTTAAACTGAATGAGTTGAGTGAGGTAGGGGCGAAATACAGGGAAAAACGCCGCGGCCGCCGGATGAACTCGCGCGTGCAGATTCGTCTGGAGTGGGACGGCGGAGCGGGCAAGTGCCATTCCGTGGAGGCGCAAACCCGGGTGGTCAACCCCTACGGCTGCATGGTCATACTCGCTGAATCGCTGGAACTCGAGCAGCACCTCGCTCTGACGAATTTGGCTACCAAAGCCAGTAACGCCGCCGTGATCGTTTGGAAAGGGAATCAGGAACCCGAGGGTTGGGAATACGGCGTGGAGCTCGTTGCGCCGGATATGGATTTCTGGGGGCTGGAACTTTGAGTCTTACGCAAAAACCGAATTTGCCGCCGGCGCCCGCGGCTCCGGCAGTCAAGCGCGCTGCGAATACCGCGCGTCCGCAGACCAGCGAAGAGCGTCGCCGCGCCCAGCGCGTCCTGCTGCGCATCCCGGTGCTGATTCACCTGGCCGGAAAGCCGAAGCCAATTGAGGGCGTCACGCACACCGTGAGCGCCACGGGCGGGATGATCATCCTCGCCGAAGGCCTGCCTAGCGGCACCAAGCTGACCCTCGAAAATGTACGCGCACAGAAAAAAGTGGAAGCGCACGTCGTGCGTCCTCCGCAGATGAACCCCGAAGGGTCTCTCGTTCCCATCGAGTTCACCAGCCCCTCGCCGCAGTTCTGGGGCATCTTCTTCCCCCCAGCCAGCAACTAAGACGCGTCCTTTCTGCGCGCTCGATCTACTGCAGTCCTAGCGTGACCTGCAGAACGTGCACGTCAGTCCCGGTGTTCCCGGTGATAGTCATAGGCATCGTTCCCGTGATTACTTGAATGAGTGCGGTGGAAGTGGATGGCAGATTTTGGGCGTCGCCACCATAAGATGCGGTAACTTGGTAAACCCCGGGATTATTCAGGTATCCCTGCCCAGTTTGTGCTTGACCATCGCTAATCGGCCCGCCTGAGACAGGTGCTCCAAAATTATAAAAAGTGACGGTGCCGGTCAGCGGCTTGTTTTCTGCAGACGTTACGGTCGCTGTGATTATGAACGGCGCGTTCTGAGCAACCTTAGCGTTTGAGGTCGTGAGCGTAATTGACGTAGTTGAAAGGCTATTACCCCCACCTCCTCCTCCACCACCCCCACCTCCTCCCCCGCAGCCGAGCGCAAAGAGAATCAGTCCAAGTACCGAGAGACCAAGCGCCGCTCGGTGACGCTTGCGACGGCCGGACAGGCCAAGCATGAACAACAGGCCCAAGCCCGCCAGTAGGCTCAGGAGCCACCACGGACCACCTCTCGGTGCCAGGAAGCCCGCGCGGCGCGGTGCCACGCGTATAGCACTGGCCGGAACCGTCACCGTCGGCGTCATGGTGATGGTGGCGCTCTGCGATTGTCCGTTGGTCAGGTTCACTTGCTGCGGATTCAGCGTGATGGTGTAGCCCGAAATGACGAGAGACGAGAGCGCCAAGTTAACCGCACTAGGGGTCTGACTAGTGGGTGTGATGGTAATCTGCCCGGTGCCTGTCTGCCCTGCCGTCGGCACCACACTGACGCCACCGGCTGGACCCAGTGTGAAATCGGGTATGTTTACTGTTATCTGTGGATAACTCGAGGATTGATAGTAGTTCGAGTCACCATTGTAAGTCACTGTGACGGCTTCGCTGTTATACGGCGTCAACGTAGCCGTCGCTTGTAGCGTGACATTCCCATTCGCGTCGGTGCCCTGCGTCGTCGGGCCAACGTTAAGTTGATCCTGACTATACGCGGAACTGAAGCCGATCTGTCCGGTAATCGGCGGGGACTTCTGCCCTGTGCTGACCGTAGCTGTCAGCGTTACACTGCTCCCAAAGTTCACAGTCGTGGCACTGGCCTGGACACTCATCGTCGTTGCGTAGAGGACCTGGAAGCTCTGAACGTTGCTGGTTGCCGGAGCGTAGTTGGCGTCGCCACTGTATTTCGCCGTAAGGGTATGGTTGCCTCCAGTAGTCAGCGTCACGTAGAAGTTGAATGCGAAGCCCGGCGGCGAACCACCGCCTGCTCCGGCAACCTGGACCGGGTTCCCCAAAGCCGTACTTCCGTCGTAAATCGTAACTGTCCCGGTGGGCGCCGCTCCGTTCCCCACACCTGGCGCGCTTGCACTCAGGCTAACGCCAACCGGCGCGCCTGTGACCGCCGGACTGCCCACCGAAAGAGTTAGCGAGATGGGCGCAGGCGTGACCGTGAGACTGTAAGTCGTTGGGGAACTGGACTTATTGTAGCTGTTGTCGCCGCTGTAACTGGCCGACAATAGATGTTGACCGCCAGGAAGCTGAATCGTCCAATCCTCTGCGTAGCCCTCACTGTTTAGCGCAAATGTGCCGCCATCCAAAGGTGCGCTAGGCGCCCCATTCCAGGAATCTTGCCAAGTGATAGTTCCGGTAGGACAGCTCGGCGGTGTGCACACTGGTTTGGGCGGATACGACAGAGTGGCCTGTGCATTGCCCACGTCAATCCGGGCAACATAAGGAGAACCATACACCACAGACGTCGGGGTATTTCCGGTCTCGACACCCGTAGTAGGATTAAAAGTGGGAATACTAATCAAGGTGTTGCTGTTCTCGGGCGTGATAGTAACGGCAATCGGCGGGGTTGAATCGCTGCCTTTGAAGGCTGCGTCGCCCTGATAATGCGCGGTCAGATTATAGGAACCACCCGGAAGAATAACACCGCTCGCATTGCCCGCGCCGTTCGCTAGTGTGATCGCCTGAATGCCAAGCGATGGACCTAGATTCTGGCTTGGGTTAGCGTTCGGCGTTGGATTGGGCGTTGCCATCAGCACCACTTGCCCTGTGGGCGTGCCAGTTGCCCCGGTACCCGCAGTCACATCGCTGGCTACACTCACCCCGCTGCCGTGCGCCACACTGATCGAGGTAACGGCACTCCCATTGACACTCGCGCTCAATGTTGTGTCGGAAGGGAAGAACGTGACCGAAGACCAATTGTTGACGAGGTTCTGCGCATTCACTGAGCCGAGTCCTGTCGCTAGGTCATATCCGGTGGTGGCGTTGTACCCGCTCAGAACGCCGTACTGATCGTTGGCATTCGATGTCGTGCAGTCCAGGCTACCCTTCACGCAGGGCATCGCATTCGTTCCTGACGTCACATCATTGAAAATGCAGGTACTCGCCGGCGCCGTGGTTCCGGTGGAGTTGCAATTCGCGAGGGTTTCCTTGGCCGCCAGCTTGTAAAGAACATAATTGGCATTGCCTTGCCGCGACTGCGTCTGTTGGTTCACCAGAGCCATGATGCCCGCGAAACTTGGCGTAGATACCGACGTCCCGCCGATTCCCAGAAAATACGTCGGGCAGTAACCCAATGCCACATCTTGCTGGCAGACCGCATAAGCATTTCCGGTAAACCCATTTCCCGAAAACAGAGCGACATCCGGAATGGCACGGCCCCCATTGAGTGGAACGCCACTCCCCGTTTGCCAAGACGGCTTGCCGTAACCTCCTGCACAACTCGCCGGAGTTTGGCCGGACGGAGTTGTACAGCTGCTTTGGCCGCCGCCCCCGCCGACCGTGAAAACCCAGTCAACCAATTTTGAGTTGTTGCAGTTTGTTTCCGCGTTGCTGCTGTAGCCGATCTCGCCAAACAGCGCGTTGGTACAAGAATCGTTCCAGGGGTTCTCGGGTATGTAGCTCAGCACCGACTGTTGCGTGGTGGAATTATTGCTGGTGGTGTTCCAGTAGGTTGTTTCATTGAAAAAGTCATTGAAGTCGGTGCCGCCCACAGCGGTGTTGAACGGCGTGGAAGCCATGCCGTTCACCTGCAAACCATTCTTGGCGGGTTGCGGGGGTGCTGCCAGGTCGAGATCACAGGCTGCAGAGCCGTTGTCCCCGGTAGAGACAAAAACGGAGATGCCTTGCGCGGAAGCTTGCTGCCAAATGTTGTTGAAAAATTGATTTTCGGTCGCGCCCAGATACAACTCGCATAATCCGAAGCTTACGCTCATCACCGGGGCCAGGTCGTTGTCCACAATGTATACGGCGGAAAGGTCTACGCCATCGGTCGTTTCGCTTGATTGTGAGACCACCAGCTTGATCGTTGCGCCTTTGGCCACTCCCCCAGACCATTCCGTGTCCAGCACGGCTTCAGTTTGATCATCGTCCTGCAATACGCCGGGGTCGGGGCCGGCGACGATGACCTGGGGGTCATTCGCAGGCAAGCCGAACGACGACCGGAAGTTTTCCACGTCAGTGACGTTGATGTTGGACCGAGCCACAATCGCTATCGTTTGCCCAGTGCCGTCGATGGTATTCGGCGCCGCTGCGTTCCACAGCGGCAGAACGTTGTAGATGGTTGCAAAATCATACGGCACAAGCACATTGCAGTAGATCGTCTGGCCGGTGTTCGGATTGCTCCCGCAGGAGTACGTGAGTTCGGGATTTTCAGCCTTTATCAATCGGGCTCTGCCGGTTTCCTTCGAGCGCGTGAATACCCCTACCGTGTGGTGCATGGCCTTCTTCTGGAAATTATTCAGGGAGACGACGCCGGCCACTACCGGCGCGAGCGCTGCGGGAATCTGCGGGTCGTTGGCGTTGGCGGTGTACGTCTTCCCGTTCACTTCGTAGTTGTGAATGGCGGCGCCGAAGGCGGTGCGCACTTGCCCTGCGGTTCCCGAAAACTCGATCACCGTTTTCCCGCCGTACACCTTTTCGATGCGAAAGCCCTGGCTCCCCAGCCACTGCGTGACCACCTGAGTGTCCGCGTCGGCGGGGCCATACAGCGCGCCAAATTGTGCCGGAGTCAACCAGACGTGATAATTCGGCGAGCTTTTATCCTGCTGCTGCTCCATGTACTCCTGCAGCGTGGCTTCCTGGGTGTCGCTGCGTTTCAGCAGCAGCAGGATGCGATTCATCGCGAGCGTGTCGTCCACCGCGCCGCGATCGAATTCCGCACGCGCCAGGGGATGCGTGTTGCCGACAAGAGTGACGCGCTGGGAGTTGTCTATCGCCCCGACGACGCGAGGCGGCACCTGTCCGAACACACCCGTCGTGCTCAGCAGGAAGAAAATGGAGACAAACGAGAGGAAGAGCAAGGTCTGCCGTGGACCGGCACAAGTTGTGCGCATACATTTGTCCGGCTTGCCGGAATTTGACTCCACCGAAGAACTGGGACCTGGATGAGGCGGAGCTTAACACTGCGTATACTTGCTGTCTAGATGACGTAGCAGCAGCATTAATCTTTGTCACGCATCTGTGTGACTTCGGGCGCGCTTCCTGTGACCTCCCGCACAAAGAAAAAGGGCGCCCCGTTTTCGGAGCGCCCTCAGGTTTATCGCTTGTGGATGACTTTACTGGACCAGGATCGTGCCACTCGCGTTCGACCCGGTGTAGTTGGTGTCGCCGGGGTAGGCCGCCGCGATATTGCGCGTGCTCCCTCCTCCACCGCCACCACCACCTCCTCCACCGCCGCCGCAACCCGCCACCACGCCCACCAGCAGCGCAATGGCCAGCAGCCCGGCGTAGGTATATGTGCGTCGGCGCGCCTGCGGCACCCAGCGCAGCCCGAGCACAAAGAGCAGAAGGCTCAGCAGCGCCACGATTATCGGAATGCGCGGAATCGCCGGCATCCGCGGACCGCCTGTTGGCGGCGGATACACCGAGGAGATTGTCGTGTTCAGTGTTGCGACGCAATACGCGGTTCCTGCAGTGATTTGCTGAATCGGCGGAGTAACGTCCGCTACTCCACTGGTCGGCGTGCATGTCACCGGTGAACCCAGGGACGTCCCATTGCTCGTGAAGGTTACCGAGCCGGTGGGGCCATTACCGTTGCTGTTCGTGGTGACATACGCCGTGAGCGTCACTTCGGCTCCGGAAGTAGTACTCGAAGGCAGCGACAGAAGCATGGACGTGCTCGCCTGCGTAACCTTGAGAGCGAGTGTGTTGCTCGTGCTGGCCAGATAGTTCGTATTCGTCGGTGCAAATGCCGCGACGAGACTGTGGTTCCCAGGGGCTAGCTGGATCGGCTGATCTTCGGCAAGCCCTTGGTTGTTGAGTTTGGCGATGTTGGTAGCATTCGCCGTTTGTGCGTTGGGCCAATCGTTCAGAGCTGCACCGCTATCTGTCAGGGTGATCGTGCCGACCGGGCAAAGCACGGTGTTTGAGCCCAAGCACGAGCTCCCGTTAGACGGCCCGACGACAATTGCGAGAATGTACGGGCTGCCGTACGGAACATCGTTCTGGTTCGACGTAGTTATGCACCCGGTATTCGGACAATTCGAGGCAAAACTCACAAAATTCAGTGTCGTCGCGCTCGCCTGACTCGCCCCGCTGACTGTAACGTTCAGCGGTGTTGATGTGCTTGCGCCATACGTTGCGTCGCCGCCGTAGCTTGCTACCAAGGACATGGTGCCCGGGGGCAACGTATTCGTCGTATCCGTTACGCTCCCGTTGCTGTTGAGCAGAAAATTGTTGCCGGTGATATCGGAGCCAACAGAGCCGAGCAGTGTTCCACCACCGTTCACTTTGGAGTATGCGTTCAGCGCAACGGCCTCGGCGCTCGGAGTTGTTGACGGAGCGGGAGATACGCTCACTGTGAAACTATAATTGCTCCCCGACGTATTCGAGTTACCACTGCTGCTGGTCAGCGTTGTTGTAGTTGCCGTACGGTGCACCGTGCCCCAGAGGCTCAGCAGATTAGCTACGTTCAGCGAGCCGAGTCCCGTCGCCAAGTCGTAGCCGGTCACGGCGGTAAAGCCGGGGTTTCCTTGCGTCACCCCCTCCGCCGCGTTAGGGGGCACTTGGTTGTAAGCGCTACCGCCGGACACCAGCACTCCGAATCCGCTAGCTGTTTGATTGCTGCAGTCCTGGGTTCCGGCGACGCAAGCAACGGTATTCGTGCCTTTGGTGATGTCGTAGAAAGCGCAGGAAGATGGGACCTCATTCGGATTCGTCGGATTCGTGAACGTACTGGAATTGCAGCTCGAGGTTCCATTTGCCGCCAACGCATAAAGTTGGTAGTTAACGTTCCCCTGGCGTTCCCCTGTTTGTGCATACACGAGCGCGATGATCGCGGCGAACTCGGGTGTTGCGGCGGAGGTCCCGCCCACGCCGCTGAAATCCTCCTCGTCAGGTAGAGTGGTGGAGCTGGTGGTCAGGTTGCAACCCGCGCTGTCTGGATTTGCGTCCGACTCGCAGATGATATAGAAGCTGTAGCGCAGGCCGTTACCGGCAAAGAGCGAAACGTCGGGGATATCTCGAACTTGGTCGCTCGGGGTAAGGCCCGTTTGAAATGCGGGTTTCGGGTATCCGTAGTTAGGAAACGAGGCGTTTGTGGCACAGACGGGAGTGCCGTTAGCGCTAGTGCTCGTGGATACCACGCAGTTGCTGGGACCGCCGCTGCCGCCGCTGAGGTCCAACATCGCGACGCTCGTGTCGACGCTGTTGCACGGAGCTGCTGTGGGACCCAGGAGATAGTCCGCGGCGCAAGTGGAGTCGTCCCAGGTTGTCTCAGGAATATAGCCAAGCGCCGAAAGCTGAGTAGCGCCATTCAATGTAGTGTTGTTCAGATTCCAGTAATTCGTTATGTAGTTCGGTGCGCCCACCGTAACGGACTGGTCAAAGTCCGTACCGCCAACGGCTACGTTGTAGGGTGTGGAGGCCAGCCCGTTCACGGCGAGGCCGTGATTCGCGGCGTTTGGATCCAGGGCGCTCGAATCGGGGTCGCAGGCCGCAGAACCACTGTCGCCGGCAGCTATCGCCACGGTAATACCGTCCGCGGCTGCGTACTGCCACAGCGCGCTGTAGAACTGGTTCATTGTGGTTCCCAGGAAGCCTTCGCATTCGCCGTAGCTCTCGCTCATCACCGGCGCGACGTTATTCTCGATGATGTACAGCGCCGACAAGTCGATTCCTGCCGTCGCGGTCGTGAGCGTCGATTGCGAGACGACAAGGAAAATCTGCGCCAGCGGTGCGACCGCACCCGCCCATTCCACGTCCAAATCCTGTTCTCCTTCATCCGTTCCGCCCACCGCAGGTCCTACGAGACCCGGGTCCGGTCCATTCTTGATGACCGTCGGCGGGTTATTTGGAAGTCCGAACATACTCTGGAAGCTGGCTACGTCCGCCAAGTTGATATTCGATTGCCCCGATATCGCGATCGAAGCCCCTGCGCCGATATTTGGCCAAGCCGCGGGAAGGTTATAAATTTTTGCGAAATCGGCGGGACCCAGGGCAAAAAGCGTCCCTTGGGTATCGGTGTATGTGAAAAGAGGTTTCACCTCACCGGTCACCGGATTGCGCCGAAAGTTCCCCACTTTCCGCAGGTACGAATGTTTCGGGAAATTGTGCAGCGCCACCACGCCTGCCACCACCGGCGAGAGCGCCTGCGGAATAGACGGATCGCTCACGTTGGCGAAGCGCTCTTCGCCGTTCACCACGAAGCGGTGAATATCGGTGTGAAACGCGTTGCGCACTTGCGCCACGTTGCCGTCAAAATCCACGACTAACTTGCCCTTCGACACATTTCTTACCTGGAATCCCTCGCGCGTCAGCCAGTCCGTCACTGTCTGTATGTCGGCGTCCGACGGCCCGAACTGTTTGCCAAATTGCTCGGGCGTGAGCCAGGCATGATAGCTTCCGGAATTCTTGGTGAGTTGCGCGTCCAGCAATTGCCGGAGCGCGAGTTCCTGCTCGGGGCTGCGTTGCAGCAACAGCAGCATATGCGTCACAGGTTGTGAATCGGGCAACGCGCCCTGATCGAAGGCCGGCCTGGCCAGTGGGTGCACGTTGCCGGGCAAGCGCACCGTTTTCGTATCGTCCACCGCTTCCACGATTCGCGAGCGCACCGCCGGGTTCTGCGCCCGCAGACTTGCACTTCCTGCGGATACCAACAACGCCACGCACACTGCTGCGCGGCAGAGCAACTTTCTCATATTCATGATTGCCTCAGACTCCCCATCGCTCGATTTTGTACGGACTCTCGACCCTTGTTGGCAGGAACCGCGTCTCGGCCCCCATGACGCGGCCACGGTTCTTGCTTGTTAATCATAGATGCTCTAAAACCAACGCCGGTTTGCTTCCAATCTTGACTGTAGCCCTCTGGTAACGACCCTTGTGTCCGTTCGATGTAACACCGATGTTACCAGTTTCCCCACTGCCAAATCGCACGGGCTTACCCTAAGCGCAGGCGATGCACACTCCTGCTCGCTCCCGGCTTGGAAGACCCTGTGCTTCCCTTAACAACACCAAAACGCCCCAAAAGTTGCGCCTTCTTTGCGCGTCTACCACCGCAATTCCACATTGCCACCAGAGAGAATTACACCAATGCGCGGGCCTGCGGAAGCGCCGCTTTCCGCCAGCCCCAATTCCCGCAGCCCGCCGCTGCGCAAGACGGGCGCCAGTGCCACTGCGCTGGACGGCTCAATCACAATCTTCAGGCGCTCCCACACGAGTTTCATCGCCGCCACGATCTCTTCTTCGCTGACCAGCAAAATCCCGTCGGCGTTTTTCTGCAAAATCGCAAAGGTGCGCGGGGCCAAGGAAGCGCGCAGGCCGTCGGCGATGGTGTCGCTGGTCTCCAGCGACTCCAGCCTTCCGCTGGCGAGCGAGCGGTACGCATCATTGGCGCGCTCCGGTTCGCATCCGTAGACCTTTACACCTGGCCGCGCGCCCTTCGCTCCCAGGCAAGTGCCGCTCAGCAATCCTCCGCCGCTCACCGGAGCCAAAACCACATCCAAATCCGGTACCTCTTCCATCAACTCCTTCGCCGCCGTACCTTGCCCCGCAATGATTCGATCGTCGTCGTACGGGTGCACCATCACCGCGCCGGTCTCCGCCTGAATGCGCGCCGCCGTTTCTGCGCGCGAGCTGACATTCGGTTCGCAAAACGTGATCTTCCCGCCATAGGCCTCGACCGCGCGGCATTTCACTCCCGGCGCATTCTTCGGCATCACGATCCAGGCCGGAATTCCGCGCCATCCCGCAGCGCAAGCCACCGCCGCGGCGTGATTGCCACTCGAATGCGTCACTACGCCCCGGTGCGCCTCTTCGTCGCTCAACGAGAAGATTGCGTTTGTAGCCCCGCGAATCTTGAAGGAGCCCGTCTTCTGCAAATTTTCGCATTTGAAGAAGAGTTGCGCGCCGGTCCGCGCATTCAACGAACGGCTCGTTAGCACCGGCGTGCGGTGAATGCGCGCGCGAATCCGGTCATGAGCCTCGACAATCGCGTTCCAATCGGACTTATAACTCTCGGCACTATTGACGGCCTTCGAAGTAGCCATGCGTCGAGTGTAGTCCATCACCGTCGGCTTTTGCCTCTAATTTCGAGCTTCTATCCTCCAATTTCTGCCATTATGCAACCAATGCGCGCGTACCCTCATCGTTTCAACATGCCCAAAATGCTGAGCTCTCTGTTAGCTTCCCTGGCTGTTCTTCTGACCCTTGGCCCCTCACCGCTGCTGGCAAACGACCAGGCCCTGACGTTCAAAATTCCGCCGGTCAAAATTCCCCTGAACGTCAAAGACCAGCACGTGATCATCACAGCCTCTGCGCTCCTCACGCTGCTCACCAAGGAACACGGCCTGAACATTCTGAATCTGCAACTCTCCGCGGACCTGTCCGAGTTACAACAAAACCTGACCGACGTTCTGAGCGCCGAACTCGATAAGAACGACCAGTGCGGCGACCGCATTGCCATCCAGCAAGCTACGCTCACTCCCGTGGAACCCGCCAGCCTCGCCGTCGTTCAACTCCATTACGAGCGTTGGGCTTGCGCCAAGGTGTTCGGGAAGCAGCAGGCCAAGCGGCTGGTCGGCGGCAACGCGGTCATGCAACTCAAGCTCACCCCGGCGATCGAGCAGGACAACACCCAACTGCGCCTCATCCCGGAAGTGGGTCCCGTCCAGGCCGACGGCTCCTTAGGAGAATTGCTGCGCTCCGGCGCTGTAGGCGAGATGTTGCAGGAGAAAATCCGTAAGTCCATCCTTAACGCTTTGCAAAAGGGCACGGACTTGAGCGCTACCCTCCCCCCCGCCGTTCAAGGCAACGCCACCATCCAGCGCGCGGAGTTCAAGGACGCCGGCTCGGGACGTCTGATGGTCCTTCTAGGTGGGGAAATCCACGCCACCAGCGAGCAGATCCAGGCCCTCTCCAAGCAGGTCAAAGAGCATATTGGGGCTCGGTAAGTCGTTGGATTTGAAGGGATACTGAGAGTACTACCTCTCTTGAACTACGGAGTTCTCCTTGACCACCGGCGAACCTCTGTTAACCTAGTGTTAGCATTCCTTGTTCCCGCGGCGTGCTTCAACATCCTGATCGGAGACTTCGGTGTCACCCGCTGAACGCCGACAACTGGAACGATTCCGCCTGCGTGTTCCGCTCCGCTTTCGCACACTAGGGCTAGCTTCCGACCGTACGGAGCACTTTGCCGAAACCGCGAACATTTCCCGCGGTGGCTTTTTCTTCATGACTTCCGCGCCCCTCCAGGTCGGCATGCCCATCGAGGTCACTCTCAACCTGCCGGCGGAGATTACCGGCGGAAAGCCCGATGTGAGACGTTGCCGTGCCCGGCTGGTGCACGCCAGGCCCGATGCTTATATCGATGGCAGAATGGGTTTCGGCGCGGAGATTGAATCCTACCTGGACACCGTGGTCCCTGCTCCTCCTGCAGTCCCTAAGCCACCAGTAGAAAAGCCCCAATCCTGAGTTCTGAGCGGCATGTGCGTTTGGCGCGATACTACGCGTCAACGATCCACGCTTCGCCGGTGCACTTGTTGCCGTCACGTCTGGGGTGCTTGATTCGCTATGCCGCTGAGTTTCCGGCAGTGAATTTCCAATTCGCCTGTGCGATAAAGGAATGATGATTCACGGGACTCCCACGTGGATAGGCAATGAGCCGAATACTTCGGATCGCGCTTAGCGTCTTGGTCGCCGCCGCCGCATGTTTTGCCGTGCGGAGCCACTACTTTTTCAATGTAGCAAAGGCGGAGTACGCTTTCTGCGCAACCTTGCTGAGCGTCTCCGTTTTGTACCTGCGGATTCGTCCTTCGTTCAAGGAATTGGCTGTCCTTATCCTGAGTACCCTGGTCCTTGTAGGCGTCTCGATTGGCGTTGGCCCCTTTCCACCGTCGGTGCGAATTTGCCTGGCGCTTTTTGGAGTCGCGGGATTCGCGGCTTTGGCTGCGCGCACGATTTGGTCCAAGCCTTCGGAGATCACCATTCCTCTTTGCGCCTTCATCGCCGCGGTTTGTTTGGTTGGCTCCGGGTGGATTATCCCGCCATTTCTGAAATGGGCCGGGCAAGGGATGCCGAAAGTTCTGGACTTGTACCTTGTCTCGTTCGACGCCAGTCTGGGTTTCCAACCGAGCTTTGCCGTGGGCACGCTATTCTTCAAGTGGCCTCTGTTTGACCGCATTGCCGGTGTTTTCTATATGGGCGTGCCGTTCATCGTTGCTTTGGTTTTCGGCGACCGGCTGCTGCGGGATATGCGAAAGGCTTTCCTGGCGTTCCTGGCGTTTCTTCTGGTAGGTCCAGTGGGCAGTCTGTTCTACACGCTTTTCCCTGCGGTAGGCCCGGTGTTCGTGTTTCCGGGAAATTTTCCGGTGCGGCCCATCCCCGGCTATGCCGTCCGTGCCCTGATTCTGGAACCTATCGCCATAAATGGGTATCGCAATGCCATGCCCTCGCTTCATATGGCTTGGGCCATTCTGGGATTGTGGTACTCGCGCGGGATGGCGTGGTGGATTCGGGCCATCGCTTGGATGTTCTTTGTGTTCACAGTATTCGCGACGCTCGGCATGGGTGAACACTATCTGATCGACTTGATCGTGGCGTTTCCCTTCTCGCTGATGGTTTTCGCAGTTTTTTACAGCGTGTCGGGCTGGGGAGAATCGTGGCGCATTCGCGCGATTACCTTTGGCTTCGGCGCCACCATCCTTTGGATGACGCTGCTGCGCTTTCAGCCCCATCTGTTCTGGCTGTCCCCGGTGATCCCTTGGGGGCTGATTGTTTTGACGGTTGCCGCAACACTCGTGCTGAAGCGGCAGATGGAGCTTGCGTCCGAACCGGTGGAGAATGCGGTCACGGGACGAAGCGTTGCGGACCTGCCGGCAGAATTGTGATTCCTACTTAGTTCCTGGAAGCCGCAACGCTGATCGTGGTCTTTGAAGCTCCCACATTCTCAAAGCGATCATAAGCGCGGACCGCGATAGTATGCTCGCCGGGTTTCAAGCCGCGCACAGTAAATGTGTACGACTCCGTCCGGTAATCGCTGATTCCGTTTGCCGGCACCACCAGGACCCATTCTTCGCCATCGACGCTGTATTGCGCCCGTTCGATGCTGCTCGTCGGATGACTCGCGGTGAATTGAAATTCGTAAGCCCCTTGTGCTCCCTCCGTGGTCGTTGCCGCCGGGTGGCCTTCCAACTTGGTGATTATCGGTGGAGTATTGTCGACCTCGAACCGCTCGCTCTCCCGCTCCGCGGCCAACGCCTCCGCCGGGGGATTCGACGGCGCATCACTCGCGACGATCTTCAGGTAGTACGCCCCGTCCGGCATCGAGGTTGTGTCCCAGGAATAAAACCGCTGCTCCAGGTTATCCTTCAGCAGCAACCAGTCCTTCTGGTTCTCTCCGCGAAAATAGACTGCGAATTTTAGTTCGTCCTCGTTCTCGTCGTGGGCAGTCCACAACACCGATTGAAAACCTTTTTGCGCAACTCCCTGCGCCTGCATTTCGAATTTTGGCGGAGTCACGTTCAGTACCACTCCTGGAGGTGCTCCCGTGGCGGGATTCGCCGCGGGGGGCTGGCGCAGCGTCACGTTTGCCGGCTGGGCCAGCACCGCCATCGGGGCCTGCGCGCGCACGCCCGGATCCTGCATGGCAATTCCATCAATGACCGGCGCCACATTCTTCGGTAAGTACGCCACCTGCACCCAGTCAATGCCATCTCCCGGCCGGCCGTCATGAATCACGGCCTTCCATTGCAGAAACCTCGCTGCGGGCGCCTCCACGGGCGTGTCCGAAACGGCATAGGGGCCGAACCACCCGGACCATTCTTTTCCCGGATCCTCGGTGTTCCCGCTTCGCACGTAAAATTCCAGGCGCGGTTCCTTGCCACTCTTCGCACTGGCAGATGGCGGTGGCCCAAACCACTCGATTCTTCCCCATCTCGAGTACAGCTTGGCGTCGAAGGACTGCGATTCAAACGTTCCTTCGGACTCGAATTCCGGCCCCAGCGAAAATACTTTTCCCGGATTCGCCGTGCACAGATAAACCCTCCCCCCCGGTGCGCGCGAAATCCCAGTAATCTGCGAAGTGCCGGACTTTGCGAGTTGCGCATAGACGCCGTGGCCATCAATTACCAGCAGCGAGCCGGTGTTTCCGGTCCCCGCCAGCAGGCGCCCGTCGGAGTTCAATCCCAGCGCATACACCACGTCCTCGCGCGAACTCCAAATCTCCTCGGGCACGCCTTCGCTGGAAATGCGGTAGATGCTGCTGGTAATCGCTTGTGGGAACGCGACAAATGGCGCGGCAACCGCAGCCGCCGCGCCTTGTGGCTGAATGTTAGTAATTTGCGCAGCCACTTGCGGAGTAATATTCATGCCAGTTGGCCCGCCCGGCGCACTCGCGCGCGGCTTCTCTCCAATCGCCGCCACGTAAAGGGACCCATCGGCGGCCAGCGCCAGGGACGTGACTTCGCGCTTAGCGGTTTCATATAGCACGAATCCCAGCGTGTCCTTCTTTCCTAGGCCATGGCTGAGCCGCAGCACGCGCCCGTTGGGTTCCGTGCCAGCCAGCAGGTTTCCTTTGCCGTCGAAGGCTAGAACCTTGATGTGCGCTTCATCGCTGGCGTAGTAGACCTCGCCCTTTCCGTCCGGCGACACCGCAAAAACCTGCCCCTTGTCGCCCGTAGCCACATACAGCGTGCCGTCCGAGCCAAACGCCAAATCCCAGATGTATTTTGTCTTCGGCTCGAAAAATACCGTCTTTTCTCCGGTGGATGAAACCTTGTACACCTTTCCATCTGGTGAAGTTCCCACGTACAATGTGCCTTTCGCATCAAACGCGATGCACTGCGCCAGCAGATCCGACGATTCGAACACCGTCTTCGGTTTCCCACTGTCATCGAACCGGAACACTTTGGCCGGCGAACCGGCGCCCGCATAGAGATTTCCGGCGCTGTCCGTGCGCAGCGACCACAAGTACGACGCATCCGCATCGGCCAGCAGCGTGAATTTTGGGGCGAGTTCCAGGTGGCCGTCGCTGCGCACCGCCACGCCCTTTGCTTTGCCCTTCATGAACTCTTCGTACGTCGATTGCTTCCACCTGCGGGTGTGGTCCGCCAGCAGCGACGCCACCACACCGCAGACCATGACCAGCAGCCACAAAGCACGCTTGAGTTGTTTCGTCATAGAGAAGGTCACCGAATTTGCAGATTCAGAGATACGAGCCCAGTTACGGGACCCCCGAGAACGATGGAAGATTCGCTTGCCAGCGATTCCCGCAACACCTGCACGCTGCCCGGCCCGGGCCGCCCGTCGATAATGCTGATCTGCGAAAGCGGCACGTTCGGCAACTCCTTGTCCTCCCAAACCATCGTGGGCGCAGGCACGAACAGGCCAACGTACAAGCGGTCGTTGCGCCGGTCGCGATTCATCAGTGCAATCAACTGGTCCAGGCCTACCGGACCGCCCGAACTGCCAGGAATCAGACCGAAATTAAAGCCCCGCGACGAGCGGTTCATCCAGTCCGCGTCGCTGACCAACACCCGCAGCGTCGTTCCTCGGGAAATGTGGTCTGGCACGTGCACGGTGGTTTCTTCGATTTTTGCGTCGCCGCGATAGGGACGCACCAGCACGCGCACCTTCAAATCTTCGCCGGGCATGGCTTCGCCTTTTTCCAGCCACGCGCTTTCGAT
>Ga0187782_10001686_pt1 | contig 16199 bp, 4 predicted proteins | sample 0715_SJ02_MP15_2_FD_132454 | JGI IMG/M metagenome (GOLD analysis project Ga0187782, IMG submission 132454) | Tropical peat soil microbial communities from peatlands in Department of Meta, Colombia - 0715_SJ02_MP15_20_MG | ecosystem: Environmental > Terrestrial > Soil > Wetlands > Peat | place...
AAGAACTGTCAAAATTGACAGCCCTGGCGGCCGGGGCGCAACCGGTGATGTGGATGCTGACGGACGAAGACCGTGTCAATTTTCGCGCCCAAGGCGCCTTCGTCAGCCAAGACTGTCCTCAAATTCGCGCCGCCTGGGACGGGCCGAACAGCCTGCCACTCGAGGGCGGGTTAGCGGAAACGAACGACGTGACGCTCTATGCGGGCCTGCGTCCTCGGGCGGGGCGCGAAACTCTGGGTCAATCTGGAAAGGGGAACAAAACGGCGATCGAGCTTCCCGGCGAAGGGCCATTTTGGCGCTTCTCGCCCCTCGGCAAGGCGATCGGAGCGCTCCAAGCTGAACCCCACAGAGCCCGTTCGAGACGAAGTTTGCCGCGCGAGCCCCCAGTGCTAAGGCGAGCGCGCCTCCCTCTCGCAAGGACGCCCATGGCCGCACCCCCCCTGCTCGCGCTCACCGACATCACGCTGACGCTGGGCGGCAAGCCCTTGCTCGACGGCGCCTCGCTCTCGGTCGCGCCGGGCGCGCGGGTGGGGCTCGTCGGGCGCAACGGCTCGGGCAAGTCGACGTTGCTCAGGATCGCCGCTGGCGAACTCGACTTTGACAAGGGCGAGCGTTTTCTGCAGCCCGGCGCGTCGTTGCGCTATCTCGCGCAGGAGCCCGACTTCGGCGACCACGGCGCCGTGCTCGACTATGTGCTCGCCGGACTTGGACCCCTTGGCGACGCGCATGGCGCTCGACTGCTGCTCGTCGAACTCGGACTCACGGGCGAGGAGCGACCCGGGACGCTGTCGGGCGGCGAGGCGCGCCGGGCGGCGCTGGCGCGCGCGCTTGCCGCCGAGCCCGACGTCCTGCTGCTCGACGAACCGACGAACCATCTCGACCTGCCGACGATCCTCTGGCTTGAAGAAAAGCTCGCGGGCCTGCGCGCGGCGCTCGTGCTCGTCAGCCACGACCGGCGGCTCCTGCAAAAGCTGACGCGCGAGACGGTGTGGCTCGACCGCGGCGCGACGCGCCATCTCGCGCGCGGTTTCGGCGAGTTCGAGGCCTGGCGCGACAAGGAGCTCGAGGAGGAGGAGCGCCAGCAGCACAAGGCCGACCGGCGCATCGTCGCCGAGGAGCATTGGCTGCGGCACGGCGTCTCGGGACGCCGCAAGCGCAATGTGCAGCGGCTCGCGAAGCTCCAGGAAATGCGCGCCGAGCGGCGCAATCGCGTGGGCCCGACGGCGCTCGTCAGGCTCGAAGCGAGCGAGGCGCAGAGTTCCGGCGCGCTCGTCATCGAGGCCGTGCGGATTTCGAAGCGCTATGGCGCGCGCGCCATCGTCGAGAAATTTTCGACGCGCGTCATGCGCGGCGATCGGCTCGGCGTCGTCGGCGCCAATGGCGCCGGCAAGACGACGCTGATCTCGCTGCTGACCGGCGCGCTCGCGCCCGACGAGGGGCGCGTGAAGCTCGGCGCCGGACTGGCGATGGCGACGCTGGAGCAGAGCCGCGCGAGCCTCGACGCCTCGCTCACGCTCCAGGACGCGCTGACCGGCGGCGGCTCCGACCATGTCGAGATCAACGGCGAGAAGCGCCATGTCGCGGGCTATATGCGCGACTTCCTGTTCAGGCCCGAGCAGGCGCGCACGCCGGTCGCGAAGCTCTCGGGCGGCGAGCGCGGGCGGCTCATGCTGGCGCGGGCATTGTCAAAACCCTCGAACCTGCTCGTGCTCGACGAGCCGACGAACGATCTCGATCTTGAGACGCTCGACCTGCTCCAGGAGCTTTTGCAGGACTATCCCGGCACGCTGATCGTCGTCTCGCACGACCGCGATTTTCTCGATCGCGTCGCGACCTCCGTGGTCTTCGCAGAGGGGGACGGGCGCTGGCTGGAATACGCCGGCGGCTATTCGGACATGTCGGCGCAACGCGGCGCGGGAGTCGAGGCGCGGGCGAAGCCCGAGACTCGCGTCGAGCCCAAGGCGAAACCGGCGGCGCGCGAAAAGCCCGTCGGCAAACTGAGGCTCTCCTTCAACGAGCAGCGCCTGCTCACGACCCTGCCGGCGAAGATGGACGAGCTGCGCGGCAAGGCCGAGAAGCTGCGCGTGATCCTCGACGATCCGGGCCTCTATGCGCGCGATCCGACAAGATTCGCCAAAGCCGGGACGATGCTGGCCGAAGTCGAGGCGGAGCTCGCGCAGGCGGAGGAGCAGTGGCTTGAGCTGGAGATCAGGCGGGAGGAGATCGAGGGGTGAACGCTGGCGGAGCGTCTACGCCAGCTCCGCGGCCCAGCCGCCCTCTTTCACGACGATCCTGCGGCTTGCGTCCGACGGTGCGCCGAGCGGCGGCGTCGCGGGGAGGCCTTGCGGCGCGGCCCGCCAGATCACGACCGCCTCAGAGTCGCCTGGCGCGTAAGGCGCGTGCGCGGCTTCTTCCGCCGAGACGGGGATCGGCTCCGCATACCAGCGTTCGAAGGACGCGTGCTCATCGATCAAGGCGCCAAGCACCGGATTGACGCAGAGGAGATAGATCTCCCGCGAGTTGGCGGCGGCCGCGGTGAGCTCGATCAGCTGACGCGTCGCATCGGGGCCGAAAGCAAAATAAAGCATCAGGACGAGAGGGCCGTCCGGAAGCGCAGGTCGGCTCGCGTCGCCCTCCCGCACCTCGATTCGCGCCCGCTCGGGATGCTTCCGACGAATCGTCTCCGCGTTTCGCGCTGCGATGGCGCAGAGCTCGGGGCAGATCTCGATCCCGACGACCGCGCGGAAGGGGAATTCGGACGCGACGACGAGGGCGCGCCCCATGCCGGCGCCGAGATCGACGAAGCTGAATGTCTCAATGTCGGGGATGGCGGCCAGGGCCGTGCGCAAGACGCTCGCCGCGACGCCGACATAGGCCGTGATCTCCCCGTCGGCGGCGCTCCCGCTCCGCAGCAGAAAGGCTGGGAGAATTCCCGCCGTCGTCACGCCATTGGCGCGGTCGAAGGGATGCGCGCCTTCGCGCAGGCGACGACGCCAGAGATGGAGCCTGATGAGCGCGCGTCGCAGGACGCCGACACGCGCGGCGCGTTCTGCGCATTTCTTCAGAATGGCTCTGGGCGACACGACACGCTCTCCTCGCGTTCTCGTCGCCTCCCCTTCGATCGCCGCGCCCCCGCCGCAGCGCGAATTCGCAAGCCCAGGCGCTGCTGTCGCGCCTAGCCTTCCTCGTCGGTCTCGATGTCGCCGTCGATGAGGTCGGAGACGTCGTCGTCCTCGCCTTCCTCCTCTTCGAGGAAAGTGTCGTCGGCCTCGTCGCCTTCCTCGATCTCGACCTCCTCGTCGATCTCGAGCGCGGCTTCCTTGGCCTCGCCCTCCTCGACCTCGGACAGCGACACGACTTCGGCTTCGTCCTTCTTGCCCTCGATCTCCTCGTCGGGGACGCGCGCGACGCTGCGCAGCACGGGCTCGATGTGGAACAGGGCTCCGCATTTCGGGCAGGTGATGGGACTACGATTGAGATCGTAAAATTTCGTCGCGCAGGACTGACATTGACGCTTGGCGCCGAGTTCGGGTTTGGTCACAGTCCTTGGGTCCCTGACAGAGAGAATTGCGCGGTCGGATCGCGCGGGGGCGGAGAGTTCGGGCGCTTGCGTTAGTTGGCCCGCCGTCCGCTGTCAAATGCGAAATTTCGCTTGCTCCAAAAAAGCGCTATGCTGAAGGCGTCCTTGGAGAAGGGACGGCAATTTGCGAGGCTCGCAGGACATGACGCCGCCTTTTCGCCTTTTATGCGCGCTCCTTCTCATTTCGCTGTGTTCCTATTGCGGGTTGTCCTCGGCTCGGGCCGAAGACCCGGGCGCGGCGTCTTTTTCCGCAAACGATATTCCCGCCGCCGCGGGCGGCGCAACAATCGTTACGCTTCCGGCCCCCGGACGCTACAGCTTTGCGGCGCATTCACTTTCCGGCGCCCGCATCGAGCTCGTCGACATGATCGCGGGGCCGATCGAGACCGCGGGCGCGACGGGTCAGCGCGACGGGCGCATCGACGCGCTGCTCGACAAGGGCGCCTACAAGCTCCGGGTCTTTGGCGCGACGGGCGCGACGGGCAAGGTTCGCGTCAGCGCGCAGGCTTTCACCGAGCTCAACGCCAAGCGCCCGGAGCTCACGCCAGGGCGCGCGCAAAGCGGCGATCTCACCGACCTGCAGCAGCGCTCCTATGCGGTCGACGTCGGCCCCGGGGGCGAGGTGGCGATCGAGGCGATCGGGCGCTCGCTTGCCGATCTCAGATTATGGCGCGATACGGGCGAGCTCGTAGACATTGTCCCCGAGCGGCGCAGCGTCGAGACGAAGCCGGGGCGCAGCATGACGCGCCTGCGGCTTGAGGGCGCGGCGCCTCCCGGACGCTACATCGTCACCGCCTATGGCGGGGAGGCGGCAGTTTGGCCGGAGGGCGACAAGGGCCAGCCGCTCCTGTTGCGGATCGCGCCCGCGACGCCGCTCGACGCCGGCGTTTATGAAGGGGCCATCGGTCCTTTCGGGGCAGAACGGTTTCGTGCGCCCGCCGAATATACAGGCTTTCGGCTCGAACTGCCGCAACCGGCGCCGGCGCGCCTCGAGGCGCGGCGCGGTCGCGCGGCTCCGTCAGTCGGCCTCATCGCCAAGACGAGCCGCGACGCGGCGGCGGTCGCGACGATCGCTGAGGACAACAAGCTCCCCGCGGAAGTCGAGGCGTCGGGCTACGAGGGTCAGCGTTTCTCTCTCCGCGCGGTGCGCTATGAGACCAGATATACGTTCGAAGGCTCCGGGCCGCATCTCGTCGCCGCGGATGTCGTCGGGGAAGGCGGCGACGAGGTCCCGGCCATGGCGCTCTTCGCCCGGGTCGAGAAGGACGGCAAGACGCGGGTGCTCGCGCAGGACATGCCGCGGATCGGCGCCGGTCATCCCTGGCGCGGCAAGTTCAATTTGCGCGGACTGACCTCCCTGCTATTCGAGGCGACCGACGCCGGCCCTGTCGCGGTCGAGGCCTCGGGCGTCAAGCTGCGCGCGCGCATCGAGCCCGCCCTTGGGGCGCTCATGGCGCGCGCCGACGGCGAGACCGCAAAGAGCTTCGACCTCGCGCCCGGCTATTACCTCCTGACGCTGGAGCCTCAGGACGGCGGCTATGGCGTCGTGGACGTCAGCCTTGGCCCGCCAGGTCTCTCCGCGCCGGCGCCGGAGCGTCCGCCGCAACGGACGTCGATCTCTTTCGGCGTGCAGGACTTGCAAAAGGACTGCTGCTATCTGCTGCTCGGCAATGTCGCGCCGCTGATGCTGTTTGGACCGCGCGTCACGGCCCTGCCGGCGGAACTCGCAAAAGCGCCGCTGCCCCTCTGGCAGGGCGCAGACGAGCGCCTCTCCGTGCCGCTGCGACTCGAAAAGGGCGGCAAGGTTTCCGCGCATGACGAACGCGGCGCCGACGTCCCCTTCGCGCTCGGTTCCGAAAGCGTGCAGGACGGCGCGGTCCTCGTGACGGCGACAGTGCTGCCGACGGGCCGCGCGCGCGCGATCGGCTTCTCTTACGAGCCGCCGAAGGCCGAGCCCGCCGCGCAGGCCAAGGAAGGGGAAGAGCCGAAGGATAAAGCTGCGAAGCCGCCGCGCGCCCGGCCGCTGCTCTCGGCCAGCGGCGAGCGCCCGGTCTTCTTCGATCTCGATAAGGACCAGACGCAGGAGCTGCGGCTCGATCTCGCGCAGCCAGGGCTCTATCGGGTCGAAACGCTCGGCCGTCTCAAGACCGCGGTCAAGCTCGGGGCCCGCGTCGTCGCCAGTCTCGGCGCCGGCGAGGACAATGGTCCGGGCCACAACGGGCTTGTCACGACCTTCCTGCGCGCCGGCGCCTATCGCGCTTCGGTGACAGCCAAGGATTCTTCCGGGCGGGCGGGCTTTTCCGCCAAGAAGGCGTCGCTCGCGGAAACCTCGCCGCTGAAGGCCGGAGGAACTGCAAGCGCGCGGCTCGCCCCCGGCGCTGGCGCCGCGATCCCGATCGAGATCGCCGACGACGGTCGTTACACGCTCGAGCTCCTGGGGGTCGGGCGCGTGTTCAACGCGCGTTTCGAGGACGCCGAGGGCTGGCCGCTCGCGCCGCCCGGTCCGGCGCGCCGGGTCGAGCGCGATCTCGCGAGGGGCGCCTATCGCCTCGTCGTGACGCCGGAGGACGTCGAGGCGCGCCTCCTCGCCCGCTTGCGCGCGGTCACGCCGGCGAAGGAGCTTTCCGGACACGGCCCGCACGAGCTGCCCTTCGGCGGTCCGCAAAAGCTGCAGTGGCGCGAGCCGCAGGCGCAAGGCGCGCCACGCGAGCCCGATCTTTGGCGCTTCGCGCTCGCGGGCGACGCGGACGTCAAGCTCGCGATCGGCGAGGGCATGATCGCCGAGGTCTTCCGCGACGCCGAGAGCCTCGGCAAGTTCACGGCGGGTCGCGACTTCGACAAGCGCCTCGGGGCCGGCGACTATCGCGTCGAGGCGCGGGCGCTCGCTGCGGACGATCGGCACGACTACGAGATCTCGCTCTCGTCCAAGCAGCTGCAGCCGGGTGCGCCGCGCTTCGTCGACCTGCCCGAGAAGCTCGACTTCGCGATCGCGCGCGACCGCGTCGTGGATCTCACGAGCTTCGGCGCAAAGGAGATCTTGGCGACGCTCAAGAATGCGGGCGGCGAGGTCGTCGAGCAGGTCGCGGGCGGCGAGACCGACTGGAACGTCGCGTTGTCGCGCCGCTTGCCGGCGGGCGCCTATACGCTGGAGCTTTCCGCGCTCGGCTCGCAGCCGCAGACGGTCGAGAGCGACAAGGAGAATTCCGGCGAGGCCGGCGATAGAGAAAACGCGATCGAGATCGCGCTCGCGCTGCCGGACGAGATCGACGAAGGCGCGCTCGATGGCGCCGTCCCCCGGAATCTGCACGGGGCGGTCGCGCACGCGCTCGCCGCGCCGAAGGCGTTGCTGGAGACTTTGTCGATCGTCTCGGCGCGAGCGTCGAGAGACATCGCGCTCACGGTCGAGCGTCGTGATGCAGACGGCGTTTGGCGCGGCTTGAGCCTGAAGCGCGGGCGCGCGCCCTTCGCGGCCTGGCCCGCGGACGAGACGACGGCCTATCGCGTCGTCGTCTGGCCGATTGGCGGCGGCGACGCCGAAATCGAGATCGGCGCGCGCGCCGTGGCGCGTGTAGGTCAGAGCGGACCGCGCATTTCGCTTGACGCGGTGGAAGGACTGCCCGCGCCGCTCTGCGCCGGCCTCGTCTCGCTCGCCGGCGCTTCTGTCGTGGACATTGCGGCGGCGCCTGCGGGCCTAGTCGCGGGTTCGCTTCCGGGCGCGCCGTTGCGCGACGCCCGAACGGGCGCTCTGGCGCCGCAATCCGACCGGCTGTGGCTCGCCGCGGCCGGCGACTGCCGCGGCAATGTCGAGCTCAAATCGGTGGCCTGGCGCGGGGAGGACATCACGCTCGACCTCGCCGCCGGCGAGGCGGCGCAGCTGCCGCCGCTGCCGGCGCCGCGCGGCAAGGCGCGAGTCTGGCGGGCCCGCGCCGAGAGCGCGCGACCTGGCCTCGACGCCGGCCTCGGCATGGCGCCAGGACCGGACGCGACGCTCGCCCTTGCGGGCGACAAGCCGCTGCGCGTCTGGAACGCTGGCGGAAACGGCCCGCTGCGAGTCGCGCTGGAGGCGATCGACCTCGACCTCGCGCCGCCCGCCTCGGGAGGCGTCGCGTGGCGCGGGACAATTCCGCCGCGCTCGGCGCAAATCGTCACGGCTTCCGCCGGCGAGGCGCCGTTGCGCCTGGAGCTCGCGCCGGATGTCGCAGCGTTCGCGACACGCGCGCAGGACGCAGCGCTTGCATTGGGCGGCGGTTCTACGGCGCTATCGGCGACCTATCACGGACCGCGGCCCGCGGAGCTCGTTTTCGTCAATCTCGGATCTACCGCCGCGCCGGTCGCCTATGCCGAGGCGCCCGGCGCCCGCGAGTCGCTCTCGTCCAGTCACGCGCTCAAACGCTTCTTCGCCTCCTCCAGCGAGATCGTGCTACCGGTCGCCGGCGAGCCGGGCGATCGCCTTTATGCGCTCGGCGGAGCGGCGCGTTTCGTCTCGCTGAACGGGCGCGTCTCCCGCACGGCGGAATGGCGTCGCGCCCAGGGCGACGACAAGCCGCTGCCGGTCGAGGGGCGCGGATTCATCGTCTTCGATCACGAGCCGGGCCTTGCGGCTCTATGGATCGAAGGCAAGGAGAAGACGTCCTGGCCCGGCGTTCCGCCGAGGCCCGTGACGCCGCCGCAGCGCCTCGATCTCGCTGGCGTGGCGCAGAGCTTCGCGTTTCGGCTCGACGCGCCGGCGCTGGTCTCAGCCAAAAGCGACGGGCCGGCGATCGTCGCCGTGACGCAAAACGGCCAACGCAGCGTCGAAGCCTTTCCCGATGGCGTCGAGCTCGCGCGCTATCTCGCTGCGGGCGATGCGCAGCTTGACCTGTTCGCGCCGAACGCCGGCGTTTTGAGCGGCGCGCTCGATCTCGCGCTCACGCCCGTGCAGCCCGCGCGTGACGGGCTCAACGATTCCGTGACGCTCGCGCCGGGCGAGGCGGCGTTGTTCGGCTTCGAGGTCAAGGCGGAGAGCGACATCGGCCTCGGGCTGCGCGCCGATCCCGACGTGGCGTCGCTGCGGCTTTTTGCGTCCGACGGTCGCGCGCTCGGCGACGGCGTCGCGCAGATGCGCCGGCTGCCCGCCGGCCGCTACGTCGTCGAGGCGCGCACGCAGCCGGATGCGCCTCCCGCCGTGGTGCGGCTTGCGCTGCTCGGGCTCTCGCCGCCCAGGGCCGGTCCGCCGGACGACGTGCTGGCGGAGCTGCTCGGCAAGGCGGGCATGAAGCAAAACAGAACGCGCTGAGGCCTCGGAGAGATGCGGATGAAACGAGCCCTGGTCCTTTTGCTCGCTGCGCTGGCGGTCCTTTCCGCGGCGCCGCAGCTCGCGGCGCAGAACCTCGACCTCGTTCGCCGCGCCGACGGCGCGAGCGTGACGCCGGAAAAATTCCTGCGCGAGTGGGACCCGATCACGGTCTTTCTTGACGCGGACGCCGGCCCGAAGAACGGCGGTCCCGCCGACGCCCCTGAAAAATTCGCGGCGATTTCGCCCCAGCCCGCTGGAGAATGGCGCTGGCTTGCGCCGCGCGTGCTGCAGTTCCGGCCCGCCGAGCCGTGGACGCCGCTCGCGCGTTACTCCGTCAAAACCGCGCGTGGCGCGGAGACGCGGCTCGTCGCGCTGCTCGCGGCGCCGGCGAGCACGACGCCCGCCTCCGACGCGGACCCGGAAGCGGAGCTGGCGCAGATCGCGCTGACCTTCCCCGCGCCCGTCGAACCCAAGGCGCTGGCGCGGCTGCTCTCGATCGAACTGCGCCCGTCGCCGGGATTTTCCGTGGGGTCGCTGCTCTCGCCCGACGACTTCGAGATCCTGCCGCTCGAGCGCGCCGCGCGCGACAAGGAGCAGACCTATGTCGTGAAGTTCCGCGAGCCGATCAGGGGCGGCAAGGTCGTCATCCTGCGCCTGAAGCTCGCCGACGAGCCGGGTTTCGACGAGCCGGTGTTCGAGCTGCGCGCGCTGACGGCGCCGCCCTTCGCCGTGACGGACGCGACCTGCGGGCGCGGCTGGAGCGACGATCGCAGCGCCGGCGCGTTGCGCTGCGCGGCGACGGGCGGCGAGCCAGCGCCCGAGAGCGGCGGAGAAGAGGGCGGCGACGCAGCGCAGGCCTATGCGCCGGCAGCCAAGCGGCGCCTCACGCTGACCTTCTCCGCGGAGCCCGCGCCGCTCGACATTCTTAAAGCGCGCGAGGCGCTGCGCTTCACGCCGCCGGTCGACGATCTCGCGATCGAGACCGACCACAAGCGGCTCGTCATCTCCGGCAGGTTTCTGTCCGACCAGCTCTACAAGCTCGCGATCGCCAAAGGCGCGTTGCGCGACGCCAAGGGCCGCGGCTTCGAGAACGCCTACGCTCTGAGTTTCGCTTTCTCGCGCGACGAGCCGACGCTGCGCTTCGACGCAGGCTATGGGATCATGGAGCGTTACGGTCCGCAATTTGCGCCGCTGCGCGGGCGCGGCTACGAGCGCGCCGATATCCGCATCCATGCGATCGATCCGCTCTCGCGCGACTTCTGGCCCTTTCCCTCCGCGGGCGTCGAGACCGACGAGAAGGCGGCGCCGCCGCTGCCGGGCGCCGAGCCCAAGCGCTGGAGCGAGAGCGCCGACATCGAGGCCGACGCGATCAAGGAGCGGCTCAAGGCGCTTGGCTCCCCCTCTGTGTCGCGCCTCGCCGAGCTGCCGCTGCGCCGCGGCGGCGCCGACGCCAAGTTCGGCCTCGATCTCTCGGACGATTTCGCGCGCATCAACGGGCGCGGCCAGCCCGGCGCCTATCTCATCGGCCTGCGAGCGCCGCACGAGGACGCGCGTCATTGGATGCGCGTGACCGTCACCGATCTGAGTCTCTCCGCGATAGAAGAGCCGGGACGCGTTCGCTTCGCCGTGACGCAGCTCTCCGACGCCCGACCCGTTCCGGGCGCGCAGATCCGCGTCGAGGGCGTCAAGGACGACAAGTTCGTCACGCTGGCGCAGGGAACGACCGACGCCTCGGGCTTCTACACATGGACCCCCGCGGCGGGCGCGGCGAAGCAGAAGAAGAAGACAGACGGCGCGGAAGAGGCGAACGAAGCCGAGCTGCGGCGGGTCGTGGTCGTCAAGGGGCAGGACGCGCTCGTGGTCAATCCCGACTCGGCGCCGTCGGAATACGCCAAGGAAAACTGGTCGAAGCCGGAAAACGCCTGGCTTTCCTGGACGACGGAGGCGGATCCCGGTCGCCTCGAGGGGCCGCGCACGCTCTGCCATCTCTTCAGCGAACGCCCGATCTATCGGCCTGAGGAGCCGGTGCACCTCAAAGGCTATGTGCGCGTCTATCATGGCGGGGGCCTGAGCCTGCCAAAGTCGGGCGGGACTCTCGTCATCGCCGGCCCGAGCGGCCAGGAGTGGCGCGTCCCGATCAAGCCCGACGCGGCCGGCGGCTTCTATCACAAGTTCGACGCCAAGACCTCGGCGACCGGCGACTTCTCGGTCAGATACGAACCTGACGGGACGAAGCCCAAAGCGAAGGCCGGGAAGACGAGCGAGCCGGCGCAGGAAGGCGAGAACGCGGCCGAGGAGCAGAGAGACGAAGCGGCGCAGAACGCCGTCGCAGAGGATGCGTCCTGCGGCGCCTTCACCTTCAAGAAGGAGGCCTATCGCCTGCCGACATTCGAGGTCGTGCTCAACGCGCCGGAGATCGTCGCGCTCGACGGGGCCTTCAGCGTCGACCTCGTCGCGCGCTATTTTGCCGGCGGCCTCGCGGCCGATCGTCCCGTCAAGTGGCGCGCGGCGCAGTTCCCGCATGCCTTCGCGCCGCCGGGGCGCGAAGGATTCCTGTTTTCGACCGACTCCCGCTTCTCGGGTGAAGCCAAATTCAGATCGAACGCCGTGCTGGAGCGCGACGCGCGCACCGACGCAGGGGGCGCAGCCCGCCTGTCCTTCGACATGAGCGTCGAGCCGACCGCGCAACCGCGTCGTTACTCGATCGAGGCGACGGTTGCGGGCGACGACGGGATTGAGGTGCGCAATGTGGCGAATGTGATCGCTGCGCCGCCCTTCGTGCTCGGCGTCAAGACCCCACGTTACGTCGAGCGCCCGGGCGTCGTGACGCCGGAGCTTGTCGCCGTCGACGGCAAGGGCGAAACGGTCGAGGGCGTCGAGATGACGCTGCGCCTTGTCAAGCGCAATTGGATCTCGACGCTACAGGCTTCCGACTTCGCGCAGGGCGCGGCGAAATACGTCACGCAGACGCAGGACGAGACGCTCGTCGAGCGCAAGGTCAGGAGCGCGAAAGAAGCCCAGAAGGTCGATCTCGAAGTCAAGGAGGCCGGCGTCTATCTCGTGCAGCTCGAGGCCTATGATCGGCTGCGCCGCCGCCAGCAGGTCAGCGTCGACTTCTTCGTCGGCGGCAATACGCCCGTCACTTTCGCGCGCGCGCCCGCGGCGACCGCGACGGTGACGCTCGACAAGGACAAATACGCGCCGGGCGAAACCGCGACGATGCTCGTTCAGTCGCCCTTCCAGAGCGCGCGCGCGCTCGCAATCGTCGAGCAGCCGAATGGCGTCTACGACTATCAGTTCTTCGACATCGTGAACGGCTATGGGCGTTACGCGATCACGCTCAAGAAGGAGCAGACTCCGAAGCTCGCCGTGCATTTCCTGATCATGCGCGGGCGCGTCAAGGACACGTCCTCGAATGGGGGCGGGATCGATCTCGGCAAGCCGGTGACGATCGCCGCGACGAAATGGATCGAGGTCACGCCGGTCAAGAACGTCGTCACGGTAAAGCTCGAAGCCCCGGCGAAGGCGCGTCCGGGCCAGGAAATCGAGGTGGCGCTGCGCCTGTCGGACGACGCAGGCAAGCCGCTCGCGGGCGAGGCGACCTTCTGGATGGTCGATCAAGCCGTGCTGTCGCTCGCAAAGGAGCAGCCGCTCGATCCGCTGACCAATTTCATCGTGGCGCGCGAGACCAAGATGGCGGCGCGTGACACGCGCAATCTGGCTTTCGGCGTCATTCCGCTCGAAGAGATCGCCGGCGGCGATGTGGGGCTCGAGGAATGGGGTGCGGAAAACAACATTTCCGTGCGCAAGAATTTCACGCCCGTGCCGATCTATCTGCCGAGCGTCAAAATCGGCGAGGACGGTCTCGCCAGGATCAAGGTCAGGCTCCCCGACTCGCTGACCGTCTTCAAGCTGCGCGCCGAAGCGGTGAGCGGACCGGACCGCTTCGGCTACGCCGGGGCCGAGATGCTCGTCCGCCAGGAGCTCGTCGCGCAGCCCGCGCTGCCGCGCTTCCTGCGCCCGGGCGACGTCGCGGACCTCGATCTCATCGCGCGCGCCGTCGAGGGTCCCGCGGGCGGGGGCGCGGCGAGCCTGCTGGCGCCGGCGCTGGAGCAGCGCGGACCTGCGAGCCAGCGCATCGATTTTTCGCAGAACAAGACGGCGCGCGCGTCCTTCGCCGTGAAGACGCCGGATCTGGCGCCGGGCGTCGAGACCGCGAAGCTCACTTTGCGCGTCGAGCGCGACGCCGATCACGCCAAGGATGCGGTCGAGATCGACCTGCCGATCAAGCCAGATCGCGAGCCGGTGCGACGCTATGAGATCGTCGAGATCGGACCAGGGCAGAGCCGGACGCTCGCGCCCGTCTCCGAGGCCGCGCGACCCGGGACTTTCGCGCGCAAGGTCGTGCTCGCAGGCGATCCAGCGATCGTGCGGCTCGTCGCCGGCCTTAACGCGCTCGTCCAATATCCCTACGGCTGCACCGAGCAGCGCCTCGACCTTGCGCGCGCCGGTCTGGAGCTCAAATCCTTCGCGCCGATCCTCGCGGCTTCCGGCCTCGAGTCGCGCGTGTCGTCGAGCGCGCGCGCGACGGCGGCGGCGATCGAGCAGGCGACGGACGGCGACGGGCTCGTCGCCTTCTGGCCGCGGCGGCCCGGCAACGTCTCGCTGACCGCCTGGGCCTATGAATTCCTCATCGAGGCCGAGCGCGCCGGCGAGTCCGTGGACAAGAAGCTCTCCGACCGACTGGCCGAGGCGCTGAAGGCGGCGCTGCGTTCCGACTATCCACGGCTAATCGCCGGCAACGAGCTTCGCGAGCGCGTCGAGGCGCTGAGCGCGCTGGCCGAAGGCGGCGCGCTCGAGGAGGCCTACTTCGCCGAATTCGCCCGCCAGGCGGACTTCCTGCCCGCCGTCAGCGTCGCGCAGTTGACGAGCGCCGCTGCGAGCGCTGGGGATCGCGGCGCCGTCCCGACCCTGCTCAAGACGTTGTGGTCGCGCGTGAAATTCATCCAGCGCGGCGGCGCGCTGACTTACGGCGGACAGGTCGAGGACCTGGGCAGTCCGATCATACTGCCTTCCGAGACGCGTGCGCTGGCCGAGATGACGCGCGCGACGGCGCTCGCGGCGCCCGGAGACTCGCGCGCGAGCCTGTTGCGCGACGCGCTGCTGCGCCTCGGCGACGGCGACGGCTGGGGGACGACCAGCGCCGACGCCGCGGCGATCCGCGCGCTGAGCGAGACCTGGAAACGCCCCGCCGCGCCCATCGCGCTGACGCTGACGCAGGGCGAGAGCGCGCCGGAGAATTTCACGATCGACGCGAATGCGCCAGCCGTGTCCTATGCGCGCGGCGAGAACACGCCGCTCGTCATCACCAACAACTCCGCGGCGCCGGCGATCGCGCTCGTCGAGACGAGCTATGAGCCGCAGGAGGAAGGCGCCAAGGCCGCGCCGCGCAGCGAGGGCTTCGCGATCACGCGAACGATCTGGCGCGTCAAGGCCGGCGATGCGCCTGCCGAGCGCGTCGAGCCCTCAGCGAACGGCGTCATGGAGCTGAAGCAGGGCGAGGTGATCGAAGAAATCGCCGAAATCGTCAATCCAGAGACTCGCGCGCATGTCGCGATCACGCTGCCGCTGCCGGCGGGTTTCGAGCCGCTCAATCCCAATCTTGCGACGGCGCCGCGCGAGGCGCAGCCGTCCTTCGCGCCCTCGGCGCCGCCGAGCTACGCCTTCTTCGGCGATGACCGCGTGTTCTACGCCTATGACTGGCTGCCGAAGGGCAACTACCGCTTCGCTTTCCGCGCCAAGGCGCAGACGACAGGCAGCTTCACGCAGCCCTCGGGCGTCGTCGAGACGATGTACAAGAAGGGACTCGTCGGCGCGAGCGCCGGCGCGCGCGTCGAGATCGAGAAGTGAGGGGATTTGGGGCAGTTCTCCTAGTCGTGGCGCTGGGAAGCGTCCCCTTCTCCTGCCTAGGGGAGAAGGACTCGCCGAAGACGTTGCATTTTTGGGATTGCGAACTCGCCGCCCCGCGCGCGACCGAAATCGTCTACGACCGCAACGGCGCCTTCATCACGCAGATCGCGCATGGAGGCGAATTTGGATACTGGCCGCTCGACGAGATCCCCGAGCGCTTCGCGCTGGCGACCCTTGCGCTGGAGGATCGACGGTTCTGGACTCACGCCGGCGTCGACGTCCGCGCCATTCTGCGCGCCGCCTGGCATGATCTCTTCGGACGACACAAGCGCGAAGGCGCCTCGACGATCGCGATGCAGGTCGCGCGCATGCAAAAACCGGGACCGCGCGGCCTGTGGCAAAAGGTCCAAGAGGGCGCGACGGCGATCACGCTCGTCGCGCGCTTCGGCCATGAGGCTGTGCTGAAGCACTATCTGCGCATCGCTCCCTACGGCGGCGGCAGCCACGGCGCGGCGCACGCCGCGCGCTTCTGGCTCGACAAGCCGCTCCAGGATCTGTCCTGGGCGGAAACCGCGTTGCTCGCCGCAGTGCCGCAGGCTCCCGGCGCGATGAATCTCGCGCGCGCGAGCGGCGTCAGGCGCGCGGCGGCGCGCGCGGCCCGGGCCATCGACGCGCTCGCGCGCGAGGGCAGGATTGACGCGGCGCAAGCGGCGCTCGCCAAGGCGCAGCTCCACGCGATGAAGCCGCTGAATCCGCTGCGCCGCCCCGAGGACGCGTTGCATGTCGCGCGGCGCTATGAGCGGCTTGTCCGCGACGGCCTGATCGCAACGCCGGCAAACGACCCACGTATCCATGCAAGCATCGACCTCCCCCTTGAGGCGCGCATGGCGAGGCTCGCCCGGCGCTATCTCGACGCTTTTCGCGACTTTGGCGCGCGGCAGGTCGCCGTTATGGTTGTCGAGCGCGGCTCCAGCGCCGTGCTCGCCGAGGTCGGCTCGGCCCGCTTCGGCGGCGGGCTCGCCGAGGCCGGCGGCTTCGACTTCACTCGCGTCTCGCGCTCTCCGGGCTCGACGCTCAAACCCTTCGTCTATGCGCTGGCCATCGAGCGCGGCCTGCTGGCGCCGAGCGACATGCTCGCCGATGTTCCGGAGGGCGCGAGCGGCGTCAACAACGCCGACGGGCTCTATCTTGGACCGCTGTCGCCGCGCCAGGCGCTCGCCAACTCCCGCAATGTTCCGGCCGCCAATCTGCTGCGACGCGTCGGCGTCGAGGAGAACTTCCGCTTCCTGCACGACCTCGGGCTGCATGAGATCGAAGCGCCGGCGGACTCTTTCGGCGTCGCCATGGCGATCGGCGCGCTGCCGACGCGGCTCGACCGTCTCATGCGCGCCTACGCCATGCTCGCCGACGACGGCGTGCTGTCGGACCTCGCCT
>Ga0187782_10001688_pt1 | contig 16191 bp, 15 predicted proteins | sample 0715_SJ02_MP15_2_FD_132454 | JGI IMG/M metagenome (GOLD analysis project Ga0187782, IMG submission 132454) | Tropical peat soil microbial communities from peatlands in Department of Meta, Colombia - 0715_SJ02_MP15_20_MG | ecosystem: Environmental > Terrestrial > Soil > Wetlands > Peat | place...
AGCGAATGGCGTCGTCCGCGTCGCAGCGGACCCGCATTCCCTCTCTCGGTGAGAGGGTCAGGGCGAGGGGCGTGGAAAGTCCCCCAACGGCCAGAAAGTCCTTTAAATAAATTCAAGAGCTTATTCACGCCGCCAGCAAGCCTCCCTCCCTCCTTCCGCAAGCGGGGAGAGGGAGTCGCGCACGCGCGACTCGTTGAGATAGCCACTTCGCCTAGGAGACGGCCGCCGGCTCTTCCTCTTCCTCATGCTTCGCCATCGCGCGGCGGAGCTTGCCGAGGGCCTTGTTCTCAATCTGCCGCACGCGCTCCTTGGAGATGCCGAGCTCCTGTCCGAGCTTTTCCAGCGTGACCAAGGTCTCGCTCAGGCGTCGCTCGCGCAGGATGCGCAACTCGCGCTCGTTGAGGACGGCCAGCGCATCCTTCAGCCAGCGCGCCCGACGGTCGCCGTCCAGATGGGCGGCGACGATCTCGTCCGGCAGTGGGTTGTCGTCGATCAGAAAGTCGATGCGCTGGCTGCCGTTGCTGGCGTCTGCGTCGGCTATCTGCACGTTGAGCGAGGCGTCGCCGCCCGAAAGGCGCGCGTCCATCATCTCGACGTCGGCGCGCGCCACTCCCAGCCGGTCGGCGATCGCCTGCAGAGCGTCGGAAGGGGCCTGCGACTGGCCAGACTGTGCAAGCCGCGCCCGCAAACGCCTCAGATTGAAGAAGAGCGCCTTTTGCGCGGAGCTGGTGCCGCCGCGCACGATCGACCAGTTTCGTAGAACATAGTCTTGAAGCGAGGCGCGGATCCACCAGGTGGCGTAAGTGGAGAAGCGGACGTCGCGATCCGGCTCGAAGCGTGCGGCGGCTTCGAGGAGCCCGACATGTCCCTCCTGCACGAGGTCGGAGGAGGCGAGACCATAGTGGCGGAAGCGCGCAGCCAAGGCCAAAACGAGACGCATATGCGCGCTCGTCAGCCTATTCAACGCGTGCTGGTCATGACGCTCCCGCCACGCCAGAGCTAGGGCGCGCTCTTCGTCGTGTGCGAGAAAGGGCGCCGCGGTAGCGGCTCGAACGATGTCGCGACTGACGCCGGGAAGATAGGCCATCGTCATCTCCTCTCCGGAAGGCGCGGGGAGCACCTCCTAAACGCCCGCGGAGAACGTATAATTCTTCTAAAAGCTATAACCGCCGCCCCGCCCCCAAGGTTCCCGAGGCGATGCAAATCATTCGGTTACAATCTTGTAACGTTCCTGAGGCGTGAGCGGCGAATCTAGATCCAAGCCATTGAGGAGAAGGAAATATTCGGTCGGACGATTCGGCGTCGTCATCCTCGCCGCCATCGATGCGATGGTGTCGCCGGGAGCGGCGGTCGCGATCGAAATTCGCAGCTCCCGGACCTCGTGCGCCTCCTCCGGCGTCAGACGGCGGAAAGTCGCAATCGACTCGTCGAAGTCACGTTCGACCTCCGGCGACAGCGCCCGCACGGCGAAGATGAGGCGGTAGAGCTGGCCGTCCATGTCAATCACGGCGAGGCGGAAGTTCCATTCGCCGGCTCGCGCCGAGGCGACCACCGCGGGCAGGCCGTGGATGGTAAGACGGCGCACGGAAGAGCGCAGCAGTCCGTCGACCCATCCCGAAGACACGTAGTCCTCGAGCGAGACGCCCGGCTGGGCGCGAACATTGTCGAGCCGGACCGCCTGGTTGTCGCGGTCGCGGACCCCGAATACGGCCTCCGAGGAATTCTCGAGCAGGAAGCCCTCTGGCGCGGTGAAGGTGAAGCGCAGACGAGGGTGCGTGAACTGAGTCCCCCGCACGAAGCCGTCGGCGGGGTCGTCGCCGAAGGCCACGCCTTCGATCGCCGCAAGGTAGGCGTCGCGGTCGCGCTGACCGATGCCGGGCGCGCCGATCTGCCGCGCGACTTCGACCGCATGCGCGACACGTTCGGGGGTCGACGGATGCGTGGAGAGAATGTCGAAGTCGATGGCGTTCTTCTTGCGGCCATAGAGCGCTGCGCGGAGCTCGGTCGATTTCCCGAGCGCAGTGAGAAAACGGGAGGCGCCATAGGGGTCATAGCCGGCGCGGGCGATCGCGCGCACGCCGATCGCATCGGCTTCTAGCTCCTGCTGGCGCGAGAACTTCGCCACCTGAAGACGCTGGCTGGAGCGGATCTCTTCGCCCTTCTGGCGGTTCTGGATGACCTCGGCGGCGCGCGAGATCACGGCGGCCTCGCGCTCGCGCTCCGCGCGGAGGGCGCTGTGACGCGCAGTCACATGGCCGATCTCGTGGGCCATGACCGCCGCGACCTCGGAGCCGTCGTCGGCCAGCGCCAGAAGTCCGCGCGTGACGTAGAGATTGCCCGAAGGCAGCGCGAAGGCGTTGACGACCGGGGTGTTGAGGATCGTGACGCGATAGGTCGGCTGGTTCGGCTCCTCGCTCGTCTTGGCGAGTTTCGCCAAGACGCCGTTGAGATAGGTTTCAGCCGTGGGCGCTCGATACTCGCCGCCGAATTGCGCGACGAGCTCCTTGTGCTGGACGAGGCTTCGATTTGCCTCGGCAGGCGGCTTGGCGGACGGCGCCGGCGCGACGGTCGGCGGCGGCGCCGGCGGCGTGAACAGCGCGGACTGCTGGTCAAATTGCGCGCAAGCGGAAATCGAGAGCGCGACGATCCCCGTGCACGCGCGCGCCGCCGCCTTCCACAAGGCGCCTCTAACGCGCGTCCGCCTCGCCAAGGTCAATCTGTCCAGCCACGGAAATCTCGATGCGCGGTCCGCTGTTCCAGTCAATCAACCCTCGCACGCCAATCCGCCGCCCCGCGAGGGCGCGGGGAAAGGCGCTGTTGCCTGATATAGTAGCATTGTTCCTTTTGGAAATCACGACTGCGAAGTCTTCGCTGCGCCTCTCACCAAAATTGAGATAATAGGCGGTCTTCGTCTCCCCTACCGAATGAACGATTCCGGAGACGACGACCATGCCCTTTCGATGCGCCAGCTCCGCCAGGCCGGAGGGGTTGGAAAGGTCGACCACCGGATCGATGGCCCAGACGCCGCGCTTCGCCCGGCGCGCGGGCGCCTCGGCGGCGAGAAAGACGGCGGCGCAGCCGGCCGCCGCCGGATCCGGTCGAAAACGCGCAAGGCCCTCGGCGAGCAGCGTCGCGCCGACCGAGACGAGCGCCGACTCGCGCTCCGACGAGGCCGCGGCGATCGCGAAAGCGGGAACATGGCCCCAGCGGTCCGGCGAGGCGGCCAGCGGCTCGACGAACAGCGCGACTGCCGGCAGCCAGGCGGACAGGCGCTCCGTCGCGCGCGCCCGGAGCGCCGCAGCGTCGCCATCTCCCTGCGGGAACTCGAGGCCGGCGAGCGCCACGCGCTTGCCATCGTCGAGCAGCAGATCAACGTCGTCGTCGACGACCGCGGCCGCGGCGGGCGCGGCCCTGGCCAGCGAACAGGGGCCGGTTTCGAGCGCCGGGGACAGTTCCTCGCCGCGCAGAGCGGAGGAGAACCCGACCATGAGGATGATCGCGAACGCCCTCGTCATGTCCGGCCAAAATCCATTCGGAGCTCCAGGCTCGAGTCGCCTCGGCGATCGGCTTGTCGAGGGGCGCGCGCCAGCCTATAGACCCAACCGCAGCGGAAAAAACTTAGCGTCGAGTGAAGCGGCCCAGAAAGCCCGAGCCAGCAAAGTGCAGAACATCTCCGAAATCGCCGTCTTCGTCCTGCTCGGCGCAGCCTTCGCGGCAGGACTCGTCTTCTTCGCCCGCTGGGCAGTTCAGAATCCGTTGCGCGTTTCCGCCTTCGCGCTGATCTCCGTGTCTTTTATCTATGTCGGTCTCGCCTTCGGCTCGGATAATCCACAAAGCTGGACCGCAATCGAGATGACCGGCGTCGCCCTGTTCGGTTCCCTTGCCGGCGCCTCGCTGATCGGCTCGCCCTGGTTCGGGGTCGTCGGTCTCGCCCTCCATCCGTTGTGGGACATCGTCTATCATTATGTCGGCCCGGGCGCGGACTTCACGCCAGCGCCCTTTGCGCTCGCCGACGCGGGTTTTTGCGGCGCGCTCGCGGTTTACGCCGCTCTCGCGATTGCAACGACCAGACCGGCGGCCGCGACCCCGCCGCCAGCCGCCAAAAACAGGCGCTCCAAGAGATGAACGCTCCCGTCGAATTCGACATCCGCCACGACTGGAGCCTTTGCGAGATCGTCGCGCTGCTCAAGTCCCCTCTCCTCGAGCTCGTTGGACGCGCAAACGCGCTGCACCGGCGTCATTTCGATCCGAGCGACGTCCAAAAAGCCGCGCTGCTGTCGATCAAGACCGGCGGATGCCCCGAGGATTGCTCCTATTGTCCGCAATCGGCGCATCATCGCGAAGTCAAGCTCGAACGCGTCGAGCTCATGAGCGTCGACGCGACGCTCGCCGCCGCCCGCGCGGCGCGAGATGCCGGCGCCGACCGCTTCTGCATGGGCGCGGCCTGGCGCTCCGCGCCGGAGGGGCCGCGCTTCGAGGCCGTGCTCGACATGGTGCGCGGCGTGCGGGCGCTCGGCATGGAGGCCTGCGTCACGCTCGGCATGATCACGCCGTCGCAGGCGCAACGGCTCGCCGAGGCGGGGCTTACGGCGTACAACCACAACCTCGACACCGGGCCCGACTTCTATGGCGAGATCATCTCGACGCGCAGCTATCGCGACCGGCTCGAAACGCTCGCGGCCGTTCGGGGCGCCGGGATTGAGATGTGCTGCGGCGGCATCATCGGCATGGGCGAGAGCCTGGAGGATCGCGCCGGGATGCTGCGGGTCCTGGCTGGCTTCGATCCGCACCCGGAGAGCGTGCCGATCAACGCGCTCGTCGCGATCGCAGGCACGCCGCTCGAAGGACGGGCGCCGGTCGATCCGCTCGAGCTCGTGCGCATGATCGCCGCGACGCGCATCGTCATGCCGAAGTCGCGCGTGCGCCTCTCGGCGGGGCGCAGCGCGCTCTCGCGCGAGGCGCAGGTCCTGTGCCTCGTCGCCGGCGCCAATTCGATCTTTTACGGCGAGAAGCTGCTGACCGCCGACAACGCGCCGGTGGACGCGGATGCGGCGCTGTTCGAAGCCATCGGGGCGGTCGGCGCCGCCTAGCCATCGTCCGCCGACGGTCGAGGAGAGACCCTTGCGCCATCGCTTCCTTCTGGCCGGAGTCATGGGCTGGCCGATCGCTCATTCGCGCTCGCCCAAGATCCACAACTACTGGCTCGCGCAACACGGCCTCGAAGGATTTTATGCGCCCCTTGCGGTAACGCCCGACAAGCTCGAAGCCGCTCTGCGCGCGCTCGCGCCGCTCGGCTTCTCGGGCTGCAATCTTACCATTCCCCATAAGGAGAAGGCGCTCGCGCTCGTCGATCGCGTTGACGAGGAGGCGCGGCGCATCGGCGCCATAAATTGCGTCGTCGTCGAGGCTGACGGATCGCTCACGGGCAGGAATTATGACGCATTCGGCTTCATCGCCGGCCTGCGCGCGGCGGCCCCGCATTGGCGCGCGGAACAGGCGCCGGCGGCGGTCATCGGCGCGGGAGGCGGCGCGCGGGCCGTCGTCGCGGGGTTGATCGATGCGGGCGCGCCGGAGATTCGGGTGTTCAACCGCACCCTCGCGCGCGCGCAGGCGCTCGCCGACAGCTTCGGCGGGCCCGTTGCAGCCTATGATTGGAGCGAGCGCGAGAGCAGGCTCTCGGACGCTGGTCTCGTCGTCAACACGACCTCGCTCGGCATGGTGGGGCAACCGCCGCTCGAACTCGGGCTGACCGCGCTCCCGGCGGGGGCGATCGCCGCGGATATCGTTTACGCCCCGCTCGAGACGCCCTTGCTCGCCGAGGCCCGTCGCGCCGGACTGAAGACGGCGGATGGCCTCGGCATGTTGCTGCACCAGGCGCGACCCGCCTTCCGCGACTGGTTTGGCGTCATGCCGGAGGCGACGCCCGCGCTGCGCGACCTCATCGCCGCGACCATCGAGTAGCGCGGGCGCGCCGACTTACGCCGACTTCGAGATTTTGAACGAGGCGACGCCCGCGTCCCTGGCCGCCCGTTGCGCCAACGCGACATAGTCATTGGAAAGGCGCGCGAGACCCGCAAGCTGCCTGCGCGCGAAACGCGCCTGCAAGTCGAGCACATCGGAGACGCTCTTCGCCTTGCCGAGCGCTGCGGTGAGGTCGAGGAGCGCCGTTGCGTTCTCGCTCCAGACATCGACGGCGGTCCTGTGCCACTCCGAAGCGGCCTTGGCCGGAGCGGCGAAGTCGAGCGCGACGATCGCCGAAGACTGCAGGCTGGACTCGAAGGGCGTCTCCGCGCGCCAAGCCGCTTCGGCGGCGACAGGCTCTGGGAGGCCCGCCGCGTCAACAGAAACGCTCGCCGGCTCGTCGATCAGCGGATGCTCCGGGAAAGCGGCGGCGCGTTCGGCGACCGGCTCTTCGGCGCTCGCGACGATGGGTTCAATGATCTCCGTTGCGGGAGGTTCTTCCGGTCTCACGGCGACGGGCTCCTCGGCGTTCTCCTGAGGACGCGCTTCCGCGAGGACGGGCTCGACGATCGGTTCGGGGACAGCATCTACGGGCTCCGCCGACAGGGTCTCTTCCGAGACCACCTGCAGATCGACGACGATCTCCTCGGCCGGGCTCGCGGCCTGGGCCGCGTCGTCCTGCGGCGCATGGGCGACGACATCGTCAATTTGCGCCTCGTCCGCCGAAAGCTCGATCGCCTCGTCTTGCGCGAGCTCGTGCTCCGGCGCTTCGCCGGTGGAGCCAACGTCTTTTCGCCGCGGGGACGATTTCTTGCTCGCCATATTGCTCAAGCTCCATCGTTGCGAGTCCCGACCCGTCTCGCCGAAGCGCGGGGGCCGCTGCTCGTCGCGCCAGACCGCCCCTGACTACTTTTGCGCCGTAGCCTTTTGGAACGCCGCGCCGAGGGCCTTGGTCTGCTCCTGAAACGCCTCGAACTGCGACTTTGCAAACTGGCTCTGAAGCTCCAGGACCTCGTGCACGTCCTTCGCCTGCACGAGCTTCTGCGCGAGATCGAACGCCGCCTTCACATTGCTTTCGGCGTACCCGATCGCCGTCGTCCCGACGTCCTTGAGCCCTTCGCTGAACGGCACGCTGGACGTGTCGATCGAATCGATCGCCTTATGCGCCGCGCCGGAAAAGCTCTCGAAGGCCTTGCGGGCCTGCTCGACGCTCTTCTCTGCGAAATCGCGAATCTCGGCGGGAATTTGGTAGGACGCGTTCGTCATGGAACTTCTCCGTAGTCGCCCTCCGCCGAGAGGAAGAACATCGCGCAGTGCATCGCGATTCAGGCGGCGGCGCGCTGTTATGGAACAGTTCATTGTGCGATGCAATATATATATTTTCATCGTGGCTCACAGCGCTGCATGGCGCCAGCGAAAACTTGGCTTTTGCGTCGCAGCCGCAGTCGCGGGTCGGGGCATTCATCATTAACGCCGGATCGGGTCGAAAACCTCAGCGGGCGCATGGACCGGAGCCCGCTCTACGATTAAGGTTCTATTAACGAAAAGCGCCGTGCGGTTTTCTCATGCGAAGGGCGAGCGGAGCCCGGAGATGGTCGACGACCTGTCTAAATCCTTGGCGGCGCAGATTTCCGCCGATCCGGCGTTCACCGCGCTCGAGGCTTCGGGCGCGCCGATCGTTGCGCTCGTCGGCGAGGAGCCTCGCATCGTCTACGCCAACGCGACCGCCGCCGCCATGTTCGGCGAGCGCCCGGACGCCAGGCTGTTTCTTGGTCCCGAAGGCGGCGAAGAACGGCTGGGGCGACTCCTGGAGCGCCTGAAACGGAATTCGGCGCCCCGTCTCGAGCGCCTGCCGCTGGCGCTGGCGGGCGAGGCGCGGACAGTGACGGCGCTCTGCCGTCGCCTGGCCGGGCCGCCTGCGACTCCGATCTATGTCGTCGCCGCTCTGGGCTTGCGTCCGCCGGCCCCCGCCGACGACGAGGAAACTGCGAAGAACGCCGAAGCGGCCGGAGCGGCGGATCGCGACGCCTGGCTTCGCGATGAGCTGCGATCGCGCTTTGGCGGCGCCGCGCGCTTCCTCTGGAAAACCGACGCGCTCGGGCGCTTCGTGGAGGTGACGCACGAGCTCGCCGACGTGGCGGGACGCGCGAACGCCGACATTCTCGGCCGCAGGGTTGATGACGTGGCGCGGACGCTGGGGCTTGGTCCCGCGCTCGCCGAGGCCTTCGCCTCGCGCAGGACCTGGAGCGGGGTCGAGGTCGACTGGCCGCTCGACGAACCTCCGGCCGCGGCTCCGACGACACTCGGGGCGCTGCCGATCTTCGACGCGACCCGACGCTTTGCCGGCTTCCGCGGCTTTGGCGTGCTGCGGCTCGATCGCGCGACCGCCCGCGACGCGCGGACGCCGCGACCGGCGTCCCCGACTGCGGAAAGGCAGCCCGATCCGTCGCCGGCGAGGGTCGACAACATCGTGCCGCTGCGCCCGCCGGCCCCGACGCCGCGCGAGGAGCCCGCGGCGCCGCCGCAAAGCGCGCTGACGCCGATCGAAAAAACCGCATTCGACGAGATCGGGCGCGCGCTCGCGTCCGCGCCCCCGCCGCCGCCGGGTCCGGCGCGCGAGCTCATCGATCACGTCGCGCGCGCTCTGGAGACCCCGCACTCCGGCCAAGCCGACGATGCGTCGTCGCGAAGCGCGCTCATCGACATGCTGCCGATCGGCGTTCTGGTCGCGCGCGGCGAGGAGGCGCTCTACGCCAACAGGACTCTTCTCAGTCTTCTCGGCTTCGCAGACCTGGACGCGCTCGCGCGCAGCGGCGAGCTGTCCCGCGCATTCGCCGGACGCCTGCCGGCGCGTCCGGCGCCCCCGCGCACCGTCGCTTTGCGCGCCGTCGAGGTCGTCGCCCCCGACGGCGAGCTGCTCCACGTCGAAGCGCACGTGCAGAACATCGCCTGGGAAGGCGCCCCCGCGACTCTGATCTGTCTGCGCCGCCGCCAGCTGCAGCCCGTCGCGGCAGCGGCCCCCGCCGCCGAGCTCGAGCGTGATCGGCTCATCGCCGCGAGCGCGGAGCTCCAAACGGCCTTCGACCTGCTGCCCGACGCATTGGCGATGGCGACCGCCGAGGGCCGGATCGCGCGCGCCAACGCGGCCTGCGCCAGGTTTTTCGCCAAGGCGGGACCGGCGCTCCAGGGGCGCGAGCTCTCCAGCCTGTTCGCTGGCGAGGACGGGAGACGGATTGCGAGCTTTTTTGCCGGTTCAGACGCTTCGGCCGAGCTGCGGCTCGAAGGGGGCGAGCGGCTGTGGCTCCGGAGGACGGAAGGGGAGCCGAAACGCGTCCTATGTCGCCTCGAGCAGAGCGCGCCGCAGGCCGGTTCGACGGCGCTGCAAGAGGCGCGCGAGGCGGCGGAGCGGGCCAGCGCCGCGAAGTCCGAGTTTCTGGCGCGCGTCTCGCATGAGATCCGCACGCCGCTCAGCGCAATCCTCGGCTTCGCCGAGGTCATGATGGAGGAGCGCTTCGGGCCGATCGGCTCCGAGCGCTACAAGGAATATCTCAAGGACGTGCACGCTTCCGGAGCCCACGTCCTCAGCATCGTCAATGATCTCCTTGATCTCTCCAAGATCGAGGCCGGCAAGATGGAGCTCAGCGCCGACGAGGTTGACGTCAACGCGGTCATCGGCGAATGCGTCTCGATCATGCAGACGCAGGCCAGCAAGCTGCGCGTCATCGTGCGCCTCTCGCTCGCGCCGCGCCTGCCGCGCATCCGCGCCGACGAGCGCTCTTTGCGCCAGATCCTGCTCAACCTGCTGTCGAACGCCGTGAAGTTCAACGTGCCGGGCGGCCAGGTAATCGTCTCCAGCGCCCAGACCGACGCCGGCTACGTCGTCGTGCGGGTCAAGGACACGGGCGTCGGCATGACCAACGACGAGATCGCGCTCGCGCTCGAGCCGTTCAAGCAGCTCGAGACCGCCCGCAAGAGCGGCGGCACCGGCCTGGGGCTGCCGGTGACGAAGGCGCTCGTCGAGGCGAACCATGCGACGCTGCTCATTCAGAGCCGCAAGAACGAGGGCACGCTGATCGAGGTGGGCTTCCCGCCGCGCCAGGACCTGGCGGCGGAGTAGGCCCTCCCCGATCGCCCCGTCAGCTCAGGCTCGCGCAAAACCGCTGAATCTTGGCGCAAGCGTCCTCGAGCGTCGCCGTCGAGGCGGCGTAGGAGACCCGGAAGTTCGGGCCCGTGCCGAAAGCCGAGCCCTGCACGACCGCGACGCCCTCGGCCTCAAGGAGCTCAGTCACGAAATCCTCGTCGCTCGCGATGACCTTGCCGCTCCGCGTCTTGCGCCCGATCGCCGCGGCGCAGGAAGGGAAGACGTAAAAGGCGCCCTCGGGCGTCGGGCAGCTCAGATGCGCCGCCTGGTTCAGCATCGAGACCACGAGGTCGCGCCGCTCCTCGAAGGCCTTGCGGAAGACCTCGAGGTGATCCTGCGGGCCCTCGAGCGCTGCGACCGCGGCCCATTGCGCGATCGAGCAGGCGCCAGAAGTCTGCTGGCCTTGCAGCAGATCCATGGCCTTGATCAGAGGCGCGGGGCCTGCGGCGTAGCCGATGCGCCAGCCGGTCATCGCATAGGCCTTGGAGACGCCGTTCATGGTCAGCGTGCGCGGAAACAGCTCCGGCTCGACCTGCGCCGGGGTCACGAATTTGAAATCCCCGTAGACGAGATGCTCGTAGATGTCGTCGGTCAGGACGTGCACCTGCGGGTGGCGCAGCAGCACGTCGGTGACCTTCTTCATCTCGTCGCGCGTATAGGCTGCGCCCGACGGGTTCGACGGCGAGTTCAGCACGAGCCATTTCGTCTTCGGCGTGATCGCGCGCTCCAGGATTTCCGGCTGCAGCTTGAAGCCGTCCTCCATGCGGGTCTCGGCGAAGACCGCGACGCCGCCGCAAATCGCCACCATTTCGGGATAGCTCACCCAATAGGGCGCCGGAATCACCACCTCGTCGCCGGGATTGACCGTCGCGAGAAAGGCGTTGAACAGGATGTGCTTGCCGCCCGTGCCGACGATCGTGTCGCTCTCCCTGTAGTCGAGACCGTTCTCACGGCTGAACTTCTTCGCGACCGCGGCGCGAAGCTGGGGAATTCCGAGCACGGGGGTGTAGCGCGTCTCGCCGCGGTCGATCGCCGCCTTGGCCGCGGCGCAGACATGCGCCGGCGTGTCGAAGTCGGGCTCGCCGACAGAGAGGCTCACGACCTCGCGCCCCTGCGCCTTCAAGTCCCGCGCCTTCTGCGTCACCGCGATCGTGGCGGAGGGCTTCACGCGAGAAAGGGCGGCAGCGAGGAAGGTCATGCCGAGGATCCTTAGTTTTTCGTCGACGCCACGCTGCGCTGCAACGATCGACGCGCGCAGATTCGCGTCAAAGTCAATCGCTCCATAGGATGCGGCGCGGGCCCGGGCAATGGGATTCCGCGCGCGTCGGCGTTGGGAGAGCGGACGGCGATTCGAATTTTATCGGATCGAGCAAAAAAAAATTAATGAACCGCTAATTTTTCGAATTTTCAATGCAACCTTTTTGGTCTTTCGCGTGTTTATCTGCCAAGGAAGCCAGACCAAAGAAAAACGCCTGCGCCGCGTAGGGTGGCGTCGGAGAGGCATGCGTGTGGCTTTTCGTAGGGGGTAGAGATGTCGCTCGCAGATAAATTCGAACAACAGTCGGAGCCCGGCTTCACGCGCAGTTTCGATCCGGAAAGCGCGCGCCGCCAGTTTCATATGTCGGTCGTGCTGGTTGCGGCGATGGGGCTCGCCGCTTTCATCTTGGGCTTCTTGTCGCCCGCCACGCCGTCTCAGACCCTGAATCAGGCGCCGGTCGCCTCCGATCCGGGATTTGGGCGCTTGGTGTCGATCGATAGCCACTAGTCACGCCGTTTACGGCGCCCCCCTGCGCTTTTAACGCGCCCGTTCGTCAGAGCGGGCGCGATTTGTTTTGCCTGTCAGGAAACTCACGCGTCCATGGCCGGGGTGGGGGTCGTCCTGCCGGAAAGGCGACCTCCCGCCGCCCGCTTCATCCATCCCCGGCGCGCCGCGAATGGAAACTCACTTGCGATCCGTCGCATCGCCGTGCTGGTGATCGTGACCGTGATGATCGTGATTGTCTTCATGGACGCTCGCAGACGTTGGTCCAGCAGAGTCCTTGTTCTGCGCCTTTTCCCAGCGCGCCTGCGCTTCGGCGTCGTGAGCGTGGGCCGCGTCCGGCGCCTCGATCGCCGCGTCGATCACAACCTCTCCGGCCTTCTCGAAAGTCAGCGTGAGCTCCAGACCCCAGCCGACCTCGAGATGCTTCTTGATGTCGAGCAGCAGCACGTAGGCGCCGCCGGGGGCGAGCGTCGTCGTTTGACCGGCAGGGATCTTGATGCCCGTCGTAGGCTTGTCGCCGCGCGAGTCTGGATGGAGCTCGATGCTTCCGAACTTCTCGGATTTCACGCCGACGAGGCGATCGTCGGCGGCGCCGAGATTGTGGAAGAACCCGTAAAGATAGGCCTTGCTTTCGCCCTCAACCGGAGCGCGCAGCCAGGGATGCTCGACGACGAGCTTCCCGACCTCATACTCATGGGCCGTCGCGCCGGCGCCGAACAGCGCCGCTCCGGCGGCCGCGCCGCCTATGGTCAACAGGTCTCGCCGCGTGATCTGCATTCGTCTACTCCCTTTGCGCCGACTATGCCCGCCAGCTTCCGCGCGCATCATGTCTCAACAATTGGTCTTGCGCCACTTTGACGGCGCGACGCCGCGTCCCTGCGACAATTTACCGCGCGCCCACGGCTTCAGTGCGAGTGCAAGCTGATGATGACGAAGGGCTCCTTTGCGAGCGCCGCCACGTCGCTTGCCAGCTGCGGCGCCTGAACGTCGCCTTCCGCGAAATGGCGGAAGCGCGCGCGCACATAGCCCGACCGGTCGATCAGATAGTGCGCTTCGGCGATTTCTGTCGTCGGGATCTCGTTGGGATAGCGGTTGATGACCGAATAGGCGGCCTCCACCGCGCGCGCATGCGTCGGCTGGCGTCCGAGCGTCGCGGCCGGACAGCCGCCTTGATAGACGGTCACGTGATGCGCGCCCGCCGCCTTCGCGGTCTGCGCCGCGATGGCCAGGCTCTCGTCGAGCTGCGTCTCGTCCGCCCCCGCCGCGTTGCAACGCGCGAAGGAGACGAGGGTCGGCACGCCGCGCAGCCCGTAAAGCGTGGTGATCTTGTCCTCCGGATCGACGAGCTGGAAGTCCGGCGCGATCAACCATTGCACCATGGGCGTTGCGCCGATGAAGCGGGCCCGATTGGAATAGGACATCATCAGCAGGAAGTTGATCAGGTCCCAGCGGTCGTCGCTGTCCAGCACGTCCTTGAAGCCCGGCATGACGCCGCTCGTGCCGCCGAAGGTCAGCCAATGGAAGATGTCGCCGATCGTGTGGTTGCCCACATGCGGCGCCGTGAGGTCCGCCGGCGGAACTTTGAGGGTCTTCGCCATCTCGCCGTTCCCCTCGCCGGTCGCGCCGTGACAGGCGACGCAGTTCTCGGCAAAGTCCTTCTGCCCGCGCGCGACGGATTCAGCCGTATAGTCCACGGCCGGATCCGCGTAGGTGTCGGGGTAGGCGACCGTCGCGAAGGATGAGACCACTCCGAGCGCGGCGAGCGTCAGCGCGGCGGGCGTCGCGAAGCGCCGCCATGGACGCGCGCGGGGGACGAGCCAAAGCGCCGCGCCGAACACCGAGAAAACCAGCGCCGCCAAGCCCGACCACGCCGGCGCGAGATACCAGCCGGGAACGTCGGTCCAGGGCAGTTTCATCCCCACATAGCCCCAGGTCGCGGCCCAGGAGAGGCGGAAGGGCAAAGGCCAGTAGAGGTCTGTTTCGTGCGAGGCCGGCGTGATGACCGCGATCCAGCCGGCGATGAACAGAAGACCGACAGCCGCTGCGGCTTCAGCCGCGCCGACGCGCCCATACCAGCCGAAGTCGAATTCCCCTGCGGGACGCCGATTGAGGTAAAGCGCCAGGGCGAGCGCCGCGAGCATCGCGGCCGCGAGCAACAGCAGCTTCAGCGACAGCAGACGTCCGTAGGGGGTCGCCAGAAGATTGGCGAAGCTGCTGACGTTTTCCCACGCCATGACGAGGCCCGTCGCGAAAACGAGCGCGATCGCGACCTTGGCGATCGTCGACCAGCGTTCGGCGAGCCTGGCCGCGACTTCCGGGGGCTTGTCTCGCCCCGTGAACATCCACCACACGAGGCCGATCAGGCCGCCGATCCAGGTCAGTCCCGCCAGCGTGTGGAGCAGGAAGCTCGCCTGCGTCCACCAGGTGAAGCTGTCGTCGATGGCGTGGCCGGTCACCGAGGTCGCGGCCAGCACGAGGCCGCCGGCGACGAGCGCGGCTATATCGAGCGGCTGGATACTCGCGAAAAGCCTCGCCGCCGCCAGCCCCGCAAAGGCCAGGGCGAGAAGCTGGGTCGCCAGGAAGGCCCTGCCCACGGTCGTCGCGAGCGAAAAAGTGAGCACCGCATCGAAGTCGAAAGGACGGCCTTCGGGGATGATCCCCCGCGCCGTGACGACAATGAAGACGAAACCCAGCAGGAAGCGCAGCAAAGCAAGCAGCGCGATGGCAGGTTTGAAGCGTTGGCCGTTTTCGTCGATGAGGCGCGGCGCAAGCAGCAGCCCGACTGCGAGAGCCGAAGCCAGGCTCTCGATGAAGCGAATGAACGCGAGCTCCATGTGCGGGAGTTCCGGTGTTTACGCGGGACGAGCGACGCGCCGCCGCGAGCGACGCGCCGCCTCGCCGGGTTTGGCGGACCGAGGCGCGGTTCTCGTGATTTTGCTCCGCCGGGAGCGTCCCCCGGTCACTTGGCGTCTATGGTGAACTCGTAGTTCCCCTTGACGACGTGCCCGTCGCTGGACAGCACGCTGTAACGCACGATGTACCGCGCGGGCGGCAGATCGGCAGGCGCGTCGAGCGTGAGCTCCCGCGGGGAATCGGGTTTGCCCACAGCGCCTTGGGCGAGCACCTTCCCGTCCGGGGTCTCGATCGTGATCGTCGAATAGGCGGGCTCGACGCCGGCGCCGAATTTCAGCTTGATCGTCTTGGGCGCGCTGTCCACGTGGTCCTTCGCCGACGGGTTCGCGTCGACGAGGAACGAATGCGCGGCGCCCGGCGCCGCCGGCCCTAGCGCGCCTGCGGCTCCAAGAGCCGCCGCCGCGACCAACGCTTTGAGCCTTCCCGCTCTCCGACACTTCCTCATAGCTTCCCTCCCTGGCGCGCTTCTGCGGCGCGCCTTCCTTCACGCTGCGGCTTCTTTGGACTTCCGCGCGCCCGACGGATGCGTGTGCCGCCAGTAGGCGCCGACCACCATGGCGATTAACAGGGCGCCGAGAAGATAGGGCACCCATTGCCAAAAGGTCTCGCCGACCGAGAACTTGAAAATCTGCGTCTCCCGCTCGCCATTGTCCTTGGTCAGGGTGACGAGCCCGACATAATGGCCGTTCTGCTTGTAGTTGTGCTCGAAAGTGACCGTTCCGCGCGTATAGCGCGTGGGCGGAAAATGCACCTCGGTCAGCGGCTCCAGGCTCGCCTCGTCGCCAAGAGGCGTCATCGGGTCGCGGATGATCCGGATTTCGATGGGCATGTCCCGAAATTTCGGGTTCTCGATGTCGAACACCATGATCACATTGCCGGTCGACGGAATTTCCTCGCAGTACTCGCTGCGCGACTGTCCCGGCAGATAGGCGGTGATGTGGATCATGTCGTAACCGAACATGACCATGCACATGTTGCCCATCACCATCGCTTCGGGCCCTGCGCCGCCCTCGGCGCGTGCGACGGCGGGCGCCGTGATCAGCAGCAAGGCCCCAATGATCGGCGACAGCACTTTCGACCAGCTCATTTTACGCTTTTCCTCCTCGTGGCGCGTTTGGCTGCGCCGCCCCGGAACGCTTCTTCCGCCTTGCTTCCAGCTTCGCCGGCGTCGCCCCGTTGCGGCCAGTCTTACGCAAAAACGCAGGCGTTTCGAGAAAAATCGCGGAACGACATTTGCGACGATTCGCCGCGCGGCGGCGAAAGGAAACGGAGGCGTAGCGCCCCTGGCGCAAAAGAAACAGGCCGGACTTTCGTCCGGCCTGCGTTTTGCGATGTTTTGCGGGATCAGGGCATGTCGCCGGCGACGAACTTCGGAATCACCGGGCCGCCGATCTCCGCCCCGAAGCGGCGCTTC